>Ga0247780_1000941_pt1 | contig 21777 bp, 16 predicted proteins | sample UWRJL079202R5_FD_179927 | JGI IMG/M metagenome (GOLD analysis project Ga0247780, IMG submission 179927) | Plant litter microbial communities from Arlington Agricultural Research Station in Wisconsin, United States - UWRJ-L079-202R-5 | ecosystem: Environmental > Terrestrial > Plant litter >... | reverse complement strand
CGGTTATTTATTTTGCGCGCGAAATGGGGCCCCCCCCCCCCCCCCCCCCCGATTATGACGTCCTGACTTTCAATAGCATGGGAGACGGTGTATATAGTCGCCGACTGACTGTCCCAGAGCTCGTTGCGTTGCCAAGGCGTCATCAACCGCAAATCGCGGGCTAACAAACCTGCCGCTTACCCGGACCATCCATTGCAGGTTGTGGTGAAGCGCTCCGAGGGTGGTATTCACATAAAAGTTCAGCGCCAGTTTGAGGGAAACATTGCGCGTGGTTTGGTCTTGTATAAAAGAGCAACTAGATGGGCTTCTCGGTTTCTAATTCCCTCGCTCCGTATCCCCTCCCTTTCTCACCTCGCCTTCAAGGAACGCATTTACATCATGACTAAGCTTTGGGCCAGCATCTTCATCTTAATAGCGGCGGCACAGACGCTTGCAAGTCCCGTTCATAGCCCCCCCGATGCAGACTCGGGAGCCGTTACTGCTCTCCTCCAAGCCCGGTATACACCTTGCACCAATCAGGGGAGCTACTGCGGATATTATCTCGAAGATACCCTTGGTAAATGCCTGGCCTATTGCCATATTTCCCGTTTCTAGCTCTCGATATTGTACTACTCTTTGTCAGGCGTTACGTTTTGTGCATTGCCTTCAAGCTAACCAGTGCACCGGATATAGGCTGGGATAATGGTGGCCGCACTCGCCAGTGGCTGTATTTCTGCGTGGGTGGGAACAAGGTCGATCTCGTTGCGGAGTGTATTGGGACTGGCCGGTGTCAACAGGAGAGTTCTAACCGGGCATATTGTGTTTGAGATTTAGGGGTAGTATGTTGATCGTAATTGCGAAATCTGTTCATTAATTTGTTTGTTTGGTTGTGGTATGTACAAGGACATGTTTCTATCTTGTTCACAGACCTCTCTCCTCCTTGGCCCCAGCCCCCAGAGCACCCGACCTAAAATAACGTATGTTCTTCACATTTCCAAACGATCCAGGAGATCTAGGAATGCTGCCGCAGATTTCGTCCGATATGTCGATCGCATAATTACTCTGAATGTGAGCTTCTCAGATACTCGTTTCTCCTGGCCCTCGTATGCGAGGATCCTAATTTTATGAGTGAATTCAAAGGTCCAGCAGGTTTGGAGCTACCCACTGGGCGTATATCTAAATCAGGGGTCACGGGTCTCGAGGGCATTTGGAGGGTCAGATCCACCAGTGGGTGCAAAACCTCCTCCCCTTCGATTGTATTAGGATCACTGCCGCTTTAGTGCATTCATGAGGCCATTCGTTAAGATTCGCGGCCATGCCAAGCACAATGGATGAGCTCCTCGTCTGCGTTACTCTATATGTTCTGTGAACAGTTAACATGCGCTCTCTGAATCCAGCTCTGATAGTATTATAAAAATAGGAGCATTCCAATGAGATTTTCAGCAATTGACTCTCAAAATCTGCAAATACCAAGATGGTCGGTCGGGCTGACCAAACCTCGACACCAAATGCGCAAGCAGTAGCGCGACCAACCTTAACCAGCGTTGCCAACAATCTCACCACAACACCACAACAAAAAGAGTCTGTGGTAAGATGTTGTGGAGCCCCGCCGGCAGCCTTGTGCCCTGACAAGGTGTGCACGCGATGCAAAAGAAAATTTGGTGGGGCGACGGAGATTCTCGAAAGTCATGCACCGTTACATCTACTTCTTACCGCGTGCTACTACAACTAGCAGGTATAGAGGAGCTCGAGCATAGGAGGAAGAAAGTTTTGTATATTCCGAGCCCCTAATATCCCTCACAGTAGACTTACCAAATCGCAATCTAGTGAGTTTCTCGACCAAGGCCTTTCGATTGCGGAGTTTCGCCCCTGAGGGAAGAGGTGACGCCGCTCAAATCAAGAGGAAAAAGGCTGCAATGTTAGAGACTGTCTCTGATGAGGAACGTTAGGTTGCGAGGGTACTGATTCACCAAGTGCAAAATGTTATACTGAATCACTTTCCAGATGGTGTGCTTGCTCTTGACGGCGGAGAGAAAGACTGGGACGTTTGGGTCTGTCCCTATTGGCGCTAGGTTTGTATTCGTCGAAGGTGGTATCAGGCTTTTCAACGTGATTTCTTAATCTTCACAGGGCTGGGATGGAAACTTCAAGTTTATATTTCATATTTTCTTTTCCAAAACTGCACACATGACAGCCTGGCCGTCTGAGACGGATCTGGGCTCATGAAATTGCTGTTTCCTGCGACGAATCTGGGCACACCAAATTTCCTTTTTCGTACCGCGCCCACGTGACGTCGCTCACCCCAGATCAGGGCCAGCTCAGGGCTGGCTCAGGATTGGCTCAGTCTTGCTCACCCTCTGAGCCATTTCTGGAAGGTTGCGCCGCAGCATCCACAACCACTTCAACTCTAGCCGAGCGAGCCCAAAATTGGTCCCATGGACACGCTCAGCCCTTCGCCATGCTCTCACCCAACATCCAACCCCCCTCTGCCCTCTGGCTCCAGCTCGCCAGCCTTTCGCCCTAGGGCTCCACGCCGCCGACACTCGCATGATTTGGCGCACACGGGCCGCCCGATCGCCGGCTCAACTTTGCCGACGGAGCCGAGCGATGCTCTCCCGACTGGACAGCGTCGCAATCGCTCTAAATCTCTTCCTCGGCAGGTTATACGCGCCTTGCTGGCGTCCACAGGTGAGCACCTCCCTCCGCATCGGCAAACCATGTCTGACTCGGACTCTGCAGCATCGGCAATCCGATCCTGACACTATCCAACCAACAGAATCAGCGATACGATTCGGACACGATCGACGGACACAGCTTCGTTACAGATCGCTGCCGATCTCGACAATGACAGATCTCGACAGGTGTGTGCCTGTGCCTGAGCAGCAGTTGCATGTGGGTGCTGAAAATCTTTGTTCTTATGTGAACACTAGGGATCGGATCTCTTTATGGTTCCTGCTAACGAACTCTAATTCCCGCCTCCCAGAGCAAGCCGCTCCACAGATGACAACAGCCCCTCCGACCCCGCGGTCGACAGCTCCTCAGGCACAATACCGCGCCCATTTCCGAGCCAAAAGCCAAACTAGTACAACGGTTGAAGAGGCACACCAGTCAGCGTTATGAGCGATACCTCTCTATCCAGTTCGGCGTGGTGTATCACGTTACCGAAGCAGTCTGGAAATCAGCCGGCTCATCGATTCCAGGCTCAGCGGCAAGTTCGACACCTTTAGCACCAAGTTCACGAGACTCGAGACCAGCTTCAACAGGCTCGAGACCCTGTTCGGCAACCTAGATACCAGGTTCAGCAGCAAGTCCCATTCCCTCGACAAAAAGGTCGACGGTCTCGATATCAAGGTCGACAAGAACAAGTCGGACGACTTCAACGCTAGCAAGCTCGACAAGCTCCATACCGATCTTAACGGGCTCGATCGCAAGGTTAACGACATTAATAACGACCTTTACGACCTCAAGGTGTCCAGCAACAATACCTTTAAGCATGTCCAGTGGATGAGCGTCATAATGGACGCCTCCCGCAAGAACGAAAAACCTGTGGCTGAGCATCACGATCTTGATGTGACACTGCAGATTGGTGTTGTGCTGGCTTGTCATTGGTGCTGTGGGAGATTCTTCTCCACGGCACACTACCTATCTGCTGGTCAGACCTTTGTGGGCTGTCTGGCAGGCCCACAGAAAGTAGTACTAGTTGGACTAAGCTCGACAAGGCTAGGGCTAACAGGGGGATATTCTCAGACAAACCTAGCCGCGGTGGAGAGCTGCAAGCACAGGCCAACACCCCAGCTCGCAGGCGGAGGCGATCGAAGTGCAAAGCCATCCTCAGGAAGAGAACTAACATCACACTGGAGTGAATCCGACAAGCCCACCACCACCCACGGTAAGAGTGCTATTGTCGATACGCACGTACCCTGGTGCCCACTCTCAACTCTGTATGTTCCACATTAACTAGTCCCCCCCTCCCCCCCGCCCCCCAATATAGTCGGCAGCCACACGAATGTGCTGTAAGCGGGTGGTGGCTCCCCACTTGAGAATGGAAGCGACGCACGCGTAGAGACGCACAAAGTGCTCGGTGTCAGACAGCAAGTAGGAGGCCACGCGCTGCACGTACACGGTTAAGCCGTCTTCTTCTTCGGCTTTCCACGACACATAGAGCTGGCCAAGGTTATTGTCGATGGCAAGGCTGTAACATACGTTAGGTATGCGCCCCTGGCATCCGACAGCACTAAGGGCCGTGTTAAGCTGGTTAAGCGCCCAGAGGCAAGCGGCAACACCGCCGGCACATTGGTTAGCGGCATCCCAAAGGCTCTCTCCCATACCAGCGGCAGCCTTAAGCTTAACGACAAAAAAGGGAAAAGCGACCTCAGGAGTCCCTTGGGCATACGACGGGATGCTGGGATGGATATGTTCGAGCGTCGTTTGCTGGGCCTGATTTTTTGAGAGGTTTGAGAGCGGCACTTGCAGCGGCGGCTCTATATGATTCCGCTCTCTGGATCTCTCTGTTGAGGTTTGCTCGAGTTGTGAAGACGACATATGCCTTCCTTTACTATAAATCAACTGAATACTACAAGAAGTTTTTCATCTTCAGTAGCGCCATCATCCATGAAAGACATCCAACGGTGCCTCGTCTTTGACGGCCACCCAAAGCACGTCAATCTGCTCGCATATTTCGTTGGGCAGAGGCCCTCTATACAGCCAACTCAGTGTTTCCCAAAGCTGTTGCATTCCATTACACCCAACAACCACGGCATCTCCAAATTCAGCCTCCAGTGCCAAGTTGAAAGTTACCCAGCGCTATACAAGCTTACCTGGAGTGTATGGGACCTCTGCTACAAGGCGTTCCCAGGCTAACAACGCATCCAGATACGTGTCCCTGAAATACAACTCCCAGTAAGCAGAACCAGGGACAAACTAACCTGTCCCTCCTCGTATCTTCAAGCTTGACTTGGTCAGAAATCCTCCAGCGATGGGGCCGTACGCGTAGAAAGACATCCCCAACCGCCGCAAAGTCGGGATGAGGCGTTCTTCCGGCCTACGAGCAACAGCGTTATATTTGCCCTGGTACACCTCTAGGGTCACGTATTCATGTTCCTTAAAGTACTGATAAATGTACTCTACGTCCTCCGGCAGAGCGTTGGAAAGCCCAAAGTGGACGAGTTTTTTAGCTTCATACAACCGATTCACGGACGTAAGTGCGTCCTCTAGGGAACTCAAGGGATCCGGCACATGCAAGTAGTAAACATTGACCTGAATTTGGTCACTTTTAGTGTAAATTCCACAAGAAGAGGGGGTAAGAAAAAAAAACCCATGCTGCTATTCAGGATGGTGTAGGGGACAGATGAAGAAATGATAAAGCTTGAGCCGAACCTTGTCTGTCTGCAACTCGCGCAGACTAGTGTCCATGTGCTCCTCTACCCTTTCTAACGACCTAGGCTTTAGATTAGCCCCTGGCGCCTTTGTGTCAATAAGGAAACGGGATGTAGCATTTGCTTTGCTAAGGATCTCCTCGCTTTTCTCGTAAATTCGAGCTGTATCGATGGTGTCAACGCCCTGTGACTTGAGGAAGTCGAGTGCTTCAAGTAAAGAGACCTCATCGTCAAACCCACAAGCCAGGGTGGGTGGAAATATATTTGACACCCCTGTACAATGGGAGCCAAAAAGTGTCGGACCCCCTACCCCTGCCACCCCTCCAACTTTGGAAACGCGTAACTCCATCAAAACACAACCAAACAACTTCATATTAAAAAAACTAATAGATCTGTCAATATTTGATCGGTCCACCTTTCGACTGCCTTAGTAAGTCCAGCCATTTAGGCATAGAATCAGTCATCTTCACGAACACCTCGACTGGAATCTGCTCCCATACCTCCCTTATTACTTCTGCCATCTGTTGAACATTCTTAATCCTGTGCCTTCTGGCACTGATTCCAATCTTCATATAGTGCCAGATATTCTCAATTGGGCTTAGATCTGGTGACTGTGGTGGCCATTCTAACACCTGGATTTCCGCCGCCTTCTTTACCAACCCAATAAACCCACCATGGTGATAAGATACCCTATCCTCTTGAAGCATCACCCCATGGCCATACATGGCCCTCATCTCATTATAGAAAGGTAAAAAATGAGGAAGAAAGATCTGATCTGTGTATTCCTGCCTGTTAAGCTGTATCCCTTGTGGTAATATAACTATAGGCCCACGATGAGGTCTACAGTAACAGCCCCAAACCCTAAATTTAGTTCTCCCGCTTTTAAATGTTGCTTGTAAACACTCTGGAAGAAACTCTTCACCAGGTGAACGCGTAACATAAATAGAATGGCCATCTTCACCTACTTCAAAGTAGGCCTCATCAGACCAGCAAATTAGGGCCTAAGGTCTTATATCACTTACGCTCCGTTTACTGTCTGCTAAACTGTCTAGGGTCTAGGCTTTGCCTACACCTTAAAGTGTTATGTTGCCGTTATGGTGATCTGTGCGTCTTGTAAGCTGGCTGCCGCTCTGACTTACCAAGATGTAAGTAATTTCTTCTGTTATGTCGCATGAGGGCTGCTAACGGTGCGATAGCTGATCGATTAGTTAGATGCAGTCTGGCAGGTCTGGCTGTCTCTCCACCCTAATATCAGGATAGCCAAGTAATAGACTGCCGAGCGTTCGGGCTGCAATCAGAGCGTCCCTCCCACCCCCTAGGGCTCGGGTTCGTCCGTTGCGATTCGCGGCGGTCCCAGTGGCGGTCCTGTGACGCCGGCTCGGGCTGCCCAGGTGCCACTGCCTGCCACTCCTGCGGGTGGCTCGCAGGCCGATGTTACTCCGCCTGCTTGGGCCCAGCGTCTTGAGACGCGCTTGGACCAAATATAAATAATATTTAGCTTATAACTAAAATACGTCGGTCTTTTTTTATTCTTATATATAGGAAATTATCTAGTGTTATAATGGTAAAGATTAGACTAGCCGGTCTAACCGTTCATACCGTAAAAGCATTGTCCCGGTATCCTGAAGCCTTGGTACAGTTCCGATATCCCGAGGGCTCGGGACCTCGGGACAGATCTGACTGGTCGGAGTGCTCCATAGGGGCGCTTATAGTGATTGGCTCGCCGCAGCAGCCCTAGGCCGCCGTGGTTAAGATTCTTAGACCAACTAGTTCAACCCTTGGCGGTCCTTAGCCCAATTGGTCCAACTTCCTCCGCGGGCGCAGCCCGGCTGGTGACTGAGGCATCTGCGGCCAACGTCGTGACCTGGGTCATGACAGTAGGAAGTACGGAAAGGTAAATAGTTATTAGGCTAAGTTTAATAGTTAATACGGTTAAGGGGAGGGGAGGCTGCAGCACAAGGTTGGTTGGGTGAGGGAGAGATCGATGCCAATGACTGCGCGATTCGTCAGCTTCACGTTTGGTCTCACTGTTATCGGCGTTTGCGGTGTAGCCTACGCCCATCTTTGTAAGCATTGTACGTTCGCCCGTTCTCTCGGCGGTCCTTGAGAATGGAACTAGCTATGCTAGCGGTGGACAGGGTTGGCTCGTAGCCGAGCGAGGAGTCGGCATCATCGTCGTAGTCGTCGGCGTGGAGCGTGATGTCTTGTTGTGCCGCCATTGCATCAATCAAGTTTAGTGCGCAAAAGAGGGTCTGGTTTATATTGGTCTATGCGGCGCCCATTGCTGCAGGACGGCCGGGAAACTTCGGTTTCCAGGTCCGGGCCGAAAGCACCTTTAAGACACAGAGCCAGATCAGAAGAGGGGAACACCTGGTTCGTGCGTCGGACGCTCCTCAAAATCGTTCTTTCCTGCAGAGCGAGCAATAGGTAAGCCTAGCCCATGCAGCGGGTTGCCTTATAACCCCCAGCTGTCAAAACACAACCATTTTCAGGTGAGGTTGCCATCGAACGCAGCGAGGAGCCCCTCGCACCCTAGGGGGCCCCACCAGAGGAGGGATCGAGTCGGATTCAAAAGTTGCCGACGCACTCCTACGCCTGGTAGCGGGGATAAGCTCAAACTGTCTTGTAAGTCTCGTAACTGGCCGTTTGTGGAGAGAAAAAGTCTTGGTTTGATGTATCTCATTATCTTGGGCATGGTAAACCAAAACCACCCCCATGCTATGCCCCGGCCCCATAACCCCCTCTCATAGGCATCTCTCAGTCTGTGAAAGAGGATTTCGTCGTTCCAGACATTGGTCACCTCAACTTGGTGCAGCTTGATCTTGTACGCGGTCTAGTTGACGCAGAGAAGAATGAACCACTTGGTCTCCTGTGGCCGCTGATGATCAATGTGGCTATGAAAGCTCTCTGTTTAGGAGCTGAAGCTACCTGTTAAGGCTTGGGATACCGGCCAACGTAAAGACTGGACCACGGGTGAATTTCCGCTCTGACGTGTATCAGATGTGCTTTCGCAGCCAGTACTGTTCACACCGGCTTAGAGTCAGCCACCGCAAGTCAACAGAGTCGGATGTCCTCTTTCAGTCTTAAAACGCCGCGGCCCCTCTCCACTGATAGAGAACCCCTCCCGATCCGCTCATACAGGCCAGGTGTGCCGGTCTCAAGAATGACTAGGACGGTACGGTACGACTTCCACGCCAGGTCCACCCCAAGATGCAGTGCCAAGCAGCGTCGTCCGCTGGCAATGCCCGTAACGCTGTCAGGGAAGAACTCCCACCTCCTCGACCTCACTCCGTCCACCGTGTTGATTTCAGCCGCAATTTCGCAGTCGCCAATTAACCCTTCGCCTGTTGCAGAATGCGGCAACCCCGGCAGTTTGACTGGAGTAACCCACGCCGTAAAATGCAGAGTCGTCAGAGCCCTTGGGTCCAAGGTATGATCTGATTCCACGAACTCGTCCAGTGTCAAGCAGCCGCCACCATCAACCTGAACTTGGATTTGCAGATCAGGGTCAGACCGATACCGGTACATTGCTGACGTTTCCGTGATCCAGTCGATTTTCCCCATCCTCCCCGCCCAAGACCAACTAGGGAAGCCGGTCCGACGAGGGGAATGCTGAGTCGGGTACCAAAAAAGCCCAAGACAGAATCCAGTGGTTCGCGACCAAGCCCAGCCACTATCAGATGCATCCTCGGTTCCGTGCCAAGATTCTACCTTGACCAGGCGGGGCAGGATCGGAACACCTGCGCAGTGTCGAATCTGCCAAGGCCCCTGCTCAAAGGTGCGTAGGATCCCGGAGAAGGCGGCGAGGATATCGCAGGGTTGGGAAAGCTCCCGTTTGGTATAGTTCTTGATGCAGTATATCAAGTCGAGAGCGTCGCGGCCAAGGCGTCGTGGAAAAAGGCCGAGCGTGTGGTCGCGGTGATGATACCTGGGCAGCAGAGCTTGCATGTCGCTGGTGCGAAGCGACGGGAGAGATAAGTTGAAAGCCTCGCAGCAGTACATGCTGCGGCACTCAAAGTAAAGCTGCTGCTCGGTGAAGATGAGGCGCCGCCGCGCAAGGAGACCCTCTTGGTAAGTCCAGCCTCGCTGACTCCACGTAGAATCGCGGACACGGGTGATGGGGTCGTCCATTAGAGATACAAGACGACCAGATTGGACGGATACATTGGCTTGGGCCACAACTCGAGTCCGAACCCCGGGTAGTCCATGGTTGGGACCCTCTCCGGCCGCAGCCACAATGGTGAGCTCGGCATTACGGTAGATCAGGTCCATCTTGTTCGTTTGTGCCGCTATTTCCTCAGCATCTTGCTGGTTGATGCAGTACCGGTCGATCCACAGGTACTGCAGCCCCATCTTCTTGGTCGCCATAATCGCATCGTCAATAGTCTCGGGAAGCAGGTCAGTGCGAAGACGGTCTGAAAATCCAGGGGAAGACGAAGCTGGGCTTCCCCACACGTAGCTCAGCGCAGCATACGGCTGGCCTGTGGCAGGGATAATGTGTCCGGTCGTACAGTCGATAAGTCGGAAGTTAGCGACCGGCCAAGAGTTTGCGAATTCTGGGTTAGTGTCGCAGGAGTTAGTGTGATAGCTGCGGCAAAACTCCAGCCACGCCTTGGGCACATCGAACGAGGTGGTAGGTGACACCATTCGAACTGCGCCCCCGTTGCCGTTTGGGCGCTGAAGAGTAAAGTAAGAGGTTGTCTCCGCCACGGTTCCCTCAAGTCTCAGCAAAATTAAGTTTCCAACTAGTGATGCTGTTGCCTGTCGCACACCTCTATAGCACCTCAGAACGCGGCCGGTGTAGTCTTGCCTCAGGACAGCTTTGAAGTCGTACATGTCGTCTAAGAACTTGCAGAAAGTGCACCGTTCATCATTACTCCATGTGACGGTACACACCCGTTGGCCCTCCGGAGGTATCTGCCTTGGCGAAAAAATGACGTTGAAATTCAGGCTTTGACATTGGCTGCAGAGCTGGGTGTCGCCGACATTTCCCACGTTCTTCCTGAACCTGGCCGCCCTTGGCAATCTTCTTCTTTCGCTCGGTGACGCGGTAGGTTGTCGAGTGGGTTCCATGATAACCTTTACGCTCTGGGTCTCAACCTAAAAAAAAAGAAAGAAAAAAGAAATAAAGGGGCTGAATTGCGTTGCGCTGCTTTGTGCCTGTAGCTCTCTGGAAGAGCAGGAGGACCCCCCACTCATAATCGACTCTCTCTGTTGGTGTGACGAGGATTACGTCTGCACTGTGGCTCAGCGGTCTCAAAACTACGGGCTTGGTACGGATGTCCCTTTCAAAAGTTTTGCGCAGTGCCAAGCCAGCCACCCCCTTTAATTGCATGCTGATCACCACAATCATGCCACGTAATCTTACCCCTCAACCCCGCTTCCACATCACAACACAAACACCAAGTTCATCATCATGGCACCAAATACGGAGATCTCGATACGCGCGCTTGTTGTTACCCTTAAGTCTCCTGTCGTTGGCCTTTCTTTAGCGGAAATCTTTGCAAAGATTGGGATTTCTATCAGCTCCGTCAATCGTATCTATGCTAAGGCTATTGAGTGGGGGTTTGATCTAAATGTACGGCCTTTGGTTATTAAAGATAAATAGGTTCAAGATACCCCTCGCTCCGGCCGTCCACAAAAACAGACCCCTAAGAATATCAAAAAAGTCATCGCCAAGGTGCGCAAAAATCAGTACGGCTGCAAAATGAATTGCGCTGATTTAACAGGCGAATTCAGCACTGAGGGTATCGATATCTCAGCTATTAAAATTTGGAGGATACTTAGGAAAGCAGGGTTTAAGAAAACGAAACCGACGAGGAAGCCTAGGTTAATAAAGAAGATAAGAGAGGATCGCCTTAAATAGTGTATTGCTTATAAAGATTAGACCTTAAAGGATTAGAAATGGGTTATCTGGTCTGATGAGACTTTTATTGTTTTACTTTATCGCCGGGAAGGGTATTGTATATAGAGGAAAGCTAATAAGCGTTTTTTAAGGAGTTATATTTGTGAAAGATGAAAGGGATATTTAGAATTTATATTCTAGGGTTGTTTTTCTTATGATTAGAAGGGCCCTTGCCACTGCTAGCTTCCGGAAATAAAAGCTGAAAAGGAATAAGCTAAAAAAGATCTTAAGGAGTGGAACCTATAATGCGTAATAAGTGGGAGCTTTAGAAGATTAGCAGGCTTTCTTTAAAAATAAAACCAGGGTGAAAACCTAAGTGGCAATGGAATAAAAAGAACAGTAAGCTTATTTAGGAGTTAAAAGGGGGTATTAATTAGTATTAATACTAAAGGAAGATTATTATACTAAAGTTAATTCCTTTTACGAAAAGCTTAAGGTTAAAAGCGCTTATTTAGGAAGATAGCGCTCCTTTACACGCTTACTATACTTAATAACGTATATATGATATACATTAGGTATGTCGTCTCCTTATGACGACCCTGCAGGCCGTCACTTAGGCTGGAGCGGCCTGACGAATCCCCCGCGTAAGGAACAGTGCGGAGGACGGTGCATACCGTCCAGGCGCACTGGGCCAGGGGTGCAAAGACCCGAAGCCCCTACGACCAATAAGGTGCTGCTCGCAGCATGCCGAGTGCTCGCGTCGCGAGCAGGAGAAACCTCACGAGCAAAACGCTCGCGCAGTGCAAAATGCTCGTATAACGAGCACTTGCGACATTACAAGCAAGGTACGAAGTACCTCCTAGTTAGTTAGTATAGATAGCTATAGTTATACCTATAACTATTATAAGGGACTCTGGTTCCTCACGTTAATATTCAATTGTTCATTTATATCTTACTATTCAGACTTACCTCTGTATATTATAATAACAGCGACTTACAGTGACATTAAACCCCTATCTAAGAGTATTAGCTTAATAAGCCGTCTTCGGAATACCCCTTACCTATTAATGTCTTACTATACGTTCTATCTTAACCTACACTAGTCCTCTTAAGGCCTATATTAAGTGCAGGTTATAATACGATACTAGCGTCTTAGTTCTAAACGCTATCTGTTAAATTCCCAGATATTACCTCTCTCTTATTAACATATTAACCTTTAGAAAAGATAAGGAGATTAAGGAGGCGTAAGCTTAACCTTAACTCCCTACTATTAATAAGTTAGTTACATGCCTTAAAGACTTAAACCTTAACTAGTAGGGGCTGGTTAAGGAACTTAACGAAGCTTTCCCTAAAGACATTAAAAGCCGTATCAGTCTTATTAAGAAACTCTAAGCTTAACTTAACGTTATTAAGCTAGAAAATAACAACTTTAAAGGCCTATAGAAGAAACAAGTAAAGCTCTCCTTACTGTTACGCTTTAAGGGAGACTTTACACAGTTAGAGTCTTAAATAGCCTAGCTCTAAAGCTATGTTACTTACTATAATAAGCAGTTCTTTGAAGAAGAAGGAAAGGTTAAGTTTATTAAAGCCTTACTAGATAAAGTAACCACTTACTAATATAAACCCTATACAAAGATAATTAATAACCTCTCTATAAATAAAGTATGTAAAGAGGCCCTTAAGACCTAAGCCCTCTTTAACGATTTCGACATCTTTATCAACTAGCTTTAAACTAAGTTTAAAGAATTAAACGCCCTTAAGTAAGCTAAATAGCACCTTATAACCTTAAGGTAGACATCCTTAATCTTTAAGTTCTCTACACGCTTTAAACTAAAAGCAGTAAAAACTAAACTTAGCTAAAAGGCTTTAATAATGCTATTTTAAAGCGGTCTGAAGGAATACGTTATTAAAGACCTTTACTGAGAAGACTAACCGGACTATCTTTAAAAGTTAGTTAAGATAGTTATTAAAACTGATAACTAGTACTATAATCACTATTATCAAAAGAACTTTTAAAAGGAACAGACCTCTTATTAACCAAGTAAGCTTAAGAAAGGAAATTAGTTAACTGTAACAGGACATTACCCTAAACTAATAGATATTAGTATAGTAAACTGTTAGAATTAACTTAACTATAATAAACCTTAATAATAACAGCAGCAAAAACAGCTTAAAGACTTATCTTAAGTTTAGTGTTTTAACTGCGATAAAAAAAGCTACATAATATAATAATACCCGTTACTAAAACAAGTTAGTTAGAAATTAATTCTGGAAGAAGGAAAGTACGTTAAGTTTAACTTAAATAACGTTTACGTTAAGATAATAAGTAACGAAGAGGACTGTACTTAAATAAATAAGTGTAATTTAAGAGATAAGGAAGAAGAAGAAGAACCTTAAAACGTAATATACTTAATCCTTAAGGGTATTTTAAAAGAGTTAGCTATAAAGATATAGGTTGTAGAAGACTAACTTTAAAGTGGAAACTTGGAACTATTAAAGGTATAAGTTATAGAAGACTGACTCTAAGAAGAGATGTTTCAGCTAGCAGTTATAAGCTTTAAAAACCTTACTCTGTAAGCTTAAGAACTAAGGAAGTCTAGGAAAAACCTTAACTTAAAAGTTACTAAAATAATAAAGGGAGTTAAAAAACTTACCCTCTAAGCTACTTAAATGGTAAGGCAAACTTTAAAAGGTAAAAGAGAATAAATTAAGAGAGTTAAATTAAAGAAATAGAAGTTCTTTTTAACAGTACCCCTTAAAACTCTTAAATACTTTAAATACGTTAAGTAAATCAGTACCCTTACCTCCTTAAAAGAAAGACAGCTTAAATAGTTACTTTACACTAAAGCTAATATACTTTAGACTAGTACCTTAAAAGTCCCTTAAGAAAGTATAAAGTAAGTATATTAACAGAGGGTCTAAAAGTTAAAGGAGAAATATTAAAAACTAATAGATAAAGTGGAGGACTTATAAGTTAAGGGTTTTACTAAAACGTTTAAGGATAAAGCAGTTAAAATTAGGTTATAACTTTATAATAAAGTTCGCTTTATTAATTAACTTAAACACTAACTTGTTAAGGAAGGCCACTTCGTGGAAGAATAAGTTAAGTTATTATTACTTAAGTTTTAGGAAGAGGTTTAAGAGAAATAATAAACTTAAAAGTAAGTGGAAGAAGAAAAGAAATAAAGCGTTACCCCTCCCGTTCCGTACTCTATAACTGCAGTACCCGCAGTTAACATTAATTACTCCAATTACAAAGATATACTATAGATTAATTACGTGTATAATAACTGCGTTTTTAACTAGCATTATAAGCTTAAGGCCTTTTATAACCACTTCCCTAACGTATAAAAATAAGATTACGTTATCGTTAGAGTAAAGTTAGAACCGGTTTATTACTAAGTCTCCTACTCTTTAACTAAAGAATTTAGTAATAAGTGGAAGGTTACTATAGTTAACTAAACTCCCACCTTATACTAATGAGAAAGGGTACTTAATAACTGCCCAGTCGTAACATACTTGTTACATTTTAATAGAAAAGCTAGGGAATAGCAGAAGTGAGAAGATTACTAGCGGATTTAAAAGTAAAAAGACATTACTGTAATCCAGTCCTGTAAAGTGTACTATTAACTTATTAAAGATTTCCAAAACATTATATTATTTAAAGTTAATTAGACGTTAAGGTGTGAAAATTTAAGAAAGGTTAATCGCTAAGTCTATTAAAGTTACCTATTTTTCCAGAAAGAATTAAGAAAAGGCTGTAAGCCCTTTAAAAAGGCTGGAAATTAGTAATTTACTAGTTAGTAAAAACCTTAAGAAGAAGAAGAGGCACTTAAAAGTTAAGTTAGATAAGACCTTAAGGACAAATAGTTACTATAACTTAAATATTAAAAGAGTATAAGCATTATTCTATTAGTATCGATATAATAGATAGAAGAGGGAAGCCGTTTAAGGTAAGAGCAGTAATTAATAGCAGGAATACTTTTAACCTAATATACCTCTTATTAGTTAACTGAAAGAAACTCCTTAATAAAGAGTATAAAGAGGCTATTCCTATTTAAAATAGAGAAGGAGGCTTATATTAATACAATAACGGTAAAGTTACTTATTACTTACTACTCCTAATTAAAGTAGATAAGGATAAATAATAAATAGACTTTAACGTTATACTAGTTACAGGTTATAATATAATCCTAAGTCTACTTTAGCTAGAAAAGTATAACCCTGTAATTAATTAAAAGAGTAGCTACTTTACTTTCAGTAAGTCCCTTAACTATAATTATTATTTAAAGAAAGTTAAAAAGGTATTAAACCGCTTTAAAGCTGTATAAAGCACTTAAAAGCATATTAAACTCCCAGAATTAAGTACAGTTTAAGTTAGATTTACTAAAACAGTTAAAGGACTAAAGAGTCTATTACATTACCTAAATAATAATTCGGAAGGTAAAAAGAAGTTAAAAGCTGATTTACAGATAAGTGAAGAAGTTAATTTATCTAAAGTACCTGTAGAATATAGGAAGTTTACCCTGTTTCGAAAAAAGATACTGTAATTACTAGACTATAAACCTTAAGATTACAAAATTAAGTTAAAACTAAGAGTAAAGCTCCGTAACTTTTAGCCTTATTACTTAAACCCTTAATAGGCTAAAGCTTTAAGGGAATATATTAATAAAAACTTAAAGAACAGGTTTATTATAAAGTCCTAGTCCTTAATAAGGTACTTAATACTATTTATCTTAAGAAAAGTAAATGGTAAACTATATATAGTTATTAATTACTAAACGTTAAATAAGGATACGATTAAAAATCGTTACCCATTACTACTTATTACAGAGATATAAGAGCAGATTGTTAAAATAAATTAGTTCTCTAACCTCAATTTCCCTATAAGGTTTAATTACGTTAAAATAAAGGAAGAGGATAAGTATAAGACAGCCTTTCAGACTTACAATAGGCATTACCAGTACTATATTATGTTAATAAGATTAATAAACACCCCTACGACTTTCTAAGGCCTTATTAACAGTGTTCTTTACCTCTTCCTTAATAATTTTATCTTTATATATTTAAACGATGTTTTAATTTATTCTGAAACTTTAGAAAAATACCGAAAGTATATACGATAAGTTCTAACAGCTCTTAAAAAAGTGAAGTTAATAGTGAATTTAGAGAAAAGCTACTTTTACGTTTAGAAGCTAAATTATTTAAGGTTTAGAGTAACCTTTAAAAGGCTCGAAATGTAACTAGAGAAGATAAAGATAATTAGGGATTAACTTATTTTAAAAAATTAGAAAGAATTATAAGTTTTTATTAACTTTACAAACTTTTATCACTACTTTATTAAGTACTTCGTAAAGATTGTAAGATTACTTTATAAACTTATAGGTAAGGGAAAGCTGTTTAAGTAAACTAATAAATAGTAAAAGGTGTTTAAAAGCCTTAAACACACTTTTATTATAATGTTAATCCTAACCCTCCTTAATTTCTTAAAGCTTTTTTAAGTCGAAATAGACTCCTTAAAGTTCGCAATCGGTAGAGAACTTAGCTAAATCTAGGATAATAAGAAACGTTACCTAGTTACCTTCTTATTAAAAGGAATCTACAGCTTAGCCTTATAATATCTAATCTATAATAAGGAACTAATAGCGATTATTTAGTGCTTTACTAAGTAAGTACTGTATTTAAGTAGTATAGAAGAACTAGTTTAAGTCTTTTCAGACTATAATAACTTTTAGTACTTCTTAACGAAGGAACTTAGTTTACAGTAAGCACGGTAAGTAGAATTAATAGCCCTATTCCACTTCCAGATTCACTACGTTAAAGGAAAAGATAATAAGCAAGCTGATACTTTTAACTGAAGACAGGACTATAAGGATGCTAATCCGGTTCTAATCCCTATTACTATATTTAACAAAGTTAAGAACAGCACGTTAGAGCATATACTGTAAATGTTAGATAATTAGACTCTAAAATAAACTATTAATATCTATATAAACTTATAGATAGAATATAATATCTATTAATAATAATAAGACTTTTAAGTAAGAAGGTTAATAGAAGAAACCTATAAATATAAATACCCTTTAAGAAACTTCTTAAGATACGTGTAAAACTGTAGGAAGGAATGCCTAAAGTATTTAAACTATAACAAAACTAGTTATTAACTAATATAACTACTAAAAGATATAAATAATACACCTAAACTAGAAGTAAGGCTTTAATACTAAGAGAAACCGTACATTTACAATTTAGATAAGCGAAAGGAGTATATCTAGTAGATTTATAAGTCTTAACTTAAAAGATATATAAGTCAGGCTAAAACTCTCACGTAAGCTTAATAAGTGTACACCTTCTTAAGAATAAAGAAGCTAGTTAAGGAAGTAATCGATAATTACGATATTTACTACTAAAAACAGAATTAGTAATATAAGCTTTATAAGCTTCTCGAACTACTCCCTATACTATAAGCGTTATAAAGTTTAATCTCGCTTAACTTCGTTATTAAGATTTTAAAGTTTAAGGACCCTATTATAAGAGTTACTTATAACTAAGTCCTTATAGTAATTAACAGATTAACGAAGTAAGCTTACTTTCTATTAACCTTAAAGGATATAATAGCGGAGTAACTCGTTTATATCTTTAAGAAAAAGGTAATTTTATAATACCTTTAACTAAATAATATCGTTATAGATTAAGATAAGCTAATCGTGTTAAAGTTCTAATAAGGACTAATATAAAGAATAAATGTAAAGAGTAAGCTTTCAATAACATTTTACCTGCAGACAGACAGCTAAATAAAGCAAGTTAATTAGATATTTATAACGTATCTTTAAGCTTACGTTAACTTTAAATAAGATAATTAGCTTAAACTGTTACTAATAGCGTAAATAGTTTATAATATAACGCTAATCGAGTCGATAAGTATATTACTATTCTTCACTAACTATAGTAAGGAGCCCGAGCTCTATTAAGGCCCACTTACTAGCGCCTCCTAAACTGTAATTTATATAAACTAGATATAAGAACTATATAACTACTTATAAGCTGAACTTAAGTTTACACGTAAACAAATGAAGAAGTTTACTAATAAATACCAAATTAAGCAGTTAGTGTTTAAGAAAGGACTTTATTACGATAGTAAACAAGTTAAAGGACCGACTTTTTAAGAGAAGGATTACGTTTACCTTTTTTCGCGAAACCTGTATTTGAAATAACTTAATAAGAAATTTAACTTTAAAAGGTACAGACTGTTCTAAATTAAGAAAAAGGTCATTACCTCTAATTACAAATTAAACTTACTTATTAATATAAAGGTGTAGATTAAGGTTTTTCACATCTTACTTTTAGAACCTGCTTTAAAAGGAGTTCTTTTAAAAAAGAAAGTTAAGGTCGATACTGATAAGGACAAGTATAACGTTAAGGAAGTTATAGATTTACAAAAGGGAAAGAACACGTTTAAGTATCTTATTAAGTAACTAGACTACAGCTCTAAAAGTAACTTGTAAGAACTAGTTAAAAACTTTAAGTGCTTAAACTTAATTACAAAGTTTTACTAAAAGAATTTAAACTAATTAAAATTAACGATAAGAACTAAAAATAAGACAAGATCTAATATCTAAACTACTATACTGAAAAGTAAGACTACTGTAAGACTTAAAGCCTAAGAAGCGGTAAGAAACTCTTTAGTAAGTAAAGGAAGATATTTATTAGAACCTTAGCTATAGGTTGTAAAGACCTTAGACCTAATAAAGAGGCTAGGCCTTTAGAGCCTTTAGTAAGCTTTATATAAGAACAAGTGCTGTTAAGAAAAAGTTAGTAAAAGAGAAAGAAAAAAAAAAAAGTTACCTTAAACCCTCTAACCTTAAAGGGTAAAGATCTAAAGTAATAGAAAACCTTTATAAGACCTAAACTTACAACCTCTTACTTTAAGAAGTAAGCGCGCTACTATTACACTAAAGGGCTGTTTTCGTTTATTAAGAAAAGGAAGGTATAAACTAAGTTATAAAGCAACTGCCTACTGTAAAGACCCTATTAAGAAGTTCCCCTAATTAAAAGACTTTATATCTTTAAAAAGAACAACTAACTTACTCTCCTTACCCTCCTAGAACTCCAGTAACTCTACCTTACGATTAAACGTTTTTACAGCCCGGTCTTTAAGGTAGGACTACTACTTATAAAGATACGCTAAACGCGCTAACGTCTTTTAAAACTTAGTAATAACCTTATAAAGCTGCTAAGCAGTAAACTCAACTTATAAGTCAAGGTCCTACTTTTTAATAAGAAGAGCTTTTAACCTTACTTTACTAACATTAAAAGCGTTACACTAGGAAAGCTAATACCTCTCTAAACAGTAGTTATAACTGTTAAACTAGTTCAAAACCTAATAAATAAGCAGAGGGATAGTAGACTTACAAAAAGAATAAGGGGACATTTTACTATTAAACATATATATATAAGCTGTAAGGTTTAAGTAACAGTTAGTACTTTTACCTTATTCCCATTTTAAGACCTAGGAGCTAGACACTTATTATATAATAAAGTGGTGAAAGGAGAAGCTTACCTTTCAAGTTCTTTATAGGAAAAGAACGTTAAAAAGGAGGAATTGTATAACGACCCTACAGGCCGTTACTTAGGCTAAGGCGGCCTGACGAATCCCCTGCGTAAGGAACAGTGCAGAGGACAGTGCACACTATCCAGGCGCACTAGGCCAGGGGTATAAAGACCTAAAACCCTTATAACTAATAAGGTACTACTTACAGTATACTAAGTACTTACGTTACAAGCAGGAGAAACCTTACGAGTAAAACGCTTACGCGGTGTAAAATGCTCACATAACAAGTACTTACAATATTACAAGTAAGGTATAAAATACCTCCCAGTTAGTTAATTATAACGACCCTGCAGGCCGTCACTTAGGCCGGGGCGGCCTGACGAATCCCCTGCAGAAGGAACAGTGCAGGAAGGTAGTATGCACGGTACTGCATACTGGGCCAGGGGTGTAAAGACCTAAAGCCCTTATAACTAATTGTTAAGTGATCACCCTGATCTTGCTAAGAGCACGGTGATTACAGTGATTAGAGGCATTCTGATCATTATAATCACTCCTTATGTTAAGTAAGCATAGTGATTAAGGTACGAAGTACCTTTTAAATTAGTTAGTATAGATAGTTATAATTATGTCCATAACTACTGTAAGGGACTTTAGTTCCTCACGCTAGTATTTAATTATTTATTTATATTTTACTATTTAAACTCACCTTTATATATTATAGTAATAACGGCCTATAATAACATTAAACTCCCGTTTAAGAGTGTTAACTTAATAAGCCGTCTTTAGAACGCCCCTTACCTGTTAGTATCTGGCTATACGTTTTATCTTAACTTATATTAGTCCTTTTAAGGCCTGTGTCAGGTATAGGTTATAATATAATATTAATATCTTAATTTTAAATGTTATTTATTAAATTCCTAGATACCACCTCCCTCCTATTAACATGTTAACCTCTAGAAAAGGTAAGGAGATTAAAGAGGTGTAAGTTTAGCCTTAACTCTCTATTATTAATAAGTTGGCTGTACGCTTTAAAGATTTAAACCTTAATTAGTAAGGATTAGTTAAGGAACTTAATAAAACCTTCCCCAGAGATATTAAAAGCTGTATTAGTTTTATTAAAAAACTCTAAGCCTGATTTAATACCGTTAAGCTGGAGAATAATAACTTAAGGGGATTATAGAAGAAACGAGTAAAGCTCCCCCCGCTGTTATGCTTTAAGGGAGACTTTACACAGCTGGAGTCCTGGATAGCCTAGCTCCAGAGTTATATCATTTATTATAATAAGTAGTTTTTTAAAGAAGAAGGAAAAGTCAGGTTTACCAGAGCCTTATTAAACGGAGTAACTGCTTGCTAATATAAACTATATGTGAAGATAATTAATAACCTTTTTATAAATAGAGTGTGTAAAGAAGCCCTTAAGACTTAGGCCCTTTTTAACGACTTTAACGTTTTTATTAACTAACTCTGGATTGAGTTTAGAGAACTAGACGCCCCTAAGCGGGCTAAGTAACGCCTTATAGCCTTAAGGTAGACGTCCTTAGTCTTTAAATTCTCCACACGCTTTAAACTGGAAGTAGTAAAGACTAAGCTTAGTTAAAAGGCCTTAATAATACTATTTTAGAGTGGTTTAAAGGAGCACGTTATTAGAGACCTTTATTAGGAGGATTAACCAGATTACCTTTAGGAGTTAATTAAGATAGTTATTAAGGCTGATAATTAGTATTATAATCACTATTATTAGAAGAATTACTGGAAGGAACAGACCCCTTACCAGTTAAGTAAATTAAAGAAGGGGAACTAGTTAATTATAACAGGTTACTACCCTAGGTTAATAGATATTAGTATAGTAAACTGTTAAAATTAACCTAACTGTGATAAACCTTAACGATAATAGTAGTAAAAGCTGTTGAAAAGCAAAAGGGGTCAAGGCATTGGAAAGCAGAGTGTGTTGAAGGTGATTAATTCTTTCTATCTTCGAGAGTGGAAGCCGTGTTATTATAGCCGTGAGGGTGGCCAGTGCACGGAGT
>Ga0247780_1000940_pt1 | contig 21780 bp, 36 predicted proteins | sample UWRJL079202R5_FD_179927 | JGI IMG/M metagenome (GOLD analysis project Ga0247780, IMG submission 179927) | Plant litter microbial communities from Arlington Agricultural Research Station in Wisconsin, United States - UWRJ-L079-202R-5 | ecosystem: Environmental > Terrestrial > Plant litter >... | reverse complement strand
GAGTCGCTGACGAGGCGGGAGAAGACGCGGCTGGTTCGGCGGAGGCATTGGAGGTCGGTGGGCTGAGGTGTGCCATGATGTGGATGAGCAGTTCGTCGGGAAGCTTGTGGATGGGGCTGTAGAGAGCGTTGTACAGGGCGTCAGCTACTAGGGGGTCGGGAGTGATGCCGAGGGGGGCGAGTTCTCGCGATGGCCGACCCGTCCAGGCCAGAGAGGGCGTGAAACCGAGGAGGCTTGCGACCATTATTGCGGCTGTGGGGTCACAGACGCCGGTGCAATGAAGTTGTTGAGAGGAAACGTGACATGTCGAGGTGACGGAATAATTGGGGAGACAAGATGAACCAGAAAATAAAAGCTACTCAATCTGTGCCGAGGCAGTTTCTTATCTAGGTTTCGATGAGCATTAGGTTCATCTGGGAGATAATGTTCGGCTATGCAGCAGTAACTTGACCGAGTGACAAAGGTTTGGTGTGGTGATTTTCGGCGGTCATTACGCAACATCCCAATCCCTTTCATTGGCCTGACACCAGAGCCGTCTGGTGCATTCCCGACATCAGTTGAAACTACTTACCCAAGTATCGATGTGATGACCAACAACGGTTCCTGGGTAAAGTGGACCACAGACAAATTCCCAACATCCCCGAAACAAACCAGAAACTGCCCCCAGAACTAGCATGCAAACACCGACGGCCCGGGAATCTGATACGGGCGACCGCCGCCGTTCGGGTTGCCAGCGTTGTCGTAGATGTTGACCTTGATGCCGGCGTGGTTGGCAGTATACGCCCCCGGGAAGCTAACAAAGTTCTGGCCCATGTTGGTGCCCGAGCCGGTGATGCGGATTCTGGAGGAGAGACAGGTCAGTTGTTGAAGAGAAGGCAGAGTACCACGACTTGAAGGGGACTCACTGGGCACACTCCATGTAGAACTGGGCTTGTCCCGAGGCCTGGGCACCGTGGAGGGCGATCAGCTCGACGCGCATGAGATAGTCGCCGGGCGCGACGCAGCTCGGCATGTTGAAGTAGTGCCATCCGCCGTTTTGGATCATGGTGTCGACGGCCCACACTCTGCCGCTGAGGCCGCTCTCAGCAACCTTGAACCAGCGAAGACCGGTAGTCCCTGCGGTGGCGGCATTGTCAACCTTGGCAAGATAGACCATGATTGGGCCCTTGTGGCTCCGCGCGATAGGGTGGTCGGCGTCGTTGGCCGACTGCGCACCGCCGATGACATGGCCCCACCACGCGCCGACCCGCGCACCGGCCGGGACGGTGATTATGGTGTTGTCCTTGAACTGGATGCCAGTGTTGCACGCAAAGTTCGCGTCGTTGACGTTCATCAGCGGGTAGTCGCTGGACGGCGCGCGGACGCCCTTCAGCTGGCCCTGGTCTTCTCCATTCACTGATACTTTCTGGAAGATAGTATGGCCGCAGGAAATCCCCGCGAAGCCAAATTGAAGGAGAACTGCGGACAACTTCATGATGCAAGGTTCGTGCAAGGCCCCAGTGGGAAATGTGTAAAGAGAGACTCTGGTTCGATCCCCTGCTTCTCTGCGCCCTTCTCTTTTTATATGTAAGCTACATATGCCACGCATCTCGTTGCTAGCAGCGCATCAACTGACCCTTTCGTGTTTCGACGAAATTGTATTGTGTTTGTCCGACTTGCGTCTTGTGTCCTTGGTGATATATCTGAGCGCATTCTCCATTCTGATTGGTCGATACTGAGCTTCGGGCGTCCCTCGTCCGCGGTCTATTCGGGTGGTCGGCATAGCCCCGGCCGTCGGCAACAAAAGTGTGGGGTGCAGGCTCAGCTCACCAGTGCCGGTCCCCTTTACCCCGGTAGTTATCAGCGATCAAGGCCGGAAGCATCGAGGAGTTGGTGAGATTTTATGACAGTCAACGACTGCCTCTTCGTGTCACCAAGGTCGGACTGGGTTGTGGGGCAGAATCGGGGATCGAGGTTGTATCAGGGTGAGAACCATGCCTGTGATTTGGTATTTGGAAGTGTTGAACTAAGCTACATAAGTAACCATGTGTACACCAAACTTTCACTGCTTTTGGCACATCAGTCCTTTATCTTTTATAGAAGACGGCGCTGAAGCCCAGATTTGGGCACACCGCGTGAACAGAACGGAATGACAATGTCGCACTGGACTAGTTGACCCATTGCTTTTGACCTGAGCCTCCAATCTCCTGGTGCCTTCCTGCCAATGGTTCCCCGTCCTGTCAAACTCTTCTGCCAATCCCGATCCCTCTGTGGGGGCTTGCAGCACATTGGATTTGGACACGGGCCATCTCTGTTTCACCACCAACCCTATCACTAGATGCCGGCCTACCCAGCGAAACATTCCCCCAGCTCGATAGCGCACAAAGCCTTCCACTTCAAGAATACGGAAATGATGAACTTCAGTTCAACTTGTCAACAATAAACTCAGGTTGCCTGGAAGCTATACCTATTGACGCTGAACTAACCTATACGCACGATACTACGACATTGGAAAGCGCAACTTGGCCTGAATCCAACCTGTTCAATCTGTCAGAGGTAGCCCCAAGCCATGTTCCAGGCGTGCGCGATCAAGAGCCTCCTTCAAGTGTGGCAAAGCGGAAGGATCAAGATGATTCAGGCACCGATGATAGAGCGCAACCTGCGAAGAGGCAACGCGGATTCGGACTTGGTTCTGTGATAAAGAAGTTTGCCTGTCCATTTTATAAACACGACCCTCGAAAATTCTCAACGGAACGTCTATGTATAGGGCCCGGTTGGGAACAGGTTCATCGAGTTAAGAATGAATACCTTCACGACTCTCCCCAATGCAAGCACAGCCGCTCACTCAGGTGTCGCAGAGAGCATGTCTTTCGTCGGCACAAGCTACCTAATCACTACTGCGACCACTGTTTCGAGACGTTTCCTCACCAACCGGCCCTTCTGCATCATGTGCGCCAGCCATCGTCTTGTGTTGTTGGGAATGAAACACCGCCCTCAGGTATTTCCACTGCTCAGGCAGAGAAGCTACGGAAGAGAGGGAAAAAATCATTATCGGAAGTGGAAAGGTGGAACGAGATGTACCGGATTATTTTCCCAGACAGCCCTCTACCCACAAGCCCTTGTAAGATGGTACTGCCCGTTTATTTCAGACTGTCTGCTGAGGATATAATCGTAGACTATAAATCCGAATCAGAACTTCAACAACTCGGAGACCAGCTCCTGATCGACATTCAGACAGGAGTTGAGGCCGCTATAGCGTCAAATCCGCACATAGCTGTGCCGCACTTCAGACATATCACCGACTCAGTCGTTGATGTGGTCCGAAACACGATCAAGGACTTCTTGAGACAGATTTCCGACCACCGTTCAAGTCGGGAAGGTACCCGGCCCTCCGGAGCTAGCCCGGACCTGAATCAACTTTGGCCATTCTGGGCGACACCCAACCCTCCAGAGCTAGCCCAGGCCCGTATCAATCCTGGATGTCAAGTGGAAGACAGAGTGCCGTATCTCTGGCGGGTTCCGAAGCAAGTTTGTATAGTTCCTGGTCTTCCAATGCCGAGAGCGCAGTTTCATTGGCCGCATCGACTCGAATGTTCACTGGCCAGCAGTCTGCATTGGCTTCTCCGGACAAACTTACTTCAGCGCGGCTTTAATCTACGGAGTCAACTACGGTAAATATCTGGGATTTCGACACGTGAATGCGTTCCCGGCAGGCTCGGGGGTGCGGTGTTGATGGTGTCGGCGATGTAACGGGTTGGTAATAAGTGGGAACTAGCAAGATGACTAACGGTTAGTCAACTTGCACATACCTTTTGGTGTAGCGGGCAGTTGTAGCAGTTCCCTGCATTAGCGTATGTAACGCCAGCCCCGTCACAGGCGAGAACGAACACATTAAAGGCACTATGGATTAATCAGGTGCTTAGAACCTGGATATAGGAAAACATTCATACAAAGGCGGAAACAGTAGCATCGTATCAAAGACTACTGTGTAAGGAGGATACAGAGAGTCGCCGAGGGCAACTAGAGCAAGGAATTTGTGGGCGGTAGCAGCTTAAATAATAAAGGGCAGAAAACACCCCAAGCACGTAACGTGGGTAGAGTTTGCCAAGGCTAGGCTGAGTTAGGTTGTGAAGTCGACACCCCCGCGGATGGTTAGTGCCGTAGGACGCCATACGTCTTGCAGTATTGTCTTGCCAAGGCTGGGTTCAAGATCAAGAGTAAGTTAGATTTACTAATACAAAAATATAGAATTAGGTAGCATCACCGTAAGCTCATCTAAATGGTATCAGTCCCTGACAGTCGTTTGAACAACACCGTCTGTCAATGCGAAACTCCAAGTCATATACCGTCTCACGCCGAACCGTGAACACAATCCACAGCCGCCCTCCTCACTCCTGGCTTAAACTCTCTGCCCGTTAACCCTGACGAGTCGGGGCCGGGTACCCAGTATGAGTGACCGGCGTCGAGGAAGCAGGATGTGCCCAACCCAACAAGCCCCGGCCGCCGCTGGGCACACCAGACACCTCGTACGCCTTGCGCCTGCTCGAGACCAGCTGCAGTCCCACGACGTTACCGATTGTCGCAATGATGTGAAAAATACTGTATATAAACCGTTAGCCCTCGCTCTCCACTCCTCAACCACTAGCGCATGAAAAGAAATACTCACGCAAGAATCAGCGACGCCACGCCTACCAACTCCCTCATCATCCTCGGCATCTCCGCTGTCTCGACTGACTCCATCTTCAAGTTGTAGAAAAACATCACAAACGCCCACAGCCCAAAGCCAGCGATGACGGGGTCAATGAAGATCATCCAGAACCAGTATCCTCCCGGTCCATATTTCCTGCGGATAGCCAAGATACACGCGAAATAGTTCACGAGTACCGAGGAGCTGGCCTGTTCCAATGCATCAGTCAGTTATCCCCCCCTAGTACCAATCCCCCAACCATCCCCCATCCATGCATCATGAGTAATAACTTACAGCAAGAATCGGCCCCACAAAATCCGTCTTTTGGACATGTCTTTCAAGCCCATCGTCAGCCATGAGGAATACAGATAAGGCGAGAACGGCTGTCGAATAGGTTCCGAAAGCGCCGCGCAGGAAACATGATATGCCGCGACGGTAGGGCCAGGATTCGGGGAGTTTGCCGGCCGCGGGACGGCTTGCCGAGTGGGTAGACTCGATGTCCATGGTCGCGAGGCCGGTGCCGGCGGGATTGGTGGACGAAGTGGTTACCATTCGGTTGGTTGGGTGGTGGGTGAACTTTCGGGGTTGTTGTTGTTTGTTTATGGACGAAAAGATTGAGTTGAGTGATAGCTTGGTGATGTGGTGATCTGTTGATCTGTTAGGGGTGTGGTGACACGGGCACTTGAAGTCTTATAATCCAGCTGGCTGCACGACTTGGCGGTGTCATTCCCGATCTTCCTACCTACAACCAAGCGACCGCTCGTGTAACACTAACACGGCTTTTGTGAGGCCTCCTCCCGCTAATGGCTGTGCTAGGCATAAAAGGTGTGCGACAGGATTTGGTAGGTGGATCATTTTGCCGGATATCTTCTAGGTGAGCAAAACTGCCAGCCGTGGTTGGCTACTAGCACCGTCCAAGGTATTAGCCGAGTCGCATTGGTAGGCTTCTATGCTACCCGATGGCGGCGCAGCCCACCGATGCACTATCCCGTCACCAGACTCGACCGATTGATATGGCTGAACTGAGTCCCGCCGCATTGGCACAGCTTCTCTGGGACTTCTCATCGCATCATTGGGGCTGCGTTGGCACATCGATAAGCCCAGTGGTTGGGTGCGAGGGGCAAAAACATCGCCAAGAGGACGGCAAAACGATGTCGGTGTTCAGGTTTGGAGTATTATAGACGAGATCTGTGCCACAATTTGGGTCCATGGACTGGGTGAAGTGGATGAAAACAAGGGGCTGTGTCCATGATTTCCTCATTTGAGCCGTCACTTGATGAGGCCTCATCCGAGCCACTGTGTGATGGGGGACAACATTGGTCGTTGTCGTCCGTCAAGGGCAACGAGAACTGTGGAATGTTCCCTGCGCATCTGCCGGATCGGCAAATGGTAGTCCTCTGTCGTCTACAAGTTATCTGATGTCACCAAATTCTATAGTAGGGAGGGGTAGAAGAAAGAGCCTCTCTTCCCAGGCTCCTCAAACAGTGCGTTGTGTAACTCATCACGCATTAACTCCTGGCCTACAATCTGGTCCTTGATATTATAGAAAAAGGCCGTTGGAGAAAGCAGAAACGTCTTTTTCAGAACGGGAGATGACCTAAAAAACCAAATAAAGACCACAAGCTGCTGCGATAATAAGAACACATCTTCCACACTGGCCGAGGGTACCATTTCTTTTGCCACGAGCATTCATACTTCTTACGCGAGCTATTCCCCGTCGTGTCGCGTGGTTCTGGGAGCACATGGGACCTGGGGGGCAGGGTTGGTGGCATCCAAATCCAGATAACCGAGGACCCGCGCAGCAGATATCATAATATTGGCTGGAGGGAGATGAGATCTCGAAGTTAGGTCAAACATGTTGCTCGAGGTCAGTGCGAAAGGCAATGGCCGGGATGGGAAACACTCCCGACAGTATGAGTGCTGTGCCGCACGTCCCGTACTCAATGATCGGAGCCTAATAAAGTCGTCTTTTGGTCGACATGAACGGCTCGTATGCGGAATGCAACCTTGTCATCAGACTTGGCGTGCGAAGTCGCCGCGACTGCATCGTTGCTTTGCTTCACTCCTCGGGGCCATAACGAAGATACCTACCTACCTTACCTAGAGAGGCGAACCTCTCTGTTGGATTAATAGTAACCTCACGCAAACGAGCAATTTCCCTTCTCTCGTCCGGCCGAGGAAGCATCATCAGGGCGGCCAGATTTGAGGAAGCTTGACTTGACTGTAGATCCCCCATCCCCCCGAAGCCAGCTGCCGAAAGACTCGATCCTGCACGCATAGAAAAAATCCCATAGGTGTTTCTCAAACGTTCTGCGAAGGGGACCGCGAGCCCATATCCAAGTACGACACGCCCATATATGTAGACGCGCAGACGCCTGCTGGACATGCTGATGCCGATGAATCTTGTTTGGGCGTTTGGACGTTGCCAAGGCCCATCATGGGTGCAGGGTAGAATCACGTAATCCAGGTCAACATCGTCGGTGGCGTTTTGGAAGCCCAAAAAGAATAGCGTGATTATCAAAATCTGGCAAGTGAACTTGGCAACTTGGCAGGCACCAAATGCCCGACCGGGGGGGCAGATTGGCGTCATTTCACCCCAGATCCCAAGAACTGTGATTGAAGCCATGTCGGAGAAAACGCCAATGTCTCGCGGCGGAAGGTGCGGGTGTGGTCCGGTTGGCCAGGCAGTGGCATCCGCTGAAGACTCTCAGACTTTCAGTCAGCATCAGAGCGGTTGCAGCATCCAGACCACTGTGCACGGCCGCAACGGAATGTGGGAGCGCGAATTCAACACTAATGCATGATTCGAACAGGTCTCTTGGTTGCACCATTAGCCTAGAAGCAGTCACCCGCTCGCGGTGGCTGTTGCAGAGCGGCCAATGCTGTAAATACTGACCGATCTAGTAGGTTGGCACTGGGGTTAGACAATATCGATAGACGCACAGTGTGGCTGTCTCGGTAAGAAAGCATCTTCATCTGCCATCCACTGCCATCGCTGTTGCCCACTGTCGCTTCGCACCCGCCATGCACGCACGGCCGCACCATAGCGGGGGGTGACAGCCTAACCCGATACAGGGAACGCTCCGCTACAGCCGCGCCAATCAGCGCCCGGCGCTGGCCGTCGCCTGCCAACGGCGAGTGCAGCCCGCCCAACAGGGGAACTCGAGGCGTTCATCTGGACCTGGATTCTGCTCCCTCCATCCCGCTGGGAGGGCTTGGCCCCACGATCGCGCACGCGTACATCCGTGGCATCTTGGGTGCAGCGTGGCCGTAGAGGTATTAATGTGGATATTCCAGTTTTTTGCGATCGCTGGGACTGTCCAAGACCTTTAGGTTTCTCGGCTTTGACGTCCAACCTGCGTACCCCATAGCGTCGACGCGAACTGTTAGGTTCTGTTGTTGCTCATCGCAATCCTCTGTGCGCTACGGGGAACTGACAGCGCGACTCTACACGCTAATCGGCGGCCAAGACGCTGTCAACGTCCACTGGACGGGATCCCCTGGCCACCTAACCAGCCAAACCAACCACAAGCCAAGACTTTGCAACTCCAAGATGCCCATCACCGGGGCCCTCAGCCCGGAGGAGATGGCCGTGGTCGACCACAGCGACAGGAAGAACATGTTGCTGTCGGCCCACTGGTCCCTCGCAGCATTTGCTTCCGTATTCCTCGCACTGCGCGTTTACATCAAGTTTTCGTTCAAAAAGGGACTTTGGTGGGACGACTGGTTTCTGTTAGCTGGCTGGGTAAGCCCCTATTCATTCCCTTTTCTCCCTGCTTCTTTTTCTTCTCGAAAGCAAACTAACACCAAACCGTCATAGGTCGTAATCATCACAACATGCATCCTGACGACCTTCCTGGTCAACGAGTTCGGGCTCGGCCGCCACAGCTACGACCTCATAATCCTCGACGGTCCCCGGTTCTCGCTCATCCTCAACAGCCGCGCAACAACAACCCTCAGCGCAATCAGCTTCTCTAAGACCGCTTTCGCCGTGACTCTGCTCCGCCTCACCACCGGAAAGACCAAGAAATTTGTCTGGTTCCTGATCATCACCCTGAACATCTCCATGGCGTTCAGCGCCGCCATTCCCTGGATCCAGTGCATCCCCATCCAAAAGATGTGGCATCCCGACCTGGACGGCGCCTGCTGGGCATCGGGGGTCGGCACCAAGATCTGGATTGGCACGGGCGCCCAGTCTGCCGCGTGGGACTTTATTTTGGCTGTGCTGCCGTGGACGTTTCTACGCGACCTTACGTTGAAGAGGAAGGAGAAGGTTGGTGTTTTGATTGCGATGAGCATGGGTGCTGTGTGAGTTCCCCTTAACTGGATCCCTGCAAGGACAGGAACGAGACGGCAAGGAAAAGGAGTAAGAAGAGAACTAACAAATCGTAGCGCCGGAGCCGTTGGAATTGTCAAGTGCCTTAAGCTCCCCTCCCTTGGAGCCGGAGATTCATGTACGTTCTTTTCTTTCTTTTTCCCCCCTTGGTTTACCCTTCTTGTGCTCACACCCTTTTCTCTCTTTCCTGCCACCTCCCCCTTTCCCCCTGCTTCTTTCTGTCTTTTCAACACTCGTCTTCTACTTCCTCTTTGGCTAACACCCTCCTCAAGACTACGAAGTCGACCTCTTCGTCTGGGACATCGCCGAGTCCACCGTCACCGTCATGGCAGCCTGCATCCCGACCCTGCGCGTCTTTCTCCGCGAGAAGACCTCCTCGGGTCCCTCGGCCGAGCGGACGACTCGTCTTTCGCAGTTCTCACTGTCCTTCCGATCGGCGAATCGCAACCGTCGGATGTTTGACAGCCAAGATATTGAGGTAATTAATGAAACAGAGCATGAGAAGGAGGATGCGGTTGTTGGGTCGGGGGCGAGCCACGATGGGGGGAGTGGAAGTGGGGGTGGGAGTGGGAGCGGAGGTGGGAGGGGGGAGGGGGGAGAAGATGGTGTAAAGGATAGTTACGATATGAGGAACGAGCTTGGAAAATGACAATGATACCTGGTTTGGTTTTGGTTTAACATGAGGCACTGCTCCAAACATACGATGTAGGGGTCACTGGCGTTCGCATTCATCAATCATCGCGGTCGGGATATTCATTGGGGACTCGGACATTGGGAGATAGAACTGTTATTATGAATTTTAAATTCATTCTTGAATGGATGAACTTATTAATAGTATCGTTAATCTATTTGTCTGTGCCACCGGCCACCGACCGAGAGTTATCTTCCCCCTGGTTCCTGGACTCCGACGATTCGGTCGTCCGGGGCCACCCGAGTGGTTAAGTGGGTTTTCGATGCGCCCGAATCAAATCCCGACACTGGATGCCGGATGAGGCGGGTGTGGTCGTCATTAGCGCGGTTGCAGCCCGAACGCGGCACGGGGGTTGTGGGCCAATTTACGGAGCGGCCAAGCGATGGAAAATATCCGACGAGCTGATACCTAACCGAGGGGTCGGTACCGGGTGGCGGGGAAGTTGTTGGTGGTGTTCCTGGATGACCAGTTCTATCGGGCTTCCAGACTACAAACCGAGGCGTTGTTATACCCCCGACGGCGAATCACGTCGTCGAGAGATAGACTGGAGATGGTGTGAAGAGATAGGCTGATGTCGGGTGAGGCAAGGCCAGACCCAAAAACCCGGTGACCGATTGCTATTCTTGGAGGGCGTCGTCATTTTGCTGATAGTTGAGATTCGCATCTTACGATCCGATATCAAGTCCGTAGGATCGAGCATCTTGGCATGATTGGCTCCTGATGCATATAAGACCGTCCCCGGTTTTCATTCGCAGAAGTTGGGACCTGTCAAATACAGTGCATCTTTGTCCCAGACGACAAGCCACCTCCGACAGATCTTCTGAGAAATTGACCGTCAAAATGATGTTCCTCACCCTGACCGCGGTCTTGCCGCTCTTGCTCGCACCCGTCAATGCTATTTCGGGGAAGACATACACCGCATGGGACTGGCAAGCCACTCCGTCTCCTGCATTGGTCATGCGAAACGCCACTGACACATCACAGCTGTAAGCCAGCGTGCGGCGACAGCAGCTCTGGCGGTGCCTACAACAAACAGACAATGATGTGAATTTTCATCTCATCATCCTCGAGGACGTGATAGCACTGACACAGTCCTATCAGTGGCGCCCCTCGCATCTGCAACATCAACAACGAGCCTTTCTCCATCGCATCGGGCCTCACCGAAAAGCCAGGCTGCGGCGCGAGTGGTATGCTACCCCGAGTCCCAATGCCGTTCCCAAATGACCATAATCACTAAGTTGCCCTACCTAGGTAACGCCTACCTCTGTGACACATACGCCCCCATCCCCGTGAGCGACAATCTCTCGTACGGCTTTGCCATCATGCGCAACAAGACCCAGTGCTGCAAGTGCTTCGAGCTTCAATGGCGGTCTGGGTCGGCCGCGGCGGGCAAGAAGATGCAGGTGCAGATTCTCAACATCGGCGTACGTGCCCCACAGGGGATTCCGGAGAAAAGAAAAGAAGGAGAAAAAGCGCTAACATCGTCCGATTTACAACAAACAGGGTGAAAAGACCACCAACGGCGCCAATGATATCATCATCTACACCCCCGGTGGCGGTGTCGGGCCTGTGTTCGACGGCTGCCGCCTACAGTACGGCAAATCTTGGTGAGTTCTCCTGACTTCTCGCTTGCCCCACTTCCCCTATTTCACCACTCCTATCTCCTCGCATTTCCATCTCCTCTCCGCCCTCAACCTCCAGTTTTTTCCAAGCCCCAATCAAAACAAAACAACCTACTAATGATGTGCACAGGGGCCGGACAATCGGCGGCGTCTCGAACCGAGCGGAATGCGCAAACCTCCCGCAGAACCTCCAGGCAGGATGCTACTGGAGATGGAACTGGGGTAAAGGAGATATGAACGGCTGGGATATCGACTACAAGCAGATTTCGTGCCCGGTAGAGCTGGAGAACAAGTCTGGGTGCTCTGTGTCATAAGTGAGCTGGGGAAGGTTGTGTGCTTGGGGGTTAGGGTTGATGGGCTCCAGGGAAAGACTGTTGAGCGGCTGACAGGGGTGATTGATGGTGCTTTCTAGAGGGGACTTGTAGCGAGAATTGAAGATTTGAGAAGTGCCGGCTTCGAGAGCTTGGGTTATATGATCGTAAACTGTGAAATATGTGGGTTTATTACCGATGAGGACATTGGCGAATTGTCGAAAGGTTCAACTCTCAAGATCAAAACCGAGGAGACATCTCATTGGTGGAAACTGTCCGTAATGCAAGCAGGCCTCAAAACTGTGGCACCCGGCATTCAGCCGCTCCCAAGGCAACCACCCCCGCTTCTTCGACTGTGAGGGATTTCTGCCAAGGCGTGGTCCCAGACCGCCAAACTCAATCAATCTCTCGGGCCCAACCGGCGCATCGTCGCAAAACACTGCAGCGGCTCCATGCCGGAGATCCGACCGGATGGACCCGCTTTCAATCACCACGGCCTGCCTGACGCTTGTGGGCACAGTGGGGAAAACATCGTTGGCTGTCACCACGTTCATCCGTGGCTGTCGGGAAGCACGCTCCGATTTGACGTCTATTTCGGGTGAGCTCACCCAGCTGCACCTCGTTCTCGACCTCCTGAAAGATGATGCCGCCGTCAGCGATGGCCGGGTTATCCCGGAGTCCCTTCAGGTGCAAATTCTGTCCATCATCAAGAACTGCTCCGCCGTCGTCGACAGCATCAACACCGTCCTCGAAAACCACTCCGGCAAAGCTGGCGCGGTGAAATGGGTGGCCTTTGGCAAGGCTGAGGTCGCCGGCCTCCGGATGTCTCTTGAAGCCCACAGGGGCTCCCTAAGCCTGGTCCTTGAACTCGTCTCGGTGTCCCTCTCGAGGGCAATCTTGGATGACGTTGCTGTTGTCCGAACCGACGTCCACGATATCAAGCAAGACACCAGCCAGATTCCCGAGATCATGGCCGAGTTGACAAGACTCCGGGCCATCGTCTCCGGCGGTGAAATACCGCCTACCACGAGGGGCCAGAATTTTGTGCTCGAGCAGTATCTCGACAGTCTGACATCGTACGCCGAGACTGTGTGCAACGACGTCGTATGGGATTCGGACTCTTTACGCACACTGTCCAGGAAGCCTAGCCTCGAACACGTCAACCCTGGGGCCTCCGATATTGAGCTAGCACTGTCCGATGAATCCGCCAACCCCCCTGAAAGCGATACCAAGGACGTCGAGGCCATGGCGGAATCGCTGGTGCCAAATGTCCCCGATCCTTCCTCGGGGTCCGCCGCAAGCGACCGCCTTGTTGGCGTGCTCGCCTATGGAGATCCCACCACGTCCCAGCCAAAGCTCAGGGCGGCGTACTTTCCAGACAAACCCACTTCTGTTTATCCTCCAAATTGGGGTGATTTGGAAAGAGATGCTACCGGAGGAATACACGTCAAGTCCGAAATCACAGTTTCATACAGTCCTAGACCGTCTCAAGAGCTAGAGCAGGAGCAGGAGCAGGAGCAACAGAAACCGCAAGACAAAGACAAAGGCCAGCACCAGTCAATGCGGTATTCATCACTTTATGGGGAGTACGACCCTGTCCCAGGTGATATCCAATTTCATCCGAGTCCAAAGGCGGACCCCACAGGGAATGGCGCCCATTTCAAGCGCCGCAGTGTAGCCAACGCACTCACCCAGCACACCCCCACGACGTCGTTGTCCGGGGTGATGTCGTCGGTTTCCCAGCGCGATTTTGGAAGTGAAACGAGCAGCCCTAGCGAACTTACAGAAGGGGTGGCAAGAGATGCTCCCATTGCCACACAGTCTACCGTTGATCCGAAGGTTATGAACTCGGGAACTCGGTCTGCCTTGATCACGAGGAAGCTCGTTATTACTGGCGACGGCGCCGTTGGAAAGTCGACGCTCTTCATGTAAGTACCTGCTGTGTAAATGTGCTTACTCGAGATCTTGCCCCCTAGTATCAGTACTAACCACCCCCCTTCCCGACAGCGTCTTCACCACAGGCAAATTCCCCGAGGTAAGACACATCCCACACCAGTCTTATAACTAATAAAATTTCTTACCTTGCTCTTCTGTTAGCAGGTGTGGACACCCTCCGTCTGCGAACACTACCCCGGCGCCGGCATAGAAATCGGCGAGCGATACGTCGGCCTCCATCTCTGGGACCTCGGCGGCCTAGAAGATTACGACCGTCTCCGACCGCTCGTGTATCCCGACACGAACGTGGCGCTCATCTGCTTTGCCATCGACTCGCCCGACTCACTAGACAACGTGCAAGAAAAGGTTAGCAGACAACCTACCACATATCTCACTACCCTCCACCTTACCTTCCCTGTGCTTACACAGCAGAAAAAAAGTGGATCAGCGAAATCCTCCATTTCTGCCAAGGAGTCCCCATCGTCCTCGTCGGACTCAAGAAAGACCTCCGGTATGACCAAAAGACAATTGGTGAGCTTCGAAAGACCAGCCAGAGACCTGTAAGCTGGGCAGAGGTGAGTAATGCTCCGGGGCGCGCATGGATCTGTTTCAATGTCAACGCAAGACACGGGTATGGCTAACCGAATCTCAACAGGGAGAGAAAGTCGCCCAACGAATCGGTGCAGCCAAGTATGTTGAGTGTTCGGCCAAGACGAACGAGGGAGTTAGGGCGGTGTTTGAGACGGCAACAAGACTGGCGTTGCTGCCACGGAAAAAGAAGGCAGGCCGTCTGCGGAGTTTGTTCGGGATCGCTGACAGATGATCCTGAGGGGTAGTCGGACATGTGAAGGGGGTGAAGGGGTGAGATAGGAGAGGTCATGATGAGAGGAGCCACCGTACATTTTGGATGTACCTAGTAGGCCTTTCTTGTCGTACATAAGACCCTTGGAAATCCACCGCACATCTAAATGCTGGCTCTGTTCATCGCCGTTCGCTGTCGACGTAGCCCAACCACTGTAGCCCCAACTCAGGTCCTAGCAACATCGCTGCCTTTGCTGGTGTTCCCTCTTCTCAACCATCCCCCACCTCAACCCGAGTCTCCACCGTGAGCCTCAAGCAACTGACTCAATCGTAACCACCTCCCCCTTCACATTCGTATACACCCCCGAAACCGCTTCCAGCGCCAAGGCGCAGCAATACCTCCACTGCACCCAACGATCAACAGCCACCCCTTAAAACTCACCTCAATACTCGCCCCAAACTCGCAAACGGAAAGAAACATACCGGCAAAACGTGATAACAACCAGTGTCATCCTTGCTACAGTCGACTTGCACGCACGACTTGCAGGTAATCGTGCAGCAGAACACGTCGGGGTTGGCGGCGGTACCGGGCGTGGCGGGCGTGGCAGAAAGTGCGGTGGGAGGGGCGGCTGACGAGCCGGGGAGCATCGCAAGGGCGATGAGAGTGATGGTGGGAAGGATGGTGCGGGTCATCGTTGTTGCGATTGGATTTGGTAGTGGAGGTTGTTGAGTTGGTGGATGGGGAGAGATGAGTCCGGGTGGGAATGTGTTGCGCTGGTGATGGCAAGTTGGCAAAGGGATTGGTGGGTGTGAATTGTAGTGGTGGTTTGGTGGTGCAGTGAGTGGTGAAGGGTTCAAGTTGTGGAAGGAAGGTGCGGAGGTGAAGTGGTTGTTGACTCCCCACTCAGGTGGAGGCACCCGTGGTCCATGGTTTCCATCCGTTGATTGCCAGATGCTGTGTGACAGGGTGGGTCACTCGGCACGGCAAACAAATTGCCCAAGTGAGTTAATGGTGGAAAACCTGCAAGCAGCAGTCAGTCGCGATTTCCAGATGGAAGTCACCCGGGCTGTAATTAGACCAATCCACGGGCTCGGGGCCGAGAGCCTTTAGCATTCGCCACGAGCAAAGACTTCGAAATTGCTGGGAACTTTCCGCCTCGGAGGTAGCTCAGGCGAGGCCAAGAGCCAACACAGCGAGCATCAAAAACTAGAGACATTCACCGTGGTTCATGCATCTGAGGGAAAGGAGGATGTGTTGCCGCCACGGGAAGATTTTGATTTCAGAGTTGATCATCCCACCTGCTCTCAAATCTGTGCAAACACATCAAGGTGCTTGTCTAATTGCACCCTCCAACCATGATGCCAACTATCGCAAGCCAGCTCACCCCAGGTCTCCAAACCAATCATCAATCAACCCATCCCAAAGCCCACCGCCCTTCTGGAATTTACAAACGGGCACCCACTCTCGCAAGATGCTCTGGATCAACCATGACAACCGGCTGACCATTCGAGTTCACCAACTCCCCCGGAACGCCCTGAAGAGAACAGCAGACAGTATACTGCAACCCCATTCGCACGCCCGTTAGCACATGTACCTACCTCAGAGGTACGCACAAGGAGGGGAAAAAGATAAACAGGAATGAGCGTACCGGACCGATAACATCGGGAGGGAGGTTCACGCATGTATAGTCGAACATGCACTGATTGGGGGTGCACTTCGAGCAGTCGCCCAGGCAGCAGTAACCCTGCGTGTCGTTGGGCTTGGCTGTGGTCTCGGCGAGATCTGAGGTACAAGTAGTAGTTTGAGGGGCCGTGAGGGCGCTGCTGGCCATGACCAGGGTGAGGAGAGCGCGGAGATGCATCTTCGGTTGGTTGGTTGGATTGAGGAATTGGTTTTGATGACGGGAGTTTGTGCGTGTCTTAGAAGGCAGGTGGCATCCAATCTCGACGCCAAGTCGTCGGTAGGAGAGAGCACGGGCAGCGCCGGTGGGGCTCGCGCCTGCTGTTTTAAACCGAATCCGTTTGCGGTTGAGAAGTTCGCCCACAAGTTGGCCTCAACGACCCGGATGAGACGTTGAGCAAAGAAAGAGTGCCCACAACCTAGCTTCGTATCTGCGCGGTACGCTCAACACAGAGTAATCATCTGCCTCGGCAGCTTTTGCATCCAATAGAAAAAATGATCCACAGCCCTCGGGTCGGCAGACGACAACAGAGACAGACCCTCCCCTGACACGTTCGCTACAGCCTGGGAAGAAGCTACCCGTTCATGCCTTCCCTCCTGCCTCTTTCTCAGCAAAATACCGCGGACACTCCGCTTCGTAGTTCCCACCACCTCGAAATACCCAACTACAAGCGGTAGAACCAAAACCTCCAACCCAAGTGGGACGTTCTCAGCGCCAGGCACATCAAACCCGTAGTCGGGATGGACATTCCATCCGCCGAACACTTTGTCTGCTGGGCCCGCCCACTCCGACACACGAAACCCGGGGAATGCCATTCCTTTCCTGCTTGTCATAGGAACCTGCTCTACGTCTTCCAGGTCCACCAACGTCAATTTATTTGCGGCCTGCAAAGAAGTAGCCTTGGGTGTGGTATCAAAAGCGGGTGCGAGCCGTGCTTGGAGGAGAGGAGACTTGAGGGTGATGTATGCTTCGGCGGATTGCCCCAGCTCGACTGGTCCCGCTACAAGATAGTGCACATCCACCACTCTGACAGACTCTAGCGAGATGCTATCAACGGGGAAGCTGTACCGCCCCATCACGTTGCCAGATCCCCACGAGAATGAAGGCACTGAAGGGCTGATTCTCCCCGTCGACCACCATCCCCTCGTCCCATCAGCCTTCCGGGGTTGTTCGCCATCATGGATCCCGAGACGCTCGTTGCGCACCCATGCCAGGTCAGACACCAGATTTGACTCCCACAGCCCGGCCAGATACCTATCATCCGGTCTCGAAGCCTGTACTCGTTTGGCGATCCCAGCCAACGCAACAAGCCGGTCCGTCTCATTTGTCAGGTCCATCGCAGAGTACCGCTGGACAATCCTGTGCCAGTCCCAATCCCACGTTGGTTTCACGTCCTCATCGGCGAGACTGCGGCATTGTGGTCGAGAAGAGACTCCAGACTCATTGTGGGTGAACGGACGGTCAGTTGCGTGTGTGGTGCGGTGAAATGGAATCGAAAAGTGAGGAGAACGTCGAAGTTGGATGCGAGGTGATAAGTCTCGGTTGACCCCGCACATTGCTTGCTTTCTGAGTACGAATGGGCCTGTCCACTCAAGTAGAGTCAGGATAAGCCACAGCAATTTGTCTCTGCCCAACCCCACCGCCGCCAGTTTTCGGGAGCAATGTGGCGAGGACGAACGAGTTACCTAGGTGGAAAATCTTTCAAGGCCCTGGAACTGTTCAGATTTGACAATGATGCAACACCGGTATTTACTACCCTGGTATTTACCTACCAATCCACCATGCATACAAACCACACCATAGATACATCTTCTCTGCTCCACTCATTCTCCATGACCCTCTCATCTTCCAAGTTCACACCACCACACCCACCCATCATTAGCCCCCCCTTCCCTTGCGTCACTCCCTTATCTTCCTCAAGTCTAATCACACCACAGCATGCTGTCCGGTGCCATTGCTAGGGACAGCTGTGCCCGGAACACTCGTCGTGCACGCGGCCTTATTGTACCCATTTCCATTCATCTCTCTCGACTCCTTGTGGTGCGTAGCCCACATGATGGCCTCGATGATGGTATTGAATAAAACGAAAGAGCTGCAATGAGTTTGTCAACTTCACTGTGTATCTTGAATATCTGCTCGAGGTCAAACTCACAACCCAATGATATTGAAAGCCTCCACGGCATGCTTCAACTTGCAGTGATGCGTGTAAGTCGTCGTTCCCGGGTGTCCATGGTGTCCGGGGACACTCGGGGTCCCGGTGCTGTTGACGTAGCCACTAGGTGCACTGTGCTCGCATCTGTGGCCGGCCCAGTGTTGCGACGAGAAAATCAGGGAGGTAAGCCACAGATACGACAGCGCGAGGTTGAGCGGGAGGAGATAGCCGCGGTAGGATTTGAATGCGGGGGCGACCATGGCGCCGAGGTAGAAGAAAAGGGTTAGGACGGCCTGCATTTCTCTCTGGTCAGAACATAGGACCAGGAATGAGACGGGAGGAGAAAGCGGGGATAACGCACAATGACCTCGTTGTACACGAGGTGGGTGCCGCGGTAGCGGTAGCGGTGAAGGAACCACGACAAGATTCCTGTGATGATGGCCGACGACGAGAGAATAATTAGGTTGTTGAGTCCCAGCATGCTTCGTGGGATGATGTTGCTCAGGGAGCTCCGGGTTCGGTCCATGGTGGCGGTTTGGAGGGTTGGATTACTGCTTTTGGGAGCAACTTCAGATCGGCGCGGCGATTTGGTCAGGACAGACAGATTGATGAGAGACTTGAGAAACGAAAGAGAGTCAAACGATCTCAATGGTATATATACGGCCTGCGCGGTGGGATGCGATGCGCCATGCAAGCTGCACGTCATGGCGGCAGCTCGAGCCATCAGTGCACTCCGGGCTAGACTCGGAGCTTCAGCTCCGGCGAGGTCTGCACTGATCTTCGGCCGTTCTGGCAGAGCGGAGGAGGAGCATCGTAAGTGGTCGCATGGGATTTCGTCATCTTGACGTCGCCAACGCCGGAGATGAGCAGAGTAATGAGCTAGCGCACGCCGGACGAACGTTTTGCTGTGACGACCGGTGACAGCGAGATGTCAATGAAAGACGAGGAGACATCAACATGACGATGGAGTTCAATGCAGTGGAGGTTCCCAATACCCACTATTCAGCGCTCTCAAATTTCGGAAATTGGGCACCTGAAGGTCGAGGACGTCTCCCATTTCTCGCACAACAGCTAACACCTCGGAAGTGTCTCGATGAAAAACCAAAGAGTAGTGCTTCGACGCCGGCCGATTGTTTCGTCCACACCAAGTCTGCGTATGACACCGGCCACTCCACTTCGACATGAGAAAACGCCCAAATAAATCCCAAGGCACACCTTGCCCCTGTTTCATTCCGCCAGCGGCTTGCGCGCATAGACGCAGCGGTACTTGACGTATGCGTGGACGCGCTTGTCATAGAGCTGCTTGCGGAGATGGGCGACATAAACCCCGACCTCTTCCTTCGTCCATCCCATCACCGTGGTCCAGATGAACAGAATCCATCCTATGATCTCGTCAGTCGTCATCCCATTTAACGATATTTCCACACTCCACTGGTAGGTAGGTAGGAAGCACTCACCCTCCAAATCGCTATCCAATCCCATCAGCGCAAAGGTCCCAATCTCCTTATCCTTCGGATTGCTCGGCCACCCCCCAATCGGACACTTCCTATCCCAAACCACCGCCTCCTCAAACCCCGCCTCCTTGAAAGCCTTCTCTACAATCCCCTCCCCAACCACATCAAACGGCCGCCCAAACTTCCTCCCCGCCTCCACAAACACCTTCCCCCACTCATCCATGGGACTCCCCTTCTTCAAGCTGCCATCATCACTTTGATACACACAAGACGCTTCAAAACTCTCGACGTATCCACCGGGCTTGCATGCGCGGTAGGCCTCCTTGAGGAGGGTCGGCCAGTCGGCGATGGAGCCGAAGAGGTAGCGCATGTGGATGTAGTCGAAGTGGTTCGGGGGGTAGGTCCAGGGCTTGGTGGCATCGTCGACTTCGAATTTGAGGTTGGGCGGGATCCAGGTTGGTTGGCAGGGGGAGAGGTCGGTGCCGGTTATGGTGGTGGAGGGGAATTGGTCGGCGAAATCGCTGTGAGGGGGTCAGGGATGTGGTTGAGGGAGAGGAAAGGGGGGAGGGGAGGGGAGATACATCGCCCAGATTCCTGAGGGAGAGGTGTTAGTGCGGTTAAGGGGGGTGAAAAGGGGTGATGGGTACTGCTCACCAGAGCCAGTTCCAACGTCCAGCGCTGTCTGTGAGCGCGGTCAGGGATGGGTTCGTTGTCTTTCATGACTTAACTGTCAGCGAGCGATGCATACCTTGATGTCTGGCTTCAGCGGTGCCTTGAAGAGTGCACCTTCGTGTGCGAGCGTGATGCAATGGTGGCTGTCCTGTCAGTTAACCCTGACGACGTCTTGACTCCGACACTCATGTGACCTATTGCCAAAGCGAGTTAGCGGCGCAGCACCTACATGATCTCGGTGGCATCCGTCATTTTTTGATCGTTGGGCGTCCTGAAATCCCGCCGTCAGCATCACTGTCGCCATTCTGGAGACACTCGGGGATCGAACCAATATTGAGCATCTGTGTTCTTGTCGCTGTGATACGTCCGTCCATGCAGAGTGCGGTACTCGAGGATGCTTGCCGAAAGCGACGCCGACGAGCTTGCTGCGTCGCTGCCGTAGCTTGAGTCGGCGTCATCCTCGAGGGGCTGAATTTCGAGTTAGTAGTATCCGAAAGCTGCCAACGGGCCATTACGGAATGCGCACCTGTTGCGCCCAATGCTCGGCCGGGAGAATGTGAGCGGCAACGTCCTGGGGGGCGGCTGATGAGCTCATACTGACGGTCGCTAAGTGATAGAATGACAGAAATGTATTGATGTGTTGAGAGGAACCGCTGCGGGAAGAAAGCGGAGATTCGATAGAAATACACCCTCGCTTCAGCGTGGGGGGCGACACGCGGGATATAAAATGCTGGTGATGAACAAGGTGAGGGGTTTGCATTTGCAGGGGTACAATATCTCGTGTGTGTCGGTGTCGTTGGGATGCGTCAGTGAGGTGTGGCCGTGATTGGCACGAGTCGGCAGGCAACCGGGGTTGAAGAGCGGGATGCATGCTCGGCACAGATAATGTTCTGACATCCTCACTACCTAGCCAAGACAGTCCCCACGTATCTTTCGGGTAACACGGGTGGCTCGAACGAGTGTGTATGCACTCACTCACTCACTAAGCCAAGTTCGGGACTGGGCGGCATGGGCTACTGCAAGTGGTTGGATCAAAAGTCTCAAGTATGCAAAGTCGTTTGTAACAGGCGACCAGGTCGTTACGGGAAAAAACAATCACGTCAACCAGTTCAAGACTCTGCCCGATGAATGTGAACTAGTTCGCTTCAGATGGTGGACTTTTCTCCAAAACTGAGACTTCAATCATGGTGACAAACTCCCACTTCTTTCCCTGGGACACAACCCAGAACTCGAACCAAAGTAACTCCGAGTGTCCGAGTCCACGAAAGTCCGACCCGGCAGGACGACAACACTTCCACTCTCCAACAAAACACCACATCAAGCCCAACCTATTCCACTTTCCCATCCTTCCCCCTCCCCATCCGCTGCCACTGCCCCTTAAACCTCCTCCCCCTCGCCTCAACCAACGGACTCACCCAAACCTCCTCCCCCTCCTCCACTCCAACAGGTAAACTCCCC
>Ga0247780_1000938_pt1 | contig 21830 bp, 5 predicted proteins | sample UWRJL079202R5_FD_179927 | JGI IMG/M metagenome (GOLD analysis project Ga0247780, IMG submission 179927) | Plant litter microbial communities from Arlington Agricultural Research Station in Wisconsin, United States - UWRJ-L079-202R-5 | ecosystem: Environmental > Terrestrial > Plant litter >... | reverse complement strand
ACCCTAACCCTAACCCTAACCCTAACCCTAACCCTAACCCTAACCCTAACCCTAACCCTAACCCTAACCCTAACCCTAACCCTAACCCTAACCCTTAACTCCTCCTAGCTAATATCATCACAAACCCAAACTCTAAGACCTTATACAATACCAACCACTTCCTTTAAAACCTAAGCTATCTTCCCGTACGCTAAACACAACTTAATAACCTTATACACCTGATTGCCGTATAAGCATCTACTACCCTTTACCTCCTTAAAACTTCCCTTATCCTTTAAGAGTAGCCTCTATTATATATAAAAGCGTTATAGCACACTACAGTAATAATAACTACTAAACCCCTTAAACTTATAAGCTTTATATTATACAATTACCCCTTTTACCTCCTTATACCCCTTTACTACCTTACCTTATAATAAACTATGTAATTTACCATTCCCTACATAGCATATCCCATGCTTAAGTAGGTATATTTAGTACGATAACCCTTACTGGATGATATATAAGATACACTGCTGGTTGCAGAACCTTAAACATTATACGAACTTATCTACCTGTTAGCCTACCTCTTAGAGATGTGCCGTTTCAGCTTATATAATAAACCTAACATTACAAATTAGCTTATTAACTTCTACCTCTTTATTTACCTCTACTTATCGTGTTATTAGCTGCCTTATACGGTAGAGATTATAACTCTATTTACTATTTTTACATTCTATCTAGTTTATCTAATTATTTATTACTTAAGATAGAATTGTATATTAATATAGTATTATATTTAATATATACTTTATAATATCCTCTTTCCTTATAGTGGGCTAGGTATGTGTTGTATGGCGAGTAGTAAGAATAATAACAGAGTAATAAAGATAATTATCTTACTTAGTACGCTTACTTTCTTATACGAAATCTTATAATGATTGGGGCTGGCTAAGATGTAAAATTAGTTATACGTTAAGGATATTAATCCTAACATTAAGTGTATTAGTTACTATAATAATACTGCCCTACTTAACTTATTACTATATAATATTACTTTACTTAGCTAGTAAACTAATATTATTATAGTATATTAGGTACTGGAGTAATTAAGTAATATAGTCGGCACGATCCTTCCTCTAGCAGTATATAATAACCTGTAAAGGTAGTTTTATAACGGGCTTATATAACTATATAACTTAGGTGATTAGTGATACTGCCTTAATGTCCTCCTCTATTAGTAAGTAAACGGTTTTAACGTTATATACTGTGTTTAACTATATGGTAACCCCTTATATAACATATACCCTCCCAGTTTATAAGCCTAGTGTAATTTAAAACTTAACCTTATCTTAAGGGGGTATAGTTACTGTGAGAAATACTAGTTAAACACTAGTAAAGAGAAGCGTAGATCTAATTGTACGGAACGCCTGTTAGAAGTCGTATAAAGAGTCTAGTATCGTATAACACTTATTTAAAATAATCCGGTTAAGTTAGTGTTATATGTTCACTTAATAAAGAAATACTTAGAAACTCTTTATAATAAACGACTTAAGGGTAATTAAAATAATGGGAGTAATCTAAATCTATTTAGCGGACTAGATCTTATAGTATATACTTATTATACGGTACTGGTTATACATATTATCTTATAATGTTAAGAATGGTACGATTATAATAGTGGTTCCGTCTCCCGTTATGTATAATAGAAGTAAGAAGGTAACACTCTTACTACCTCTAGTGTTTATAATTTGAAGAATAAGTGTAAAACCTTATACGATAACTTCTAACGTAAGCTATTAGTTACTCTGGAACTTAGTAATAGGATCTTATAATAGTTAGTAAAGATAGCTAAATAGATTAACCTGTTAAAGGCAATCTAGTTGCCGCTGCCGTACAGTGTACCGCTTAACCTTAAAAAGTTCTTCTTTAGGTTTATAACTGAGACGCTTATTTAATAACTTAAATTTAAGAAAACGATGTTACATTACATTAATCTTCTAAAACTGCTCTTACTGTACGATAAGCCCAGTGTTACTTATAAAGATCTCCCGTCTGTATATGGTATTAGTAATATAAGTGGAATGGTTAGCTTAAAGGTTAAAAATGTTATTAGGGATTTAATCTTTGTCCTTAATATCCTTATCTCTATACAACATTATATTATCGGCTTTCTTAACCTCCTTATAAGGATACCGTCGTCCGATAGTAATAACAATGTGGCGCTAAGTGCTAATAGTAAACGGTATGCCTATATGCCGTATAATAAGTGTTTAGAGTAGACGGTACATCTTATCGGAGCTTTATAGTAAAGTATAACTATTATTATTATCTTCTGTGTTTAGCAGCTGTATAAGGCAAGATTCCCATAAAAATGGGCTAAGTTATCTACTTATACCCTACTTAAGTTAAAGTTATTAGCCAAACGGTAACATAATAGCTAAATATTATACGAGTAAGTCTCTTACTTTATAGGGAAGATATTAATATATAACTTTTACTTAACCATTTAATATATAACTTTTATAATATTAGAAGAGAATGTAAATCATCTTATGTTAAATGAAGATATTCTAAAGGCCGCTGTATAGTGTGTTAATATATCAGAGGCTGAGAAGTTTAGTTATATAAGCTGGCTGTTTAGTAAGTAAATAAATAATAATAAGTAAAAGCTCCTAAAAAGTCTTAACTGTCTTTAGGTAGTCCTCTACCACCTCTATATAAAGCTGTTTCTCGTAATAACCTTTAAGAAAACGTGTCTGGAGTTTAAGAATCTTTTTAATCTGTCGTATAAGGAAACTGTTTAAGCTATTTAAAGCAGTATTTTAGGGATCCTTTAAAAATGAGAACCCCACTATGTTATTGCTTATATCGTCGTGCAGATCCTTCTATTTAATAAATAGTTATATAACCTTTATGGAACAGAAAGTTAAGCTATCCATTATACGGCTTAGCTTAGTAACAATTTAATGTAATATCTTAGTTAGAGAATTTATAAAAAACGTTACTTGCCGGAAAGTAATGGTATTACTAACTTAGGAAAGTTAGCCTGTGATAAATGTAGTATATTGGATTTTTAAGCTGTATAACTAAGTATTAAAGATCTAGTCGATTAGTGTTAGAAGATTGCCTGGGTGAACAGTCGTTATAAACTGGGAAACCTTTTATTATACAAGGTAAAACAGTTGCTCCTTGCTGCTAGCGTCCTTAACCTCTAATACAGATTGCTGTACGACTAGTATACAAGTAATTGTAACTATAGTGGAGTAGAAGACAGTATACTCCTTTAATGGAACTTAACCACTATCGTCTTATATACTTATAACAGTAAGTGTAAAGAGTAATACACTGTTATACGTCAGCTTAAAGAGTAAGTAGTTTAAAATAGTAATTAGGAAGTTAAGATAAGCTTGATCTAACACCTCCAAGGAAATATTTACTGGGATAGGGGCTGTTATACAATAAAGAAGTTATTAAAACTTAATAAGAGTAAGCGTTTGTAGACAAGTCCACTTATATAAAGGTTAGCTTATATCGTCTAAAGCTATCGTCTAGAAGATATACCTAACCACTTATTTCCAGACAGTAATATACTATTACATTATATAAGGTTCTAAGTATGTAAAGAATAGTGTAATTAGCTTTATATTTACAGCCTTACAGTTAATCTTAAATAACACTACCGTACTAACCTCCCTGTATAAGCAGGACGTTTAGGCAGAGAGCACCATATGGTAGAGGCTCTCCCAAGCTTACTAGAGGACTGTTTTCTCAGCCGTACGATCTTTATCTACTTACCTATCCTTAATATCTAAAGATACCACACGGTGAATTACTTAGATATCGAAATCTGTAAAATACTTAGCTTAACTAACACGTCTAAGTTATAAGTTTAGCTTAGTTTTACCCTTATTATTCTTAATATCTGTTATATATTATTAGACTTAGTTAAAGTTAGTAAGGAGTGTTAATAAAATCTTTAAATCAGGCTTTAGTAATCGTATAGTGTTAGCTAACGTAGGTTCAGTGTTATCTGGTAGAAGAACCTTAAACTAACCACTTCTAAATCAGGAGCGGAAGAATCACTAGTATTATACGGCAGTCCGCTATAAGTTATTATACTTTATAGTAAACTTTTTCACTTAATCACCTCCTTTTATTCAGGGATTAGCCCATCCATATACCGTACGGCAATACTCTTAGATCTTACGCACTTGCCGGGCGATATACGGACATTAATTGCATTTCAGCCCATTAACGTACAGGCCTGCAAGCTTAAGGATTGCTAGTATTACAGTAGGTAAAAGAGTGAAGAATTCTAAGGCTTTCTAATTTGGAATAAAAGTGAGGTGTTATATTACTTATATAATAGACTTTCGTTATATTAGTGAAATATAACGATATTATATTTAAAGGTATATGTCGGCCTCTTATATAGAGATATTATATTAACACTCTTTATAAATAAGGATATTAAATACCTGTAAGGTTATGAATGGATCCATTATAGTTCTAAAAGCTTTATTAGTAAATAAAGTCGTACGATAAGGATAGTAACGTAAAGCAGAATCGTACAATAGAGGTATTATCCACACAAGGCAGGAGAAGGGTACCTAACCCTAATAATCTTTTAAAACCCACTAGAGAATAAAGCTGTAAAGATATAAGGTGGAAAAAGGTAGTGTAAACAGTTAAGGCTTCTTTCGTATAAGGGTTAATAGAGATGTTTAATAGAGAATAGATAATTATAAAGTAGAGCAGTAAAGTTTCTTCTAAAAAAGCAATTATAAAAAGTAGATATTTAAACACCTAGTCGTTTAACGCTCCTGCTATATAGCAAACCAGATCACTATCGTACAGCAAACTACACTAGACCTTAAATGTAAATTAGCCATTAGGTGTAGGCTTTAAGTTCACAATCGTACAGCAAGCTAGGGGCTCGAGTTCACAATTGTACGGCAAGCTAAGGGCTTTAAGTTCACAATTGTACAGTACACTACACCAGCCCTAAAATGTGAAGTAAGCCCTGTAGGTATGTAAAGGCCTTATGTTTAAGTTTACCACTATATAATATAAACTAATAAAGTGGAGAATAAACTTAACTATTACCATATAACTACATATAACCTTATACGACTACTAACACATCTATCTGACTTAGAGAAAAAAACAGCTCCTTCCTCATTCCACCTCGTACCCCTATATCATATTAATTTCATTATATATTAATCAGCTAAGGCAGTATAACTAAGTAGTTTAGATCTTTATATAATTTTAGAAGGCTCTTAGTTTAATTTATAATTAAAGCACTTTTCTAAACGAAATTATAGCCAGTGTCTGGGTTATTATTAACACCTGTATAACAGTAGACAGTTATTATCTCAACACGTATAACGTAAGCTCCGCTACTATAATAAACTACCTTACCCTATTCTGCACTAATGTAAGTCCCCCTTAAATATAAGCTATACGATGCTAATGTAAAGAAAATAAAACCAGTAACAGGCTTTAATCCAGCACCCTAACGCTAATATTAAAGTGTTCTGTAGATAACTAAACTTTACCAGTATCTTAAGCTGTCCTAGCTACCTAAACACAGTGTTAATCTAAAGCTAGGGTAGTATAATGCAGTGCTTCAACTATACCTATAACCCAGTTAGAGGACCCTTTACAGACTGTCGTATAACGGACTAATTTAAGGGTGCTTATGGAAACTGTAAGTATTAGGACTATAAAGCCAGATGCTAGGTCTAAGAGGAGTTAGACAACAGTAAAGAGGAGGAGGAGTTGGATAACAGTAAGGAGGAGGAGGAGTTGGATAACGGTGAAGATAAGGAGGATAAGGGTGAGGAGGAGGAGATATAAGAGGGAGAGGAGGAGGATAAGGGAGAGGAGGAGGGGATGGAGGAGTAAGGGTGGGGGTGAGGTAATATAACCGTTATACGACAGCAAATTATAATAATAATAGCTTAAATTTACAGCCTTACCTTTTTTTTTTAACATTATTTAACAATCCCATTAATATCTTAATAACCTTATATATAGTACTGTAAAAAGAATTTATAATAAATCTTAACTTATATAAAAATAATATTCCCTATTATATAATTAAGAAATGTTAACTTAAAAAGGAAGCTGTAATAAGAAGGTAATTAGCTATATTAGCCTTAGATATTAGTCTTAGGTTTACTTATTTCATATAGAAAGTAAGCTATTGTAAAAAGGTAACTAACTATATTAACTGCTACCTGCGCTGTATAATTAATAAAGGCTAACCTATACGTGAATAAGAATAAAAAGTATTATTACCTACATTATATAATTAATAAAAGCTAACTTATATATAAATAAAAATAAAAAGTACTACCTGTAACTTAAATTAACTAATATAAACCTATATATAAATAAAAATAAAGAGTATTACTGTCTATACTGTATAATTAATAAAGGTGGTGAGAAGGTAACTAATTACGTAGGTCTTACTTTTGCCTATTCTATACAGCGTGAAAAGGAAGCTGTAGTGAGAAGGTAACTAGCTACATTAACTATTACCTACGCTGTACGATTAATAAATGTAAACCCCATACAGTAAGCTGTGGTAAGAAAGTAATTAGCCGCACTAGTGTTAGTTTTACCTGTTACGTATAATAAGTTATAGTAAGAAGGTAACTAGCCCTAGTCTTAGTTTTACCTGTTTTAAACGGTAAGCTGTAATAAAAAGGTAGTTAGCTTTAGTTTTAGTTTTACCTGTTTTAAACGGTAAACTGTAATAAGAAAGCAGTTAATTATAGTTTTAGTTTTACCTGTTCCGTACGGTAAGCTGTAGTGAGAAGGTAGCTAGTTATAGTTTTAATTTTACCTATTCTAAATAGTAAGCTATAGCGAGAAGGTAACTAGCCCTAATCTTAATTTTACTTATTTTAAACGGTAAGCTGTAGTGAGAAGGTAGCTAGCCTTAGTCTTGGTTTTGCCTGTTCTGTACGACAAGCTGTAATGGGAAGGTAACTAGCCCTAGTCTTAGTTTTACCTGTTCCGTATGGCAAGCTGTAGTGAGAAGGCAGCTAGCTTTAGTTTTAGTTTTACCTGTTCTAAACGGCAAGCCTATTCCATACGGCAAGCCATAGTGAGAAGGCAGCTAGCCTTAGTCTTAGTTTTGCCTGTTCCGTACAGCAAGCCTGTTCTGTACAGCAAGCCGTAGTGAGAAGGCAGCTAGCCTCGGTCTTGGTTTTGCCTGTTCCGTACGGCAAGCCTGTTCCGTACGGCAAGCTATAGTGAGAAGGCAGTTAGCTTTAGTCTTAGTTTTACCTGTTCTGTACGGAAAGCTATAGTGAGAAGGCAGCTAGCCTTAGTTTTAGTTTTACCTGTTCCGAACGGCAAGCCTGTTCCGTACAGCAAGCTGTGGTGAGAAGGCAGCTAGCTTTAGTCTTAGTTTTGCCTGTTCTGTACGGCAAGCCTGTTCCGTACGGCAAGCTATAGTAAGAAGGCAGCTAGCCTTAATCTTGGTTTTACCTATTCCGTACGGAAAGTTATGGTAAGAAGGCAGCTAGCCTTAGTCTTAGTTTTGCCTGTTCCGAACGGCAAGCCTGTTCTGTATGGCAAGCCGTGGTGAGAAGGCAGCTAGCCTTAATCTTGGTTTTGCCTATTCCGTATAGTAAGCCTGTTCTGTACGGTAAGCTATAGTGAGAAGGCAGCTAGCCTTAGTCTTAGTTTTGCCTGTTCCGTACGGAAAGCTATGGTAAGAAGGCAGCTAGCCTTAGTCTTAGTTTTACCTGTTCTGTACGGCAAGCTGTGGTGAGAAGGCAACTAGCTATACTGGTTTTAATTTTGCCTGTTCTGTACGGTGTGTAATAGTTATTAGAAAGTATAAGCTAAGCTCTTATACGATAAGATTTATAAGATAAGAAAGGTGTATAGAATAAGCTAACTGGGTAATTACAAAGCACAGGCTAGGCTCTTGTACGATAAGATCTAGTAGAGTGATAAGGGTATATAGAATAAACCGACTTAACAGTTATAGGGAGGGCACTAACCAGTTTCCACAGATGACCCTAGGGGAAAGTTATATATAAGCCTACCTTAATAAGAAACTAAAGGTAAAAATAAACACTTAATAGAAAGTGACTAGAGTGTTATACGATGTTAAAAGGACGTAAGGTAGTATGTAATAAGGTTAGGAATTGAACAAAACTAATTGCATGAAATTTAACTGGGAAAAACGTAACGGACTCTTATCTAGAAAAATCGCAACGGACCCTACCCCCTGCGTACAACGGTGGCCCAAGCTCTTACACTACCAGAGCAACGGACTCTTATAAAGTCTGTTAGGGAATAGAGGATAGGGCATGTAGAATAAACTAATTTAGTAGTTATAGGGAGGGTATTAACTAGTTTCCACGGACGACCTTAAGGGAAAGTTATATATAAGCCCACCTTAATAAGAAATTAAGGGTAAAAATGAACACTTAATAAAAAGCAACTAGAGTGTTATATAATGTTAGAAGGACGTAAGGTAATATGTAATAAGGTTGGGAATTAAATAAAACTAGTTACACGAAATTTAACTGGGAAAAACGTAACAGACTCTTATCTAGAAAAGTTATAACGGACTCTACCCCCTACGTATAATAGTGGCCTAAGCTCCTACACTACCAGAGTAACAGACTCTTATAAAGTCCGTTAGGGAATAAAGGATAAGTAATAACGTATGTGACTCACTTTATGAATGGAACGTGTGTGTGACACGTGTTACACGTGTGTGAAAACTTATATAGTAACTTACTACGTTTTCTTTATATAATAAACCTTAAAGAGTTTAATTATAACGAAACTTCTATTATTATATTCTATATAATAACAAGTCAGTTCTTATTATTTTAACTCTTACCTTGAAATTCTTTATTATCAGTCCGGTCTCGCCTTTGGCTTAACCTCCCTTACACAGCGCTAGGGTAATAAGGCCCTTTCCCTTAACTTAATATTATCCTAAAGTGCCTTTAAGCGGGATATATCAGCTATAAGGAGGGCTTACAGGCCTAACCTTACCTTACGGTGTATAGCGTGGCCTAATTAGGTAAATACGTTAAGTGTTAGTTATAAAAGACGTTTTTATAGCTAATAAGATTAGAAAACAGGTTAGTTAAGTCGGTGTTAGGATACGTAGTGAGGACTTTAAGGTTAAAGATATTAAAGCTAATTATAATAACAGTATATAGGGAGGAGTCTTTAAGGGTTATAACGATACTAAATAGGAGGTTGTTTAGCGAGAACTTGCTAAATAGAGAGACGTTTAGGACTTATAAACCAGCCATGTTTATCTGATAATTAATGTAAACCTTTTAACTTTAATAAATGCTTACGATTACATCGATTTTATAATTTCTATCGTCACTTCCGCCTTATATATAACAGTCCTAATAGGGTTACTGTCGCTCAACCCGTGTTAATGAAAGCCACACCTGACTTTTATAAGGTGCCCCTGTGGTTCTTTAGTGGTTAGCTTAGCTTCTCCTTACTGGAGATATCCTTATTAAAAAAGGCATATTATAGTCCTTTTCCGCTAATTTTAACTTACATTAATATAATTTAAAGTATATATACTTAAAACTTAAAAAGACATAATATTTTAACTTTAAAAATCTAATTAAACTCCCCTATCTAGCTTTGCTTTTAAGTCCTAATATTATCTTAGAAAAGGTTAAAGTATATTAAAATACCTGTAAAAAAACACACTGTCAGGGCCTAAACGAAGAGCAGCTAGTAACCTGTTTTTCATTTGCTAATCCATTACATAATGAAGATATAAACAACCTAAGCTATTACAGTAGTATAAATGACGCAGACTCCTAACCTAACCTTAAACTAGCCGATTTTGCTAATTGAGATTATAAGCGTGAAAAAGGTTAAGGTAGCTCCAGTATATATAGCTACAGCCGTTAAAAGAAAAGAAAATAATATATAAGGTATCTTCCACAGTAAATAGACCCTAAAGGTTAGTAGCTCTGGTATAAGCCAGTCTAGCAGAAGGCCTAGCTATATTAAACTGTACTTTAGTATTTTATACTATGTGTGTTAAGCTGCGGATAAGTTGAACCTAACACCTGCTATACCTAGCACTAGTGTTGAGTTTAAGTCGGCGTCCTGATAAGAGAAAAGGAGCACTAACACCGGTAGTGTAATAGCGAGCGTTATAATCTGACCATACTATAGCAGGATACTAATTAAACTTTAAGCTAAAGTACTCTCCTCTTGTTATTAACGCTGTTGTATTATCGTTACTAACTACTGTAGACCCAGTTCCTGCTGCTCTTCTAGTCGAACTGCGAAAAAGGCTATGATAAGAAACGCCTTTAACATAACCTAGACTCTGAATAGTAAAGTGGTAATAGTTTGTGAAAAAAGGACCTTGTAAAAGCTGCAGATCTTAGTAAAGGCGAAGAGTATACCCGCGTTAGTAATCACCCGCCTAATACTAAATTCTATTTCCAGCACTTAAATACTATTACAGTCAACATCTGTACTTAGCCCTGTGGAATTCTATTACAGCCGCTAGATCCCGATAGCTTAGGCAATAGTCTTAAATAAGGGCATATTTTGTAACTTCTATTCCTGGAAGAGGTTTAAATAGAGCTTTAAAGTATTAAGAGCGCTACAAAGCAGTGCCATTTAGATATAGCGTGAGAACTAGAGTGTGAAGCCCAGGGCAGTGCTTAGTAGGTGAAAAGCCACAGCCGTAATTAGGACAAGTAGAATTCAGAATATGTTTATACTGTCGATTAGACTAAGTTCTGATTCAGGGGGGTCCCTGGCATTACTTGCAAGTAGGCTAGCGGCTACCATTTAGGTAACCTGAAAAATTTACGGTAGTTAAGAAAATGTAATTCTTACTGACTGAAAATAAAAGATTTAAAGTGAGGAGAAAAGGCTGCTAAGAGTTATATTCTGTGGAGCAGCTAGATAAGGACTGCGGCTGAACTTAAAATATAGCCTGCTGTTAGGGGGTAGCTTAAGGCTTTTAGGAATAGTAACCACTTCTCTTCGCTATTTCCGTTTAGGAAACGACCTTAACATATTACAACCTGCACCCGACACAGGCCTTAAGAGGACTAGCGCGGGTTAAGACAGAACGTATAGCAGGACGCTAATAGGTAAGGGGCGTTCCGAAGACGGCTTATTAAGCTAGCACTCTTAAATAGGGGGTTTAATATCACTGTAAGTTGCTGTCACTATAATACGTAAAGGTGAGTTTAAACAGTAAGACATAAATAAATAATTAAATATTAGCGTGAGGAACTAGAGTCCCTTATGGTAATTATAAATATAATTATAATTATCTATATTAACTAGATAAGAAATACCTTATACCTTATTTAATGGCCTGTTACTTAGTGAGGAACTAAGTAACCTGTTATTAAGTACTTTTTACTTAAAGGTCCCACAGATACTTAGTAGGTGAGCACTCTTATTAAGATTAAGTAACTCCTAGTTAATTATAAGGGCTTTAAGTCTTTATACCCTTAATTTAATGTGTAGTACTGTGTGTATTATTTTCCTACACTGTTCCTTTTATAAGGGATCTGTTAGGCTACTCTGGCTTAAGTGACAGCCTATAAGGTTGTTATATAATTCCCCCTCTTTAACATTCTTTTCCTATAAAGAATCCTGGTAAAAGCGTTTCCTTTCTTTAACGTAACTATACTTACTAACCGTGTGTAAAAGCGCGTTTTAAAAAACAGCACCTCTTATCACTATAACCTTACAGACTTTATTTTAACTTTTAAATCGCAAATGTCACCTTATAATTATTATTTTTTAAAATTACTTTCTTGTCTCGTTACTATATAATTAGACGGTTACTCTAAATACTTACTAGTAGGGGTTTTATCTTTATATAACGTGTTTAGTTATAACGACGCCTTCTTTTAGCAGCTCCTTTTTAAAAAGCGCCACTTTAATACTAAGCACGACGTTACCATGTGGAACTTAGAGCTGAAAACTTAAAAGCTCTGTAAAGCTGTTACCTGTTTTAACTAGATTAAAGTCTAGCGCTATAGGATGGAAGAGCGAGCTTTTTTTACATTTAGCTAGGAGGTGGAGGTCCTCTGTTTCCAGGAGTAGGAGGAGGCTTATTTAGCTACTCCTCCTGAAGTTAGTAAATCCTTTAACTAGGGAGGCTTTTTAATAGGAACACCTGCTGGTTCTTTCTCTGGGGGGTCACCCTAGCTAATGTCCTCTTCCTAACCTGGTTTATAGTTTCAGGTTCCTTAAGGGTCTTTTTATCACCTTAGATCCTTACTCCTTAGGGTTAGAGGGTTTAATCCTAGTAACTTTTTATTTATTTTTCTTTTTATTAACTTTTCTCTTTTAATAATACTTATTCTTAAACAAAGCTTACTAAAAGCTTTAAAGGCCCAGCCTCCTTATTAGGTCTAAGGTCCTTATAACCTATAATTAAGGTTTTAATAAATATCCTTCCATACCTATTAAGAAGTTTCCTACTGCTTTTTAAGCTTTAAGTCCCACAGTGGTTTTACTTTTTAGTATAGTAATTTAAATGTCAGATTTTATCTTATTCCTGGTTTATATTATCAGTTTTAATTAGTCTGGATTCTTTTAATGGAACTCTGTAATCAGGTCTGGGTATTTAAGGTTCTTAACTAGTTCCTATAAGTTACTTTTAAGGCCGTAATCTAATTACTTAATAAAATATTTAAATGTGTTCTTTCCCTTCTATAAATCCATAACTTCTTTAATGTCGTACTTATCCTTATTAATGTTAATCTTAATCTTCTTTTTTAAAGGAACTCCCTTTAAAGCAGGTTCTAGAAGTAAGATGTGAAAAACCTTAATCCGTACCTTTATACTAATAGGTAAGTTTAATTTATAATTAAAGGTGGTGACCTTTTTCTTAATTTAGAACAGTCTGTACCTTTTAAAGTTAAGCTTTTTACTAAGTTGTTTTAAATACAGGTTTTGTAAAAAAGGTAAACGTAATCCCCCTTTTAAAGAGTTAATCCCTTAACTTATTTACTATTATAGTAAAGTCCTTTCTTAAATATTAATTATTTAGTTTAATGTTTATTAGTAAACTTCTTTATTTATTTACGTATAAACTTAAGTTCGGCTTATAAGTAGTTGTGTAGCTTTTATATCCGGTCTGCGTAAACTGCGGCTTAGGGGGTGCTGGTAGGCAGGCCTTTACGGAGCTTGGGCTCTTTACTATAATTGGTAAAAAATAGTGACATACCTGTTAACTTAACTAATGTTATATTATAGGTTATCTACGCTGTTAGTAATAATTTAAGCTAATTATCTTATTTAAAGTTAACGTAAGCTTAGAGATATATTATAAATATTTAGTTAATTTACTCCGTTTAGCTATCCGTTTATAGGTGGAATACTATTAAAAGCTTACTTTTTACACCTATTTTTTATATTAGTCCTTATTAGAATTTTAACATAATTAACTTATTTTAATCTGTAACGATATTATCTAGTTAAAGGTGTTATAAAACTACCTTTTTTTAAAGATATAAGTGAGTTACTCCACTGTTATATCCTTTAAGGTTAGCAGAAAGTAAGCCCATTTTGTTAATCTGTTAACTATTATAAGGATTTAGTTATAGGTAACTCCTGTAATAGGGTCTTTAGACTTTAAAATCCTAATAACGAAGTTAAGTAAGATTAAGCTCTATGGCGCTTATGGTATAAGGAGTGGTTTAAGAAGTCTATAAGGCTTATAATGTTAGTTTTACTTCCTGTAGTAGATGTTACAGTTATTAACCACTTCTTTAACTAGCTTTTTTATTCTTAGGAAGGTATATACCTGCTAGGCCTATATAAGGGTCTTAACTTAACTTATATGTCCTTTAAGTTAAGATTTATAAATCTGTTAAATGTATTCCTTTTATTTATCTAAGTTATAAATGTACAGTTTCTCTTAATACTAAAGCTTTACTCCTGGTTTAAGCATACCGTTTATACCTTTTAATAGCTATTCTAGCTAATAACTGGTTTTATTATAGTTTAGATATATTAGGCACTCTTTACTACAGTCTTACAGGTGTCTTAAGAAGTCTTTTAAAGGGTATTTATATTTACAGGTTCCTTCCGCTAACCTTTTTACTTAAAAGTCTTATTATTATTAATAGATGTTATACTCTGTTTATAAGGTTATATAGATATTAATAATTTATTCTAGTGTTTAATTATCTGATATTTATAGTGTATATTCCATCATGCCGTTCTTTACTTTATTAAATATAGTAATAAGGATTAAGGCTAGATTAGCCTCCTTATAATCCTGTCTTTAATTAAAAGCATTAGCTTACTTATTATCTTTTCCCTTAATATAGTAAATCTGGAAGTGGAATGGGGCTATTAGCTTTACCTACTGTGTTTATTGTGGGTTAAGTTCCTTTATTAAGAAGTACTGGAGGTTATTATAGTTTAAAAAAACCTAGACTGGTTCTTTTATACCACTTAAATACAGTATTTATTTAGTAAAGTATTAAATAATTATTATTAATTCTTTATTATAGATTAGATATTATAAGGCTGGGTTATGGATTCCTTTTAATAAGAAGGTAACTAAGTGGCGTTTCCCATCGTCCTAGACTTAACTAAGTTCTTTACTAATTACGAATTCTGAGGAGTCTGTCTCGATTTAAAAAGGCTTTAAGAAATTAGGGAGAGCCAGGACTAATACTGTGATAAAGGCGTGTTTAAGGTCTTTAAACGCCTTTTACTATTTATTAGTCCACTTAAACGGCTTACCCTCTCTTATAAGCTTATATAGTGGTTTTATAATCCTTATAAAATACTTAATAAAGTATTAATAAAAGTTCGTAAAGCTAATAAAAGCTTATAACTCTTTTTAATTCTTTAAAGTAGGCTAGTCCTTAACTGCCTTTATCTTCTCCACTTACATTTTAAGCTTTTTAAGGGTTACTCTAAACCTTAAGTAGTTTAGTTCCTAAACGTAAAAGTGGCTTTTCTCTAGGTTTACTATTAACTTTACCTTTTTAAAGGCTGTTAAAACTTATCGTATATGTTTTTAATGTTTTTTTAAAGTTTCGGAATAAATTAAAATGTCGTTTAAATATATAAAGATAAACTTATTAAGGAAGGGGTAAAGAATACTGTTAATAAGGCTTTAAAAGGTTATAAGGGCGTTTATTAATCCTATTAATATAATATGGTATTAGTAATACCTGTTACAAGTTTAAAAAACCGTCTTATACTTATCCTCCTCCTTTACTCTAACGTGGTTAAATCTTATAGGGAAATTAAAGCTAGAGAATTAATTTACTTTAATAATCCACTCTTATATTTTTATAATAAGTGGTAGTAAGTAGTGGTTCTTAATTATATTTTCATTTAACGTTTAGTAATTAATAACTATATGTAGCTTACTGTCTCCCTTCCTTAGGATAAATAATATTAGGTACCCTGCCAGGGACTGGAACTCTACGATAAACCTATTCTTTAGGTTCTTATTAACGTACTTCCTTAAGGCCTTAGCCTGCTAAGGGTTTAAATGGTAAGGCTGGAAGTTATAGAGCTTTACTCCCAGCTTTAATTTAATTTCGTGGTCTTATAGTTTATAATCTGGTAATTATAGTATCTTTTTCTAAAATAAGGTGAACTTCTTATATTCTGTAGGTATTTTAAATAAGTTAACTTCCTTATTTATCTGTAAATTAACTTCTTACTTCTTTTTACCTTTTAAATCGTCACTTAAGTAATATAGTAAACTCTTTAATCCTTTAACCGTCTTTATAAACCTAACCTAAATTATACTTAGTTCTAAGGGTTTAACTTACTTTTAAGTGCTTCGTGCATCTTTAAGGCAGTTTAGTGCCTTTTTAACTTTCTTTAAACGGTGATTACTGTTAAAGGATTTATTAAAGGTAAGGTGGCCACTCCTCTAGTTAATTACAGGGTTATACTTTTCTAACCAGGGTAGACTTAGGATTATATTATAACTTATAACTAGTGTAATGTTAAAATCCACTTATTATTTATCCCTATCCACTTTAATTAAAAGTGGTAAGTGGTGGGTAACTTTACCGTTATTATACTAGTACAGGCCTCCTTCTCCATTTTAAATAGGAATAGCCTCTTTATACTCTTCGTTAAAGAGTTTCCTTCAGTTAACTAATAAGGGGTGTATTAGGTTAGAAGCGCTCCCGTTATTAATTACTACTTTTACCTTAAATGGCCTCCCTTTTCCGTTTATTAAGTCGACATTAACGGAATAATACTTATACTCCTTTAACATCTAGGTTATAATAACCATCTGTCTTTAAGGTCTTATTTAACCTAACCTTTAAGTACCTCTCTTTCTTTTTAGGGTTTTTACTAACTAACGAATTATTAGTTTCCAGCCCTTTTAAAGGGCCTGTAACCTTTTCCTAATTTTTTCTAGAAAAACAGGTAACTTTAATAAACTTAGTAATTAACCTTTCTTAAGTTCTCACACCTTAGTGTCCAGTTAACTTTAAACGGTATAATGTTCTAAAAATCTTTAATAAGTTAATAATACACTTTATAAGACTGGATTACAGTAATGTCTTTTTACTTTTAAATCCGCTAATAATCTTCTCACTTCTACCATTCTCTGGTTTTTCCGTTAAGATGTAATAAACACGTTATAACTAGGTAGTTATTAAGTACCCCTCCTTACCAGCACGTGGTAGAAGCCTAGTTAACTACAGTAACCTTCCACTTATTACTAGATTTTCTTATTAGGGAGTAGGAAACTTAATAATAAGCCGGTTCTAACTTTATCTTAATAACAGTGTAATCCCGTTTCTGTACGCTAGGGAAGTAGTTATAAAGAGCCTTAAGTCTACTATGTTAATTAAGAGTGTAATTATCGTATATATAGTTAATTTATAGTATATCCCTATAGCTAAGGTAGTTAATGTTAACTACAGGTGTTATAATTATAAAATATAAGATGGGGGAAGTGGCGTCTTATTTCTTTTCTTCTTCTACTTACCTTTATATACGTTACTTCTCCTACACTTTTTTCCAGAACTCAGGTAATAATAACCCAGCTTATTCTTCTATAAAATGGCCTTCCTTAATAAGTTAGTATTTAAGTTAGTTAGTAAAGTAAACTTTATTATAAAGTTACACCTTAATTTCCACTACTTTATCCTTAGACGTTACAGTAAGGCCTTTAACTTACAGGTCCTTTACCTTATCTACTAACTTTTAATATTTTTCCTTCAGCTCCTAAACTCTCCGTTAATATACTTACTTTATACCTTCTTAAGGGACCTTTAAGGTACTAGTTTAAGGCACACTAGCTTTAATATAGGGCAGCTATTTAAGCTGTCCTTCTTTTAGGGAGGTAAGGGTGCTGATCCACTTAATGTACTTAAAGTGTTTAAAAGTTTTAAAAGGTATAATTAAAAAGAACTTCTATTTTTCTAATTTAATTCTTTTAGCTTATTCTCTTTCACCTTTTAAGGCTTACTTTATTACTTAGGTGGCCTAAAGGGCTAGTTCTTCAACTCCCTTAACCATCTTAATAAGGTTTAAGTTAAGGTCCTTTCTAGCCTTCCTTAATTCTTAGGCTTACAGGGTGAGGTTTTTAAGGCCTATAACAGCTAATTAGAATATTTTTTCTTAAAGTCAGTCTTTTATAACCTATACCTTTAATAACTTTAAGTTTCCACCTTAAAGTCGGTCTTTTACAACCTGCACCTCTATAGCTAACTCTTCTAAGATATCCTTAAGGATTAGATATACTACATTTTAAGGTTCTTCTTTTTTTTCCTCGTCTTTTAAGTTACACTTATTTATCTAAGTGTAATCTTCTTTATTACCTGTTATCTTAATATAAATATCCCTTAAGTTAAACTTAACATGCTTCCCTCCTTTTAGGACGGGTTTTTAATTAACTTACTTTAACGATAGGTATTACCGTACCATGTATCTTTTCTTATCATAGTTAAAGTATTAGACCTGTAATAGGTCTTTAAGCTGCTTTTACTACTATTATCGTTAAGGTTTATCACAGTTAGGCTAATTCTGACGATTTACTATATTAATATCTATTAGCCTGGGGTGGTAACCTGTTATAGTTAATTAGTTCCCCTTTTTAAGCTTACTTAGCTGGTAAAGGGTCTGTTCCTTTTAAAAGTTCTTTTAATAATAATAATTATAATATTAATTATCAGCCTTAATAACTATCTTAATTAGCTCTTAAAGGCGGTCTAGTTGATCTTCTTAATAAAGGTCTCTAATGACATACTTCTTTAAACTACTTTAAAACAGCATTACTAAAGCCTTTTAACTAAGTTTAATTTTTACTACTTTTAATTTAAAGTGTGTGGAGAACTTAAAGACTGAAGATGTCTGCCTTAAGGTTATAAGCCGCTACTTAGCCCGCCTTAAGGTGTCTAGTTCTTTAAACTTAATCTAGAGTTAGTTAATAAACACGTTAAAGTTATTAAAAAGGGCTTAAATCTTAAGGGCCTCCTTACGTGTTTTATCCACGGAAAGGTCGTTAATTATCTTTATATAAGGTTTATACTAATAAGCAGCTACTCTGTTTAATAAGGCTTTAGTAAACTTAACCTTTCCTTTTTCTTTAAAGAACTGTTTATTATAATAAGTGACATAACTTTAAAGTTAGGTTATTTACAACTCTAGTTACACCAAGTCTCCCTTAAAATGCGACAGTGGGGGGAGTTTCACTCACTTCTTTTATAAGCCTTTAAGGTCGTTATTCTCTAGCTTAACAGCGTTAAGTTAAGCTTAAAGTTTTTAATAAGACTAATACAGCTTTTAATATCTCCAGGGAAGGCTTTATTAAGTTCCTTAACCAGTCCTTACTAGTTAAGGTTTAACTTTTTAAAGTATACAGTTAACTTATTAATTATAGGGAGTTAAGGTTAAGCTTATACTTCCTTAGGCTCCTTACCTTTTCTAAAGGTTAATATGTTAGTGACGGGAGGGAAGTAGTGTCTGGGAATTTAATAAATAATGTTTAAAACTAAGATATTAATATCGTATTATAACCTGTATTTAATATAGGCCTTAAAAGGACTGGTGTAAGTTAAGACAGAATGTATAACAGGACGCTAACAGGTAAGGGGCGTTTTAAAGACGGCTTATTAAGCTAACACTTTTAAATAGGGGGTTTAATGTCACTATAGGTTACTGTCACTATAATGTATAGAGGTGAGTCTAAACAGTAAGATATAAATAAATAATTGAATATTAGCGTGAGGAACTAAAGTCCCTTACAGTGGTTATGGATATAATTATAGCTATTTATATTAACTAGACAGGAGGTACCTTATACCTTATTTAGTAGCCTGTTACTTAGTGAGGAACTAAGTAACCTGTTACTAAGCACTTCTTACTTAAAGGTCCCACAGACGCTTAATAGGTGAGCACTCCTACCAAGACTGAGCAACTCCTGGTTGGTCGTAGGGGTTTTAGGTCTTTACACCCCTGGCCCAGTGCGCAGTACCGTGCGTACTGTTTTCCTGCACTGTTCCTTTTGCAGGGGATCCGTCAGGCCGCTCCGGCCCAAGTGACGGCCTGCAGGGTCGTCACATAACACTATCCTAAAGTAACCTAAATATATTAAAGGAATTTTCTAAATATAAGTAGTAATCATTATATCTAAATATTAAGGTCGGACTTCTGATGTTAAAATGTCCTTAGCCGTGCCGTTCTAACCAAACACATTTATTTAAACTATCTCCATTTCCATCCGTAAGCTATCTCCAGGGCTTTCACTTATCTTATCAGTGTCCCTTACGTGAAGATAGATAAGAGTCAGTATCTTTAATAGTATTTATAACTCTATATAGTATCTAGGTTACTATTACTCATCCTTTAATATCTCCAATACCTTTACTCACATCTCAGCAAGTGTATACAGCCACTCTACCGTAACCACATAGCCCTTATTTAGCCTAATGCTAAGTAGCTGTACCGTCTTGATCAGGTTTTTGATTTCGCGACTATTAAGTTAGATTTCGGCCAGCTTATCGAGATCCTGATCTGATGTTTTGAACTTGGAGGAGCCTATATAGTTGATAAAGTTCTCCCATACACGCTAGCGTGCTTAGCCCTTAAGGTTGTGATAGGGCAAGAAGAGATCGACGCGTGACTGGAGGGCTAGGTCGATAGATAAGATGCGATTTGTTGTGAGGAAGACGATGCCTTAGTAGTATTCAAGCTTGGTGAGGAACACTAGACGCGCGCGTGTGTGAGAAAGGAATCAGCGATAGGGTTGAAGTTTAATTAGTAAACACTATATACCCGATATAAAGCTCTTATAGATAGCATATTAGTGCAAGAGAGGTTGTGTTAGGATATGTAAAAACCCGCAGTCTATCATTTAGTTATTCTTTTTTACAGTTATTCTTTCCCCAACTGAAGGATTGCCGTCTTAAGAAATCGTACACATGGTTAGTACTAGCATACTCCATTCAGGCTTACCGAATTTCCGTAAGACATTTTAAAGGTATGGAGGAAACGGACAAGCAATTAAACGCAGCCAGAATCGCAAAGAGAAGACGTTAATGCAAACTCCACCGCTACTCTCAGAAGAGACCAGCAGGTCTATCCTTCTTGCGGCAACAGTGTTGGCATAAGTGACGATCTCCCGTGCTTCGGTAGCTTCCAGGAGCTCTCTGGCGTGCTCCGTGATAACTGATCGGATCATATTCTCGAAGGTGTAAGCAAATCCTTTACGCTTATTGGGATTGGCAAGCATATCAAAGATTGGCAGATTGTTTGATATTAAGATTGCTAGTCCGAAGTTGTTCCTTAATAAAGTCGCTCAGAACATAAGAAGACGGCCGGCTTGCGGTAAATGAGCTAAAGGCATTTCCTAGTAGGGCTCCGGAGGGTTCGTCCCAGAGAGCCCTGCAGACAAGAGGGTATGCAGTGGCGTTTAGTCACTGCAGTGAGCAACTTTATCCAACAGTTGCTCTTTAGGAGCCATCACAGGCTACCCACAGGGTACTCAGTGGTTGGAAATCAATAATTATACACCGTCCTATATATTTAACCAGGATACCTCGCACTATCCCATGACATAGACTGGGGTATTGCGTACTATCTCGCGCTGTGGACCAGTTCTAGGCCCCTGCCCTTACATAAGGGCCGTTTTTAAGCTCTTCAGCAAAAAGCACCTTTTATCAAAGCTGTAATGTGTGCTGTGGTTTTGCAGATATTAGCCGAAGCTAAGCCAGGGCTGATCTGGACTGATTAAGGGTGACGAGGGATTATGTGACTATAAGCATAGGTGATCGTCGATTTTAGAGTGGTATAACAAACATGTTTGTATACATGTTAGTAGATAATACATGCGTTTGTAGACTGGTAATGTGGAACGTTTCACTAAGGGTACGGGGCTCATGGGAGCAGCGGAAGTGCAGTTACAAAGTGACTTGATTAGGTAGAAAGGGTGGGAGCGAAGCTCCCAGACTAAATACAAAAGAGAGCTCCCTGTGTGTGAGGAGAGCACATGACGAAAGACTCCTGCGCTCCAGCCTAGCCTGGAGCGGTAAGGCGCCTGCGCGCCTGAGCGCCAAGAACTGCCGCTGCAGTTCGACAGGTAAGTATAGCTAAAGTGATTTATGTTGACGCACGTTCTCTACCCTTTTGCGTAGATTTAAGGCTGGTTAAAATCTTATTCACGCTAGATCCATAAGATGTTGAAATACAGCAATGCTTAATTGTGTGTGTTACTCTGATCTGTTCCAGGGAGGTTAGGATCTCTAGCCCAAGCCCCCTAAGAAGTCTCTATCCCTACGCACGTGCCGCTTTGGCTAAGCTAACCAATCTGACACACCCCCTCAGCCAGTAGCTGA
>Ga0247780_1000937_pt1 | contig 21834 bp, 32 predicted proteins | sample UWRJL079202R5_FD_179927 | JGI IMG/M metagenome (GOLD analysis project Ga0247780, IMG submission 179927) | Plant litter microbial communities from Arlington Agricultural Research Station in Wisconsin, United States - UWRJ-L079-202R-5 | ecosystem: Environmental > Terrestrial > Plant litter >... | reverse complement strand
GTCGAGGGGGGTGTTCGACCAGGTGGAGGTTTATGATAGTGAGGGGGATCGGTGGCTGACGGAGCTGGAGGGGGTGATGAGGGTGCCGAGACATGGGACGTCAGCGGTGAGTGTGGATGGGAGGGTGTATATTCCGGGTGGGGGGGTTGTGGAAGGGGTTGGGGCGACGAGCGGGTTTGATGTTTTTGTGCCGTAGGAGGAGGAGAAATGTAGGCAGGTAGGTTGGTAGGGACGAGGGAGAGTAGGGGAAAGTGGCAATGGAATGTTGGTGGGGATGATACAGCTGCTGAGGAACTGAAAACAGGGTACATGAACTGAGGGGCTGAATTCCTGCGAATTTTCAGTCTGTCAATCAAACAAGGTAAGTAGAGGTGTATATTCTTTTCACCATGACACTGTCTGAGCCCCTATTTACAGAGTTACAACTTGGCCCAACGCTCATATTAGGTATCTCATCGGCAAAGCCAGCATCTAGCTCATCTCTCACCACACAGATCCAACCTCCTCACTTAAACTGCCCAAAAAACTTCCAAACCTCCACCGCCGAGTATGTCGCATTCGCCCCCTTATCCTTCGGCTGCGGCGTATGCCCGCCATCATACTCGACCCACGTCACCGGAAACCCCTCCTTGCACCCCTTATACTCAACCTTCGTATGCGTTCCACTCCCTACCCTGGGACTCACAAACTCCTCCACCGTACAGCCGTTATTCTTGACAAAACGATCCCTAATCCCCCGTGCCGCCGTGATATTCAAATCCCCATCAACCCCATGCTGTCCATAGAACGCGATCGGCTGCTCGCCCCCAACACACCCGCTCATCAGCCCGCCGCTCTGCGCAGCCACCGCCCGGAAGTCCTTCGCCTTTGCGCACGCCAACGCAGTACTCATTGACGCTCCGTAGCTAAACCCAACCGAAAACACCAAGTTCTCATCCACGCAGAGATTCTCTTTTACCTCGGTGAGGATGTCCCCAATCAGAGAGACATCCTCGCCCTCCTTGTTCGCCCACCCCTTATCGAGGCCGTTGGGCGCGACGTAGATGGCGCCGACGTCGTCGTTGACCAGGGCAGGCAGGCCGTACCAGGGAAGGTAGCCGCCTTGGCCGTCGGCGACAAGGGTCGGGGAGCCGCCCATGGCGTGCAGCGTGAAGATGAGGCGGTAGGGGTGCGTGGGGTTATACGATGTGGGGGTCTTGAGGAGGTACCAGCGCGGTTTGGCGTTGACGGTTAGGGTGTGGTTACCGGCGAGGAGGGTGGTGGTGGATTTGGAGCAGCCGGAGGAGGGCTTGGCGGCGGAGGTGAAGGGGGTGAAGAGGAGGAGGAGGAGGAGGGTGGTTGCCCCGGAGAGGATGAGCATTTTGGCGGTTGGTTTTTGTTTGAGTTGCTCAGAAAAGACAGGTGGAATGGGTTGGTTAGATGCACATGGGAGAAGTGGATGTGGGTGGGATCGCCGGCCTCTTTATCGAGGGCGAGGGAGTGTTACCGGAGGTGGGCGCACTGGGATGCTCCGAAAATCATCATCGGAAGCTGGCCCTGCGGGGGACGGAGCGGGGCAGGACGCCGAGAATGAAGTCGTATAGCGCGTAAGGCGGGATCATTTCGCATAATAAACCACGGATCTTAACTCGGCATCCGTCTACACATTAGCCGCGGTCGAGCAAAGGTACGCGGTAACCAGGTAAACTTGGCGCACCAATGGGCTATACCTGCCGAATCAGGGTAGAGAGTCACTTTATGCGAAACTTGAGCCAAGCTCGGGTGACGTCCACCAATAATGGTTGAATGCAGTGAGACAGATTTCTGAAGACAACTCCAAAGTGGCAACATCATGTGTTATTGAACCCCAACCAAACCCCAATTTTGCTACTCAAACACTCGGAATACATATTTATAATACAATTTCCTGAACACATATGCACCTAAACATCCAGCCCCGCGCGTCTCGCTGAAGCAGGTTCTATCCAGCCACTCAAGTCTCCCAGGGGCAAGCGGAACGGAAAGTCGACTGTTTCGAGCAACGTGGACAAGAGGAACCACCAGGTTGCCATCGAAGCAATGAATCCGCAAACTCCACCAGCCTGTTCACATGATGTTAGCAAAAGCAACCCCAACCTTCGAATCGAGAGTCTCACCTTAACAAAGGTCCCCGCCGTGTTGCTATTCTTGTCAAAGTTCGCAGCCAGGAAGAAATACGCCCCCGCCAGTGTCCCAAAGACACCCACCAGCGAGAAGAAAATCGTCACAAGCGCGATGTTTGTCCGCAGCGAGCAGACGAAGAACATTAGGCTCAAGACACACATCCACACGAGGATCCACCCTGCGTTTCTCGTCAGCTCAGACACACCCAGAGTTGCAACCGAGTAACCTACCAAAGCTCGCATTGAAGCCTTGCGACCTGAGGCCCGACGCGGGGTCTTCGCCAGAGGCGGCGTACGATGCGAAAGCCGAAAAGGAAGGGGTGAGGGTCCCGCCGAAGGAGAAGAAGAAGGCTCCGTAGGCGGCGAAGACGACTGAGGGGAAGGTGTTGCCCATGAGCCATTCAAGGAGGGCGGCGAGGATCAGGAGGAGGCCGCCGAAGAAGTAGTAGGTTGCGCTGTGGATGGTGTTGTTAGTTTGGGTTTGGCTTGGTCGGTGGTATTGATTGGAGTGTGAGGGTAGGATGGGGAGGGAGGTAGGACTTACACCCCAGCGGCGCCGTTCCCGCCTGCGCCGAAGAGACCCATCAAGTCGCATGAAAGGGGCGTGAGGGAGATGACGATGCCGACTAATGCACTGTTTGCCAACACAACAACGGTTAACAAATCCCCTTCAACACCAACCCGGCTTCGAATAAAGCCCAAGTACATGTAGCAACTCACATTGGCGTCGGATTCCCCAACCCCTTCCTCCAATCACCCTTCCCCTCGCTTCTCCCCTTCAAGCTGAACTCATCTTCATCCCATCGTGACGGCGGCGGCGGATACACGACATCGTGTCTAGAGAGGAAGAGCTTCTCGAATAGATCGGCCGACATGTTGACCGTGTTGGCGTTGCGCAGCTGCTGCATTGGGTCGAGGGGTTCGAATGCCGCGGGGTTTCTCGGGGGACGCGTCGGGGGCGGTCGGAGGGAGTAGCTTGCAGCGGGCATTGTGTTGGTTGTGAGGGTACGGGTGGGTGGAAGGGGATGATCGGGTTCGGTGGTTAGTATTGTAGTACGAAGTCGTACTGAACAAGGAAAATACAATGTATCAAAGCTCCGGGCTTGTTGATGAAGATATTAACAGAGAATTGAATGCGCCGGCGCGGGAGGATCGCAGATCACAGACTTGGACTCCGCTTCGAGACTCAAAAGATGGCGATGATCGTGACCTGATGAGAGCGGGATGGATGCACCGGGAGCTGGTAGCTCCATGCTTAATATCCGTCCTGTGCTTCTCCTATTGTTGGATCCCGGGAGCGCGAATCTCTGGGGGATGCGCAAATGCCAAGGGCGCAACTGGGCGGGAGTCCAGGTGATGGGTGGCGATCATTGTGTCAGGTTTGGTCGCGAGCCGCACCTCAGACGGGATGCAGGGTGTGAGGGGTGGTGGCCCCTGTCTTGGCTGATCCGACCACCGGGGTAACTTTCATCGACGTCGAATCTTCGGATTGCAGTACCCGGGATGAGAGCCATCTTAATAGGTAGCTAATTCAAGAGGAATGACTTTTTGGACATGGTGCCATGCTGCCTGATGTTGAGGAAGCCTTGAGGTGCTCATTGCTTACATGTTTGCTGAGAGTTTTTGGTAATCCCCCCCTCTTTCCTCCTCGCGCCGTCCTGTCTTCCAACCCCATCACAGTCCAGTGCTGAAGAATTGGAGACGCCAAGCCAGGTAGCGCGGGGTCTCGCCAAACAGTCCCAGTGCCGGGTTCAGACAAGCCCACGAAATCCCTTTTTGGGGAGGTGTTTCAGAGTCAAGGGGTTGCGATTTTGACCAACCACAGGCCACAAACTAGCCGCAGGCTCCCAACTGAGGTGCAGACTGCACGCAGCAAAGCTGTAAAAAGCAAACCGCCGCCCTGGATTGCGCCAAAACGTATCACTAGGAGAAAAGGAGAAATGGCCGACAACTGCAAACTGCAGCCCGGACCACGAAACCGTCACATTTCAAGACAATGGTCGATTTCGAGACTTGACGCCGAAGAGAGTCCGCGATGATGGAGACGTGGCCATTTTGAACCACTTTGAGTGGAAGCGCTCGTGCAATCCACAAAAGGGCTCGAGAAATTCATCTCCTGATTGAGTGAAACCAAGAGTAGGTAGGTAGGCAGTTGCAGGCTTGCGGTGGATGTAGTTGAATCGGGACACTTTTAGTAACAAAACCAGTTGTGACACTGACTCTCAAACGTTCCTGCTTGCGCGGGAATGATCTGATTACAGAGCGCGTAATGGGACAAATGGTGATGTTGCCGTATACTGAGTCCTCTTTTGTTGTCAACATGTGGTTGTGGTAACTACAGCGCGAGGGCGAGTTCTCCCTGTTCCCACAGGGCAATGGCAGCAATCTAAGTATCTGGTACTGGCAAGTCACTTCAAATTTCGGATCACGAAGTAGCTTCGACTTGAAGACCAAACAACACACAATGAGTATCGACAAGATTCCAAGTCCAAATTCATTTCATTACTATCCCATCCATCCCCAGCCACTTCCACCCCCTCATCACCTGCATCAATGTGAATCTAGATGCAGACCTTGTCGCCAACCCACAGCTTGTCGCAGTTGAGCCCCTGGTTCTTGCTCATGAACTGCTTGAGGGTCATCTTGTTGTTGGTGGCAATGAGATAGCAGTACTCCCCCTTCTTGACGATGTGGGTCTTGGTGCAGGGCTTGTGACCGCTTCCGACCTGGCGGTCCTCGAGGATCTCGGCGGCGATGGCACCGGCGGGCTCGTTGGTGGGAGCGGCGAGGGTCATGCCGAGGACTGGGATTGTCAGTGAGGGTTTGGAGTTAGGGAGGGGGATGGGAGGAAATCAGGAAACTTACGGGGCAGAGCAGCCAGGAGGATGGTGGTGAAGGACTTCATGGTGATTATTGGGGTTGGTTGGTTGCTGGTGGTGTTGTGAGTGTGAAGGTGGAATGATGCTGTGTGATGAAGAAAAGTAGCAACATTGACTGGGTGGAAGTTGTTCATTTAAATACTCCTAGACCGTTGGGCCTGATCGCAACTGAACTCGACATACTAAATCCTACATCCTACAGGAGTTGTTGTGTCATTGACAAATGGATCCCCGGTAAGGCAGAACGAAAGAATGGCCTTGGTAGTTGAGCCAATCTAGAACACAATCCTTCTAGGCAAAATTGCATGGAGCCGCGCAGATCGGAAATTAAAAATCGTCTTTCTAGTACGACAATACGCTTACCTGGTGGACTATACGACGAATACGGCTTTGTAGGATTAGGTGATTAGAGTGGGTTCAATCCTTGGCGGCTCCCATACCACGTGTTTACAAGATTTTACTTTACAGTATAGTCATCTTCATTTACGAGCCAATAGGGAAGGAACCTTGACGCTCTCGATCACTGCGGTCGATTCTGCGTTTTCGAACATGGGTCCAATCTGGTGCCGTATTTCCATTCTTGGGCGTGCACGAGCGAGCCCTATAACGTGCAAGGCGGATCTGGCTAATCAAAAGTCCCACTTGCGGCTGAGTTTCGATGTCTGGGCACGGCAGGTAGGTACTAATGTTGGTACAAGGCAGTCCAGTCCCATGGTACCTGCTCTTCAGCGATTCAAAGGCTTATGGTGTTTTGTACCCGCTGAGGTAACGTTGAACTTCCCACATGGTACCCCCTTTGCAAGCATACATGAGATGGGATGAATGATGTGGTGAGATAGTTTCCGGCCAGTGATGACCCAACGTGTTTGTTGGAGCTTCCGATTTCAGGGTTATTTGTGAGGTGGTAGCGAACCGCTTGCGCCAACCGCCCGTTGCCGTCGAATGTCTTGGCAAATCCTTCAATATGGCGAAAGTGCTGGCCCCTAATTGCTTGTGTGGCTGTGCCGCTGGGCAGCCAAGCGAGCCCACTTCAATGTACACATGGAAGCCAACGGAGTCCATTGTGGGTTTCTGAGCGCGGAACTTATTCCGCTTGAGACCCATCTAGAATTCCGTAAGGTAACCACGGTGGAGGAATTTGCCATCAAGGTGAGGTCGAATGCGCCTACAACTCGCGAATATCTCTCGCTCATTTACCTACTTGTCCTTCTTCTTCTTGTCTTTACCCTTAGCCTTCTCGCCGTCCTTCCCCTTTTTACTCCCCTGAGCCACCTTAGCCTTGGATTGAGACCCACCTCCTTCATCCTTTCTCTTCTTGCCTTTCGTCTTTTTCTTTCCAACATCTTCCTCCGAGTCGGACTTCTCACTATCCCTGCTACTCTGTCCGTCCTCAGATTCACGAGACACCTCAGTCTCAGCTTCAGATGAGTCGTCCGAGTCTGATTCCGTAGTAGATGATTCAACCTCTTCCAACTCCTTCCGCTTCGCTTTGGGTTCGAACGAAATCGCGCGGATCTCATCACGGTGCGCCATCAAGTCCTCGTCGACACCGTGGGTTTCCTGGAGATATTCGCTGAATTGCATCGATGCGTCGGCAATGAGCTTGAAGTGGTGCACTGCCATGACCGGCGGCCGAGGGGAACGGCTTCTGCTCCTGTTGTCCTTGGTCTTCTTCGCCGAAGACCTCCGTCGGGCGTCCTCGGCTTCGATCTTTGCCGTGAACTGGGCCAACGCCACGGCGGTCTGGAAGGCATTGCGGATCTGTCGACCATTCCACTGAAGAGTGTTCCAGTTTCGGTCGACCCATTTGAGGATCTTCTTCCTGTCGAACTCGATGGGCGACTGGTCGGTATCACCGCGTGTCTGGTTGATGTCCTTGAGACGGTCGAGATTGTTCTTCCAGATCTTGATGGTCTGCTTCCCCGTGAGCTTGGGGTAGTATAGTGTCAAGTGCAGGCGAGAGCGGAATGCGTCGTCAATAGCGCCGACACGGTTGGTTGTCAGGAAGAGAATTCCGGAGTAGTACTCGAGAATTCTGAGGAAGACTATCACGTGTCAGATGCGAGTGTCTTTCTCGTGTAAGGGGGTGACATACCGGAGACCAATCCGTTTCTCTTGACGTCGCCTTTCTATTTCTCGTTAGCAACCGATTCTTAGCTAGCGATGTGGGTGTTTCACTCACACTCCGCTTCGCAAGAAAAACATCGGCTTCATCAAGCAGCAGCACACAGCCCCATTTGTGGGCGAGCTTGAAGTGTCCCTCCATGTTCTCCTCGACGGCCTCTGGGACGTAGCCGATATCGCCTGGCTTCTGTTAGCGTATGGAAACTTGTGGGAAGAGGAAGTTCTTTACCGCAGGTTATTGGGTAAAGTGGGCGTTTGGTGTACGAGGCCACGCACTCTAGAATCGGCATCAGCATGGCTTAGAAAGTGGACAATATTCCGGAAATCCTACCTGCAGTCGACGTTTTGCCAACACCCGGCACTCCGTGGAGAAGTATGATGCATCCTCTGCCCTTGCCCTGGACGAGGTCCATGACAACCTTACCCGACGAGCTGCTCCCATCCCATCTCGTTTCCTGCGAGCCCCTGGTATGGGTTTCAACCATGGCCTGAACCATCTCCCTGTGACCGCGCGGGAGAACGAGCTTGTGCCAGTCGTCACCTTGTTCAAGCTTCTTCAGTTGCTCAAGGTCGAGTTGGACTGTGCCGGGTGTTAGCCGATGTCTGATTTAGAGAGTGCAGGTCAATCATTCCAGTCGAACATACCCCACTTTCGGTTCCGTAGTGCGAAACCCGGGACTACCCCAGGGAGCAGTCTGATGAGGTCTTTCTCCTCCATGTAGGCCTTGAACCTTTCGAGGCTGCCGCGGTTGTCCAGATTGCCCGAGTCGTGTTCTTCAAGAAGGGCCTTCACCTTGGGCTCGGCCTTCTGCACTTGATCTGAGTGAAAGCTCGAGTAGCAGTCGCTGAGGCAGTCTTTGTCGTGGCACCACAGAGTAGAGCACGAAGTGGAATAGAGCTGTAGAACCTCGTTCGAGAATGTGTTGGGCCAGTACCCGGCGAGAGATGTCAGTTTGGGCACGACATTCTCCCCGCCGACAAACGAATCCCGGTACTCCTGGAAGGCCAGCTTGAAATCAACAATGACGGCACTATTGATTTCCTCGCGGCTTCTTCCAACAGTGAGGCTTTCGTATGACAGGTGCGAGACGGCTGTAACATCGATGAACCTTCTCCCCCGATTGACAAATCTCTCGACATCGGGCTCGGTCGTGGCCTGATCCGGCTCGGGGCGTAGATACTGCGTCGGATAGGCCTCGAGACTCCGGATATCCACGACACCATCGTAAGGTTTGAAGGTAAATATTTCCCGGATAGTGCCGTACTTTGTTCCATCGAAGTCGACGTGGAAGCAAACCACATGTAGGGGCGTGAATCGATCCCGGGCCCTCCGAGAGGCGGGGACGGCATTTGCAATCCGAATGCCAGTTCCCGCAGCCTGCCCAGTCCTGTGACCCCCCTGGCCCATGAAAGATCCCGAAACAACTTGAAGCAGCGTTCCCCACATGCCGTCGCCGTCGTCGTAGTCGTCCCCTATATTGCCTCTTGGGCCAAGCGTTTTACGCAAAGGCAGGCCACCAGTGGTGCCCAGGACTCGGAAAACTTGGGGCAGATATCTCCTCTTTGTGGTGTGGCTATCATCACCGAACCCGAGAGTGACTCCGCCCTCCTGCAAAGGGCAGGAAATGGCATCACCGGCGTCGAATAGCATCCAGAGATTCTGAAAGGCGATTGTCTCCTCTTGGCCGAGCCTCAAGCGTTGGAGAAGCTCCAGCTGCCTCCCGAGGTACTTGTCGACGAATCCGAGCAAGAAGCGGAAGTGAGAAAGGGCCTCTCTGGACTCGAACTTATCCTCCTTGTCCGCCCCTTCGGCCGACAGCGTTGCGAACGGCAGCGGGTCAGCGAGCTGGCTGGGAAGATCACCACCATCGCTGGCTGAGCCCTCAGGGGGCTGCTGAGCTTGCTGGGCAGTGTCTCGAAGTGTGGCGTCATCAGATCTATTGGGTTGTATCAGCACAGACACGAAGTCAACAGGCAGAGATGTAAGTGCGACCTACCCGTAGCGCTCCTCCAGCTTGGCGAGCTGTGCCCGCAGTGGCTCCAGATTGCGGATGAGAGGCAAAAACGGCTTCCCCATGCGGATGAGGCGACCGAGGGGGCCCGCCGCGGTAAGGTTAAGCCGGGCGGCAAAGAAGGCCGCGATCGGCTCCGACATGATGCCCAAGCCCAACATCTCGATCTCGTCGGGGTCCGGGGTGGCGCCGATGGGGGTTAGCGATGGGATGCCGCCCTGCCACGTGTGCAGGACCCGTATCAGATAGTTGGGCTCAGTGTTGCACTGGTAGGACCCTTTCTTGCTGGCGTTGTCTTTCCATTCGCCGTCCGGGCTGAATTCCCCTTCCGCACTGTAGAACTTGGCCTCCAACAGGAGGTCATCTCCCTTCCCCGCCTGCTTCTCTCCGCCCGCCACGGCTGGCTGTGCTTCAACAACAGTGTCCTCGCTGGTCCCCTGTTTCTCTCGTGCCAGTCTGGCCGACTCGGCCGTTTCCAGCTTGCCGATGCGGTCCTCCAGCATCCTTGTGTAGTCGAGGACGCTCCTGATCATTGCTGAGCCCTTCACCTTCTTCCGCCTCTGGCCACGTTGCTGTGTGTCGCCAGTGCTGTTAACTCTGGTGTTGTGGCTGTCCCCCGAGCCTTGGTTCACCTTGTTAGATGGGCGGTCTTCTCGCCCTAGCCTCCTCAGGTACGCCTCATACAAGCCAGCAGAATCCAGGCCCGACGCTCTGTCAATCTGATAGTCCCTCCACCATTCCCCATTATCAGCATCGCCGATGTACTGGTCAGAATCACTGCTGGAGCCAGACTCTTCCGCCACTGCACGCTCCCCCGTGCCTTTCTTGGGACGAACGACCTTGGCTTTCTTGCCATCTTGAGATTGAGGTCCTTCAATCTGGGCTGGGCTAACGCCGTTCACCTCTTTCGTCTCCTCCGAGCCCATACTCGACATGTCGGCGAGGGGCGCCGTGGATATGTCCAAGCCTGCCGCGGCCTTACTGCCATCTCCCTCCGGGATGCCGATTGTTGCCATGTTGAAAGGGGTTGACTCGCCTGGGGACGATCAAATGTGAGTGGAGATGGCTTGTCTCTCGACCGCTCCAGTCGAATGTGAAGCATATATTGGCGTGCCAAGAATGGAAGCCAACCCCAGTCGAGTGAAAAGAGCGAAACGGAAGAAGAAGAAAAATGAGGGGAAGAGAGTTGGGTACAAATTGATGCATGGAACTTGTGCTGGGGCGGGCCGAAGCTGAACCGCCAAGACCAGCCACTCAAGTTTTCTTCTGGACAATCGCCCAATTAGCTCATGATCCTTATCACGACTTGGGGTGGCACAACAGGGAGGCAACCCCTGCAGATGCTAAGTTCAGGCATCTGCATCCAGGCGCCGCCCCAATGCAACTGCGGAGGTGTGCTACCCCGCATCATGTCCCTGCCTTCAGCGCGTGATTTTCCGCTCCGTGGACGACGAGGCTCTGGCTTTTCTTGTGCGGTTCCATGCACAGGGACAAGAGGCAGCGGCCGGTCAACACCATCCAATCCCTCTCCAGCATGTCACCAACAATGCCTTTCACGTCAGAAACCTCGACTTTCGTCGCCCCGCGACCCACGCGTGTCCTGAGTAACAGCGCCGCCGAGTTCGTCGAGTTGAGGGCCGGGCCTGAGATCTGCCGCCGCGCAACAGGCGAGTTGGAAAAGAGAAGTGACAGGGAGCAACGCCTTGAAGCGGCCCTCGCGGGGGTCAAGTACAATTCGCAGCTCGACTGTTTCATGCCCGAGAGCGATGTGCCAGAGTAACGGCCCAGCCATTTTGCATTTCTTATTACATTCATCACGCTAATATCCCCACTAGCGAAGCTTCGTACTACCGAGAGTCCGGAGAAATGCTCGAAAAGTTCCAAGAGACACTGAAAAGCTTTTCGCAAATCCTTCAGTCTCGCAGCATCTTCAAGAAGTTGGACATCGAGGCGCGCGACCCGGCGAACTTCGACTTGGACTACGTACTCAAGATAGCGGCGAAGATCCAAGAGCACAAGGATGGATCGGAGGACACGCAGACCATCAAAAGGTTCGCCCGCAAATGCTTTCGAGGCGCCACTCAGAACAAGACAGCAATTACAGCCCTCCTGAGCATGGTACCCAACGACATCTATGGCTCGGTTATCTCAGGCGGTTTCTCTTTAATTCTCGCGGTACGTTGATCGACGTCCCAGCCACCCATTCCCTCTCCCATGCATGAAAGTCGTTTCTAACAGCCGACCGAGTGGCTTCCAGGCAGTCGAGAATCATGAAAACAACCGGGCGGAAATACAGTCTGCTTTGGCTGACATCCCCCGGAAGTTGGAGGCAATACAAAGGTCATTTGAGATGCGGATCAGATGGCCAATACTGCATCGTTGCGCTGACCAAATCCTCTTGTCTATCTTTGTCGTACTCGAGCGAATCATTGACAAGTTGTCCATGTCGACGCTTCGTAAGTTATTTCAGTTTGCTTTGTGTCGCAAGAAGTCAGAAGAAAGGGTTGGTAGACACTGACACAATATCACAGAAAAGGGCGTGTACAAAATGAAGGGACGCGGCAGTGATATCAAAGAAGCGATCGACGCCTTGGGGGAGCGGATCAAAGACTTCCAGGACAAAGCCAACACCTGCTCTCAAATTATGCTCGGCAGAACCCACGACGGCGTGCAAGATATCCTGGCCATCTTGGGAAAAACCGACCATCGTGTGCAGAGCTTCCAAACTCAACTCGGCCAAGGTCAGGAGGCGATAGCCAGCAAGCTGGACGAAGTGTTGGCGAATCAGGTCGGAACATCGGTGGCCCAGCGCGATAGTATCCGTGAACTTGTAGCGCCCATACTCAACACGTTATACGCAATGTTCGCTGCTGACAAACTCTTCAACGCCGCCGATGGAACCTGTAAGTAGCTGCCCACTCCTACTCTCTCTCCCTTGACCGCAGTACACTGACCCCAACCAAGTAAACCGACGTGAAATCGAGCCCGCCAGCGCCGCGCCCCCAAAACGAGCAGGAAGCGGTGTACTCTTCTCTCTCGACAAGCGCAAGGAACTCGTCGACACATGGCTCTCCGCCCTCGGCGACTTCGACCCGTCTCCCGAACCACACATCAAATCGCACCTCTCCAGCTTCCCCCGCATGTCCCCAGACGAGATGGACCGCGCCCAATGGATCATGTCCTCCGGAAAGCTCAACCTATGGCTGACGCCAACCTCCTCGCGAGTCCTCGACCTCCACTCCGAGACCGCGCCCGACTCCCTGACGAACCCCCTCAGCTTCGCCTCCGCCTCCTTAGCCTTCTCCTTCGCCCAGGCAACCAACTTCCCCGTTCTCTCCTTCTTCTGCGGCCTACAACCAAAACAGCCCCCCGGCCCTGCTACCAATCGTACCATGACCCTCTGGAACAGCCTAAACGCCCAACTCCTCACTTTCATCATCGCCCACCGCCAAACCACAGACCTTTCCTTCCTCGAGCAGCCCAAATTCCTGAGGAAATCACAGTCCAAACCCAAATACGCGACTCTCCTCTTCAAAGAGCTCCTCTCCTCCCTCCCGGACAACGAGATGATCTTCATCATCATCGACTCCTTTTCTCGCTTTGGCGCCACCGCTGCGGATTTCGTCGAGGGGAATAAATTGCTCGAGGAACTGGTGAGGTTGACGAAGGAGATGCCGCAGTTAGTGGTTAAGTTGCTGGTCACCGATGCGCTGACGAGCTCCAAGATTAGGACGCTGGCGGAGTTGACGATCAGGGTGCCGGATGATGTTGGGGGTTGGAGGGGAGGGGTGAGTGTGAGGGATTTGGAGGAGAAGAGGGGAGTGATGGTGGGGCAGTTGGTGAAGCGGCGGAAGAGGATTGAAAGTGATGGGGTAGAGGAGGGGAGTGAGGGGGGGAGTGGCTCGGAGTAGGGGGGAAGGTCGTTTGGTATTTTTGAGTCTATTCTGTAGTTGGAAAGGCCGGGAGGAAGGAATTCCGCATCAAATTCAAGTCAATATAAACTACAAATGTGAACCTCGCCATCACATGTGTAAAACCTCTTGGCAAACGATGGCTTATTTCCCACGCTTGAATACACTCAGCTATCTCAGAGCAGGCCTTACAGCATGTGCCAAACGCTGCAGCGGAACCACCGAAGTCGTAGTACGCCCCCTGCCAGTGCGGATCAAGGCAGTGGAAAATCCGGGGGCTTGAGGATGTGGCTGTCAGGGTGCTGTCATTCAGACCGGGGATGTATTCCGGCTCGTCGGAGGCGCGAATAGCGGCACTGTGGGTGGCTTCAAGAGTCTGTGCTACAGGGATTGCTGCCACCCAACCAAGGTAAGAAGCGGCGATGAGGGCATGGAGGGACTTGATGACAGCCATTGTGGATGTTAAGAGATTGAGACAAGCGCTATGGAGATATACCAAAGATATTGACAGGGAGCACGAGACGACGAGCCGGATTAGAGGATAAACAAGACATTTCAAATAGACTCGTCCGGTTTTCATTAAGATGATCGAATAGTTTATACGTGTCGATCCCTTGGGGTTGTCCTTATTGGAGTTGCTACGAAGTATATTTTCTTGGCTCTCTGGACCGAGTTGTTCGAGTGGCATTCATGCTGAGCGTTCGATGTTTGGATCGTAGAGTCAAGTGAATAGTGCAAGCCCGCGACTGCAAATGATGAGTAAGAGGGCCACTAAAGCGAAGACTCATGCAACCTTGCTATCTTTCCTATCCTTTACAATGAAGCAACTCCGTGCATTAATAAAGTACATATATACCAACCACGTCTCAGTCCCAGACCGGATCAAGCCGGTCCAAGCCGAAACCACTTCGCCGACATGGACCCCCCATCCGTGAACCACTGTCTCTGCCCCCAGTTATAATTAACCCCAATCTCGATCATCGCGTGTATAATCGTCCCATTCGGGCCCAGCCCAAATACCACCGCCTGTCCCTCCCCCGTAACAACCGCCCTCGGCGCGCTATTAAACCACCCGCCCAAACTCTCCCACGCCGTCCCCCAGGTCTGTCCTATCCTTGCCTTATGCCACACCCTCGCATCGGGCCCAACCCCAACGACATCCACCCGATTCCCCGTCGCAAACACCGACACCGCCGACTGGAACTTCCCTCCCAAATCGACCTCCTCCGTCATCGTATTCGACTCCGCAATCCAACTCCTATACCTCAACGTGCCATCCACCGCGACGCCAAAATACTCGGCCCTCGCCGCCGTCGACAACACCGTCGGATCCCCCTTGAACTCACCCGTCGCATTCGCCCACCCGCCCCAGCTCCCCGTCGCATTCATCCGCCGGTACGTCATGCCATACCCCTTCCCTCCGGTCCCCTTCCCAAACGCAACCATATCCGCCCTCCCTCCCCCCGGGGCACTCACACACCCCAGATCCACCGTACTGCTCGCATACCCCCCCTGCCCCTCCCACTTCTGCGGCTGCCACTTGCTCCCATCGCTGATATACTTATGCCACACGCCATTCTCCGCATCCAGATGCACCACATTCAAGTAGTCCTGCCCTCTGCTGCACACGCTCACCACCGAGGACAGAATTCCGTTCATCCCCGTCCATTCGCTGTCCCACACGCCGTTCTGGAAGGTCTTGTACTTCGCCATCTGGTTCTCGGCCCATACGCCAAAGACATCTACCCGTCCGTCGCGCATTGATGCGGCTGTGGGTTGGGCAAGGAAGGAGCCCCCGAGGGAGGTCCATGGTTGCGACCAGGTGTGGTTGGTGAAGGAGCGGTACCAGATTGCGTTGTCGGAGCCGCGGGTGAAGATGAATGTTGTGGGAGCGGTGGGGGAGCCGTAGGAGGCCGAGGCGAGGAGCTGCGGGCAGATTGTCCCGGCGCAGGTGGACAGGAGGGTTTGGCCGTTGGGGGCGTCGGGGAAGGTGGTGGGGATGCCGAAGGGGGTGGGCCCGGAACTGGAAGGAGCGGAGGGGTTGGAGGGGTTGGGGGTAGTGTTGGTCCCGTTTTTGGACTCGGAGGTGGAGCCGGAGCCGGAGCTGGTGGGGTTAGAATTGGTGCCTGGATGAGAGGGAAGGAATGAGGGAGAGAGGGAGGGGGTTACCTGTTGTTGTTGCTACTACTTGATTTTCGCGACACAACCACGCCGACTACCACACCGATGATGATGAGGAGAATCACCGCCGCGATGCCCACGAGGACGCGTTTCCTCTGCCGCCTGAACCAGTTTGGGCGCGCCTCAGATGCAGCGGCGACGCCATGCTGCCCTAGATCGTATCCGCCATTCTCATTGCCATTGCCATAGCCATCGTTCATTTCAGCCGCGCCGGTCCCGCCATTCCCCGTTCCATTCACATTCCCATACCCGTGTCGCGTGGGCGCCGATGCGGGGTACACCGGGAAGCCGCCCGCCCCGGGGCTGACGAGCATCTTCTCGGCTTCGGGGTCGCGCACCTGCGGCAGCGAGTCGGAATTCCCGCCTGCGGTGCCAAATCCAGAGGCCACCTCGGGCAGCGTCGAGTATTCTGTGTATGGCGATGCCGACCCCCGCCCGTCGGCGTGTGCCAGTTCTGGCGCATTGTCGCCATATTGAAGTTGTCGCTGTGGGCGTGCCATCATGGCGGGATGGGTCCGCCGGAGATGTGATAGCGACAGACTGTGGTGAGAGAGCGAAACGGCGGGGAAGTTCAAAAGGTGGAAGATTCAATTGTGAACTGTGGAGCACAGGGAGATGAGCTGTTTGTTTGTCGCGTGCTGCTGCAGAAGCCACCGCCAAGAACTACGGTCCGAGCAGCAAAATGCGAGCAGCGGCAAAATGACGCCAGGTTTGGCTGAGATGGGAATAGCGTCGCCGCCGGGGGGGCTGACGGGCCTGTGCCGCGGTCACACAGCCTGTACGGATCCGTAGGGCTGCAGGGAAGAGGAGCGCTCGATCCCTTGGCCACCACTCCGCCACCAGTCGGGTTGGGACGTTAAGCGCCTCATAATCCGTACTGTGTAACTTCAGGCGATCGATGGAATCATCGGACCCGCAAAACGCCATGTTGCATCGCGACAGGCTCGGCGCCCGAATCCGAGGGCGAGAGTCAAAGATGTGCCGGTCTTCCATGTCCGCACAGTCGGTTTTCGGCGACACCAACGGCCCCCTTTTTTGGGGGCGACAACGACGGAGCTGTTTTCTGCAACCTGGCGCAGGTAGCGGTGCAAATTTCTGCCACCACAGGGCCTGCCCACTGAGATATTTATATAAGAGCCAGAAACTGCGCCCTTTGCAAGTCCCTCGCAATGCCTTCCAAATCTGAATCAACTGTATCCGCAATCTCACGTTCGTTATTCCGAGTATTACCCACGTCTCTCCCGTTTTGGGGCCTTCTACCATCAATACGCGTCCCCTTCTGCTTCTTCTGTCATACCGACACCATCTTACCCAAGAAGGCAAGGTTCGCGGCGGAGAAAAGAGAGTTCGCGGAAGAGAAGGGGCATATTGGCGACATCAACATCGTTAACAACAAAGCCGTGCCACGGGAGCTCTTGAAGTATACTATAGGTTGGTATAAGATATTCCTGGACCCACGGGAGGAGCGGGTCACTACTGATGGGGTTGTGGATAAGATATGCTACTCTGAATGACAGATTTGAAGCGGAATTGTTCAGGAAAGATGGCACTATCGTAACACCTTACTGCTTATAGTCTATTAAGCTCTTTGCCGAGTTTATCGGTGTGTCTACCCTGGGCGTCCTTGACCTAAGCAAGAAACCGACTGTGTAGACAATAAATAGAGAACTCTTAACTGGTAAGTTAGGTAATTGTAAGAATGGTACAGGTAGGTAGGTAAGGAAAAGTGGTGAGAGCGGTTGACTGGTGATGAGAAAAGATTCAGCTACTTAAAGACTTCTGGCATCATATTTATAGAGCAATCTTGATATTTATGCGCTACCTGAGAGCCACGTCAGCGTAGTATACCATGCCAGTCGAGTTCGGCCCTAAGATTTGGCTCTGCGTATGACATGCTGGCGGCTTCGACTTCATCCACGCTCCCACCATGCTCTAAAAAAGTCTCTCTGAACTTCGCCACGATCCATTCTTCTCCGTCACCCTGTTGAAGCGCACGATTCCAGTCACCATCGACATCACGAGCCAGCTCTTCGAACAAATGCCTTGACGTTCCAAGACCCATAGCCTTGGGCAGGTCACAAGCGAGTACATGGGCAGCCATGCCAGAAGTCGTACCCACGGCCGCGATAGCATGGAGTCCGGTGCGAGCAGTCGTCTCTCTCCCTATCAGCCGCACAGCATCTAGGAGAACATCGGTAACTGGCTTGCTGTAATCGACGACAACCGAGGTACCATTCGTCAGGAGCGCTCGCAAAGAGTACAGTCGATCCTTGGGATCCCAACATTGTCCTTGACTGAGATGATAGAACAGATCAGACAGCAGATAGCGTGCTGAGCCGTTTGGTGCGCGTGTGAGAAGGTAGTTGACGTGAGGGGACATGAGCTGAGTGTTCTCCCGAGCTGGAACATGGTCGTCTAGCCATACTGCGAAACATCGAAGTGCCCAGCCCGATATGCTGTTGCGCGCACCATAGGCGGTGAAATCCTGACTTGTCACAAGTTCCTGCACGATCCACATGCGGGTCCAGTACGGGTTCTAGAAGAATTCGATCACTGTAGAGAGCGAAGGTCCGTATGTTCCACCACCCTGAGTTTCAATAGTAACTGTTGGCCCCCCACCGTATTCGGCCAGCATTCGGAGTTCAATGTAAGGCATTATCGCCTCTTGCTCTTCTGTCAACCCTCCGAGCCAGACAACGACCTTGAGAGCTCTTTTGTATATGGAAGCCATCATGGTGACCTGGTGGTTTTTCTCAGGCACGTTGTCCTGGTCAATGCAGATCTGGTCGATCCAAAACGCTCCAGAGAAGGCATGTTGTTGCGCAGCGATGAGGAAGTCGTAGAGGTTCTGACGGACCTCGAAGAGCTGACCGTTGATCAGAATCCGCTGCGCTGGCAAGGGTGGCCCCCAAGTATAGGACAGTGTTTGGTAAGTGGGCGTTGATCCATCACCGGATTCAAGATTAACATGCCGTAGACGACAGTTGATAAGGCCGTTTGCAGTGCCGCAGAATTCGATGAGACGGATTTCATTGCGAGTGACATCTAGTGGAGTGTACTTGAACGGCAGGAACTGCGATGCAATACATCCCTCTGGCGTATCAGATGTTGACAGAGGAGAAGCTAGAAGCGTTGGGCAGGCTGTTGTGAAATGTCGCTGCTCAGCTCGAACAATCCTGGGGCCGTGCTTGTCACGTGGTGAAGGAGGCCTCTTCGTCCTGCGACCGGAAAGGGGCTCCCCGTGCGCCACATTGGATGCATGTGTCATCAAATGCAAGTTCTGAACGGGATTTGCCGTGGGCCTCTGCTGGCCTGCAGAAGGCTTGGGAGGACTCGGGATGCGCGGTGTGCTTTCTCCTGAATGCTGGCAGGAGAATGCTGCTTTGCCTGTGTGCGCTGATGGTCTTGCAGAAGGCTCGGTGGTGCTGCCGTGCATGCTGGACGCTTGGCTCGGCTCCGAACGTGTCGTGCTCGCTCCGCCCCCCCCCCTAACTACTGCCCCCCACACACTGCCCCCTCCCCCTCCGCCGTCCCTTGGCGTCCACAATCTGGCGTGCATGGCAAGAGGACGCCTGCATGTGTGTCCCGGTCCCGCGTAGAGAGATTCCCTGCCCAGCGCGACTGCTGCCTTCGGGCGCGTGTCGACTCCGTATGGCGCGCTGGGTTCGGCTGGGGGGTTCGGCGCAGCGGCGGCTTCCTCGCGCACACGCAGAAGGAGAACAACATCAATGGCGCAGGGAGACGGCCAGGAGACATGTTTTCAGAGGCTAGGCTTCCTAGATCATGGGGGGCTATTGTCTCGAGCCGTGCCGGAAGTGACTGTGGCAGGACTGCAGGTAGACGGCGGTGCTGGGAACTGCTACGAGACAGGCCGGCCGTGCCCATCGTGCACGTCGCGCCCGTCGTGCCTAGAGACGGTCCTGATGTGCTTAGAGTTATGCAAACTGAGCCAGGCCTTTTGAACCGTAGGCATCATCATCGTAGGGCGCACTAGGGGGGTTGACCATAAAGCCAGGAGGGTAGGAAGAAAGGTGTTTGGTCGCAAAACGCAATTCGGCCCGTGAAGATCTCCAGCGACCCGGACAAGATGTTCACCTCGCCGAGGAGGGCTTTCATCAGTGTTGACTTCCCTGAATCTGACCCCCCCGTCACGAGCGTGATACCCCTCTTTGTGAGGTCGAAGGACATCGATTTCAACACTGCTTCGGGAGTCCAGCCGATAGAGACGTTGCTGGCGCGTACAACAAGTCCCGGGACATCTGCTTCGCTCTCGCCTTCACCCTTTTGATGCCGACCGCTGCCGCTGGCGTAGTCATCGGGTGGCGTCGAGAGAAACTCCGAAAGGCGCTCCCAGCTTACGTACCCCTCGTAAAGATCGGGGAGCATCTGGACGAAGTTGAGATACGACGAAATCATCATAGTGATGACGGACAGAGCGGTGAATAGTCTGGTGTAATCGAGGCTTGAGGCGCCTTTGATGACGGTGTACAGTCCAAAGGTGGTCAGGAGGGAGAGGCCCATGACGGAATCCCCTGTGATCAAAATACGTGGGTTAGGACAGCCTTACCAAGGTTTCGAGAGATAATGAGATGACGAATATGCACTCACCTGCGCAAACAACCATGATTAATATCTTGCGGTACAAAGCAGCAGCAGTGATTTCAAGCTGACGACTCGCCCTTGCCTCGTCAGCCGCAAACCACTGAAGACCGCCGAGCCGGACACTGCGCATATTCGAGACCAGCAGACTCATAGAGCGGAGCCGCTTCTCCGTAGCTTCAAGTCCCGCTTTCTGTGTCCGAGGCAACTTCGGGCTTAGTGCAAACGGCACAGCCGCACTGAGGAAACAGAGAAACAGCGGATCGAGAAAGGCAATCCCGGCGACTTGGAAGAGGAGGTAAGCCCCGACCGCGACGGTGATGGCACACGTCACGACCTCGAAGAAGACTCTGAAAACGGAGGTGACGTTGCCCACGTCGATGTTGGCTAACACGGTGACCTTGGCGCTCTCGTTCGCTCCGATGACGCGGTGGTCGACGGGGAAGAGGGAACGGACATGGATGCGGTAGATGAGATAACCCCGTATGCGGAACGAGACTTGGTCTATGAGCTGCGATTCTTGCGCCTGCAAGATTGCAATGGCGGCAAAGCTAAAGGACGTGAGCGGGGGTGCCGAACTGGGGGGTTCACTTACTCGAGGAATAAGCCGAGTACAAGGCAAGCTCCAACTGACGGATGCTGATCCTCCTGGAGGTAATCAACAATTCCACGTATAATAAGTGGCTGGCATAAGATCGCGGCTGTCAAGACAAGTGCCAAGAATCCAGACCCGAAGATCGTGAAATAGGCTTTCAGAGGCATTTCCTTCATCAAATCACGGAGAAGAGAATCTGATGGACCGGGTGTTTCTCGCTTAGTTTTGGAGGGAGGAGGATGATAAAGTGAGCTTGGGTGTATTTCCAATGCGTTCAGGTCCTTCTGCGCAATTTGGTACTTGCGTCCATAAGACAAGAGCGGATGAAGCCAGGATAGAAATATCAGGCTTAGCAAGCAGGCAGCTGGCTCACTTGAATCGGGCCCTTGATGGTCTCCGCGGTTCGGCTCCTCTGGTGTCCACGATGCAAGAGCCAACTGGGTTGCGTATAGTAATGTGGATGTTGTTTGAAGCGCGGGAAACGGAGAGTCGGCTCGAGAATGGCCACCGGAAGCGAGTTTCTATAACGTATAAGTTCGAAAGGCGTCGCACACCGTAAACACGAGAAAGGCCGACTCCAAAAAATGGGAGCGCTTCCATGTAGTCAGACATCGTATGAAGATAGTGAGGGCGCAAAGAAGCTGTACCCCATAGCTTCCAACTGTTGCGTAGCTCTTGAGCATGGGCGTGGTTTCGCCCCCACTCGCAAGAAGCACCAGTGATACCAAAACGACGATAACCACAAAGAGAAGGGCCTAGGATTGATTAGCTCGGTTGATCGCTATGTGGAAGTGTGACATGATACCTTTTTAATAATGGCGGTTGCTCTTCGCAAATCATGGGCATGAGGTATCGGTTTCGGTGGATGACGCGAGTCCCATATCCATTTTGCCAGAATGGCGATGATAAATAGAGTTCGTGGCACAATGCAAAGGATGACATCTCCGAACTCCAATGAAATCGGAACCTCACCGCTGTCCACGTTGGAAGTAAAAAACGACATGCTCAATGTCACTGCGAGCAAACGAAGTAGGTAGACACACAGCAAAGACGGACTCCAGATACCGTTCGTTATCGAAGGGGATTGGAGTGTCACACACTGCGCGGTCGCTGGTGGGAAGCATATTCCACGTGTTTTTTGCCTGCGTTGATGGGGGTGAAACCGATCGAGGGTTTCTGCTGGCCGTGATGGGGCCGGTTAGCCATTTTCTTTGGGGCCTGGCCGGGAAAAGTGCCGAAGGCTGTACAACGCCCACATGTGCAAAGCGGCGGGATGACGGCTCAGCAATTTTGCTCCTGCCAGCTTCAGCAGGTGGACTTTGTCCACCGCTGATGAATTTTGTGCTACTCAGCGACTCTGCATACAGGGTACATTACCTATCACATCGAATA
>Ga0247780_1000936_pt1 | contig 21838 bp, 23 predicted proteins | sample UWRJL079202R5_FD_179927 | JGI IMG/M metagenome (GOLD analysis project Ga0247780, IMG submission 179927) | Plant litter microbial communities from Arlington Agricultural Research Station in Wisconsin, United States - UWRJ-L079-202R-5 | ecosystem: Environmental > Terrestrial > Plant litter >... | reverse complement strand
CTCGGATGAGATGGTGCTGTGGGATGAATGGCCCAGGGCCTAGACTTTGCGCAGCTCGACAATCTGATCCCGGCATTACAACGCATCGAACCCCGACGAGGCCATCGACAGCGGCGGTCTGCAATGGATATTCAACAGAGATCAATGGGGTCAGACTCGGAGGAGGGCTCGAGAAGAAAGCGTCGGGCTATTGCGCAAGGACAGCGGGCGTGCAACCCGTGCCGGGCGCGGAAGGTGCGCTGCAGCTACCAGCTGCCCTGTCAGACCTGTGTCGACCGCCAACTCCCCCAACTGTGTGTTTACGACGCGCCATTGAAGCGCGTCTCCGCGACGAGCTCAATCGTCGCCCCGTCGCCCTCCTCCTCGCTCGCCTCGCCAGCGACCACCTTTTCACCGGCGACCGCCCTTTCGCCGATGTACTCAACCTCACAGCCAGCAGCGGCGTGGGTCCCGTCGAAGGGCGACTGGGAGCAGCTGCTCGCCAAGATTGACAGCGTGGAACAGGCCGTGCAAGTTGTCCGCCAAGAGCTCGCCGCCCACCCTCTCCCCGGATCGAATCGCGCAGCCAAAGAAAAAGGCAGCGACGATGAATCGTCCGTTCTCGACGAAAGCGGTGCCGACGACGACGTTGGCATGGCGCAAGACGGCGGCGTGCACTCGCGACACCCCATCACGGGGGAGCACGTCTTCCTTGGCGCCAACTCGGTGCCTGCGATGGCCATGGCGCTGAGCCAGCAGTCGACCAACGGCTCGGCCGTGATCCGCGATCTCCTCGACAGGAGCGTCCTGCCCATCTTTACCCTCGAGAACGAGAGCACCACCTACCCCTTCGTCGACCTTTGGGGCCTGCCGCACGCATCGCCCGTCCGCATCGAGAAGCTCTGCGCGATGCTTCCCTCAGACTCCGAGTGTCTGCAATGCGTACGCCAGTATCGCGACACCGCACACGTCCTCTTCCCCGGCATCGTCAATATGCAGCAATTCGAGGTCGAGGTGACAAGGTTTCTGATAACGCGCACGTCGCAGAGCGTAGATACTGACAAGCCGGTCTTGACGGAGCAGAGCGTATACGGGAAGAGTGTGCATTGGCTCGGCTTACTGTTCGCCTGTCTGGCGTCTGGCTACCAATGTTCGGGCTCATCGAGGAGAGAGCGGCAGCTGACTTCTCAAGTCTACGGTTAGTTCATCTGACTACACCTAACTTTGGCATCTTGTCGAGCGGGTTTGCGCCGCACTGCTCGATTCTAATGGCGATCCCCGGATGCTAACGTGCTGACAGTTTGCTGTGCGTATGAATGCCTTCGAATTGTCAACTATTTGTCCTGCTGCCAGTTAGACGACATCCAGAATCTCCTTGTCCTAGCCAACGTGATATCAAATTCCATGAATGCAGGCGTGGCCTGGGTGCTTTTGGGTACGTGCAGTGTGGGCTCCAGCCATCCCACATCTCCGACTCTCTCCAACGCACAAAACAGCAGCTGACACCGCAAAGGCTTGACGATGCGGTTGGCACAGGGCCTAGGACTGCATCACCTACCGAGCTCCCAAGCTTTGCCGATCGAGGAAAGAACCCTGCGAACGGAAATATGGTTAGTAACCCCAGGGACGGTTTGGTTTCGGTGCTAATACGTAGAGTAACAGGTCGCGCATCATCTAGCAGGACAGCTTGCTGTCTATTTCCTACGACAGAGCTACACCCGCGGCAAACCTAACGCGATGGCGGATGACACAGCCAGCACGACCTGACGACGGGTTTTCATATGCTGAGTGTATGCTTCAACTCTGCACCGTCGCCCTTGAAATCGCGAGCAGTCGGATTCATCCGATGGGCATTCAGCGTGAGGTGCAGAGGATTAAGGAGCGCCGCGAGGAGATTGAGAGGATCGCCGAACATGCATGCACCCACCTGCGAGATTCGTCAGTGTGTGCCTTGATGAAAGACCATCTTGAGCATTGGAACTGGCGCTTACATTGCTCCTACGTCGTCTCAGAGCTGTGCAAGCCAACGTTAGCCAAACGCGAGCGTCACAACCAGGAGGTGATAGGCAACCTGCATAGGGTTTGCATCGATGCCCTGATCGACACGGTGGACGCCTTCCTCAAACTCCAGAACTTGACCTTCTTCGCGCGGACATCGTGGGCAGCAGTGCACCGATCGCTGGGTTCAGCGTTGTTGCTGGGTATCCTTGGGGAGCCGACGAGGAACGAGCGAGTGCGGTTAATGATTGGTCAGCTGATTGCTGTCATGTCAAACCTTGAATACGCCGATGCCTCAGAGATTCCGGCTCCCGTCACCAGAGCCGTGGAGGCCTTACAGCAACTGAATAATAATGAGAGAGAAGAAGGATTTCAGGGTGATTCCCCTCACGCCCAGATGCAACGCATTCTCTGGGGCATGGATTTGCGAATGCCCACGGAAGGTCCTGATGATTTCTGAATCTATCAGGTGAGAACTCTTGAGACTGATGGCCCTTGATGTGCGCGTGTGGTCTGATAATCAATCAACCGCTGCGAGGCGACTGTGGTGTGTCACGAGAAACTTCGGCAGTCTCGGTGGCCTCGGTAGTGTCGGCGCGCTCGGTGCGTTCGGCCCGTTCGGTCCGCTGGAGGTGAAGTCTCACCCGATTGGCTCGGAGACCGCCTCGGGGCATGCTCCGAAGTCTCCACCCCACCTCCTCACGCTTTGTGAGAGCTCCGCGACAGCATCGCCGAGCCTTGGCGATCATGGAACAATCATGGACGATCGAGATCTCGTGGATCTCGCACACGTACGGAGTATATAGCGATCGCCTTCGGTTCGGACGATTTAAAAATCGCCCCCATCAAAGTCTAGATTGTGACCTAGACTCGTATTTCCAAAAAGCTGCACCCTCGACCGTGTGTTGCAGGCTGTCTCCCAACCGTACCACACCCTCAATCAACCCACATTGTCTCAATGGACGCCCAGAGCGCTACCCCCTGGATGACCGCATCGTGGCGGGATGACATACCGACCGTGAGTATACGCAACCCACCTACCAATTACTCGCTTGGGCTGATGCTAATCAATAGCAGCCTCAACTTGACAACCAGTGGTGGGGAAGGACGCAAACGTTCGGTGCGCCCCGCGATCTCTTCAACCTGCCGCTACCCATCGACTCGTCGGACTCCTATTATGGCCCTGACGACTCTCTGTCGTACGCGCTGCCGTCCGAGACCGCCATGGCCACTGACTCACCCTCGATGTTTGACTATGTCGGCGATGACTTCATGATGGCCAGTCCTCCAAACACACCCAGCATTTCCATGGCGTATCCCTCCCCATTGGCCAGCCCAGCTAGCGACAGTGGTGTTTCGGTCGACATCATGAAGAGGAAAACAAAATCGGCGCGGACTTCAAGTTCCAAGTCCCGCAGTAGCGGAAGCGGAAGCAAGACCAAGTCATCTCGGAAGCAGTCAGTACCCGACGACACCAGCAGCCCAAAGATGCAGCGGGCGCGTACCTGCCACAATGTGGTGGAGAAGAATTACCGGAACCGCCTGAACGGCCAGTTTAAGTTGATGCTTGCGACGCTAAACGAGACGCGGGCGGACGGAGGGGAGAGTGATGGCGAGATGGAGGGTTTTGGTAAGGATTACGACCGCTCACCGAGCAAGTCGGCCGTTTTGCAACGCGCGCGTGAGAGACTGGTTAGCCTACAGAGGGAGAATACGTCGTTGAAGCTTGAGGTGGAGAAGCTGAGAGGTTTGTCTCATATCGAGTTCAGCTATGCCCGCACTGCGTTGATATGATGACACCGGTACGCAAGGAGTTTGCATTCTGGGTTTCATTTCTGCTGTACTTTATTGGTTGAACCGATGCATGCGACATCGGCCTTTCACGGATTATGGAACAAATAATGTTTAAAATGGGTCGGTATAATTGCGACAACTTTTGACTTCTCTGGGTTGGTCTTGTGCCCTGCCGTCGGTGTGATTTCCGGTTTGAGCGTCTTCGCTGAGCTTCTTGTGGAAGGGCAGGGTTGTACGAAGCACACCACCACACTTCAAATGGTCGTGTGTTGTTTCCTCCTCTGCATTGATCACAAAATGAGGGCATCATGGATTTCTCGATTTATGCTTCGCAGCCGAAATATCCCGTGCCGTGACTCGCACGTGACGCCACAACTAATCAACCAAACCTGGATTTATCGGCAATCCTTTCCTGTTCGTGTCTAGCGCTCAGTATTCCAAGCCACATTCCATCTAACGCTCTTGATGTTGCATTGGGGGCTGTCGACTACCCGTATAAGAGCCTCTAAAATCCTTCCATCGGAACTAGACCGCCAAGCATCCAACCTCACCTCCTCACTTCCTCACTTGATCAACACATCACCACATCACCAACTCATTCTCTTACCCATCCCTCAAAATGCACCTCGCCATACTCCCCCTCACCTCCCTCTTGGCACTTGCAGGCGCCTTCCCCGGTCCCAAACTCCCTTCCCCTCCTCTTCCTCACACCCCCTCCCCCATCTCAGACCGCACCATCACCATCTCCCACCGCGCCATCACCTCCCAACGCTCCTTCATTGACACCCGAGCCGCCCTAGAGAGCGCCATACCCAAACTGAACACGACCTTCATGGACCAGTTTACCGCAGGGAATGTTGACGGGGCAAGAGAGGCGCTGAAGGCGCTGCCGGCGCTGAGTAGCTTTGTGGTGCCGCCGAGGGATTTTGGGCGGTTGGTTACCATTTGGGGGGTGGGGCTTACTGTTGGGGAGGCAGCGATCCAGTATGAGATTGGGAATCCGTATACGGCGAGCAAATTTGGGAGGTTTAATCTGGCGGCTAGTGTGAGTTTCCCATTCTCTTTCTTTTCAGGGTTGAAAGTGTGATGGATGGGACTGACGGTTGTGCAATAGTTGTACCCCCCTATTCGCGTGTTGCTGTTTGAGCAGCCGGTTGGGGTGGTGCAGTTTACGTTTGATAGGCCGACGACGACGTTTGGGCAGTTTAAGGATGAGAGGATGACTGCTACTGCTCAGGCGCTGGAGGATGAGCTGACGCAGCTATTTTTGTTTGCGGGCGGTTGGCCCTCGCAGTGGCCTCTTCCGGCTTTGCCTTGAATGGATGTTTGGTTGTTGTGGTTTAAGTGTTGGCAGGAAGGCGGCTGGGTTGTAAAGGTGGGCTCCAAATCCAGCTTGGGGTCTGTCTGATGCTTGAGCTCTTGTATTGGGTTGAGCGCCTCAAATACCTAACGAGCCTCTACCTAACCATTAGGTAGTAATGTATCTACTTTGCTGAACATCGAACCCATGGCGATTTTGAGATGAGGTGGTCGTGGCTTAGTTCTGGGTGGACATAGTGTCCTCGGCGCAGAGGCAGGCATTGGCATGCGTTGCCTGAGCAGCAGCAGCAGCAAAAATATCCGCGAGACGTATGTCTATCACCGCTGATTCCTGACGTAACTTCGCCGCCTCAAGGAGGGTTTGTACCAGGGTGTTCTGAGTATCGAGAGTAGCAATAGGCCTCATCTGGATATCATCTGAGGTTCCATCACGGTGAGGGTTCTGAGGATCTTGGGCGAGGACTCCTGCCTGGTCGCCAGTTTGAAGCGGGAAGGTAAGCGGGAAAGATACCTGGCTTTCGTTTGCTTTGTCGAGCAGCTGGGCTAGACTAAGCTGCTCTTTCCCGCGCCCTTGACTCAACATAAACAAGGTGTAGATCCCGTAACAGACGCCCAGACCAATTGTGTAAACCAAAAGACGTTGCGACTCTCATCGTTGTTCGTGTCGTCGTCGAGCCCTTCAGCTCAAGTCAGGCCCAAGTATACGCCGAACCCGACCAGGAAGGAGTTCAGCGATGCTGAAAGAAGCATAGTGGGTGCCGAAATGGTGAGGATGGAGGATGCAGCAGGCTTCCTCTTTGTGTTTCTCGCATACTGCGACTTTGTGGGCTCCTTCTTGTTCTCGATCTACGCCCTGACCTGACCGGCATCCAAACATCGCCCCATTATGCGATGCTGCTGGCTGGCATAATACACAGCGATAAGGGATGAGACTAGTGAGAAACTGAAGAGTCCTCTGGCCGACTAATGTGCCTTTGAAAGGTCGACTAGGGACAAGGCCGTGATGGCGATTTGTACCACGATGGTGCCCTAATTATCAGTCAGGTTAGCCCCTAAAATAAATGCTTCCGAGGGGGTCATTACCGCCACGGCAACCATGTTGCTCTCATCCTGCGTCGCTTTCTTGAAGTCGAATGCCACTTGATCTTCCCGACTGGCCAAAACTTGCAACTCCGGTATCAGAACGCTATTGCTTCCAAAGAGAATGATCCAAATCCCGACCACCCCATATTGTGTCAAAGAAAACCTGACTGTCTCGACAGCGCCGGAAGTCGCATCGTGGATGACGGCAAGCACCGATAACTTGGAGAACTTGAATAATGAGAGGCACCAACGGCAGAACCTCTGAAACTGGCAAATTGTACTTGAAAACGCTGGTCATTTGATTTTCTGTACAACGAGAGCGCAACTGTTGGTGATAGATGGGTAAGTGCTGGTCGACTGACGGGGTGGAGCCTAGATTGAAAGATGGCATGCGAGGGGTTTGGGAACTTTGATGTTGCCCCTCATCCATCGGGCGCCGACGGAGCAGCCACCCCCGCGTATCACAGCCTCCCAGCTCTTCAGAGGTCGGCGTTCATCGATCGTATCGAGCGTATCACAAGGGCCCTTTTTACAATATACCGCCGACGTGGTCCCTAGAGTCTACTTTTCCAAACCTTTCACAGGAGTCGTGCAAACCCAATGGGCGGATCAGAGAGAAGCATCTATTTTGCAACGGTCGAATTTGCGCCGAGTCCCGAGTTCATTTTTTCCTCCGTGGTTACATCGCCGAAGGGGTGGGGGTGGCTGCAGGTTTATCTGGTCCACGGCAGGGTTTCTGCACAAATTAAGGCTTCCGTTCCATCAGGTATGGTGGTGGATGTCGCGTAGAAATTAGACATCAACGTGTCAAGACGCATCATCATTTCACCCACTCAAAGACTTGCGGCGGTCTCCGTACTAAAGTTTATTTGTCCCAGCTATGTAGTATATATTCTACCCAGTCGTGAATTCTCCCAGAATCTGGTGTATCACGGACCTACATGGCACGCATTCTCAGGCCGCTTTGTGATCAGAAACAAGTCGACGTTCCCCAGCGCTCAAGTCTCTTCAAAACAGTCTCATAAGCATCCAGAGACCCGGGGGTGAAGTCTTCCGCATTGGTGACGCTAATAGAAAAGAGACACTTTCTCTGGTTGGCGGGCGATAGGACCTCGGCCTCGCTCGGCACTCTCGCGCACCGGTGAGGGACCAGAGGAGCAATCGTGTTACTCGTGGACTTGGTGTAACTCAAAACCCACTTGAACTTTGTCCGCCAGTCATCACAGCCCGTCGATGGGTCCGCGTTGGGAAAGTTGACGTTGAGAAAGACGCCCGGTGGCAGGATCGGATTGGTCTCCCCGGCGGCCCCAATGAGTTGAATTGCCAGGGAGGTGGAGAGGGAGGCGTAGGTGCGGGCCGATTCCAAGGCGGGGGAGTCCCGTCGGTCGTTCCAGGCCGTGGCATTGGGAAAAGCTCCCGAGAGGCTGATGGCGGGGATCTGTCTTTGGACCGCGAACCTGGCTGCTCCGACAGTTCCCGACCTGGAGACGACACCATCCGTGTTGACGCCGACGTTGACGCCAGAAAGGGCTAGCTCGGGCTTGAGGTTGTTTCCAAGGTTCGAAAACACCTCTGCCGCGAACTTGTCGATGCCGAGGCGCATGGCCGTCACGGGGTAGCCATTGACCCAGTACAGGCGTGGGTCCTCGGTACCATCGTCCCGGAGGCCGTGGCCATACGTGTGGCTAGCCGCGCCGTGAGAGCTGTTGAATCGACATTCCCCGAGCGATTGTGACCGCACATCGCCCTCGGGCTTGGTTGTGTCCCGCGAGTCTCGGGTAGAGTCAGAAACCGTGATATGTATCATTTGAGACCTCACAGAACAAAAGAAAAGAAAAGACTTACCCGAACCGGACTGGTTGTCGCAGGGAGCAGAGACAACGTAGTCGAAGTCTGCAAGGTCCACCATCATGTAGAGCTCGTACAGATTCAGAGTGCCAAGGCCGTCATCGTCGGACACAATGAGGCGTGCCCGCCGAGCGTAGGCACAGGCGGCAAACGCAAAGATGAAAAGAAGCTGCATGATTCCTCGAGATTCACAAATAGAGACAGATAGAGAGAGTGGTTTCAACGATGCGGCCTTGAAGACTCGTAACGGCTGCTGGGTCTTGGTTTTTGTAGCGGATATAAATAGCGAACAAGCTTACCCATCTTTATCTTTGAAATCTTGGAGGCTTCAACAACCCTCTGGTCCAGTTTGACGCCAACCGAAATAGCTACCGTTTCATAGCCCATCATATGATAGTCAGTCAATCGTTTGGGGCGAGCAATATAAGCCCCCACCGTCGGCTGATGATCCCGACAAGGCTCGGCCCGTCCGCAATTTAGCCAAGCAGGGGTATACGTCAGGTACCAGCACATGAATCCGTGGATGCATATCTAATCAATTGTTTTTACCGAACATCTATGCACCGAGGCCATTTCGACCGATTGGCCCATATTGTCCTGGTGTGGTTGATCATGGCAACATCATGACGAATTTAAATAGGGCTACGGCATGTCCATCTGAGAGACTGGGGATTGGCCGTGAGCGGCCGAGAAATCGATTGTGTGATTGTGTCTAGGGAAGGTGGCTCGATATTGTGTCGGTGCCGAATGAATACGAGCCTAGCCGGAAGTGTGGCCAGCGACCGCGTAAACGGTAACGTGGGGTGAAAATCTGAAGGGGTAGAACTAATGGTGTAGATGGGTGTAATATTCCAGTCTGTCTGGCTGCCAAAATTTGCTCCAAATACATGTAGTTGGTGGTGTGGTTTGTCATCAAGCCTCCCCATTGTACCTTCCGCGATTCTCGCTAATCTCAGCTCGGATAATGATTCCCTTTCGTATGCGAGAGTAATCTTGTCCATCTAGATTACATAGGTGCCAGGTAGTTGGCCGGGCCTTGACCAACACAGTACCTAGGTACCTAGCCACGGATCAGACCACAAATTCAACCGCATCAGTGCGTCAGTGCTGCAACCTATCCAATCCATTCACGCGTGCCTGAAGTACAGAAAATACCCGGTGAGTTCCTCTCTACTAGTCTGAGATGGGGAATAAAAACCAGGCCACCGTCAACGTGGCAACGGCTGTACAAAGAGGGCGACTTGAGGGCAAAATAGTAGGCCGAGATACAACGTGCTCCCTACTAAGTACAAAAAACTTCGGACTACTTCTGAATCTGCACTACACAGTTTGGAATATCGTAACAACTCTGTGCAAACTCACCGCTTTGTTTCGGACAGCGCTTCCTGCTAGGCGCCCTTCTACCATAGTACTACGGTTCGAGAGGTCAAGGAAGAGCGAGAAGCCTGCCCAAGGTCCTGGGGAGATTCTATGGGAGTATTACCTAACACCAAGTATTCCGTGAATATACCTACCTAGGTAGAGCTACTTAAACCAAACACAAACATCGTCCCCATCCCCAAATGTCTCAGCCTCATACTCGGCCGGTTCGTCCTCATCATCGTCTAAAACCTCCCGAGTAGCATTAACAAGCTCCATTTTCTCCTCTTCGTCCCCACCATCCCCCGTCATGAACGCGCTCCGACTCACAAACAGCCTCGCCGTAGTAGGATCCGTCGCTTCATCCTCACCCTTCTTCCGGATCGCGTAAAGTTGATACGCAAACACAACCCCTGGCGCAGTCTCGTACGAGTCCGACCTGGTGTTGCTGTGGCTGCCGCTTACACCGCCCCCGAGCTCCAGCCCAGGCACGGTGGCAGCGGGTCCGGAACCCTCGACTTGCACGGCGTGTTCCGACTCGGTCACTTTTGTGACCGAAAACGAAGAGTTTGCGACCCGTAGCCCCGAGACAATGTACACGGGTCGATTTCCAAATAAGGAGGATTCGATATGATTCTTTATTTTCGGTATCCGCACAATGGCCGCGAGCGCCTCGTCGGAGAACGGCGTCTTGAACGTGCGAATCTCGTGGTCGACCTGGCTGTACTGCAGGATATTTCGTCGGCGATTGGTGAGGCTCGCGGATCCCGAACCGATCTCGGCGAATCGGGCCAGGAGGTTTAGACCGATGGACCGGGAGATGTCATTCGAGTGCACGTGTTTTGGCTCGATGAAGCTGTCGTGCTCTGGGAGCGGGATGGGTGTTTTGTTGTCGGCGAGGGTGAATGATGTCGGAGAGGCGACCAGCACGTCGGTCGGGTCCTTGGGGTGGGCGAGAATCATGCCCAGTGGGATTTTCGAGGGCATGAGGGTGAGGTCGGCGGGGAGGAACCAAGTCGGCATTGTGTTTACCTGATAGCAGGTGCAGGTAAGCAAGGGCTGCGATTCAAAGCATAATATACCTAGGTACCTACGTAGGTAGGGAAAGAAGTTTAAATGCGTTTACCTCAATTAGGACTCGGAGGGTGGGGTCTGGAAATGTGTTTGGATGCACTGAATCAATGTCACAACTGAGGGCGAAGAAAAAGAGAAATGGAGAGAATGGAGACATGGGAAGAGGGGAAAGTTTAGGAGCCGTTCTACAGGGCCAAGGGTCTGATAAATACCGCTGAATGGATGGGCCGCACTGCTGCCTGCAGTGAGGGGTAGCTTTGAGCTGAAGAACATGTTGTTGGGCGAGTCACATTGGTGGTCAAGCTGTCGACGAACTAGAACCGAGTTGCAGAATCCAATGTAGCCATTGGTGTGAGGCGGCTGGGTTAGAATGCCAGGCGTGCTGTGTGTAGGGTAAGCACCTATTACACTGAAATTTCCCCCCATGTTTAAATGGAATGAAAATACCTTTTAGGGGAGTTTATCAGGGGTGATGAGCGGTAGGGAAGTAAGTCCATAGGTACCTACTTTCTAAGGAATCTCGCGGCTTGGCGGTGCAGGAGTCCTGACACCGCTGGCGACCTGGAGTAGGGAATTCTTCCTCAAAATGTCGGTAATACTCTCCTCGCCAAAGAACCAGACCGGGCAAATCCACCTCTCCCTCTGGTGCAACACCTTGTCCGGGGCCATATGATTGAACAGCAACGACATTCCCTCGACTGTTCTCAGCTTCTGGAGGTCTTTCAACTCGTCCCGCTGTCTCCTGAGTTCCTGTTCCAATGCAGCTATTTCCTCGCCCCCTTTTGACTTGATGCCAGCGTCAAGGGCAAACCTAAACGGAAGCGACTCACTATACGCGATCATGACAGCTGCGATACCTGCCGCAACCGCAGTGGCAATAGACGACCCCGGCTTGCAGATTTCAGGGCCGTGCTCCTTTGTGATCCGGTCGGGTATGTCATCGCCATAGGTACCAAAGACAAGCCCAGGGCGTTCGTTGTCCTGGGGCGGCCTTTTGGCCAGAAAGGCGCCGTCGCAGTTGGTGGCGCGGATGGAGAGGACGTCCTGGTGGTACGCAGGGAATCTTTCCCGTTCCGACGACGAGTTTCCCGCGCTCGCGAGGAACACAACCGCGTTCCCCCGGGCGAGCTGTGCGGATGTGATGGCGTCGGCGATGGACTTGTCCGTGTCTCGAAACCCAAACGACATGGAGATGACATCGGCCTCGTGCTGTGAGCTGGCCCACTTGATGGCTTGGACGATGGCTTTTTTGCTCTCCGGGCGCGACAGCGAGTCGGTGTCGGCCGCAACCCTGGCGATGTAGACATCAGCCAATGGAGCTGCTTCCATCAGAAACTGGGCCATCAGGCTTCCGTGGCCGAACGTATCGATGCTACCGCAGTCATCATCGGCATTCTTGTTGTGCTTGCGGATGACGATGCCGCCGGGCTGAACCACGAAATCGGCAATTTCTCGAATCTTGGCGCGTATTGCCCCGCCTTGGAAGAATTCCCTCTTCAGGTTGACTCCCGTATCGAGGATGGCTACTTTGATGGGACCGGGAGGCTTCAAGAGCTTTTTTTTGCATCCCCTGTGGGTGTTATTGATGACAGTGGAAATGTGCTTGAGATTGGTTAGCCACTTCTGAGAGTTCATCCTGGCGCCCTGGCCGGTCATGAATGCAGCAGCGTCTTGGAAATCGTCGTCGTTGTCGTCCTCTGAGGAATAGCGATGTGAAACCTTACGATGATGGCCCAGCCCCTTTTTAGGAGGTTTCGAAGCAGCAGATCCTTCCTTTCGTAATGTTTCCTGGTAATCTGCAAGCGGTTTGACCACCATGGTGTGAAAGCGATTCTTTACCATACTCTCATCTTCGTGGCCGATGCTGTGTACCAACTTCCCCCTTAGACACGCCTCGATGGCCATCTTGCATTTCTCGTGGACGTAGGTCTCGAAGGCTTCCCCCTCGTCGAGTAGTGTAGCCAGGGCGTTCCAGTTGGTAGTGGGAGTGATCCGGCCTTCCATTTCGTCCACCAGTCCCTGCCAGATGCAGTCGAGCTCCTCAATCACCTCGGTGTCCTGAAGCTGCACCAACGTGGTTGCTAAGGCGACGATACTTGAAGAATGGTTCTGAAACAAGGATTGCTGCTGTATCTCATCGCCGCTGGCCGTGTCGTGGCCGAGAATAACTGGAAGGTATGGTGAGCTAATATCGAGCTTTTTGTAGCCCGGGAGGAAGCAGACGCCGTTTTCCGCCTTGTTCCAATCTCTCGACAGCCATACCCCTTCCCTTTTCCGAGAGGGCGCCGCACCTCCGTCCTCACGGTCTGATGCGGCGCCCCATGCGTCCTTGCAAAGCTGCAGGAGGGTGCAAGCGAGCACTAGGCCAAGCTCAGCTCTTTGCTTGCGCGTGAGCTGGGGGCAGGTTCCTGTCGCCGGTGATATCCGGGGCTGTGGTTGGACGCCGCTTGCCATGGTCATCATTCTCATGGGTGGGAGAAGATCACTCAACGACTTCATCGACTGTTTAGAACTAACTGCCCTCTCATCCAAGGGCTCGGTGCATTCTTGAGACTCGAGATCGACGCGAAAGCATTTCAGCTCTTCCCCCGAAGTTTTGATCAAGGAGCAAAGGGCCACAGGGTTGTCAACCCTGACTTGTTGTAGGCCGGAGGAGCCTCTCATGCAGCGGGGGCGGTTGTCAGGCAACACATCTGTCGATTCCTCCGGGTTCCCGGCGAACCGAACCTTTGAGCCCCGGGGTTTCGGTACATCGGCAAGGGGAGGTATTTTTCTAAATAATCATTATTTGGCTCATTGAAGAGAAGGGGGATGTCCTATGACGTACCGCATAACGTACACGATCCGCCCCCAGCGCTGATCATTTTCCCGGTCCCGTTGGCGGGCTGCCCGGCATCACGAACGAGCTGAAGCAAACACTCAGCACCGGCATCTCGTTTCGCATGAGACGGTTCCGAGACTGGAGACGCCACTATGAGAAACGGCTTGAAAGAGAACGTGCCGTTGCCGAACAGCTCGCAAGAGAGCCAGGACAGGCGGAGCAACGGGAAGAGCAAGAGCCTACTGATGACGAGGACTACCAGGGCGACGAAGGTGCTGAGCCGGGAGAGATGACGACAGCAAGCGGGGGGCCAACGAATAGCCAGTTGTCCGGCGGTGGTGTCCACCCGAGCCTCGCGGTCTCAAAGAGGTCATTTGCGAGCTCCAAGTTCGAGGCGCCCAAATCCAGCAGCCAGTCTACCGCTGTTTCGAAAAGTGTTCGCTCCATGATCGCTGGTGTCTACATGGACTGGCCCCGCCCTCCACGAGATTCTTCTAGCACAGGCCAGGTGAACTGCCCGTATTGCTTCGACCTGCTAGACGAGGGAGAGATACGTAGCAAGACCAGATGGAGGTATGTCCACATTACAGTACCCAACATTCAGTTGCTCGGGAATATAGTAGATGAACTTACACCTGGTACTAGAAAGCATCTCAAGAAGGACCTCGAGCCGTACAGTTGTTTATACACGGAGTGTGGCACAAAGCTACTCAAGATGTTCGACAGTGAAGCGAAATGGGTCAGTCACATCCAGGTGGCTCACTCGCCAGGGGGTACGTGGGTCTGCCGGATGATGCCGCACAAGCACAGCAACTTGAACAGCAACGACCCTGGCGCCGGGGTGGTGCTGAACACTGAGGACGACTTCAAACAGCATCTTCAGACCGAGCACGAGGGCATGTATCCCAAGTCCAAGATCGATACCATGGCTAAGGCTGCCTTCCGTCCCCACCAGACCAGAGTGGCCGATATGTTCCGCGACGAGTGTCCCATGAGATGCCCAGCAAGCATGGAAACGTCTCCTGAAAAGGCCATTGTCTTGGGCGCCTCCCACGTTGCAAATCACCTTCTCTTATTGGCGCTCGAGGCTCTCCCCGAGCGAAGCGTACGGTCATCTGAGTCTGAGCTCATGGATGACGATGATGACGATGATGATGGTAGTGACAACAAGAACCCACCCAAGGCGGAGAAGAAGAATGTGCGGGGTACGATCCGCGATGAGCTGGAGGAGCTACCGCATCTAGATTACGGCGATGATTCATCATCACTTTGGACGAATGAAGAGGGGATTGAAGGCTCCGAGGAAATACCACCCCCCCCACCGGCTCACGGCGCGCCGCAGCAATTGATCAAATCCGAAGGAACGCAACAACTTGCGCCAGGAGCCCGGCTCCGGTACTACGGCTATCTCCCTGTGATCAAGAGACAACACCGCAAGCTGGACGACGTCTCCCAGCTCAAAGATCCCACAATGGAAAAGTTCATTCGGAAACAGAAGGGAGTCGAGGATCTATCGCTGAGGTTGGCGCTGGCGGTTAGGGGTCGTGCTCTGAGAAGGTAAGTTCAACAAGTAACCGATCGGTTAGTTTCAATACGCTAACCGAAGCGCAGATGGAGAATGATCAGAAGTGTCATCTGGTTTGTGTTAAGAACAACGCCTCAGTTCCAAGCCGAAGACGATGCAGCGGGAGAAGCAGAGACAGAACAGACCACTGCTAGTGCCGGCGGGCCCGCACTGTACGTGCAGAGAGACAAAAAGTTCGGAAGTCCTGGCTTCGAGCAGCTTGATCCGCTTGCGAAGGACGTGAGGACCATCCGCGGAAACATAGGGAGGATGCTGGTCGACTGCAACCTCCAGGCTAAAAAGGGGCGATGGGGAGTTTTGGGGCCCTTGCGCGTCCCCGCGGCCATCTTGTACATGGATTTTTGTATTCACGAGCCCGTGGACGAAAGAATCAAGAGGTTCAGAATCAGCATGTCCCTCAGCGAGGACAGCCCCGATACGTCCTCGAAGATCACGGCCGACACCGCTGGCGGTACCCCCAAAGAGCACACCACGTATGTGACTCGTTTCACGCCATTTTACGGACCGAAGAGAATGAGGAAAGAACTGGGATCCATTGCCGAGACTCGTGGTAGCGATACTATGGCTCCGGGCACGGCAGGCTTTGGCGCCGGCACTGCTAGGATTTACGACGGACGGGGTGTGGAGCAAAGCGACCTCTTTCCCACAACGGGATCCTACCTGGTAGCCACTAGCCAGCTCTGCAGCCGTGAAAACAGCCTTGATAAGCGCGACACCTTAATTTGGGACATTAGGCGCTTCGACCTCGAAAGTTCAGCTTCCAGTCACGATAATAACAGCAGTCAAGACATGGCGGCAGGCTCACTCAACGACACGATCATCCGTGTGGCCTTCGCGATCGAGCACAACGCACGCGAGTTCTGCCTCAAAATTGAGATCTCGAATATGGCAGCTAAAATACACCGACGGCTCCGTTTGAATTTTGGAAGCCAGAATCAGGATGCAGGAGCTACCATGTTTCGGTTCGAGAATTTGGAAAACTATTTGGCTTCAAATCGGCAGCGCCTGGACGACTTAGCCGAGGGCCTCAACAAGAGCATGGAAATGGCAAATGCAGAAGGGTTTGAAACCATGCCACCCCTCCCGCGGTCCGAGTTTCATGTGGCCCAGGAGCAACCCGAACTTTCCTTTCTTGCTCGCAAGGACCAAATCAGCCCTCTGTTACGCCCGAAGTCGTCTGGACTAACACCTGTGAGAGGAACAGGAGGGAATGGCGATGACGATCATCATAGCGAACTGGAAGAATCAGACGAGGAATATTTCACCGGTCGAGAAGACGAAGGAGAATAGAACACAAATTGACTGCTCTATTACGTTACTATGATATTCCAATGATAACCTAAAGTCTTAAGGGGCCCTTTCCCAAACACGGCTTGCCCTGTACAGGCAATTTCAACCAAATAGAGACATTACTCTATCACATTCCGCCCAGCTATCCGCCGCAATGGAACACATAACCCTTACCTAGGTACTAATACCAATGAGTCGTGCTGTAGACCGCTGTCTCAATACATGTTTCCTCCCTCGATCGGACCTTAGAGCGCAAAAGCGCCATCCGGAAACCCACAAACAAGTGTCGAGCCAACCACACGACCGAATTCACCGACATCGGCTGTACGACCGACCATACAGCGACAGCCCCAGAAGCCCTCGGATGACTCAACAACCACGACATCCAGCTGAAAAATATAAAACTATTTCCGGTCGCTTCATCGTCACACCGTTTGGACACCCGATCGAGAGGTTCGCCATTGTCGCGTGCGTCCCGGTTGTTCAGTCCAACGCCCCAGTCCCCTTAACGCCATCACAGCGCCCCCCCCAAGCGAAAATTCTTGCATTGGTTTTGCATCAACTTTGCATTGGATACACATCCCTTCATGTGGTTGAACCCCTACTCGCCCCCTGTCAAAACACCCAACCCAGCTGACCGCCATTATCGGTTGGTGGCGCTCCTACCAGACAACGGACCGGGCTAGCACAGCTTTCCACGACAACGGCGTCCAGCCTCAGCGCCCAAACCAGACTAGGTCGGCCCAAATTTCATGGTTGCACAGACTTTGTAATTTCACTGGGAATGAGTTTCCTCCCTTGAATCCATGGCGTTTGCTGGCGTATATATCCATCATTCTCTGGTTTCCTTTGCGCGCGAACTTCTTCTCTTGTCGCAGCAGTTCTCCCTTTTTTCCTCCTCGCTGGCAGCAGCGCGCTCAATTTTGAGCCTTTCCCGACTCTCGTTCAGTCCATTCCTTACACAGACATTCATTATTTTCATTTATTCATTCACTCATTTCACACAACACGACTCATCCCTGTCGATCAGTCCCCATCGCTCCTTCACTTTCTCCCCGCGACGTGACTCAAATCCGCACCAAAAATTGACACCACCACCATCAAAAGACACCACCAAGCCACCACCCCTCAACTTCCGACTGCTCTCCCTAAAATGGGTTCCTCACGCACCCCCTCCGAGAAAACTATCGCCGCTACCACTAGCATCATCCCTGTCCCCTGCACCCCAACCGGCAAACCCACCTCCCCTTCCGTGACCATCATGCGCATGCGCGGCCCCACCTCCTCCCCTGGGCACTACCCGCTCAACCTCCCGGCCGCCTGCATCCACAACCTCGTGGCCTTCCTCTCCGAACTCGCCGGGACCTTCCTCTTCCTCTTCTTCGCCTTCACGGGCGCCGCCGTCGCTGTCAACCACGAAGACCCGACCACCCCGCTCATCACGCTCATCTTCATCGCCATGTCCTTCGGCCTGTCGCTCACGGCCAACATCTGGGCCTTCTACCGCATTTCTGGCGGCATGTTCAACCCCGCCGTAACGCTCGCGCTGTGGCTGGTCGGCGGCCTGCCGACCCTCCGCGCTGGGATGGTGGTCGTGGCGCAGCTGCTGGGGGGGATTGCGGCGGCGGGGGTGGTGGGGGGCTTGTTTCCGGGGGAGATGAATGTGAATACTTCGCTGGGAGGGGGGACCAGTGCGGTGCAGGGGTGCTTTATTGAGATGTTTTTGACGGCCGAGTTGGTGTTTGTGATTTTGATGGTGGCGGCCGAGAAGCATAAGGCGACGTTTATGGCGCCGGTGGCGATTGGGGGGGCGTTCTTTTTGACGCAGTTGATTGGTATGTTCTCATCATTCTCCTCTGCCCCTTGTTATGATCTTTTGGGGGTTGTTTGGAGGGGGGCAGCTGGAGTGCCCAGGTTGGATTATTGCGCAGGTGCTAACAACGACAATAGGAGTCCATTTCACGGGCGGCTCGCTCAACCCTGCGCGTAGTCTTGGTCCGGCCGTGGTGCTGGGCCGGTGGCCCGAGTACTTTTGGATTTACTTCATTGGGCCGATCCTTGGGGCGTTGCTTGCGAGCGGGTTTTACAGCCTGCTCAACTTTCTGCGGTGGAAAGAGTGCAACCCCGGACAGGACGGCGATATCGACGTGGAGAAGGTTCAGCTGTTGGAGAACGAGGTCATACAGCGAAAGGGCAGCGACAGCGCGTCCTTCTGATTTGAGATGGGAGTTGGGGCTTGGATTTAGGACTCGGATTCAGGTTTTGGCATGTTGGCATGACGCGGCGCTGGGTTACGGAGCAGGGGGTGATTCATGTTTGGCGGTGGACGAGGCGCACGGGGCTGGGATTTGGGATATGAGTGGTACGAAGGAGACTCGGGAGACGAGAGCTGGATACGTAAGAGGGATGTAGGGAAAAGGGGCGGGCGGGGGTCAGCGATGGGGTCATTGATGGGGGAAGAGACAGCATCGGTGTAATGGGAAGGAAAAGAGAAGTTGGGCATGGCAAGGAGGGTGATACCACGGGATAGCATTGGGAGAGAGCATTGGGTGGGAGGGGATGGATGGGGAAAAGTTCAAAAGCGTTTGCAATTCGACTTGATGGACTACATTTAGATAGATACCTCCTATATCATTGTAATAACCGCCCAGACTTCTGTTTGGGAAGGTCAAACCCTATCTTATCGGCCAGTCCAGCCACCTACCATTAGAGTCTTGTTAGTGTCGACGTGGCCCCCGCGGAGTGAGGGGGAGCGTCTGTTGGGGGCGGCTAGCTGTTTGGCAATTGAAGAATGTTGGTGACGCTATCACGGTTGAGGAAGGTAGCTCTGAGAGGACCCAACTCTGGCACCCGACCTAACCCAGCGCTAGCGCAATCCAGGGGTTGCAGGCATTACGTTGGCTTCGGTGAACAGCGCAGGGTACTCATTGTCTTCCTGTTTTCCAGAATCCGAGTAGTTCGTGGTGGTTGCCTCCATCACCGCAAGTGCGGTCGCTGCAAGTGATCACTGCAGGTTCCTGCATCCCATGGCACCCCCCAAGTCCAGGTACCGAGGCTGGTTTCTGGTTAAATCGCCTTGTGATCGACCCAAGATCGAGTTCTTTGGTTCTATTGGGGGCGGATGATTGGTTGCTGAAGCTGCAGCTCCCGTTTCCCCACTGCATCTGGGGAAACAATCTAGACCCGGGGAACCGTTAAACTACCGTTTGACGATACCAGGTTCTAACCCACTTGCCAAGAATCTTTTCGATTGCCGCCCGTTCACAAAACGCGCTCCACCAAAACCCCGCGGAACATCTATTGCCGCACAGCCCAACAATTGATCCAACAAAGCGACGCTGGTGCTTTTCTTTTACGGGGCAGTGGGCTTGCGAGGTTGCAAGTCTCGGAATTTGCACGCAATTTGGGATAATGTCCGCTGCCACAGGGCCGGATGACCCAGTGACCGAAACATTTTCGCTGGGGTTTTGGCGACGGAGGGCCGGCTGATAAACAGCCAAGGCTGGCGATGCAACACCACAACGCCCGCGCAGTAACATCGCCTATGCGGGGAATGCCTGTCTGCCACCCTCCACGCCGCGCCCCGTTGAGCGAGAACGCGATGGGAAAAAGATGCGATCTTACCTTCCCAAAAGACGGAGAAAGGACTGGACAGTCCCAAGTTGGATTTCGCATGGCGCGCCCTTATGTATAAGATGGATCACCGCAGCACTCCCTGTGACAACCCTTGGCTCGACACCAAGCATCTTCATCAACCTCACTCCTCTTTTCCCCTCTCCACCACTTCCAGCCGCCAGTATGAAGTTTGTTTCTACCATTGCCGCCCTAGCTAGGCTTGCTGTCGCACTCCCCATGCCCAGCACAGACCTCATTTCCATCGAAGACCTCCTCTCCTGGAGAGCTCTCGAGGCCCGGGAAAATGAGCTCAAGGGGCGTGCAAGCAGCGACACAAGAAACGAGCTCTCAACCGGCGGCACCTGCCCCCCTGTCATCTTGATCTTCGCCCGTGGCTCCACTCAGAGCGGCAACCTGGTAAGTCTCCTCTTTCAGCTACACATCAAATGATCCAGGTCGGTCAAACTAATATCCCTCCAGGGCTCACTCGGGCCTCCGCTCGCGGACGCGCTCGAGGCCAACTACGGTGCCGACAAGGTCTGGATCCAGGGAGTAGGCGGCAAGTACACTGCCGGACTCCTCGACAACTTCCTCACCGACGGCACGACTGCTGCCGCTATCACCGAGATGAAGAACCTCCTCATCCTCGCCAACTCCAAATGCCCCTCGGCCAAGATCGTCGCAGGCGGATACAGGTACGCCCATTTCCCTTTCCCATGTTTATCAATAACAACAAACTAACCCGTGACCACAGCCAAGGCGCCGCCTTAGTCGCCGCCGCAATCCGCGACTCTAGCGCCACGATCCGCGAGCAGATCAAGGGCGTGGTGCTGTTCGGCTACACCAAGAACAAGCAGAACAACGAGCTGATTGTCAACTACCCGGCCAGCCGCCTCAAGGTGTACTGCGAGAAGGACGACGGCGTGTGCAGCGGGGGGCTGAGTATCACTCCCGCGCATTCGACTTATGGGGATGAGGCTGCGGGGGTAGGGCCGCAGTTTTTGATTGAGAGGATTAATGCTAGCTGAGCTGAAACTACTACCTGCGATGATTGGGATGGAGATGGGATGGGGTGGAGGACATAGGGTGATATGTGGGATTAGAGTTTATGGTTTGGAATGGATGGGTACTTTACTATGAGTTTATGAATGATTGGATCTGGTTGGGAAGGTTGGGAATAGGGGCTCAGTTACCACTGCGGGGCTGGGGCTTTGGGAGGGAATTTGGGTAGCCTAGTTGTGAAACTTGGAGTTTTGGTGTCTTTCAAATTGCTGCTGAATCTTTGACCCGTACATGATGTGATATCTCTGGGGCGTGCTAAACCAGGTAAGAAGTTGGTGTGCTAGTCGGCAGCGTTCTGATTGGCTCCGTGTGCGGGTCGGTGATCGGCGGCGAACCGGCCCCACCCGGACCCGAGCTGTGGGTCCTTCCAAGTCAGCTCCCAACAGCGTCACCATCGCCAAAATATCCCAGCGCAACATGGAGCGAGGGCGCATTCCCAAGGGATTTCAGGGGCTGGCCACGGCACCGCATCGACTGGCACTGGCACGAAACACTCCAAGGGCAGAACAACCGCTGCATCATACAATATCGCAGGACTGCACAGACGAGCGAAGGGTGCATACTCGACGCCTCGCCGCACTGGACGATAGTCGCTGGCAAGACTCGACCTCGGTCTCTACCAGTGATGGTGATGTCGCAACCGCCGACCAGGGATTCACTGTGCGCGAGCCGCCTCCACCACCTAAGACACTAAATAATCCCATGTTCGCTGGGTCCGATAGCACGGACTGGGCCATGATGTTTCAAGGGGGACGCAACGGCCATAATGAGAGTGACGAGGCAGAGGGCACGTTTGAGGCTCCATAGTCCGATGTCGATGCAAACCATCCCTTCCCACCGAGCTCCGCACTCGCCCAGGATGGCCCCCGGGATCGGAGTGACTGACTCGCCCGCCTATCCGAGATCTAAGACAGCGCGAGCGAGGACCTGGCCGGAGGGAGCCAAGGACAGCCGAACTCTCCTAGATTACTGTCCAAAGACTTTTGCGGATAGCGGAGGACCCTCATCAA
>Ga0247780_1000935_pt1 | contig 21865 bp, 22 predicted proteins | sample UWRJL079202R5_FD_179927 | JGI IMG/M metagenome (GOLD analysis project Ga0247780, IMG submission 179927) | Plant litter microbial communities from Arlington Agricultural Research Station in Wisconsin, United States - UWRJ-L079-202R-5 | ecosystem: Environmental > Terrestrial > Plant litter >... | reverse complement strand
TTGTCAACCTCGTGGTGAATAAATCATCCTAGTCCACCGGTCGTGTTTCAGGACGGTTAAATTCACGACTCCCGAATATCTCGGTGTGTGGTGGCTTCCTGTCACACTGGAACGAGAGAGATAGAATGGAACTGAATAGACTGGATTCTGCTGAACAAAGGAAAGGAGAGGACGGTCAGCCATCCTTTGTGGATCCACCACAAAGGCTCTGTTGATGGAGCCTCTCCACTGTAGTCTCCATCATTGTGAATTGCCTGAGCTGCTCTCTCCGGGCCACTCTGAGGGCTTGGCAACACCATGGCCAAGGGTTCCAGGCCGGAACCTCTCCAAGGTTCTGGCCTCGAACCTCCTTCTTTGTCATACTTCCCTCCCTCCAAAAAAAAAAAAGAAAAACGTAGGAATGACTCGAGGCCTACCTTAAAGGCCGACCGCAAGTCCGCAACCTTGTTCAGTACCGTAAGTTGGCGAGGAAACAGTGCGACGCCAACCCCACTTCACCGAAAGGAGTATAAATATCCAGGAAAGTACAGCTTTCTATGCTCCCAGGCTGAGAGACGGCTGGTTTCATAGTGCGGTGGCAGCAGTAATATGAAATGCTATCCGCATCCGAGCTTCTCACCCCACCTACACATTTTGGACTTGTCAAACCCCCGCGTCCGCCTCGGTGATCTGGACCATCATATTGCTTACGACGGGCATGTCGTAATGCTTTTCATGCCAAGCGTTATTCGGATGAATAACTTGGAAGTCAAAGGCCCGCATAAGCTATATATATATATATCCAATCCGGCCGCTTAGTTAGCCTAGAGTCTAGGAAGCTGCTCAACCAGACGAGGTTGTGGGTGGCTAGCAGTGATGTCGGGGAACCCGCTCACCTCAAATGTGACCTTGTTCAATTCAAACAGGGCTACTGTCTTGCCTGAGCACGTCCACCTACCGCCGCCAAAGATGATGTCCAGACTCCGGAGCCGGTACGCGCGTGTCCCCTCGTCACACTCGGGCTCCAAGAACCGCTCGGGCCGGAAGATGTGCACGTTCTGCCCAAACACGGCCCTGTTTCGTGTCAGCGCGAGCGAGTTGTGCCCGATCGCTGTGCCTGCGGGCAGGAAGGTATCAGCGATAGTATCGCCCCCTGCAGGCACCACTTTGTAGTGGCCGATGCTGACGGGGCTGCACATGCGGAAGCCCTCCCAGATGACGGCCTGCAGGTAGGGGAGCTTTTGGGCCTGCTCGAACGTGATAGGGGCGTCAGTAGAGACGCGGCCGCACGAGATGGCGTCCCGGATCTCGTGCTTAAGACGCGCGTAGGCGCGCGGGCTCGTGGCGAGGTACATAATGGTGGCAGACAGGGCCGTCGCTGTTGTCTCGGATCCTGCAAATATCTGCAGGCTGGCTTCCCCTTCAACCTCGCGCTGTGTGAGTCCGTTGCGAATAAAGCCGCCCTATATGGCCAGCGTTAGCAATTCCGTTAGGTTTTCATTGATGTAGGTTGAGGAGAACGTGGGGCTAACGATCATGTCGTTCCACTGGGTGCCCTTGACATCCTGCTTGAAGCGCTCGCTGATAATCTCATGAATTACACTAAGCCAGGTCCAATCAGTCTGAGTTATCGTGGGCACTTGGCTGTATAAAGGGGAAACTAACCCCATAATTCTTCCCACGCCGCGCTTGTCCGTCTCGCGGGGTCCCAGGACAGAAAGCAGCCCGAACCGCGAGAAGACGGCTCTCCGAAGGACGGGGATTTCCAGTAGGAGGGTACTGAATTTGTAAGTTGCGCTTGCCTCGGCAAGGAAGCCATAGAGATCGACGCCATCGTCCAGGTGGCCAAACGCCTTGCCATATCCCAGGCGCGTGATGACGTCGACGGTGAAAAGCCGCAGGAGGAGCGAGATATCAACGGGGTTCCCCTTAGCGCCGGTGGACAGGTGCTTGCGCCTGATCAGGTGGGCGAGCGAGGCGATAACGGCGTCGATGGCGGGCTCGAACTCGGACCCCACCTCACGCCCGCTGTACCCGCTTGCCGTCTTGGCCTTGGCTCGGTCGTGTGTCTCGTTCTCAATCATGCACGCGACGTTTTCGTACTCGGGGTGGAACCGGGCCGCCCGGTACCACTCGTGGCGTCCGTACGCAGACCGTGCCGCGCCTATGTGCCGTAGCACATCGGGGTCGTTGGTCACCACTAGAGTCGGCGCGATGCGTACAAAGGGGCCTCCGTTGGCGTACTTGTCGTGAATGTCCTCGTAGGCGAGCTTGAATCGCCCCGCCAAGATGTTGCACAGGTGTGGGAAGTACGAGAATCGAGCGAGGAACGGGCCGGGGATGTGGCGAAGGCGGTAGAAAGCCGCGATGCATGAGGCAATGTACCAGGCGACAACGAGACCCCCGCCCCAAGTCAAGAGGTCTGGCGTTCCGAGGGTCGACATTGTCGACTGGCTTGGCAATTCGGTGAATCAGCGTTGGGAAGACGATGCCCTTAGAAGACAGGCCAGCAGAATACCTCCCTTCAGAACTTATGCGGGATTTGAGGAGAAAATTGTAACATGTCCAGATAAATCACTCACGGTGCGGGGTATCAACCAGATTCGGACTCGCCGGTTGCAATTGGGTGGTGCCTCAAGGTTAACCGCAAAATTTAACAACATGCATCGGACCTAAAATAACACAAATGTGATCTACCGTCGAAAACCCTAACGCTCACTAGAGAAACCCCCAAACCAAACATCACCGCAGCTTCAGAGATACTCACAAAACAGGTAACTAATATTCACCCAGCGCATAGTGTATTATTGTCTATCGCTGACCCTTACCTATCGAGTCAGTTCTAGTACTTATTTTTGCGCGCTAGACCGCTACGACGAAATCCTCCCTCCCTCCCTAAAGAGGCGACAATGCCTCAAGGCTCAGTGCCTCGGTTTTTCTCGCCATCTCACCGATGCCTTTTAGCGACGGCTTGTCGATCCAAAGCTAGAACTCGAATGGCGTCCTTGCGAAGCCGAAGCTCCCGAGGCCGATGTCGATATGGTAGTAGCTGGAGTCGCGGTAGCCGGAGTCCCGGAAGAGGCCGACGCCTCAGACGGCTGAGTACGGCGTCTCGTGGATCCGAACCCAGTGCTCATGTGAAATGACGCCTGTGGAGCGGAATCCCCCAAAGTGGAAGAAGAAGACGAAATACCGGTACTTTGGTCGCGTTCCGCCTTGCTGTTATCCCCGTCACGGTTTCGAGTTAGGTATCCCGCCGCAGCGCCAGTCGCAAGTCCTGTGAAGAATCCAGGCTCAAAAGAACCAGGCTCCGATTCCTCTCGCGAAAAATGGGCAGGAACCCGAGGCATCCGAGCCGTAGAAGGCATAGGCGTAGGTGTCGAAGGTGTTGAAGGTGTCGAGGGCGTCGAAGGTGTCGAGGGCGTTGAAGGTGTCGAGGGTGTCGAAGGTGTCGAGGATGCCGAAGGCACCTGAGGTGATCGACGTAGATGGTGGTCTCCTCTTAAGACGATCGAGACCACAGCTAGAAAGATAAGGAACAGGTATAGCGACAGTAATGTGCTAACCCCCTCGACAGCGGTATCAACTCTTTCAGCGGTAACATCAACTCTGTCGGCAGCGTCGTCAACCCTCTCGGCAGCTGCATCGACTCTCTCCGCAGCGGCGTCAACCCTCTCGGCAGCTGCATCGACTCTCTCCGCAGCGGCGTCAGCCCTCTTAGCAGCGGCATTGGCTCTCTTAGCGGTGACAGCTTCAGCTATCTTGGCGGCGGCAACTTCAGCTTTCTTGGTAGCAGCTTTAGCTCTTTTAGCAGCAGCTTTAGATAACTTAGCGGCAGCAGCTTCAGCTTTCTTGGTGGCAGCTTCAGCTCTCTTGGCAGCATCTTTAGCTATCTTGGCAGCGGCAGCTTCAACTCTCTTGGTGGCAGCGTTCATCTTCTTGGCGGCGGCATCGTTAGCTCTCTTAACGGCATTGTTAGCCATCTCAGTGGCAGCGTTGATTCTTTCCGTAGCGGCGTCAAAGGAGACGTCAAAGTCGAAGTCCAAGTTGAGGGCGGCATCGGCATGTGGAGGTGTTGGTGTCACGGTTGGTTGTTGTCTGCTTGCCAATCGCTCGATCTCCCGAGCGACAAGGGGATGTTTTTTCTTGCCCTCTCTCGTAAGCGCCAGTTGATATTCCACCCCACAGCTTCCTTTGAGGATGTAGGGATCATTGGGTGACGAGTACCCCTCGCAGATGACATTGGTTGAGCCGAGCTGAAGCGTCGTAGGGAGCGTAGCAGTACAAGTCCATTCGATGTCCTCAGGCGAGTACGAAGAGCCTTGATTTGTGCAGCGCAGGACGTCAATTGTGTGCAGGGCGCAGATGGAGGGGTGCGAGGTGCAATTGAGCTGGGGAATTGAAGGGACGCGGCCGTGGGTGGTTTCCTGGCCAGCGCGGAGCGTTAGCACTTTTACCGAGGAAAGGCGGATGGCATTTCCGGCTCTGGAGGAGAAGCCGCTCCACGCGGCAGCGACGGAGATGAGGAGAAAGAAGAAGACCTGGCGCATCATGTTTTTGTTCATGATGCCTTTGTTCTCGCGGTTTGGTTTTGGTGTAGCCGTGGTGCAGGTCCGCTTTGTGTGCTGAGGTGGGAGGGAGGTGGGAGGTGGGAGGTGGGGGAAAGAAAAAAAAGAATTCACCGTTCAGGCCTGCAGGAAGAGCGATTATAAAGTCCAGTTCATCCCAACTACGCGGCGCTAGATTTCAGCTCCACTACCATTCATTGTGACTCACTCTTCTATCCTCCACGTGATATTGCTTCGGACTGTGACGAACTTTGCGTAACGCAAAAAATGTGGGCTGTAGCTCGCCACCCTGGGTAATGACCGAAGATTTACAAGGCGACCATGACCTTTTGGCTGCTCTTTAGTAGCGGTTGCCTTTCAGGCCTGCGTTTGGTTGTAACCATCTCACCAAAGCTTCAAATACTGGCTTCACCAACCAAAATATCCCCTTAGACTGCGAATCTGACCCGTTGGGGGTATCTTCGGCGAGGAAATGAGGCTCATTATTGGGCGGTTGCTGGACAGTTGCTGCGCGGAGGAACCACTCAACATGGCTCTGTCGTAAACCACCACCTATTACTTCTAGCCAGTGGTAATTGCCCTTTTTATTTGACATAGATAATCCACTTTTCAGATTTTTGTCCACCCATCAGAGGTTTTGCCACGTGGCTGCCCCACATCTTGAAAGATCAAGCGGGGGAGATCCATCGCTTGATTTTCTTTCTCCCAAAGCAACATCCATTAACCAGCTTTTACCCCAGGACAATGTCGCAAGCGCCTCACCAGCTGCTTTCACTACTGCTTATTTTGCCACGTGAGGTGCGCGACATTATCTATGAAGAGTATCTGGCAATTGATGCCGAGGATGGCTATGTGTTCATCTACGAAACAGGCAGGTTGAGGACATATCCCCATCGGCTGCCCGTCGATCTCAACCTCATGTACACGTGTCGGCTCATTGCCGATGAGATGCGAGGCTTGCCCCTTCGTCTGGCCACCATTACCTTTACCACTGTGGCTTCTGACAGCGTCCGAGTTCGAGCGGCGCAGTGGAACTATCTGACGAACGATATCGCTCAACTGCACAAGCACCTGCTTGACATAGTCGTTGAGCTTCTCACAAGCGATCATATTCAAATGATCGAGGACCGCTACCCCTGGATTTCTGGCCTTTTTCGCGACTATCAGCTCCACGATGTTTGGTGTGGAGTCTTTATGGAATATTCGCCCTGGGCACAAGTTCGTACTACCTTCACTCACTCGCATCTTGCACCTTGGCAAGAGGGACATTACTGACCTGCCTGAAGCCACCGTCGGTCACCCGCGACGCTATCCGCTTTATTTTAGAACTCATGACCAGCGATCAGCCATCCATAGAATGGCTAAGCAGGAATTGGAGCGGTGGTCCTAATTCTACACCCGAGTTCATCCGGGCTGCGGTTTCAATGTGCCCGAAACCATGGGACATTCCAACCGAGGAGGGAATGTACGGCGAAAGCAGGAAAGAACCTCACCCATGGAAACAATGCCTCACTGGATGTGCAGACACAATCAAGAACAAGTGGACGACTGCAGAGTGGGAGTCAGACCCTTGCAACTACCGATTCTCGGCGGCTGCCGCTGCTATACAATTCCTCGGCGCCTTTCCCGGTGCAAGACAGCACATACGACGCATCGTTCTATGGGAGGACCTCCCCTCGGTAGCTTTCCCGGAGTCCCACGCTAGAGGTCTAATCCCTTTTTGCAAGGACTGTCCGCTGCTTCGAATCGAGCACCGCGTTAGCCTCTGGACCAATGCTTTCCTGCGGGGCAGGGAATGGAGATCCGACTGGAAATACTGGTATGAGAGGGGGAATACTCCCCATGGCCTGCCTGCTGATGGCATCACCATAGCGGTAGCACAATGGATGGCTGAGGCTCTGGTAGTTAGCCGTGCGGGGATGCCCCGTGGCGCCTGTAAGTACTGTCGTGTGCTTTTCTAAGGTGAAAGTCGCTCACTGTCCACTTTATCATCAGATTCTATGCTTTTAGATGGCGGCCTGATGCCCGAAAAATCCGCAGAGATTTTCAAACGCGTCATACAGCGTGATGCTGCTTTCCAAGAGGCAATGCTGAAGAGTACCGCATGGGATCTTGCCACCAACCCAATGAACTTCCGTCGCGTTATGACTACTTTTACGCACATCCAATCGGAATTACCCCAGCTACTCAGGGATATGGTGAACCGACAGCAGGATTGCGTCATCAGTGGCAACTTTGATTTTGGTGAACCTTGGGACATTGAGGGCATCAATGAAATCATTAGGAGGCACCAAGCACACCCTGAGTTCTTCCCGTGGGACAGGGATGATGTGTGGCCAAGGGAAGACGAGTATTACGAGACAACTTTACCGCTGCCAAAGTGGGGAGAGCTTATGAGGCAAGGTCTCTTCACTTCAGACAAGGTGTAGTCAGTTTCGGGGTTAGCTGCAGCACCTAACTCGAATGATCTTGTTGGTTTCTTGTTCTCCGACTTCCGGCTTCTTTTTAGTTTGTTAAATAAGCTCATTAGTTACGGGATAATAGTAGGTTAAATTAAAAGGTATAGTGAGATTGTAAGGATAGAAATACCGACAACCTTATGGAATCCGCAACCCACTAACACACTAACGCTGTCACTAACACCGTCCTCCAGAACACTACTCCGTCGGTTCCGCTAGGATGCACGACCGCGTCTGCAACACCGACCAACCCAAGCAGAGCTGTGGTATTACGAACGCCACGCTCCAACTATCCCACTCGCCGACTCGTGTAACGCCGGAATCGCGCCCGCTGCGGCGCTATTTTCCGATGGTACGACGTTCAACAGCCGCCTCTGTTTCTGCCTCCCGTGTCCAACGCACACTTCCCTACCCGCTGTGACGCGAACTTAGTGCGTATTCGTAATTCCCCGCATGATCTGCCTTAGTTTGACAGTGGGCTTTCAGCACTCCGGGTAGCTGGGGCTGAGACTGGGCACATTCCTCGGGTGGTGGTGGTGGCGGCCTGCATTGTGGTATCGGGAGAGGGTGCTGCAAACTTGCGCTGCGATTTATTCCCCTGCCTGCCCTCCGTGTTCCGTGCCGGTTGCAAGGGCGGGAGCCGAATGCACAACATGTTGGTATGGCAACCTAATGATATAGGTAAACTCGGAGCTCAGGTCCCGCCAGCTATGCTCTGACGCGTGGTCGATGTGGGCGGTGAGAATGTGCTGTTTCACGACACTGAAATCAACAAACACCCCTGCTTATAGTCACGTCACTATTTGTCACGTTTGATCAGTCCAGATCAGCTCCGGCTCAGCTTCGGCTAATATTTGCTCATTAAACATCACAGCGTTCCGAGAAGGTGCAGTTTTAGCCAAAGGGCCTAAAAATGGTCCCGTGTAAGCAAAGAACCTAGAATTGGGACATTTGCACCTGTAATAACCACCACCCAGAACTTCATTAACAATTCGTCTAGGTGTGACGACCCTGCAGGCCGTCACCTGGGCCGGCGCGGGCTGACGGATCCCCCGCCTGAAGGGCAGTGCGAAGCAAGCAGTGCGCACGGCGTTGCGCACTGGGCCAGGGGTGCAAAGACCCGAAGCCCCTACGACCAGTAAGAAGAGTCTCTGTTGACAGAGACCCGCGGGGTTATAGAGAAGGAGGTCTCTGTGGTGCCTCCCCCTGAGGAGCACAGAGACACAGTCCTCAAAGACAGGTATAAAGTACCTCTTAGTTAGCTAGTATAGATAGTCATCGTCGTGACCACGACGGCCGTGAGGGACTCCTGGTTCCTCACGCTAGTATTCAATTGTTCATTTATGTCCTACTGTTCAGACTCACCTCTGTGCATTATAGTGACAACGGCCTACAGTGACATTGAACCCCCCGTCTAGGAGTGCTAGCTCAACAAGCCGTCTTCGGAACGCCCCTCAGCCTTTGGCGTCCTGCCATACGTTCTGTCTTAACCTGCGCCAGTCCTCTCGAGGCCTGTGTCGGGTGCAGGTCGTAATACTAGGCTTTCTACTTAGTAATACTTATATCTATTACTAATCGTTAATACTGGGGATATTCAGGAAATACCTTTACTACTAGGTATTATTAGGAGATAAAGAGTATTTCGTACATTAAGACCATTTAATGCTTATTAAATGACTGTATTTAAAAGACATTCTAACACTAGAGTAGCTTAAAGGATTTCTAAAAGCACCCTTACATTCTTTTTTTACATTTCCTCACTGTTATTTTAGGTTAACAGGGGTTACGTAATATCTATTACTACTGAACAAGTGCGCGATGCGCACGATAAAACAAACAATACCCTAGGAAAACAAAGAACTCCTTTGACTAAATGAACGGCTCGTGCTATCATACCTGACTTTCCGATTCTCTGACTTTCTGAACTTGCCGGACTTTCTGAACTTGCTGAACTTTCTGGTAATTATGGTCCCAATCGCATCTTGCCGCTTCGATCGAAGGGAGGGTCACACGTGAAATCACGTAGGGCACTGTGGTTCTGAAAACAAAAGTGATTGCTTCACCTGTCAAAAGGGAGCGCGGCGGCGCGACCTTTTGAAGGGGCGCGCGAGCCGGCACGAAAACAACGCTACGTACAAAAACGGCCTGACGCCAGACAAAAAACGAACCAGGCCCCCTTCCCTTGAACCTGTCCCCAGACCACCAACACCACCACCCCAAGTCACTAGGTGGCTGCCTAAAGTTCCCTCTCCAACGACCCGCACAATTTTGCCCTCACCAATCGTCGTGCAGGGGTGACGAGGCTACGCACTCAAAAAGGTCCTGAAAGTCGAGCAAGGGCCAAGGGGAGGGCAATCAATCTTCATGAAACCCATGGCAGAATCGGGCATGCCATTGAACCTACGCTACCTATGCCTTCAAATGGAACACGGGAAGGTTACTCGGCCAGAAGATTATGGACTTCGGCAGGCTGAAGGATGGCACTGGAAGAAACGGGCTGAGCGAAGTGTTGGTGTGGCATTCACTGCATTCACTGACCAGGGGGGCGTGTCCTGGACAGCGGGGTGATTGGACTGGTTCTCCAAGGTTGTGATACACTCTCCTGCATTCAAAGTTACTGTGGCTTTTTGAATGCGCCGCTCCTGTCTGAGATTCGCTGCTGCAGGGCTGTTCATTGCCAATGGGATTGTCTGTCTTTCAGCTGCAGATTTGGGGGAAGGCGAGACCGGGAATCACCCCATTTTGGGCCCCTCCTGCCCTCCTGCAGAGGGGCCTAGCCCCCACGACACTCACGTCGCTTCGATGGCCCGAAGCAGAGAAGCAACACATAGATATTCGCGCGGTCATCTCTCGATGTTGTCTCTTCTCTGTTGCGTCAGTTCTCAGGCGCCCTTCCACAATCACGCAGTCATAAAACTTTCTCAAGGAAAACCACAATGTCGAGTCCGCTTTCCCTGGGAGATCTGTTCACGCTGGGCCAGACAGCCTGGACGCTGTACCAAGCGTGTACTCAGGCTGGTACCCAATTCGCTGAGCTGGGGACCCTCTGCAGCAGCATCTCGCTTGCCATACGGCGATGCCGTCCAAATGAACCCTCGGCCTTTGTTCGCAGAGGCACCATCGAAAAGGAGGACTACGAAGCAATTGAGCTGCTCGCAAACCGGATTGAGGATTCTCTCCAAAAGGTCAAACAGATTCTCGGAAGATACGATGGCATTGACGTCCCATCGCTGCGCAATCTCCACCGCCGTTTAGTTTTTGGCGTCTTCACCGTCAACGACTGCAACGACCTCAAAAAAACCATGATGGGCCAAGTCAAGTCTTTGACTTTGCTCCTACAAGGCATCAGCATCAGCATCCAGGACCAGTCTGCATCCCTGCTGTCCGAGCTTGTCGCCGAGAAGCAGAAGGGTAAGAACGGGAATCACGCCGATATCGACAACATTGACGATGCCGCGTGGAGTGAGCTTGTCAAGGAATTGAAACTCAGGAACGCCGAGATTGAAGCGACTCTGCTGTCAAAACCAAAGACCATGCGCAGCTTAGTTGTGCAGAAGTTCAAGCAGCTGTTGTCCGGTCCGCAAGAGACAGTCCAAGATCTTGAACTCGAGGAAACGGTCGGGATCATCGATGCGGCAGCGCCCACATCCATGGGGGTTTACAATCCATGGGGCATCGATTGGTTTTACCCAAAGCTATGGTCTGAGAACTGCTTCAGATTTATCACTGTCGATGAGGCACTCTCAGACAACTCACTGCTCGCGCATCCATCATTTCAACCCCACGACATTGAACGAGAGTACTCTCCGGAGGACAAGTGGCTCTGTCCGTTTTTGGAAGGGTGGTCGTTGAATCGCACAAAGGCAAAACGCCAAGGCTCTTTGGATGATGCCTTCTACTTTTCTTTCAACAACCTGGCATGTGGCGTGAACAAGCCGCCGCTCACATCGCGCTTGTACTTCTGGAGGAACCCCCTGGTGCCTTCGGACAGGACCGTCCAAAATTTTAATTCCACACTTCCGTATCCAAGCTTTGGGAGCAACGTACAGCAGCAGCAGCAACTGTGGCCACCTCACTCACCATGGCAGCCTCGCAATCCGTCGTTATCGTGGGCCAGGTTCACAGGACGCCAGCGGGTTGAAAATGAGAAGTATATCGACGTTCCTTCAATGGGGTGAGTCTAGTCAGAGTTGTGAGAGTTGTTAGAGTTTAATACAGGGAACTTTGGCTGACTCGTATGATAGCTTCAGCTTCATGGGAAGAAGGGATTCCAATTGGAACCCTTGGCCTGGCCACTTGGATCTCAGTGACGAAGTCACAGCCCTCTTCGTCCAGTCACACTTCGGCAACAGCGGCCTACCCTCGCACCATAGCGACGAAACTATCGACCAGAGCATGCCTAAGGACTGGGTCTGGAAGAAGGATGTCTCAGGCCAAGGGCGACATATCTACAGCTATCTTGGAAGCGAAGATGGAGTCCAGATGGATACGACAGTTCATCCCAGCCGCTTCTTCCGTGAAGACGATAAGGCTCCCGCAAAACTGCCGGATGGGTGGCACCGCCGTCTGGACCGCGATGGCTACCTTTTCTTCGTTGACGAGAACACGCACACAGCGACTCGGCTTGATCCACGGTTCAACAGAAACATCAATCAAAAGACTGGTCTCCCAAACGGTTGGTCTCGCGTGAAGGTCAAGGATGGCACACCACGAGGCAACGGTCAAAAAGGGGACCATTTCATTTCTTATTATCACACTTGCATCGGCAAGACACTCATAGGAACCAAATGGGCCAGTGCCATCCTGACCAAGTCTCTCGACTTCAAAGACTTCCTCGAGAAAGAGCCGGAGCATGAAAAGCCTATTAGGATCAACAAAGCCAAAGCTCGGTTCTCCTATTTGGGGATTCTTAAAGAAAGCAACCCACACCCAATCGAACGCGAACATCGAGAACGATACTACAACATCTTCCGAGAAGTCGCCAAGGAAGGCAACGAACAGGACCCCAAAATGAAATACAGAATCACTCGCGGGCAAGCCGAAGCCCGATGCCGCAACAGCGGGTTGCCCTCGGCCGTGTACATTCCCATCCTTCTCAAAGCAGACGAGAACCGCGACGGCATATTCACACCCCCCGAGTTTGCCAAAGTGCTCCACGACATGAGGTTTGCTTTAGAAGCCTGGCAAGAGAAGCAGACGCCACGACCACCAACGCAGCAAGAAATAACGTCATACGACAGGGTTTTTGACAAACACAAGTCCGAAGACAACCTGGTTATCTCGGTTGACGAGGCCATGAGAGCGACGAAAGCAAACTACCCCAAGGGCTTGGCGGATTTTGCCCAGGAGATGTGGAATAAAATGATCGAGAATACGGACAGTGAAGATATGTTGGATATTGTCCAGTTTGGCCAGGGGATGCACAGGATACGTGTCGAGTTGGAGAGACGCAAGGGTGAGTGCAGTTCACCAACCAGAGGGATCCAAAAGCATCTGACTTGCGCTGACGTGAAATATTGCCTCACTCTCAGATCTCGCAATGGTCGGCGGCGAACCGGTAGACGACGAGCCCCCAAAATACCAATCGGCAGGCCCTCAACAGGCTGTGATGCAGCAGCTTGCACCCGCTGACGCGAATTCAGTTCAACCTTCAGGGCTTCAAACACCGGAACCGGCTACCCCTGATCTCAAAGAGGCAGCGCCAATGCAGAGAGAAAAGATCTGAGGTATCTATCGCACGAGGCCCTGGGCCAAGTCCGTGTCGATGAAATTTTCTGTCATTCCTTGGGGATTTTGAATCAGCTCAGCCATCTACTTTATACATAACGGGTTTCATGCCTTTGAAGTGCTTGGGGTCAACTCCGGAAGCAACCCATCTACAGGGATTTGGGAAAATATGGTAAGGGGGCCGCGAAGTGAAGAGTGTGCGCTTGAGGGTTGCAATGACAATATAATAATGAATTAAAATGAATTGACTTCTGACCTTCCACCGTCCAAGAAAACCATTCTCGATGGCTATATCTTCCAAATAAATGACACTCCTACGGGTGGAGGGTGATGAACGAATCGGCGGGGACGGACGAGGAAGGGACCTGGGAGTAGTAGAACCGATCAGCATTAAGGAAAACAGCTATGGTAGGTCCCGCTGCGACCGGAGAGGCTCTGGAATGGCTGGAGGGGTTTCCGTCGTCGGGAGGCCGATGCCGCTCGGGTTCGCGTCACCGGACCTTTTGCGCCCGAAGCCATGACCCGCCGCGAAGGGGTACGAAGGGGAGAGGTAATCACCCAAGCTTTCGGCCTAGGAGAGCGTGTTAGGTCCTGGATGAGGAGATCGAGCATTTGCTTCGTCTAGCCCAGCTGCGCTGGTCTAACCCGTCATCGACCGCGACCTGCTGCCAGCCCGCCGTGTGCGGGATAACGCGTAATCCGTGGCCGGGCTTTTTCGTGAGCCATGGCGCGCCGCACCCTTTCAGGCAAATGGAAGAATTGAATCGTCTGGCAGGTCGAAGAAGCCCGCTGGCGCAGAGCCATATCCATCCCGCGGGAGGAAAATTTCGAATTCAGTCCCAACCTCATGTGGTATCGAAATGGAGTCATGAATTTCCACTACCAGGACGGAAATAAAGCTGTGTACTGCTCGTCCCATCTCTGAAGCGGCTCATAAGGCGCATCGACGTTCCTGGCCGGCTTCTGCGAATTCCCGCCAGCCGCACCGTGGCAACTATAGCCGAGGCAGCCCAGAACTGTGACCCCCTCGCTCAGTCTGGCTCAGTCTGGCTCAGAATTTGAGCCATCTTCAGAACTCCTCGTTAGAACAACGGTGCGGTCTATTTCTTTTGGGCTCGGCCGCCCTGAGTCCGAGCAAGTTTCGTAAACATAGTCGCGAAATAACTCGGTCTGATCCTGGCGACTAATTGACATCTCGGCATTGCCTTCATCGGCAGCAAAAAAGACGCCGTGTTTGGAAATGGGGTGATCCGGCGGAAAGCGGTTCTTGCTGCAGAGCAGAGCCCAAGGCTCGAGGCTTGGTGACTCGGGCTTCACTCGCAAGCCACACACTAGGGCCACTCGGTGTGTTGCCCTGTAAGACGGAAGTGTTTCTGGTAGTGATAGGCGTGACGCTTCGAAATGCCGGCTTATTTTGCAATCTCCACGACTTTCGTGCTCGCGTGGAGCATTGCCCAGATCGTGGTCTTCTGCGTGTCGTTTATATACCGCACCATGATCGCGCGCGTAAAAAAAAAAACCAAGGAATAGAATGCTTGAAAATGGTATAAATAACGTAGACAATTGATCTACGCAATTGCGGCTTGTTTTGGTAGACATTTTGGTGGTTTGAGTAAGTAAGAAGGGGGTTGCAGCATTTGGGCCCAGATCTTCTCGCGAATACTGGCTAGTATTCGCTAGTTTTCACGAATACTTAGCGCTTATTTCGGTTTTTCCGAGCCACTATACCCCTTTTGGAATTTTTCCGCTGGCAAGCGCGTGCGAATACCGCTCGAGCCTCTTTTCCCAAGCCCTTATGTACCACGCTAAGGCTAGCCGTATTTGGCCGAATACTGGGAGAGTTTTCGAGACAGAGGCATCGAAAAGTCAGTTTTCACGAATGCTTAAATTTCTAGTATTCAGAGGCCTTCAGTATTCGACGCCAGTATTCACATTGCTTTCCAGCCCTCTCCTTCCCGTGCCAGCCCGCTTGCCAGCTGTCACCACCTGCCGCCCACCTATTTATTCAAAAATGAAAAAAATGCATCATTTGATCCGGCTTGCATTCTTTTATATAGAAAACTCTATTGCAATTGATGCATCGAAGAGTTGCGCCTGCATTTCGAGTTTGAAAGCAGCGCGGCTAACTGGTACTTCTGGGCGGGACCCACAGGGTGGCCAGGGGGCCAATGTACCCCCCTCCAGTGAAAACTGGCGAATACTGGGCCAGTATTCGCGAGAAGATCTGGGCCTTGAAATCATCACGACGCGCACACGGATTTTAGCGCCTTGGCAAAAGCGCCATGGTACGTATAGCAGCTGTCAGGTTTGAAATGGCTTGTGTACAGAAACACAGCCGATTGGTCGGTTGAAGTGAGGCGCAGCAGGCGTTTTGCAGGAAGCTTCAGGCAGAATTTTCAATGTTAGGCTCGTTGCTCCAAGCAAAAGACATCCCACGTCCTAATCAACCCATAGCTTCCATCAATTCCTTGGCAAAAGGGTTAAGTTGCTCTCAACATGGACTGCTCTAGGGATTCCCAAACGACCTGCGAGATTTGCAAAACGTTCGTGTCAGGATTGGAGCGCCTCTACAGTCTTGCAACAGCCAACGCCACTCGAGTGGATGATTTCGCGTTTGACTGGAGCTTCCGGGATATTTCGCCTGTCTTCTCACAACTTCGCCAAAGCGCCAACCAAGGGTGCCCGTGGTGCACATTTCTCGATGGCGTAGTTCTTGGGCTAGCGCGGTCATTTCCTCACCTCCCCAGCTCGATGAAGCTTATTGAGTTAGGCAACAGACCTAAGGTTGACGAGTTCTCGATGTCGATAACGTTCCACGCTATTTCCCGTAAGGGATCTCGAGGACCCTTGGAAGGATTCCGCCACCTTCAATGTGCAGACCTCAATGTGTGGGAGTATGGTCCTAGTGACTCTGGTGGCCGCCGAGACTTGCAGTATCAGGGACATCTACCCACACCCATCAATATTGACATTATTGACAACGATGGTATGTTTGATGTAATTGGCAATTCTACTTTCTTCACATTTCAGTGCTCTATGGCAGAAAACGCATCTCGTATTGACGGATGGTGCAGACTTTGATCCGCTGTCAGTAGGAAACTGCCAGCAAGCCCGTCTTGCGCTGGACCGATGTGCCCGGCTTCATCGCGATAAATGTCCCACATTTACATTCAAACGGAATCCTCTACGACTTATCAATGTCATGCAAGGAGACTCCATTCGCCTCGAGCATACGGAAGCAAGGGACACAGTCTATGCGACACTAAGCTATTGTTGGGGTGAACCGGGGGTAATGGAGGCAGCAAGAACGGTTAAAGGCAACCTTCCAGCGCGTCTTCAGCCATTCTCGCTCTCTTTCCTGCCGGCAACACTAAAAGACGCTATAACTATCACCCGCTTGCTAGGAATATCCTATTTGTGGATCGATGGACTTTGCATCCTTCAGGACTGCCGAGAAGAATGGGAGGCTGAGGCGCAGAAGATGGTGGACTATTACAGGAATGCCTATGTGACGATCGTTGCGATGCTTTCCACAGGGGCAGACGATGGCATGCGCGTCAACACCGATAGATCCGTCCCCTACAGGTTCTCGGGCCCTTGGAGTACCAAAAATGGATCGGATCTCATCCTAACTGGAATAGCGGACGAGAATCTGTTTGCCCACGATCCCGATTGTCAGGGGCCCGTAGTGAGGGGAAAGGCCAAACTACCAGATACAGCCACTTCTTCTACGGCAAAATGGAAAAGACGCGGATGGACACTCCAAGAGCAACTAAGCTCGCATCGCATTCTATATGTTATGGAAAGACGGCTGGTGGTGAAATGCCGGACGGGAGAGTGGGACTCTTTATTTGGCTGGGTGGACACCGAGGAGACATTTTTTCTACCACGTCAAGTCCGGAGCGGCGAGCAGTCGCGCCCTGCGACCATGGGCTCTGAGTCAAAACTCTTGGAAATGCCGCCTTATTACAACAAGTGGCTGGAGATTGCAGTCTGCTATATGCATCGACAACTGACAATGCCCGAGGATCGTTGGTACGCATTTTTAGGCGTTGCTGATGCCTACGCCAATATTCTCGGCCAACCAACTGTATTGGGACTCTGGAAGGATAGGATTATCGAGGACATTTCGGCTTGGCATTGCCAAAACCCACCAATGGAATCCAAAACAACCGTTTCCTTGTTCCCATCGTGGAGCTGGCTCGGAGCATCTGGAGGAGTGGCTTTCTCTCGCGTCAACCAATTCCAGGATCCCCGGACAACGCTTGTATCATTCGTAAACAATGAAAAACGTCAATATCCAATGGTACTGCGGGTTTCTGGTCCGTTGTTTCCGAATAATTGGCTCCTTCGAGTCTTGGATGGATTTCAACTCCAGTGTCACCCTGACAGGCAGAAGTCACTTCGCGACCCACGGGAACACGGACCGGGTTGGATCTACCTCGATCACTGCGGTATAGACTTCTCGGAGGAAGAACAACACCGTTGTCTTTCGAAGTTCCGGGACTGCGTCTGTTGGGGCAGCAAAATTATCCCGAAAATGCAACCTGGGCCTGCCGCTCTTCTCTTCGGCTCAGGGCTGCAGTACAACTCGCGATCCCCAACCGGGAAACGGGAAATTTTCAAAACGCAGAAAGAGTGGCACTTTCTTTTGGTCCAACTGGTTGGCGGTACTGATAAGAGGAACGCGGCTTTCCAGACTTACAAACGCATCGGCACAATGCATATACCGGATCTCTCAATTAAAGAAGCTGATCTAGATGCGATGATAGAGCTTGCTGAGCGAGGAGATGAGGTTATAAATCTTATCTAGAGTGGGAGGCATTCCTTGGAGGCTTATAGGGGAGAGGGTAATTATCTCCATATGCCATAGTTAGGGTAGCTAATTGAAATTAGTGTCCCCTAAGGAAATACCCCTGGCACACACAAACCCTGGCACACCAACCACCACCTTCGCCCACTTCTCGGCTCAGGCCAGGTTGAAATCTTACACCTTTGACAATTCTTGCTCGCCACCATTGTGACCACCTTGATCAGGCGTACCTGCCTTTCTTCACACATTATAGCTACTAGATGAAAGGAATCTCAGTATAATTCTACTCTCGATAGGGGGTGTGCGTGAAACTTTTAGGGGTGGGCAGAGAGTCCACCTCATGCTAAATTACTGGGTCTTTGGATATCCCAGGCGCCTCAGTGTCAGCTTATATGGGGGCTGTGGGGGCCAACCTACGGGGCTTTCCGGCTTGGCACCAGACCTTTCCAGGGCCAGAGATTTTGCAGTTCTGAACACAATCAACAACCTTTTGCATCAATTGGCTCCAAGTGCTAGATTATGACACTCAGTAAGACATCGGGGTGGGGAGACTCTAGCAGGGGGCCAAAAACAGGGCCTAGGCGCAAGTTTAGGGGCCACCATCTTGGTGGGCGATCCCAGCCCCCACTCGTTACCGTTCACCATTCGACAAGGTTCAGAGCGCGTAAGCGACTTGCGTTACGGCTGCGAACACAGCCCTTATTCGTAGGGCTTAGTGGTTGGGTGAATATTCTTAAATATAGGAAAGTTTAGCTGGGGGGACTGAAAAGGGGCTTCTGAGGCTGTGCGGCGGTGTACTAGCTCAGGGGAGAATCAGGGAGAGCTCAGGACAAATCAGCCACAGCTCACCCCAGCTCACCCGAGCTCTGGGACTTAGTATGTCACTCGGCCGCTGCTTGGGCCATTTTTGAAATTCTAATAAGAGACAGCTCCCATGATTGCCTAACCGTAGATTCGCTGACATATGCGGATGCTGCCTGGGCAAAGATTCATGGATAGAGTCCGTAAGGCTGGAACCCCAGAAGCCTATGTTGTGTGAGAATGTTACTACTGGACCCAGAGGTGACTGAAATAGTAGTTTACGTATCAGCCTGGTTATCTGAGACGAATCTGGGCACAAGAAATTTCCTTTTTCGTTCGCAATCCAGCGCATTGCTCCGACGTACTACGAGTAACGACTAGAAGGGGCCACACCGGTTATCGCGGAGGGCCAAAGGACTCTGCCCACTTTTTGCCTTGTTCGCACCTGTAAGTGTTGTAAGCTTAACCAGCAGATCCGTCTCCAGCCCACTTATCAGGCCCCCTTTGAAACCGCCAGTCGATCAAATATATACTAAGGTGCTTCTAAGGACCCGTGGGTCCCGCTCCGGGTCCTCGGGTCTAAGATGAATGGACCTGCTAGCTTGTACAGCAATTGGTCGGGGTTTAGCCCCTCTTGGTCCGGAGTAGAAATGGTGCGTAGCGTTCAGCGGCACTGTGGTAACAAAGGTAGAGTAGCTCTTTCAGCCGGCAGAAAAGGTACGTACCTCGCGGTGGCAGAATAAGCATGGCCAGTCTCAGGTTTCCATTTTTCTGCCGGCAGAAACGGTACGTAACCCTCAGCGGCAGAATAGAGGTGGAAAAGAGTCAGGTCTTGGATAAATTTCTGCCGGCAGAAAAAGTACGTACCAGCAGAAGGGTATTTATATATGTATCAACCGGGCAGAAACTTATCCTCAGTAGGTGATCAAGATCACGTTGCGAATCACTACCAATCAAGATATTTCAAGGCTGACACTATCGCCATTCAACTCTTCGGTGTCTCTTTGACCCGACAGGACAGTATCAGCTTGAACATGAACGCTTCTTTTTCGAGATTAGGCAGCATAAACGATTAGATTCTCGGGCTTGAGCAGCTCCTTACGCGCCCCAGATGTCATACTCGATGGGCTGCGTACACGGTCTAGTGGTAGAAAATGACACTTGATAGCCAGATAAGAGTACGGGTTGGTAACTTTGCCGCTCTTGTTAGCGTTATTAAAGACCCGGTTATGTCTCGCGTCACTTCCTTCTATTTATATTGGTATGTCGATGCCAATTTATCAAGTAGGATGTCATTGAGTCCTTCTGACTTTTTTCCCTTTTGAAACAGGGGCCTTGCACTATGACATGTATGCCAATTACGTCTCAAACTACCATCGTTGGCAAAATCATATCTGCTGGTGTATATGATTACGCGTCTATAAGGTTGTGTCACGACACCGACCAAGGACTGAGGAAGAAGACTTATTATTGTGCAAAGAGGAGGGAAGGAGAGAAGTGCCACGGAGTGGGTATATATATATGAGTGGACCCCGGCGCCAAGGCGCCCGGGTCCGGTGGATGTCCGGCATGCTTCCGGCTGGTGCCGTGACAGGTTGTGCATTGCCAGGTGAGTGGTCAACTAATAGGGTTACGTAGTCATTCTAATCTGAAGGAACTGGCAAGGCGGATCTGACGCTAACCTTCATCCTTCTTTGCCTGCTGGCTACCTAGAAGTTCTAACCTCGTCCCCCGCATATCCAGCCTTGCTAATACAATCCATGCATCTCGGTCCAGGCAGCATCCGTACATGTCGGTAAGTCAGCGGCCAGGCGATCTCATTCTTCACTGCTAGGTATCCGCTCGCAAGCTTACATGGTGGTAACTTCAGTGACAGAAATTTTCCTTGTCAACTATAAAAGAGCACAGATGGGTGACGTAACCGCTGTCGTCAGCAAGATGAGAGAGGTGTGACTGGATCCTTTTGGTTTGTTTGAATTTCTTCACGAGGTGCCGGTTACTCCTGATTTAGCGATATGACTTTCTAGCATATGATACGAGTCTCGCACACCTATCTAGTATACGCGTGCATCCGTAAACAGAATTGTTGCCTGGGAGCCATTCCTATGGCTTACGCGTCACTTGTTCTCCATCAAATGGAACCTCTAGCCGTTGGGACTGAAAAACAGGCTCTGAGGCTGTGTAGCGGTGTATAGGATTACTCTAGCTCAGAGAAGAATCAGGGAAAGCTTAGGACAGATCAGCCACAACTTACTGCGGCTTATGACTATTAATGGAATGGACCAGCCTGATCATATGGGTGTTAACAATACTTCAGATATGAAGAAACCTATCATCATACTGTGACGACCTATGTGACCCGAACCCTGAAGACAGAGTTCCTGACTATGGCTGACACGTGAGAGGTACGTACACACGAGGCGTGCTGGCGAACGGGGCGGGAGAGGTAGGTCACGTAGATTGTAAGCAGTCAAAAGATGCTTCAATGCAGACAATGCAAAGCAGTATTATTAGTGTTACTACCGTGACAAGGAAACTATCTGTGGTGCTGGGCTATCCAGCGTATATATCTAGGTGGACCCGAGCTGAGGGACCCGAGAGTCGGGTCCTTAATGATTGGTTGTCTGTATATCTTCTGATTGGCTGTTCCTGGGATCCTCACTTAGTAGATGCCTCGGGTTAGAGGTAGCCTTTTCTTGGGTCGTGACACATACGAGGAGATAGTTTAACATTCTTGATGGTCTTTGCTAGCTAGATTTTCGTTTGGTGAACCGGCTTGGCAGTTACCTTTTTTGTTTTTATAGTCTTTTTGAGATTTCCTGATTGGTACTGGATAGTAAACCTCCTTGTGAATTATAAGTATCAGCTGCATATTGTATTGTGTCAGAGTACTTACAATTGCATTACGCGAAAGAGGCCAGCACTTGCAGTCTATGGAGTTGTATTCACATAGTTTACCATGACGTCGAATAAGTAGGTATACATCGGTGTTATATTCTGTGAGGCCATTACTCTTTTCTAGTAAGCTTTTGACGCGCTTCGAGAAGTTCTCGTTTATTCTGTCGCGTTTACGCCTAGTAACCTTGGTACTTTGGCTAGACATGCTCAGAATCTTCGTGCTGCGGCGTGCGGCCCAGTGGCGTTTTACTGGCTGTGGATTGAAAAAAGGAATTCTGAAAAAATCAGCCTTAGGGTAGATAAAGGTACTGCATCTGAAGTTGAGGCCAGGAATTTGGACCACTGATTTGACGCGTCAGGCTATCTCCCGCTGCCGAAATTGGGCCCGTAATGGTAGTCTAAGATTTGTTCCTTAAGCGGGGTCCAAATCAGAGTGCCGCCTCCAGGGTTAATTCCAGCCGGCATCTTTCACCTTACTTTCTGACATGAAAAGACTTTATTCACCCACTTTAACACGATGATTGAGACAAGAATAAATTCTTGTTGTTCAAAAGAAAATACAGTAGCAAAAATCAATAAATGTCAAATTTACTGGGCCTTTGGATGTCCCAGGCGGCTCA
>Ga0247780_1000933_pt1 | contig 21912 bp, 20 predicted proteins | sample UWRJL079202R5_FD_179927 | JGI IMG/M metagenome (GOLD analysis project Ga0247780, IMG submission 179927) | Plant litter microbial communities from Arlington Agricultural Research Station in Wisconsin, United States - UWRJ-L079-202R-5 | ecosystem: Environmental > Terrestrial > Plant litter >... | reverse complement strand
ACCGTATAAACCGTCGCACACCCCAACCCCCCACAGCCAAGACTGCACGGATGACTGCTGAAGATCGTCTCGGGCGGATTCGGACATCCGCACGCAGCCGTGATGGTCGCCTCAATCACGCACGCGGCCGTGACGCACGTGCTGCAGATGTCGGTCGTGGACACCGCCGCGGGACAGCTTGCTGCCGATGCGGTGATGGAGGAGGGCGGGGCGGGAGAGACGGTGGAGGCGAGGGCGGCGGAGGAGGAGGATTGCGCGAGGGCTGTTGTTGCGAAGAGGAGGGCGAGGGGGAGGAGGCGGGTCATCTTGGTGGTGGCGGTGAAGGGTTTGGGAGGCTTGAGATAGGGAGGAGATCGGTGTGGAAATGGGTATGATTGAAGAAAAAAGAAAACGGACAAGGTGAATCAGAGGTGATGGCGATGCGACAACGTCCCAGATTTATTAAAGCACGATCACGCGGATGGGCCGACCTGTCCGGAGCGTGGTGGGTGGAATGCGGAGTGCGGGAACGCGGGAAAGCGGGAAAGGCGCGGGCTGCGTGCAACTTTCTGGATTCTGGGATTCGCTCACGGGGTTCGGCGGTGGCTGGTTTCCAATGCCAAGGGTGACCTGCGTGCGAGGCGTCGGGTCTAGTGGTGTGAAACAGATCGACAGCGGCGACTGATTGGCCTGTGATGGTTCTGGCGCCCGGCGCAGCTCACACCTGCCTGTTTCTCCACTGGCTGATCGGCGTTCCGGTAGCGGGGAAGTCTGACAACGAGCTTGAGCGGCTGCTAGTGGCTGCGTCGCGGGGTCTCTGGGACCTTACCTGCTGCATTGAGTTTGGCTGGCAAACGCACGATTAGGCGTATCACGGGCATTGGAGTCCGTCAAGCAAAAAACATGAGATGATATCTTCAACTGTCGTCTAGGGGACGTGAGAGAAACTACGAAAAGTCCGGAGACCATCCAGCCACCAAAAATATCGGTACAAGAAGCGAAGAGCCCCAAAAGAAAAGCCCAACCGATAACCCAAAAACCCAACATATACAATTGAAATGACGTCACAGTATCTCAAAATCCAAAAAAAGCACATTCGCGCCGTTGCACACAAGGAACACTTACCCCTTCTTGTTGACAAAGACCTCACCGGCACGGTTGAGATTGTTGTTCGAGACCAAGTCCTCAGCCATGAAAGGGCTGTACCGCGACACATACCCCTGCTGGTCGAGCCACGGGATAGCAACATCCAGGAAGTCGGCCATGACGTTGACGTCGTGCAGGGGGAGAGGAGCGAACTCAGTGATCCACAGATCCATCTGCACAGCATCAGTATCTCACATGCAACCCTAACCCAGACATTCAGAGTACTCACCTCCTTCTTGAAGATGTCATTGACAACACCATGCGCATACGCAACATAGTTGATGAACAGTTGGGCCTGGTCGCGGCCATTCTTGCCCGCCTCTCCATACCAATGGATAGCCTGTGCCGAGCAGCGGAACTGGTTGGGGTTGTTGCCGATGCTGGCAAACTGGCGGAGCCACGTCAAGCCCGACGCATAGCCCGTGAACTGGCTCTTATCCGTGTTGTAGCTGCTGATGCCGGGGCAAACGAGCTTGGCACCGCGTTCCTGGAACTGGAACATGTCGTTGCCCCAGTCGTCATAGGCCTGGCGCGGGGTTGCCCAACAGCCGCCGTGGTTTTGGTCCATGTCGGGCTCGTTGTAGCCCAGCACCCAGGGGGTGTCGCCCTTGTCGATCTTGGAGTGGATGCCATTCTTGTCGCCCTTGCCGCCGGGTCCCCAGTGCATGGGGATCTGCTGGAACTTGGGCGCGTTGGGTGCGGCGCCCCAGTTGTAAGCCCATGTAGCGCTTCCTGCACGGGAGAGCACGCCGGTGATGCCGCCGTTGTTATAGGCCAGGCCTTTCTTGATCCCGTAGGGCGCGTCGGTGCCGCGGGCCTCGAGCGTCTCGTTGAAACTGGGCTCTGCGGTTGGTGCGGCAGAGGCAAACGCGAGGATGGCCAAGGCCACGGCAGCGGATGAAAGCTTCATCTTGGGAATGTAGCTTGAAGAGTACAAATTTACAATGAATACTCTGCTATAGAGTAAGGGGTATATCAAAGGAATGTAGATGAACAAGTGACAGAAAGGACTGTGTAGGGGAAGAGGATGCTGGAGACAAAAGGAGTGATGCTCAGCGTGTGGTTGATGAGAATGATAACGTGATAGAGGAGGGCACCGCCGTCTTATATGCCATGAAGTTGGTTTACAAAGTCGGCCACCGTGAAAAGCGTTGCACACTAAGTCTGACAAGAGACAGGGTCTGTCAGCAAGGAGAGCATTGAGCGTACAGAGAACGACACCCTGACATGCTCGGCTAGGAGAGTAAGCCTTGCCAGCCGAAGGGATGCGGGGGTAAGCCACCTCTGGAGAAATTTTGGTCAGGGAGAGGTATGGTGGAAGACGACAACGTTGGGTCCTTCGAGGGCGAGCAAGAACGCCATGATGCCCAACCTAATGCCTGTCCAAGTGCGTTTCTGCCCATCTACCCTGGCGGGATAGCACGGAAGGAATGGCCTTGCAGGGTGGAAGCCTTGAGAAAATGAAATGCAAATCCTAGGTGTGCGTCGCATCCCATTGAGGCGTCAGTGGGGGAGGTTGTTAGAGATGGTGCCTGTGTAAGTCAGCACGTGGGTCCGTAGCGTCTGAAGTCTGGTTTACCCAGGAGGTAGGTAACCAACAAATTGCTTGGATTCCCTACTCAAGGGGGAGCGCGGGGTCGGAGGACTCGTTCACAGAGAATTAAGCACCAACGGACCGACCAGTTATCAGACCCCTGTGATAATCCCCACACCGCGCTGACTTTAATCTCCATCCTGCTGCAACGTCACCAAAAAGACTTGCAGCATTCCATTGTACCTCTTTTCATGCGATTATTCAAGGGCTCTCGTGTCGAACTTGATGATCTTGCTCAGTATCAACTCTTAGTTTGGGGTGCGGGTTGTGGATCTGCGCATCAGATCATATTTGTGATTTGCGTTGGTAGGACGTCGACGCGCCGCTGGGCTGTGCGGCTGGTGATCGGATGGACGCCAAGCGGCACAATCCTTGCTCCCGCGAGGTTGCAAGAGGAAGAAGATAATGGCAAGAACGCCTGGAATGTAGTCGCACTGGCGATCCTTCGATTCCCGTCCAGGGGATGCTGCCCTAATGTAACGAAAAACATTCCTTTAAATTTGCCAACCCAACTCGCGCTGTTACACCCGCATGGCTATATTTGCGGACCACGTGGTTTCTGGAGGCTCCGGTCCTGAGGGTCTGTCTGGGTGTTGGTTGTTCAAGGCGGATTTGACGGGATCATGATGATTCCTCCCGCTGGAACGTGTTCTCGCTGCGCATATTGCTGCGCGCCTCGCGGTTGGTTGGTACTACGCCGCGAAGCTAATGAGAACCCCTAATCCTTCGCCCACAAATTCATGCAAGGGCCAACTGTACTAGTATATTGAGATTAGGAGAGGAATATGGGTAAGCATTCGTGTACTGGGAAAACCCGCACTGTTGAGATATCCTCCACTCTGGCGGCCGCAACTATTTCCCATCAATTGTTGCTGATAAATCACCCCAGCTGCCCCAGGAAATGGCTTCAGACGAATCGTATCCTTCGAGAAACGCTTCAATATCCGTCATCTGTGGCGAGAGCTCTTGTTGCTCCACAGATGTTGACGGAGCTGTTAGGGCTGATTGCTCAGAGGACTGCCCGGTAAAAGGGCTTGAGGCTTCTTGCAACCGATCGATAAAGGCTGGTCTCTCTGCAGTCCGGCCTGCCCCGACAAGTGCTTCCTCGCGGGCTTCCCATGCCTTGAGCGCATATTGAGCTTGAACTCTATTCTCCTTCGTTTCCATGTCGAGGAGCTCGGGGCGCTGCTCAAAGAGTCTCTCGAGAGCAATCCAACCGCGGTCAGATAACGATCCAACAGGGCGTTGGTAGAGTTGCCCAATAAATGCACCGAGGGTTTCTGTCTGAAAGTATAGCTGCATCCACCATTCGAACTTTGTTGACAGCATAAGTGCGTAGACTTCGCAAACATGCTCGTAGCTTGTGACGAGCATCTTGAAAATATTGTCCTCCGGGGTCAAGATATCGACCCCATATTCAGGTTGTTCCTCAATGGGCGTGAGGCTCGGGATTAGTGACTTTGTGAGCATGGACAGAAGGGCGTGGGCGGCGACGTGAACGTTGCCCGCTTTGGGGTCCACGAATTTCTTCTCAAACCGACCCAGTTCGGCATCGATTGAAATGGCGAGGTCCCGGGATCTTGCAATAGTCCACTGTATTTCGCCAGCTGTATTCTTGCCGTCGGGCGTCTGCCCTAGGAGGGCTGCTTCCAGAGTACGCATGCTCGCTGCGTCAGACTGAAACTCGGCCAGCAATTTATGGGATCGGTTGTGCGCGAGGCAGAAACCCATCTCTGTCGGCCCGTCACGAGGTTTTGGCGCCTCGGTTGAGTTTGGAAACAGATCTGCGTCGTTGAGATTCTGCGGTTCTTTCGTATCCCAATCACCAGGCAGGGGAGACGGTGTCAATCCCGCCACAGAACCTTGTGTCGAGTCCCGGACAACAATCTGCCACCATATTCTCCGGCGCATCTCGGTCTCGAAGGGCGACAGGCCGAGGGCCTCGCCGTCGCGATGATAGCCCATCTTGTGCGCAATTCGTACGATAATGCCGCTGATGATCCAAGACGCATACCGGTCATATCGACCTTGAAGTGAGGCCTGACGACCGACCCCAGTATGTTAGCAGAAGGTTTATCATGGCGAAATGGGCGCCTTACCTGGAATAGGATCAAGGCTTGGAGGATGGCCATGTTCTCATTCTTGAGAAAGTTGAACTTGATCAGCGATGCCTTCGCGCCGAGCGTGTACCTGCCAAGGGCCATCTTCTTCGGCATGCTGAGCATTTCTACGCTCTCGTTGTCGGTGAGGGATGCGACAGCCATGGTGTAGATGGAGAAGAGAAGCGCCTGGTGGTGCAGGGAAACGTTGCGTATGTCGGTCATAGCCTCGAGGAGCAGCGGCTGTATGCTTGGTACGTGAACGATCTTTGTCAAGGGGTTGACTCTGTCAAGAAACAATTGCCAGAGGCGGAATACATGGGCGGGTTCGGGCTGCAGGTCTTGCACACGGACAGAGGGATCCACACCGGAAAGAAGAAGGTCCGTTTCACTGCCATCCGGGATGCCGTCTTCACCGTCGACGGCGTCTGTGTCTTCGCTTTCAACCAGGCCTTGAATGCCTCGCAGCTGTGCATAGCCGCAACGGTCAGCTATCAGTCGCAGAGCGCATGCAGCCAATCGCGAAGACTAACCTCCTCGTACAAAGCAGCCCAGACCCTGCGATCCAGAAGGCGCGTGCTGCTCTCGTCATTGACAACGACACAGGTTGGCCTGGAGGGCCGGGGAGATTCATCCCCTGAGATTTCCGGTTGAACCTCTTTCGGTGGTGTCCCTGGCAGCTGGTCGACAGCAGGGTGTTGCAAGAGCAGCTCCTCGCATCTGGCTAGACGCCGTCGAAGGTCTTGGGCCGGGCGGCGACGCTGGCGTACGGGCGCGGGGGTGCTCGGGACGCAGGAAGCTCCAACACCGGCTTTGGTGCATGTTGCACAAGGCAGATTACGATCGCATTTGACCTTCCGCTGTTGGCAAAGGGCACACGCCAGCGCTCGGGCATATCCCCGCGGGGCAGTCACAACTGTTGGGCGATTCATCGGCAAAACTTCGACGTTGGGAAATGCAGCTAAGGTTGTTCTAGCGCGGCAAAAGAGACCCGGCCCGAGTTTGTTGCAATTCTAGGTCTGCAGAATGCAACAGGACATGTCACCGTCGATCCGAGCTCGGATGTGATTGGATCGTTGCTCGGGTTTTTCGGAGCACCCCGAGCAGTTCCCGAAATCGGGTCCCAGCTGCCACCAGCTGACAAGGAACGACAGCACTGACGGCAGTCACGATGTAAATTCTCCAAACTTCCAGGTTGCAACAGCCTCCGAGCTTGACGGCAGGGATCGATTCGCAATATTTAAGGAAAATCGGAATAAATATGTCTTCAGTAAGCCGTATCTAGATTTTTATTTTATGTAAGATTGCTGCCTGACCCTTGTTTTCCACACGAATGTGTGCCGCTGACTAATCACGCCACTTACACATTTGCGTACTGCACTCAAGTTCCCCTCACAGCCTCCCTGCTCGACACCGAATTCACAAGATCCGCGTGCAGCCATGGTAACTGTTGCCATGTGTCATTAGAGCGAGTGTTGGGTTGAAATAATCGAAGCCGCATGTCAAACATCGAGGCACACCCGAGATAAGACAATGTGGTCAGACTGGATGGCGTTTCTTTTGCTCCGAGTCCCGGTCTAAAAGGAGATGACTTTCTACACAAATGCGTGCCGTTGGCAGGCCAAAAGATGATATAAATTGACCTTAGATCGCAAGACGAGATCCGGAGCTGTTCACAGATGCCTAAAAACACACATTGCAGTACACATATTAGACTTTGCTTCTCTATCTATTACTTGACCCAATTTTGTCGCCGAAGGAAGCATTCAGAGTTCAGGGATCGAGTCGATACTTCAACACCATCATTTTCGACGCCGTCATGAGTGGATCGGGACCCCCAGATTCTTTAATTATGGCTAGTGGGTACGATGCCCTCTCTACCCATCACTTGTTACCTCGTCGTGCAGCCCGAAGCACTGTTACTGACCCACACTCGATAAAGCTCAGTTTCAGATGCAGAGAATTTAAGTGCAGTTCGAGTTTCTCAGTGGATGCAGGAGCCCGACCCTCCGATCAACCACTCGCTGTTGGCAATGATGGCCAGGTTGGATTCAATGAGCGGTGAAAAGAAAGATGGTGGCCAAACGGGCTCGGGGGAGGCGGCGTTAAAGATCACCATTTGAGGATCGTGGTCTCAGAAACAGCACAATCGTGCACAGGTGCTAGTCGAAGGTTACATCGCCTCTGAATTAATCGGCATTTGGTCAACTGTCATTCCGTCCATGGGGCGTACGACCTGTCATTCCCACCCTAGTATGTTTCAGTTGGCATCGGTATACTTCCAGGTTGGTTGGACTTGGACGTGGCGGGCGAGCCTGTCCATCGGAAGACCGACAGGTTGGGAGCGATGCAGTGGGTTGCGAAGCTGCACAATGTCAATTGGCGCGTTGCAGTTGAATTTGTATTGAAACAAACACATTGCTGTATTATCTTGATAGGACTAATAGGATTGATGCGCGTGCGTTCCGCTCGCAGACCTGCACTGTCGGTTCCACATGAGCCTCGATTCTTGACATGGCCCCTGCCCGAGGAAGCGATGTCACGTTGGCAGATAGCCCCAGGCCATCAGGCCGAGTAGAAGGCTTGACCGCCGGCACTTCAGAGCCTCAAATCTAGTAAGCCGGGCGCCGGTATTTCCTTGGCACTGTTTGCTGCAATGCCTGTTTGCCTGTGGCGTCCAGTCGAAACCATGGATTGGGACGCTGTCTGACTTCAAGTTTGACGGATGCATGCATTCAGCGCACTGGCATTCCGATGATGCAGGCATTTGAGCCGATTTTATGATCCTTTCTCGTGCCACAGGGGTCTAGAACGCCGCTGCCAGCTGAGAGGATGTCGGATTTCATGGCGCCGAAACTGTCGCCGGTTCACTATCCCACAGCTCTATAAGTCTTTCTTTACACCCTGAGGACTCGCAGCTTATTGTGAACCGCGTCACTGCATTCTCAGCACGTCACAGGCGGAGCTCAAAACTGTCCAGTTCTTCCCGGAGAAAGATCAGACGGCGGAGACCACATCAGAGCAAGGATCTGTGAAAGCCAGGAGTTTCCACCATATATCGGCATGACACAAGACCAGCAGGCCGAGATTCGGCTTAACGGAGAAGCCCCCGTGCCTGGTACCCCCGCGGAGAGAAAATGGTACAAAATCTGGGACATTCTCTTTCCTGGCCAACCATATCCCGCTTCGCCGTACGAGGTTGAGTTTGTCGAACGCTTCGAGCGTGTTGCTCGATCGTTTGTCAAAAGGGGTGGGATAGAAAGCTTCCTGAAAAAGCGTGAGGTACGGCCTGAGTTCTACGGACTGTTGAGCGATTTCTTAGGCTGCATGGTGGATGATGTGCGGCGACACCCGGCGGAGGAAGAGAGCTCGGGCCGAAGAGACATGGCATTCGCGGATGGACAGCCAATTCATCAGACCCGAACCTTTCTGATTGGAAACAATCACGAACCATACCTGGACCCCAAAGGCAACCCGCAGACTATGCTTGACATTTCATCCACCAGCTCCTTTACTGCTCCCCTCCCTGTTTCCCCTCAACAACCGTTTCGGGGAGATTTTGACTCATTCGAAGGGTCAGAACTCTTTGATTTTGAAAGATATGATGACAGACAGACGGGTTTGAGCCCGAGCTGATAGAATAGTGTTGATAGGTACACAAGTGAAATAGTACACTCCATGACTTAAAGAATACGCTCCTTAACTCCTCTCGAACACCATGCCTGGTAGATATGCTGCAGACACCATGGTTTATAAAGCTGCAACCTCTAAACATAATCCCCACAAGTTTGAGACCACCGCCATCATTGTCTCATTAAATCCCACTCTTCCGTCGCCAGACGATAACACAATTCCATGTCAGCTTGTGCCAAACCGTCCATTCTACCCACGATGAGCCAGTGCCTACTACCGCTGTGAGATTTTGTGAGGCCGCCTCTATGGGTGTTAGCCTGGGGATGCAAAGTATGAGAGATATTGAGCAGGGTGTTTACCTATGTAGATATGGAGAGTCCGCATCAACCACTTCTCACGTTGTCCCCATCCCAATCACCTTCATGAGTTGGGAGGACGCGAGCCTCTCCAGCCCGGGAGCTCATAGAGCCTATCAACTGGCTCGTTTGTCGGAGCCTCAACCGGAACAGTATACGTGTATGCTGGCGATTTATACGAATCATACGCGGTCGAGTCGCTGTGGTTCAGATCTTGATGAACAGGGGCCATGTCACCAGGAGCCCGATCAGAGCGTCGTTTCCTCCCGACCAAGAGCCATGTCGCTACCGCCCCAGCGATCAATCCAAGCCCGCCGATTGACACGCCGACACCCACACCTATAGTTGTGCTGTTGTTGGAGGACGATGGTGGGCTCGGGACTGTCGCTGCTGACTCGGTACTCCCCGCTGAAGCGGGTGTTGAAGTTGACGCTTGGGTTGATGATCCCGGGGGCGCCGTATTAGCAGTGGTTGCGGGCGTGGAGCGAGAAGAGGTCGCGGTGGAGGTCGAGGAGGAGGCAACACGGCCTACTGTTGTCAACGGAGAAGGCTTTGCTAATAGCAAGAATATAGTCAGCAAAACAGGGTTTGGAAGAGAAGATATTTTGAAGAGTGAATAGGTAGGGAGGTAGGAGGGACAGCAACCTACTCAGAAAGTCAATGATGTTGAAGTTAGTAGTGCAGTTTTCGGGCCCTAATCCGCCGCTGATGCAGTAAAACTTCTCTGCCGAGTTAGGACATGCAGCAACGCCGTTGCCTCCAGCCACGAAGTCTCGTTTTGGGTCGACGCAGACATTCGGACAGTTGGAACTCCTCCAGGTTTTGTCGGTACAGCTGCCCCGGACGTATTCAGATGCCCCAGGACTCTTCAACATGTCTCCGGTGGCCTGGCAAAGAAAGAAGGACGACGAGCGGCCGAGGCACACAAAGCCCGTCCCGCAACATGTCGATTGAGAAGTCGAGTCGGTGCATGGAGTGTCCTGTGCAACGGAGCCGTCTGGGTAGAAGCAAGCCGCAGATGCGGGCGAGACCAGGAGCGCGATGCGGATGAGGATGAGGAAAGTAAAAATCATCATCTTGCCAGCAAGAGGGGCTCCGAGTAGCCTCGCTCGGGGGAGGAAAATGTTGTGACGGGGGTTCGAAGTTCAGTCGTTGCCCGAATAACTCGACACGGAAACGAGGTGCAAGTCCTCAATATCATCTCCACGGCTTGACCCCCAGCGCGCAGAGCGTTGGGCGCTACGACACTCTTCATGATGTCGCCTAGCGCTAATGTGGCCAATCTGGGAGGCCAAATCTGACACGAGCAAGCGAGGCCCAACACCCGGCTGAAGCACGGGTGCGAAACGAGGCGATAGCAGCGCTAGCGCCGAGCCGTGTGGCTGGGACCTGTTCACCAATAGTAACATCTGGACAAACGCCGCTACAGCTCTTTATGCTGGTTGACCCCCAAAACACCTGCTGCAAACCCAGTGCGAACTCCTTGCTCGCCAACTAATCGCACTGCCGCAAAGCAATCTCATCCGCCCTTTTTCCAAGCTGAAGACGCGACAATATTTGTCACGCGCATTGTGCCACATCTCCCAGCATTCGAGCCCAACAGTCCGGGCAGAATTTCAACGACTCATCATTCGCAGCATCTGAGGTTCTCGCGCATCTGGAGTAATTACCTTATCTACCCCCTCAAGCATCACAGGCGCGACATATCGGCGGTGGCAAGAGCGAAGAACAGCGACGATGACGATGTCGTTCAGTCGTCGCATGACGCAAGAGCGAAGAGCGACGATCACGAGGTTGTTCAATCGTCGCACGACGCGCCTCTGCCTCTTGATCCTTCCTATCATCACTGTCCTCCGGCTTGTTTTCTCAAATTTCGACGGCGCGAGCTTCCTTCTTCCATACAACCGCCAGATATCGCCGCTGTCGCCAAATGAGTCTGGCACCAGCAGCGACACAAGTAGCAACACAGACTACGCCGATGACCCAGACTTCCTCTGGAGGAACATCCCCATCCGCTACCCAGTGCACTCTTTTTCACCCCTGCCAAGTGGTAAGGCCCCGCCACTCCCCAAGATCCAGGCAGCATTCCGGAAGGAGTCGTCAGACGAGAAGCAGACCCGACTGCGCAGGCGAGATGCGGTCAAGAAGACCTTTGTGCGATGCTGGGAATCGTACAAGACACATGCGTGGATGAGCGATGAAGTGGCCCCCATCAGCGGCGGTGCCCGAAACCCATTCGGTGGGTGGGCCGCAACCCTGGTCGACAGCCTGGACACCCTCTGGATCATGGGGATGCGGCAGGATTTTGAGCTTGCCGTAGCTGCCGCTACAAACATCAGCTTCGAGACGACGAAGTCAGACGAGATCAACGTGTTCGAGACCAACATTAGGTACCTGGGAGGGTTCCTATCCGCCTACGATCTCAGTAGCGACAAGCGCCTCCTTCGCAAGGCCAAGGAGGTAGGCGATATGCTGTATGCTGCCTTCGACACACCCAACAGGATGCCAATGACTCGATGGCGTCTGCGCGGTGCCGCTGAGGATGAGGATGTAAAGCAAGTGTCTCACGAAAACACCCTCCTTGCCGAAATGGGGTCTTTCACCATGGAATTCACAAGACTGTCGATCGTCACGGGTGATCCGAAGTGGTTTGATGCCGCACAGAGGATTACCGACGTTCTCAGAGAGCAGCAAGATTCCACGGCCATGCCTGGTATGTGGCCTCTCGTGGTCAATGGGAAAACTAAGGCCTTCAACCAACACAATGCTTTCACTCTCGGCGCCATGGCCGACTCCACATATGAGTATCTACCGAAAACATATGCACTCTTAGGCGGCCGCCTGCCCGTCTACAAGACGATGTACCAGAAAGCGATGGCGGCAGCAACGGAGCATAACTTCTACCGGCCCATGATCCCCGACGAACAAGACATCTTGATCTCAGCCATGGTCAATATGCGAAAAACCGAAGGGGAAGCAGCCCGCCCTGAGCTGGACCCACAGGGTCAGCATTTGGTTTGCTTTGTCGGCGGCATGCTGGCCATCGGGGCAAAGCTTTTCGACATCCCGGAACATCTCGAGAAGGCGCAGAAACTTGTTGACGGCTGCATCTGGACGTATCAAGCCCTTCCACTCGGAATCATGCCAGAGACGTTCCACATGATACCATGTCCGTCAACCAAAGGAACGTGCTCATGGAATGAGACGCTTTGGAAGCAGGAGATCCTCCGCAAGCAAGGGACGGGTGGGCAGGATGAAAGCAAGGCCGACGTACTCATTTCGCAAAAACGGCTGCCAAAAGGCTTCACCGACATTGGGGACACGCGATACATCTTGCGGCCAGAGGCCATCGAGAGCGTTTTTGTCCTGTACCGGACAACAGGCCAGAAATATCTCCTCGAGAACGCCTGGGCCATGTTTGAGGCAATAGAGACGAATACGCGAACGGACCTGGCAAGCGCTGCGCTTGTCGATATTACCGTAACAGACGGCTCGCCCCCGCGAAAGAGCGACTCCATGGAGAGTTTCTGGATGGGCGAGACCCTGAAGTACTTCTATTTGATCTTCAGCGAACCTGATTTAGTCAGTCTGGATCAGTACGTGTTCAACACAGAGGCCCACCCGCTCAAAATAATGGCTCCGTAAGCCCCATGAGTCGGGAGAATGGAAGCTGCTTATCCCGTCTGGTATGGAATGGGTGGAGGAAAGGGCGTGCTGTATAAATGCATCGACATGGCAGCGTTTTGGAAATCTATGTATGTACCTACTATAGGTGAAAGCACTTTGTTTTTAATGTCATACCCGGCCGACGTTGTGAGAATATTCAGGATATTAAAATTGGATATCTATACGAAGGAGAACAACAACCTACGACCTCGGTGAAAACTCAGTCACCAGCCTGTCAATCATCCTGTTAAGAGCTACCACTGTCAGTCTCCTCAAACCCCCTAGCCGATCACAATCAACCCCCTTCGAACCGATGAACGCCTCCGTGATACCCCGCCCCTGTCCCCGCCAAAAGTCTCTGAGTTCCCGCACCTGACGAACAACCTCTATCTCATCTGACAACATAGGTCCCACAGAAGGCCAAGCAACACCAGGGAAGACAATAACCCAAATGGCAAACCATTGATCCTCTTTCGAACGACCTGCACCACTCGGCCGCGCCAACTCTGTTAGTTGCTCTGCCGTCACTGAAGTGAGTGCGAGTTCCGCATTAGGGGGAGCCGCGACGCAAGTATCCGCCCGGATGTGTCGATCTCGATCGGCGATAGTGCCAAATATGGAGCTGCATATTGGACAGTTGTATGGCCGTCGGTGGTATGCCCAGATGTGTCTCTTGACATCAACGATCCTCAGGAGGTTGCTCCGAAGACATCGTCGATGGATTGACGGATCGTGAGTGAAGAACGGGCAGGCGAATCCAGAGGGCGAAGGGGATTGTTGGTCCTCTGAGGCTGGTATGTTCTTGAATGTGGAGAGGGCGTTCTCGGCAAGCTCGGTGCCGAGGATGGTGAGCTGGTCAAGAGGGTCTAATCTGGGGGCTTCGCCGCGGGGGTGGGTGAAGATGGACTCGTTGCCGCTTGTGCTTTCGGTGTCGGAATACCGGGACATGTCGGTGGCTACGAGTGTGTGTTACATCAACCACATCTTGGGAATTAACTTGGCCTCTACAGCACTGCAATATGGGTGATAACCTTTTATTACTTTCTTCGTGGGCTGTACCGGCCCGGCCATTCGGCTCGTCATCTCCCACTAGCCGATAAATGTTTCTTATTTACGTATTTCTTTTACCTTCAAATGCGAATCAATGTTCTCTCAATATCCTCTCGGTCTCATCTGGGTATCTGGGTTCAGTGTGTGTTGTGGTTGTGCTAAGCGCCACTTTCGTCGTGGGGCGTCAGAAGTCTACCCCCAATGGATCGATGACCGGGTACTTGGGTCTGCATGCAAGACTCAGCATCGCCGGACTCTGAGTGGTTCCCGAGATCCCACAACATGGTCTTGCATCGTGCTTCCAGCTGCCAAGCCGAAAAAGTCGGGCCGTGGAGTGCTAGCTTGTTGCGCAGAGCCAACCAAAGCAAGGTTGAGGACCCTATCACGGTGATGAGAGTAGAATCCGGAGAAAAAGGAAAAGCTAGCAACTCGGACCAATCGATCGAGGTCACCACCCGCCCGCGACCGCTGTTCTGCTGATCCAGTGACAGGACTTTGGTGTTGACATCGCTCGGGCGGTCTAACCCGACAGAGCCATGCCAGCACTAGTGACGGCGCCAGAGAAAGCGATGGCACGTCCGTGCAGCCAAGAATACCGAGAAAGAAGCAAGCAGTGGGGGCTCCTCCTTTATCAGTCCCCTCGTTTTCCTACGGGTTCAGGCCCTAAGAGAAGCCTGCCCCACGGATCGCCTGGCAAGCGCAATTCGTGAGAGAAGTTTGCTCTTTGCACCTACCCCCCTCACCACCCCGCATGCACCTGCTGGGAGCTTATAGGGTACCTGTCACCCCGTGCCTGGCCTGTTCGGTTCTTTTGCTATCCTACTCGGCAACCACCAAGCTCACAAATTTCGATCCAGAAAAGAACGCTAGATACGATTTAGAACCTTTTGGGCCATGGGAACTACCATTTCCAATGCCGACGCCCAATCCGAGGCGGCAGCACGGAATAAGCATTATGACGCATTGGCTCGCGACGGCAATCCGCTAGACGAGGGAGAGGAAGAGAACGAAGACGAGGGAGAGGAAGAGGGTGAAGATGAGGCAGAAGACGAGGACGAGGATGAGGACGAGGATGAGAACGAAGAAAAGGAGGACACCCACGTAGAGCCATCCACGCCCAGGAAGCCTCGGCCAGCCCCGAAGCGGCGCGCGGATGAAGACGCAGATGATGAAGAAACACCCTCCAAACGCTTGCGATCGACTCCCGTTCGGCCGTTTCCCGAAACACCCATCATGACACGCATCAAGTCGGAGCCAGGCACCGGTGATGATTCACCACTGGCCCCTGATGGCGCCATTTCCTTTTCGCCAGCATTTCGCGAGGATGCCCGGCGATCTGTGTCCCCTTCGCCCCTTTCGCGTCGCGCCAAGCCCGTACTGCCGGCGTATGTCAAGGCCGAAGAGAACGACAGCAAACCTAGGCAGGACTCGCTGGAAAGTCGAAGGCCCGCGGGACTCTCGGCTACTCAAAACTGGTTTTGGGAGAGACGCGAGGAGAGACTCAAGGCCCAACGCATCGCTGCCGAAAAAAGAAAAGAAGCCCTCGCCGAAATGAGAAGGGCAAGAGAAGCCCAAGCCGGGGAGATCCACGAGTTTCTGAAGAACTGGAGAGGTCCACGCGTCGACCTCTGGATCGCCAATGCATTCGCATCTTCCTGAGACAGAAAGACAGATTCATCACCCTCGCGCAGATTTGGGCGTTCCCTAAAGACCTGTATGGGGACCCACCATAGCCTAACTCGGGGCCTGTCTGTCGGGACAAGAACAAGAAGGGATGCACTGGTACCGCTTCTGTGTTTGGCATCACAGCAACAGACCATAATGGCAATGCCGACCAGCCCAACTACAGGTGTCTCGCCCCGGGGTGCTATTCTTGGGTTACATGGGGCGATCGCTTAGGAGTTTATGAGTCAAACGAACTTGCAAGTGCGGTGTGCCGTGCCGCAAGTATTTGACAAAAACTGGGAGGGCCCGGAAGGAGTGTTGGGATGGGACATGTGATTTTTGGATACCTCTGCCGGGGCGATAACTCGCATGTGCAAGGGTCGGTGTAAACGACAGATGTGGATATTTATTCAGGGCATCTCAAGGGGTTGGTTTTTTTCGGTGGCTTTCCGATGTCAGCACAGTTTAGTTTCAAAAGCTGCTTTTAGTTCCTTATTCCAGTAATGACAGTAAAGCATTGAGTGTCAGTCATGCATTCTTGTACCAATCGTGATAGTGACGAGCAACCAAGAAACACAGCGGAAGAAGGAATCGTGCGAGACGAGGAATGGTGTTGAAATGCAGCATGGCCGTGACAGGGTGCCCTGCCCAGTATGAAGACTTCCTTTCCCCCAGCAACCTGCGCTAGTCAACCCGGATACCCGCAGTAGGAGCTCGCCCTATCGGCAGCGGCATTTACAACCCGGGTGGAGTGAAGATGCCTGCCAGTCAACGCCACGCTATGCACAGCACCTACGCAGGCAAACAAACTTCCCATGGCAGGAAAAATAGTGAAAAAAGCCCCCCAATAAGACAAGAAGAGAAACATCCTACCAACGTCAACTTTTCATCCATCCACGCATTTCGGAACACGAACATATCTTGGCGGCTACGTCCTCAACAGCCTAGACTAGATCCCTTGTACATGCCAGGAAACTCGAACAGAAGAACGATGTACGCACAGCTCAATTTGGAGAGATTTCTGCCCAATACGCAGTCAGGATGAGACTCGCTGGTTACTACATGTCCCTAGCCGACAATCTGGGCCGTCCCAAAAGCCATGAACACTAAAACAGGGAGGGATTAGTGGGAATGTTGGGATGCGCACCGCCGTTTCGGAATATAGATGGCAGGGAAGAACCGCACCATTCGATAAACACGGGCGGCCGCATATTAGCATCTTACCGCTGCGTTTTGTGGCTTTTCTTTGGCGTTGGCCTTGATGACAACTCAGTTGAACTTTGCTTCATACTTTCTTCGGAACCCCTACACACCTATTAGATAGTTGCACAATTTTTTCATACTTATGCAAGGTCAGTATCACCAACTGTGTAATGCTAACACAGAGTTGACTTGACGCGGGTCTGTTTGTGGGTAGGAACGTAGGCCTTGGGGGCAGACTCAACCCCTTGGTTTGTACTACCAAGTAGAGAATCTGACAAGGCGGCACTGACATTAGTCGATCCGAATAGATGCAGATATTCACACTTCAGCAGTAACCGATAAAGCGGGTCCCACATTGCCAGACGCAAGTACCCGTGCGGCGTCTGCAGCATGCACTCAGCAAACGAACAGGAGAAAATCGAAAAAGGGGTCCAAGATCAGCGGAAGCAACAGAGAGAGCCCTACTCCCGCCCAGCGCTAATAGCTCAGTCTGCCCTGGTGTCCAACCGAAACTTGAACACAATCTCTCTGATCACCTTCCATCACTTCCAACTTCAAGCTCGTTCCAAGCTCCAGCATCATCCTACCCATATCCAATCACCCCTGCCCTGATACAATGCCACGCAAGACTCGCTCTAAGCCATGCCCTCCCACCACGCCCACGAAGCGACGCACCGGTGATGCCACGGACAGCGAGTACACCTCTCCCTCGAAGCGTCCGAGAGCTAGTCGTGCCCAGCCCCTTCCGAAAATACCGACTTCACGCATCAAGTCTGGGTATGGCACATCCTCAGGCTCCCCTGGTGGCATGGTACTCTCCCCTGAGGTCGCTCGCAGCTCTCAGCGCACGGGCTCTCCCTCCAAGTTGTCACGCCGGGCTCAGCCAGCGACGCCGGCATACGTCATCGTTGACTCCGACTCGGAGGACGAGCTGTCGAAGGCTCCCGCAACGCTGCAGGGCGTGATGGCTCCCGCAATGTTCCAGGGCGTGAAGGCTCAGCTTGCGAAAATACGGAGCATGAAAGCCCGGCGTGAGAAAGCCACGACCGAGGAAGTCGACAAAAGTGAGGTGGAGGACAGTAGTGAGAGTGACTGTACGGTTCTCCCTACTGTCGAAGATGTCGAGGGCAGCGGCCCGCCAGACGCCTCCGAATCCCGATCCAACGACGATGGCGGCAAAACCCCCACGGTTCCCTACCCGTCATGGATGCACGACTCAGATTTCTCAGAGCCCGAGCCCGCCAACCAAGGTGGTAGTGACCATGCGGCCCGTTCGGATAATGAAGACGGCCATGGCAGTCTCCTATCCGGTTCCATGTTTGGAGTCATTGACGACCAGAGCGAGCCGGTTGAGGAGCTCGATACGCGCGAGGCTGAAGACGACAATGCCCATCCCCTATGTGATCCCGCATCTCAACCTATCAACGAAGTCGGAGGTGGTCATGCGGTCCTCGAAATTCGTGGTACTCAAAACGGCGATGATGACGACCTATTTGATTCCCCCAAGCCGGGAGACTTGGCCCAGCATGAGCCTCCGAGAACCGAGCAGATCGATGTGCACCAAGCTAAAGGACCCGACGCAGCTCGAGCTGATGCTCTCATGGCGTTCCTACAGAGCACTAGGAGGCGCGAAGCCAGCCCTCCAGCTGCAGTCAACACTCCAGTTCCCGTCAGCCAACCAGCTGTCACCGTCGCTAGCCAGCGGCGTCAGCCACCAGACGCATCACAGACGGGCGGCCCGGCCCACAAATACAACCGAGACTTCCAAGAGCGGATCGCCAGAGCAAAGAAGGTATCGCCACAACTCTCCAAAATGATAACCCTCCGCCAAATCTGGGCTCTCCCCAAGGGCCCCGACGGCCATCCGCCCTACCCACGCTTTGGGCCATTCTGCAGCGAGAAAGAATGCTACAGCCGGTCCGTTCTGAGGGACCACCGCGGGAGTGGCAGGCGGGTGCATTACCGTTGCGAAAACAACGGCAGCCATTTCGTGACGTGGGCCGATCGCGTAGGCGTGTCGTCGACTAACCCCACCTGTTTCTGCGGATTGCCGACTCGCGAGTGCGAGCTCGGTGGGCAAGCAATTTGGTATTGTTGGGATAAGACGTGTATGTACCGGTTTGAGGAGAAATGGCTCACGAAATGAGAGGTGAGCTGTGGGAGATCCCAGAACGCATCAAGGCCGCAGGGCATGAAGTGGGTGTTGGAATCAGAGATTGGATCGAGAGGATGACTGGCTGGCATGGCTTGCTCGCTGTTCTGCTCCCCAAGATTGGTGGCATAGGGGCAAACACGCTGCACACGTGCGGGGTAACACCGGGGAGGGTGTTCCGGGCTGGAGAGGTAAAGGTCAGAATGGCTCTGCATTTTGAGAAACAATGTGGCTTCCCTTGACTGCCTGCTGCCCTGCTACTCTAGTTCTAAGCTCCCTACTTAGTACCGTTTTCCGTCACTGTGGTACAAAAACCCCGGGCAAAAGCGCTTGGTCGCCGAATCCAGCGCGCGCTACCGACGTCTCACCCACATTGACCCTTGCAGCACTAATAAATGGGTGTCCCCATGACAGCCCTCGTGGGAAAAAGAAAAGAAGATCCCCTGATCTGACGAAAAGAGGGGTGGTGCGATGTGGGAGGACAGGAACTGGCTTGCACTTGCCCCCCTTCTCACGTTATAACCCTAAGTGCGCCTGCCTTCCAGGTTCGCAATTTTCAAACGGTCTCGGGGCGATATCTTGACAATTCCATTGTCATCTTGTGATCTCGTTTGCAAACACAACCTACATGGGGGCTCCTACAACCCCGGGGCGCGCCCAAGCAACAACCGCCGGGGCTCCCAATTCCGTGTCTCCCATGCCGCAATCAGCGAAGCGACGCGCAGAGAATGATATATCAATCGAAGACACTTCTTCCAAGCGTCTGCAACCAACCCTGGTCCTGACTCTCATCGGAACTCCCACCACCTCGCGCATCAAATCAGATGACACCGACCATGGCGCATCACCCTCTGATAGCATCATCTTCTCTCCTGATGCGACTCGTCGAACTCAACGCGATGTGTCTCCCTCGCCCCCATGTGCCAGGTAGAGCTCAGAGAGCCCGCCCATCTTGAAGTTGAGAGCGACCAGGCGGAGAGCGGGGATGATAACACCAGTGAGGGCGACGCCAGTGAGGAGAGCGACTATGAAGACGAGCTCAGCGATGAGGAAGACGACGGCGATGAGTACGATGACGAGGAAGATGAGAATCACGAAGATCATCCGATCCTAGAGGGCCGCCGGGTTGCCGCTGGACCCGCTCGTGAGCTCGCTTGTTACGAAGACTTTCCCTCGCTGCCAGACGACTTTGAAGCACATCCCAGCGACGAGGAGCACGAAGACGAAGAAGAAATTGACTGGCACCAGGTTGATGACGACCAGGAATACCGAAGCCAAGCCGCCTCTTTTCCAGGGATAGGTATTCGGGAAGCGGTGTCCCAGACGCGGTAGACCTGGGGATCACGTCCTATCTCTTCAACCAGCGGTATCAGACGAGCTTGGCGGGGCCGCGGCGTGCCTGCCCCTTCAAGCTTGCTGATGTTTGGGCGCTTCCCAAGGGCCCGGATGGACATCCGACTTACCCAGAATCCGGACTTTGCTGCAGGGAGGGATGCTACAGCCCCTCGACTTTGCGATGCAGTCCGGGACTGGCACGGATGGCAACGATGGACGGGGGCCTTACTACCGTTGCCAGGTCTGTAATAAATGGATGACGTGGGCTGACCGCAAAGGAATCTCCGCGAGTAACTCCCGCTGCTTTTACAACTTAAGAAGTCGAGAGGATAAGAACAAAGACGGTGTGACGGTTTGGCAGTGCTGGGACGGGACGTGCTTATACATACCTTGTCGACATAAACTGGGTCCGCAATCGTTATTGATGAAGATTGTTTCCTGCTGTCTCTGGGTTTTGGAATGGTGGGTTTTTGGGTTGTGTTTAGTTGTCCTTGGATTGTCCCCTGGGCGCGAGTGCTCAATGTGAAAAGGAAAAAAACTATTCGTCGAATGTCAATGTTGCTGCTAGTTCCTACCTATTTTGCTTCAAATACTCCAGATTGACTTCGTGGAGCCGCCTCGTGTAGCTGGCTACTTACATGCCGCTTCGACAGGAAATAATGAAGCGAAAGGAAATCGACTGGGTGCTCGTTTTCGAGTCGACAGCGAAATAGATAGCGCTAGTTGGTGTGGGCTGGGGTGTCACCGCATATGCAGCTGAGTGAGGCCTACAATGTTTTCGGCCCCTGATTGGTTGCATGCGCTGAGGTTAGCCACGGCCCGACGAAGGAGTGGACCTCACAGTCGCAGCTACCCTCCGACAAACAGAGTCGTCTCAGCCCAAATTCAACTTTGTTAACATCTTCTTCCTCATCGAACCCATCTTAAAACAACCCATGGGAGCTCAATCTCATTTCCTCCCATACCTGTACCCCTCCTCCCAGTCGCCATGTCATCTCGCAGCACAAACGGAGGCTTTACGCCTCAGCGGATGACGGGCGACAGCTGTCAATCTGTCTATGTGAAGAGAGAAAATACCCAATACAGTGACGATGAGCTGTCACAGGACAACTTTCGGTCCATGACCCCTCAACGGCGACATGGAGGCCGTCTTCAGCGCGAGAATGGCCGCATGGTGGCTGTTCCATGGCAGCCATCCGGCCCAGTCGGCGGACCGGTGGACGAAGTTTACTACCCCGAGCTTTATCTGGGTACGCGTTCTGCATCGGCAACTCCCTCCAAAACGAGCCCCAAGCGGCCCATGGCCAGGGACGTAGGGAGGCAACATCCTGGGCCCGAAACCACCGGCACGCCACCCAAGCGTCTCCGCTCAGTGTTTAAACCTGGCAACCGACTTCCCCCACGAACGCCGACTAGAAGTCGAATAATAGAAGGATCTCAATCACAGCAAGATAGTGTTGATAGTTCGCATACTTTTACACCCAGAAGCCAGGTCTTCTCTCCGGCAGCATCCAGCTTCTCTCCAGGCTCTGCATCCCCTTCGCCGCTCTCCCGTCGGTTCCGTTCCAAGGCTCCGACACCACGATATGTCAATAACAATGTTGACAATGAGAGTTCCGAGGAACAAAGCACTACCCCCACCCTAAGCGCTAAGAAGCCGGGAAAGCGGCTAGAAGTTATAGCTGGCCCTTCTACCAAACGCCATAGCCCAAGTGACAGCAACGATGTCGGCGGCCGACGTAACATGGAGAGAGAAGCCATCCGTTCAACAACCGAGCAGCAGCGGAAGCGGCCCGAATTCCCACCTAGCCCTTCTACTGGACGTCACGTTCCAAGAGCCGGCGACGAGCTTGACAGCCAACGCGACGAGGAAAGCGAACCCCTCCGCCTACGCACCGAACAGCAGTGGAAACAGCCAGCAGTCCCACCCGGCCCCCTAACCCAAGGCTACGACCCCAAAGCCGAGGAGCCCTACGTCCCCCCCTCACCTCATCAATCCCCCATGGAAATGGACACCCCCTCACCATCAGCCAA
>Ga0247780_1000932_pt1 | contig 21919 bp, 20 predicted proteins | sample UWRJL079202R5_FD_179927 | JGI IMG/M metagenome (GOLD analysis project Ga0247780, IMG submission 179927) | Plant litter microbial communities from Arlington Agricultural Research Station in Wisconsin, United States - UWRJ-L079-202R-5 | ecosystem: Environmental > Terrestrial > Plant litter >... | reverse complement strand
CCCCTCCAACACCAACGAAATCCCATTAACCTCCAACTGATCCGCCACCGCCGAGAACAGACAATGCCCATCGGGCTCAATATCCTTCTCGCGCAGTGCATTTGCCCGAAACTCCCGTGCCATATACGCCCTCTCGATCCCGCGGTGGTCAACCATGGTGCTCGCTTCGGTCTCAGCCGCAGCAGCCGCGGCCTCCTGCTCGGCGACGCGGCGGGCGAGGCGTTCTTTCTGGCGGTTTCGTTTCTTTCCTGCTGCCGCTGATGCTGATGCTGTTTCGCCTTGTGATTGTTGCTGTGACTGATCGTGTAGTTGTGATTGTTGCTGCGAGGTAGATATAACCGTGCTGCTCTTCAAGGTGTCGGCGAGGATATCGACGTCAGCATCTGTATCGGTGGAGCCGATCGTAGTTCCGCCGCCGTTCTGTTTGTCGCCGTCGCCATCTTCATTACTCTCGTTATCATTATCGGCAGGTTCAGTCCCATCAATGGCCTTCCTCAGCTCGTCGGCTTGTCTCTCCTTCGCGAGGCGCTCGAGCTCCGCGCACTCATCGTTCACGCCCTTGCGATTCTTCTTGGTGGCGTTCTTCTTCTTGTTCGTGATTCGCGATTGGAGTTCCTTTTGCTCCTTCCTATGGCGCGCCTGGATTTGCTCGAGAGTTTCGTCCATGTTGGCGACGGCGGGCTGACCGGTAGACGCTCAGATTTTCGGTGTGATGTTTAGAATAAACAAGGATTGTTCCAACTTCCCCAGCTTGGAGCATAATTCCATGGTGGGGTAGATGGAGAATGGCGGGGTTCCCGACTGGTGGGGCCGCCCACTATCGGGCCAACGCCGTCATCAACAACAAAATGTACTTCATCAAGAAGCTTGCTGCAAGGGATGGCCCCATCAATTTGGTACTCTGGCTGAGCGAAAAATATCTAACTTTTGCAAGGCAGATAATGACCAACCTGCCGCAGCCGACGGTGTCCAGTATGGCTCGCCTTGTGATATACATTTAACAATATACAGGAGCTTCGTAAGGTATTGAAGCAGAAGAAAGAAAAGTTCGCCTGGCCGAGCGGCGCCTTCCCAGGGCTTTTTTTGTCCTGGGGAATAAATTTTGTCCCCTCCTCGCACATTGAAATCTTCCTTGCCCTGGGTCCCAAGTCCTCGTGCGTCCATCCTTCCAAGCAATCAGATATCTAAAACAGCTCGCTACTCCGATCCGGACCCATGCGACAAATCGTCCGTGAAGACGACGTCTCGTTGTAATGAAATAGTTTGGCGTCGGGCCGGTTTGGGTGCGAAATCCCGCCATCCCTTAAATCCTTCTAAAACCCTCTAAAGGGGTCGTCTCTCAGAAACCACTCGTCAAGCTCGTCAGTGCCTCGAGTCCCCTTACTTTGGTAGCTGTCTCGCTGTCGGCTACGACTCGCCCTCCGCCTCAATTCCTTGCTTCGCCTTCGAGCAACACGACGGACTTCGTCCTGCTCATATGGCGTGTCCTCAAATCGGCTAAACGCCAACGGGCTAATGAATGCCTCCATTCGAACGGTGCCGATAGCATCGAAGAAGTTGTTCATGGCAGGGCCGCTGGGTCGGCTAGAAGCTTCTGAGGTCCGCACCGAGCCCGTCGCCCACGTTACAGCGCTCGACCCGACCACGCTCGATGCTACCACGCTAGATGCTCCGCCGTTGCTGTATAGGTCCGAGGAGCCAGCAGTTCCAATACTATTGCCTGCTGTGCTGTTGGTCGGCGCGTGGTGGGAGCTGCCGTTGGCGACCGGTCCTGAGAAGCCCCGGAAAGAGAGAGGTGGCGGAACGTGGCCCCCGGTGTTGCTGCGTTTCCGGCCGTGCACAAGTGTTTGATTTGCGCGATCATGGAACCGCGGAATGGCAGGTGGTGCGACGGTATCCTGAGATATCTCACGCGCGTGAGTCGGCCCACCGTATTGCTCCGGCAGTTCTGGTATCGCGGGCCTATTATAATTAGGGATGCTCGGCGGTGCGCTATCAATGATCGACGAGGCCACGCTCATCGGAGGGTCTGATCTGAAAACAGGCGCTTTTGATTTGGTGAGACGAATCGAGTCGCGAATAGGCCTTCGGACTTTAGCTGCCTTTGGCAGCTCGTATTGCTCTGGGAGCGGTTTTGGTGGTGGTGGCGGGATCAAATTATCGGGGATGGCCTGGTGAGAATGCGCCAGGAACGACAGCGATGTCAACCAGACATAATGTCGGTCGGCGTTTGTGGCGGTGAACTTCAGTGCCCGCTGTGGTGTGAGAATGAGGATAGATCTGTTAAAGAGAACACCAGAGCCCTTGGGGGCTGGATTGTCATCCTTGACGTCGAGGACCGATTGGATTTCCACTATACACTGGTTAGTTATGGCCCATACTTGTTCCGTCAGACCACTTACGCTTGCGACCAGATTTCCCCATCAGAGCGCTTCCAGAAACAGGCTGCTTGCTGCTCCACAGGATGGCACGGTCGTACGGAGCGAGCCAGACCCATCTCTTGTGGCGGTCGTTGCTGTTGTCATCACCACCCTTGCCATCCGCTATCCCGAAAGACTTGCGCCGCCGCACATACTTGAACATCCACTCGCCAACCATGGTTTGTGCAATTGCGTCCACGACACCAGTAGCCTGGTTGGAGCTTGCGACAGACCCAACGCCGGTCTCGCCAGTGTGGGCGGTGTTTGTTGATAACTGTGGTTGGTGGGACTTGTATCTCGAAGAATACGAGTAGGAGTCTCTGTTTCGGGAAGTTGTGATATCGTTATTCGGAAGGGGCGGGAGCCCGGGGCTCTCGGGTGCTTCGGTAGAAGCTGAAAAGGGGGGAGGAGATCGGCTGGAACGGCGGCGATACCTCTGGCCGCGAGGGAGGGCTGCAGCAGAGCGCACCTTTCGAATGCTACTAGCACGGTGGTGGCTACGGCTGCTGCCTCTTCTGTGCCAAGCTGACGAACTCCCTGTTGGGCTTGTACGGCCCTCACTCGGGGCACTCACGCTCACAGGAGGTTTGCGAGAGCTCGCGCGTGTGGGAATCGGGAAGGGTGGTTCTCGGGGATCGGTCAAACTTGGGCTTCTGGCCCGCTGGTGCGACGCGATGCCACTCTGAATCATTGCGGCCTTGCGCATTCCGTTCGATTTCATACCCAGCAAAGAGGACCTGGCGCCTCTCTTGGAGCCTGTCCTGCTCAAGGCAGAATCGCGGCTTTCCCGAGACTGGTAGACACTTGCTGAGCCAAACCCTTCAGGCTCCTCCATTCCTCGAGAGTAACGTCCACCGCTGAACCTATAGCTGGGTACTTGATCAAAGGAAGCTGTTGTCCCCGCCGAACCCCGCTTGGTTGCCCGAACAATACCTCCCTTGGTAGGCCTTGGTGCAGAGAGAGCAGTTCGGTACTCTGAATCACTCAAGTCGGGGTCCATGAACTCATCAATCTCGTCGGAGCTGGCGCCGTCGAAACCTGCGAAGAGGCTGCTGATTCGGTGAGGTCTCCGCATGGGAGCCCGCTGGCTCGACAAAGGGCCGTCGTCATTGTTTCCTGGATAAGCATCATGCGTCTCCTCTTCCTCGATAGAAGCTGACATTACTGGCGGAGATGACGGAATCTCTGTCAAGCTCCGCTTGGTGGCAAGTCGTCTGGGGTTTCGGGGAGGGACATTGCCAGGAACCGGTGTGAACTGGCGAGTGTCTTCCTGGCCTGGCTCCGCCGCAGCGATAGCAGGAGAAGTTGGTCGTGAAATAATGGCAGAAGGATGGAGGTGTGCCGGCAGCTTGTCTAACCGCAAGTCCACCCGGATTTCCTCTGTCTGAACAGCAGTCGAGGTTGTGGGAGCGCTACTGATAATCGACACCTGACATCCAAAGTCCTTAGTCAATTGCGGGAGCCTTGGCTCGCGAGGTGTTGTAGGACGGCTTGTGGGAGGAATGATACTGATGCTAGGGATTGGTGGCATTGGTGGAAGCCTAAAGAAAGATGGTTGAAGAGGAGCTAGGACCTCCTCCGTTTGTGTAGAGGAAGTCGCCATGGCTGGCTGCTTTGGCTTGGGTGTGGGTGGCAGTTCCTGGGAGGGCGTTTTCGGAGTTTTTGGTGGGCTGAGAGGCTCCTCGGCAGTCTGGGACGAACCATTGACCATGGCGTTGTTCGTGCTTGGTGTCTTGATGGTCAAGGGCTGGCCGATGTGCACTCGCTTCCTCCTCTGGTTGGCCTCGATTTCAGTATCAAACCTTGGTGGGCTGTCTACATCGTAGAGTCTCTCGAGCCTGTGAGCAAATAAGTGAGGCTCTGGGGTCGATGGCTTGACAGGTGCGACCTTCGGCGAGGGCGGCGGTGAGTATTGGATTCCGCTATCAACATAGCTAACCTTTGGCGACGGCGGCGGAGCTTGCGTTTCGTCGTCCTCGTTGATAACGCCGTCCTCGAGCATCTCGAGAGTTGAATGGTTTAAGTGCAGCCTTCGGGCCACACTGCCAGACCTCATCAAACTATCGTTGCTCTGTCGGCGCCGGTGTGCCCTAGAGAGAAGACTGTCGCGGCTCATGTTCCGAATGTGGCCGTTGTGCCCGTTAGACAGCACGCTTTCACGACCGCCGTAATCGCTCTCGTCCTCATAACCGCCATCAAAGCCGCCTAGCTCATCGGCTAGAGAGTTTCCGCCCGGCTTCACTGCGCCGTTGATTACTGAGAAACGAATGCTGCCCGTCATGCTCATCGTTCGGACGCTCGCAGCATCGTTTTCCCTAGCACTTTCCTCTGCTTCGCTCTCGGGGCCATCCTGAATAGCGGCAGCCTGGGCGGCCTGGTAAGCAGCAACTTCATCAAGAACAACCTTCAGTCGGCTTTCGGCGACATGAATCTTGCGCTCGAACTTGCGCTTCTCCTCCTCCCATTCGTCCTTCTCCTTGGCCCATTGGCGGTGCACACGTTCCGAGTCTTCTTCTTGACTTTTGACTTTCCTCTGCGAGGCTTCCAATCTCCTTTTCGTCTCGGCTACCGATTCAACTGCCTCGTCACGCTCGCGAGCAAGTTCACCCAAAGCAGATGATGTCCCGCCCTCTAGCAATGCTAACTGCCGTTTTATCGATCGGCTTTCCTTTCCTGTCGAGAGCAAGGTATCTTGCAACGACTCGGTTTCCTGACGGGAGGAATGAAGCGAGATCTCGAGGTTCTCAATAATCTTTAGTTTCTCTTCCTGGTCGCGTCTCAGCGCAAGGATCTCCGATACTAGATTCGCATGGAGTGTCGGTGTGAACCGTCGCGGGTCCAGAGGGCTGATTGTGTCATCATTGCTGACGTCTCTTGAAGATCTCTTGGAGCCCCGGTCGCTCCCACCACCGGGAAGCGGCGGCGGGGATCTGCTTTTACCGGATCCTGGCGGAGTTGCTGAACGTCTCGATTTCCGTGAGCTTCTTGAGACATTTCTCGATGGCGTTCGGTATGGCGTGTCAGCGGGGGTCGGCAGTGATGCCGCCGGCCCCGGTGACTCGTCTTCGGTCTCCCACATCGCCATCGTGGCCGATGTTCCCGACAGGGCAATCGTGGTAATGGCCCGACAAGCGTCCGTCTTTTGGTTGAAATCAGATCTTTTGCGTCATTTCCAGCAGAGATGTTTTGAATGGCACTCGGCCTAAGGATAGTTCTGTTGCTTGGTAAAAATGAGGTGCTGGAATTGAAATTTGCGATATTGAAATCGTCTTGGAAGGCGCCGAGAGCCGTCGAGGCAAAGCACTTCAATACTCCTGAATAACCTCCAAGGTCAGCGAAACTCGATCAGATACCGTCTGCTGTGCTTCACGAAACGCCCGAGGCCCCGGTGTGCAACCATGCAGGCCCGGCCAACGTATGAAGAGGGGAGAGAAAAGACAGCTCGACGACCACGACATCGATGATCGGTAACGATTTTCGTGGCCATCGCGGGAGCCAAAGACCCTAAGCTTTCATGCCCGTCGATCCCGCAGCAGGAGGCTGGGGCATTATTGGTCAATGAGAATTGGACTTTGCCCCGATTCTCCAAACGAACCCACGGATGCTATAGCATGCCAAATAAGAAACCACGCCTCCTCCCTCAAGCTTAACGCGGGCAGATAACATCTTAAAACGCAAGTATAGGGGATAAATCCCGGTCCTCGGAAAGTAAAGATTAACACTTACACTGACACGCAGGACGACGAATACGTCTTGCAGTTGACGAAATGTCGGATGCCGGCAATTGGGTAGAACCGGTTGACGCTGTCGCTCGGAAGGGCGAGATTCGTGGCCAAGACCGGAAGCTCTAGGTCAACATTCTCGAATATCCAGGGTCGACTTCTCGCGGTTGCTGTGCTCCAGGGTGAGTGGGATGGCCCGGTGAGCCGTGGACATGTGGGAGATGTCCACTCGGCTGGGGGTCGGTTTCGGGGAGCGTCCACCAGGGCTGGGGGAAGCTTCTCTGATCAACTTCTATGATGATGGACGTCAGTATGTTCGTGTTTGTCAAGCGGTGGCACGCTTATTAAGTTTGCGCCTAGCCAGCGGGGCGGGCCTGAGGGTCACGCAGGAAAAGCGGCGGCCGAGCCGACAAGTCTCGGGGTCCAGGAGCACATACCAGATGATGGGTTGCAGATATCGGACTAGATCCAGCTGATGCCGCAGGACTCTCCAGGCGCGGCCTTTGGCAAAGAACAAGCGAAGCTCCGAATAGCAGGCAAAACGCGACGCAGAAAGCCAAGCCGGGGTATCAGGAACGAAAATTGGTGCAAAGGGGGGACGAAGCGGCAACGCACGGGACGCTGGCGCGGTTTCCGTATGACCACGTCAAGATGCCCGTGAACGACAGAACGAAGGCAACAAAGTGGCGAGGTCCCCAAAACAGAGACTCGGAGCCAGCAAAAAGAAACAATGCACAACACGAACTGCCTGCCCCGTCCACTTGGTCAGTGGGAGATCGGGAAGATGACAGTCGCGGTGGTCAGCGCAGACCTGGGCGGGTTATGTACGATCCACTTTTTAGTGGGCGCTCTGGGCAAGTCCACGGCAGGTGGGCGTCTGCAGGCCCCGGTCTGCAGAACTGGCAGGTTAGGGAGGGACGAACTGGTACTTCGGCCGCCGTTCTCTGCTCCAGCTCCACCACCCGTCCATTCCCGGGAAGCCCCCAGGGCGGGCCAAGATTGGCCGCGCTGCGTCCGTGCTCGTCTTCGGTCGAGATTCCAGCGCTTCTTTTTTTCCTTTTACATTTGGGCTGCCTGTTGCGTTTTCGCCCAGCTCTGGGGCGCATGTACAGAATACGACACGGCCATCAATTGCAACAGTGCTCGCAGCAGCAACCTCGGCGAACCCTGCAGGGTAGCGTCTCGAAAGGGACTAGACCGCCGAGCTAAGCAGCGAGCTTGCCCAGCGACTTGGATCTCGGAATCAATGGCTTGAGCTGGCTGTGCTGAACGAGATCAATGCCTCCACCGGTCGCGGCGAACATGTGTTCTTCAAGACAAGTCGCGGCGGGAAGGACCCTCCCGCCCCGTCACCGGGACGCGGCGCCTCCCCAAGGGCGAAGGTTTGTCTCTGAACTGAACTCAGATCGGCGGCCACTTCGTCACCATCGACGGCGATGCTACGCAGCAGCGCGGCCCAAGCTTTCTTACCCGAGGGAAACGCAGAAAGTCTCGCGGCCAAAGGCGTGCTGCCAATCACTTGTCACATTGCATCGCAAGAATAAAATTTCGGAGCACAATGCAACCTGGGCCTGCAATGCCCTGCAACACCGTCACCAATGGAAGGGACCTGGCCAGAGGCAATGCCAAATGCCACCCCAGAGTCAGCCCAGAGCCAAGCACATGCCGTTGAACTCGATAGGGAATGAGGGCCCCGGGGTGCCGAACGCCACTAAGCCTCTCTGGTATCAGCCTGGTGTGATCAAGGCCAAAACAGCGAATAGGATGCCCACCCAGCTGCATGCAAATTTCCTTCTTGTGATGGGACGCTGCCGATCGCCCGCGGTTTGGGGCCTGCCAGAAATCCTCCAGGCCGTCATCAGCTGGCCAGCACCGTGATCCGGACAAACACGCGTGGCCGATGCCGCCGAGGCCATCGACGAGTGGATGACGAGCACAGATGTGAAATGCTTATTGTGTCGACTCGAAGCCTGCAGCGAGGCAGACATCAGAGGTGTAGAACGGCCGTGTCGACCTCCGGCGGGATACCGCGAGATGCTCGCAACCAACTGTTGCGAGGTTTGGTGCTGCTCCTTCAGATCCCGCCAATCCGTCGATTTCCACAAGAGGGACTCGGATTCTCATGGTGATTGACGGAGCATCTCCACTCAATACCTTATCAACGGAACCTCAAGCCTGTCCCACGCAGCTAACCGAATGGGCTCACTTGGCATCGAACGCCAGGTGGAACCTTGCAAAGGTTTCTTGACCCAGGTCTGCTTTTTCGTGGGATGACGGTGGTGATGATGGAAGCAGTCGACCTGCAGTCCGGCCGCTCTTGCGCGCTGCGGCCAGTACAAGGCCACTTGCAGCGAAAATCACGGCCAAATCATCCATCGCCTCCTCGTGTTCATGCCTCTGCGCGTTCCCCAGACTTCCCCGCGACACCCACCTCTGCCGCTATCCGCGAAACACATGGGATCGGTGAGTCGGTGACAACCCCGTAGCGGTATCACGGGCCACCATCAGAACAAAACCACCGGACAATTATTCGATGGTCACTTGATCCGAGCTCCTGTCAGGCAGGGGCAGTGGCAGACAAAGCAAACTCAAGACGAAAACAGGTTCTTCGCGTTGTCGTGATCTCCTATCGGCACCTCCGGTTTCGGGAAAAGGAGAGGACTCGGGACAAGAAGATGCCCCTTTTCGTCTGCGGGCAGCTATATTGGGCCACAGCGATGCCACACCTTGTCACAGTTGTCACTTTGATGATGCTCACCCACGGGCCACAAGCCAGGCTGCCGCGTATCCTATAAATCACGGGATATTCGACACCGACTCTGCTGAACCCTGGATCGTTGATGGGCTCACGGTTCACCCGGAGAATTTTTGACAACCGGATTGGACTTAGAGGACGGCATATCCTCACGCTCCCCCCCCCCCCTGAGAGTTAAACGCTCCAGTTATCAGCATCGAGAAGACCTGGTAGCTGCTAGGCGGGTTAGAAACCATGGAACAAACGATCAAGAGCAAGCCAACAACCAAACGTTGGAAGCGATGCCCGTGATGAAACACTAAAAAGAAATTCTAGTCGGGATTAGCCTCGGCTGGCTGATGCCGGGGGGTCATCCCACTGCGGCGCTGCGCCTGTTGGCGGCAACCCCTGCCATCCACGTCTCTCGCGACGGGCTCCGGGGATTCGACGCGTTGCCCCCGTCGGCCGTTGGAACTCCACAATTCCCCGGTGCCATTGACCAATCATCGCGGCCATCGCGCGAAGCGGGGGCTCACTGGCTGTGGGAAGCCCCCGCGTTCCCCCAGGCTCAAGCCAACTCCCGTTTCTCGCCACTGACTGGACGAGATGGGTGTGACCAGACCCGAGAATGACAGCACGCAGCTGCCCAGTTGAGACAGCCGCTGCACGCGGTTGACCACCTCGGCCGCCCGGATTACGACCGAGACCCCTAATCGCTTCTCTTCGCGCAGTAGAGACAACGTTAGCAAACCAGTTGGACAGCTGGACAGAAAACCGAAGGACCGGACAACTTTGGCAAGCTGGCCCGCGCGATTATCGATTATCGACCGGGCCTGCCGTATGCAGGCCTCGCCTGCACTTCTATCACCAGCAGGATCAGAGCGTGCATAACTCACTGCAAGGCGGACCCTGGAATCCACGGGGGGCAAGCTTTGCTGAGCAAGCCGCAAACGAAGGGCAGCGCAAAAATACAATTTTACCCAGTCCTACGTCCTGCGTAGGGTACGAAGTACACTGCGGACCATTGCACAGTTTGGGATTACTGCGTCCCATGGGTACTATGGGCATCACAAACAGACCCTTGAGCCACCATATCGCAGTGCAGCACAGCACGTCCACACGGGCACAAGCGAGTGATCAAGCAACTGGTCACGTACATGATTCTGTATGTACGATTCTGGTGCAGCCCGGCACGACACCCGCTTCCCTACCTACCACCACCAGAGTAAATTTGTTTGTGGTCCGGCTGCAGTGCAGTGCAGTGTAGACAGGGTTGGCTGTTGCTCCTCTTCTCTGCAGCACAGGCGAGAAACGGGCGCAGGGAACAACATGAAACGGTACCCTAATGTTGGGTAAATTGGAGGGGGTGCCAACCACTATTTCCCTGGGTCGTGGGAGGGGATCGGCGTGCAGCGCAGGAGTTGGGAGCGTCGAGGGGACACTGCGAGGTAATCTGTAATCTGTGGTCTGTACGGGCGGGAGTAGGGTACCTGGTGTGAGGAGGGAGGGGGATCGCTGGTCGGTGAGGTAGTCACTTGGCGAGGTGAGGTGAGGTGAGGTGAGGTGTGTTCATGGTGTGATGAGTCCTGGTGGGTCGGTCAAGGCGAGTGAGGGTTTTGGGGTTGTCTGGGGAGAGACGGAAAGGGAAAAATGTGGGGCGGGGCGGATGGATTGAACTTGAACTTGAACCCCCTTTTGGGGGGGGACGACGAATCAGAGGGCGGGGTGCAGTGGATGATTTTGATATCATATGGTTGATATCGTCTGTTGGTGTCGTTTGGCTTTGGTGTCGTCTTGTTGATGCCCTCTGGTTGGTGGACCCCGGTTATGTTCTCGTGGTTGAGAACAGATGTGGTCTGTTTCTTGTGGTTGAGAACTGGAAGTATTCGGCTAGTGGGATGCTGGTTGCTTTTATAGTGTACTGAGACATGTTGTAGGTGAGAAGGCTGAGGTGTGGGGGGTGGTGAGTGGTGGGTGGTGGTGAGGCTCAGTTGGCGGCCATGGTAGTTGTGGTGTCTGCTGGCTGGCCGGGACTGCAGCGCGTTGACTGGGGCTTCATTGACTGGTGATAGGACGGTTGTGTTTAGTATATTGAGACATGTGGGTGTGGGAAGGCTAAGGGGTGGCGAAGCGAAGTTGGTGGTCATAGCCATGATCATGGGGGTGTCTGTAGTCGCTGGCCGGAATCGTAACGCGCTGGTTGGGACTTTGACAGCCTGGGAGACCAAGTGGTCAAGCACCTAGCCACCGGAAAGAATGCCTGGAGGCAAATGTGGTGATGTGTCTGCGTGGAAGCGAGGTGGTGTCGCTGGGGTCGGCTCACGGGCTCATAAGTCGACGGCGAAGGGGATTAGCCCGCGGAGCCATCGGACCGCGAGGCCGTGAGATATTGGTTATGAAGCTACGGGATCTAAGCGATGGGGCACGTCGTAGGGCTGCTAGTCCTAGGAGAGGGGTCTATCACGCTGCGGGCCGACTGTTGAGGTTCTCTCAAGTCAGATTGCTACCTGTAGAGGCCTTCGAACTGGCCGATATCCTTGAGACATTCCGACCTGAGCAACGGCTCGGGGCAGGCTGGTATCAGGTCCTGGCCGAGTGGAAGGACTTTGGTAAGGAACAATAGTATGCCAGGAGAGTAGTCACTGCTTGGGAACACTGAATAGTGCGTATGTTGTCGAATATTTATCAGGGCGGTGGCTTTGCTTGTTGTAGATTCTGGAGTCCGTGGCTTTTTTCGACGGTCGCCGGTCAAGAGGACGCCCCGGAGGTTGCTGCCCATCGCTATGGATTGTGACCCTGCGCGCGAAGGATTAGTATACAAGTGCATTGTACTGCCTAGTGTTTGCCCTTCTACTAAGACATAGTCCGACCTTGGACATACGTCCCTAGTGCTCAGTACATGCAGCCATGAAATAATAACAAGACTCCCATGGCCCCGATCTTAACTCACACAGCCCAATATATTTACGGCTCCCATCCACCGTGGTAAACAACACCCCCTTTCTACCGCCCCTTCTTGCCCTGACCAAAGAAACAAACCCACTCAACCCCCCAGTCTTCTCGCAACCTCCTCAAACCCCCCTTCTCCCACCCCAACCCACAAATCAACCCACCCCCTCGCCTCCTCATACCGCTCCTCACCCACCTCCCACTCCTCCTCGCCCTCCCTCTCGACATAGACCGTCCGCATCCCCAACGCCCTCGCCGCAGCCAAATCCCCCAGATGCGCCGCCACCATCGCCACCTCCTTTGGCTCCAGCCCCAGAGCCTTACATGCCCCCAGATACACCGACGGATGCGGCTTATACGCGCGGAACATCTCCGCTGAGAGGAGGTGTTTGAATCCCCCTTCACCACCACTCCCACTCCCCCTCAAACCCGAATCCAAATCCCGCAACAACTCCAAATTCCCATTCGACAACGTCGCCGTCACATACCCCCCTTTATTAATCCGCTCCAGCCCCGGCGCGCTGTCCGCCCAGGGCTGCAGGAAATGCCACTCCCTTGCTAGCCCCTCGACTTCCTCAGGGGTGAATACCTCGGCGAGGCCGTGGGAGGAGAGCAAGGACGCCAGAGATTCGCGGTGGTGCGTGTCGATGTCCTTCCAGGGGGTGACGCCCGGGATGAAGGAGCGGGTGAATGTGCTGTAGGAGGAGCGCCATTGTTGGGCGAAGGGGGGCCAGGGGGTGGCGAGGAGGGTGGTGAGGGTTGGTTGGGGGAGGGAGGGGAGGTTGGCCGAGGCTTTGGAGGAGGCGGCGGTGGTGAGGGCCGTGGTGATGGGGGTGCGCCAGTCGAAGACGGTGCCGAAGACGTCGAAGGTTCTAGGGCGGGGGGGTTAGCTGGGGTTGTGTACTGGTGTTTTAAAGGGGAGGTTTTATTAGTATGAAGGCTCAGGCTGAACGAAAGGGTTATCTCGGTCAGCGCGGAAGATGCTTTCTTAGGTATTGTTAGAACCACCCATGGTTTTAGCTATAGCAGGTTATCTCCCATTCTGAAAAGGCCTGCTTGCATTCTTATAATGCCGCCAAGGCCTAGAATGTAGTAAACCCAGGCCATGAGGGAGCGCACGAAGGCCTCTTCAGAATTGGAGATGGCTTATAATAACACAGTCCATGGGCAGCTCTGACAGTTTGAAGCCATCTTCTGCACTGGCTGGGGGTACCCTTTCTTTGGGCCCGAGCCTTTGTAGTAGGGTATATCTGATGAGGAGGGATATCGGGTACTCACAGGGCTTTGATATTGATGAGGGGCGGTGCTGTTGACATTTTGGTTGTGGATTGTGGTTGGTGAGGTAAGGTTGAGGGTACGCGAAGGGTGCAGGGTACGCGGTTTGTAGCAGCTACGATCGCACTCAACGCCAGTGAAATGTCACAGGTGCCAAAGCCCGCTGAGACCTCAGATCTGATTGATAGGTAGGTATGTTGATGAAGTGAGGCTCAGTGTCTGGTGTCGGCAGTCATGTGGGGGAGCAGGCCCGGCAATGCCGTGCGCCTGGCTATAACCGGGCCGGTCCAAGGGGGGGTCGTGACTAACATTCCGCAAGGTCCCGTGGCAATTGACGTCAGGCTCCGTTTCCTGCATTTTGGGCGCCGTGGTCTGCCTTTGTGCCGTTGGCTTCAGCATTGGATAACTGATGAATGGAAAACGGGATGAAAACACAAGACCGAGATTTCTGAGCAACTTGGTAATTTTCCTACTCCTCATTTCCTAGGGAGTACCTTGCCCTACTTTCGCCAACTGTCGGTGAAGGTCAACCCCAACTCCAACCTCACGACCCAGCAACATAACCTCCTAAAGGCAGCGCAATGCCATAACCCCACCTCACCCCCTATCCAACCCCAAGCCAAAACAAAACAAAACAAAACAAAACAGCCATCACCATGGCCACACCTACAACCCCCCCGCCGCCATCAGGCCCCTTCCCCTTCCTCCGCCCAACAATCCACTACCACCTCATCCCCAGTGCCGAACCCACCGAACCAATCTACCACGTCTGGCGCAGCCGCGACAACCGCAAAGGCCGACACGCCGCTCTCATCCCACCACAACCAACCCCCGCAACCGCCGGCCGGTATCCCCGGCCAACCAGCACACTGGCCGAGACCACCCGCGGAATAGCCAAGATGTTCACGAGCTTTCCCGTGTGGGACGTGAGTTATGATGTTGCTGTTGTTTTTACGCTGGGTATGTACCTGCCTTATCACACTGACTTTGGAAAGGGTGGCTGACAAGCAGAGCATAGGTTGTGTGGTGTGGGTGATCAACGGGTTCTTCGTGTGGTACCCGCTGGCTGCGCCGTGGAGTGAGTTCTCCGGGGAAACCGACGTTGGCGGCGGGTGGACTGCCTTTGTGGGCGCGACCATCTTTGAGGTTGGGTCGGTGTTGTTGATGCTCGAGGCGGTGAATGAGAATCGTGGGTGATCCCCCTTCCCTGTCGTTGTCATGGGCCTTGAGATGTGATGATCATCTCGCCTTCAAGTCAAGACATGAATGGGTGCTGACCACCTTAGACACCGAGTGCTTCGGCTGGGCACTCGAAGAGGCCATAGAAGACCACAGCCTCCGTCTCCGCACCCTCCCCGAGAAATGCCACCACCACCACTCGGACAAAACCCACTGGATCAGACAACACCCCCCAAGTCAGTCCAGAACAGCCCTCGCCGCCGACACGCCCTCTCCCTCCACCGACACCAAAACTTCCACCCCTCAACAACTTGAATTCACCTTCCTCCCCTCCCTCTCCTCTCTCAAAACCACCTACCTCCCCTCCCTCGGCTTCCTCGCCTGCCTCTCCCAACTCCTCGGCGCCACCATCTTCTGGATCTCCGGCCTTACCGCCCTGCCCTCCATCAACAGCGCCCTCTCCACCCCCGCCTCCAACGGGATCTACTGGCTGCCACAGGTCATCGGCGGGACGGGCTTCATCATCTCCAGCCTGTTGTTCATGGTCGAGGTCCAGGAGAAGTGGTGGCGCCCTGCGCCGGGGCTGCTGGGGTGGCATGTTGGGTTTTGGAATCTGGTTGGCGCGGTGGGGTTTACGCTGTGTGGTGCGCTGGGGTTTGGGGTGGAGGAGGGAGGAGAGGGGGTTGAGTATGCATTGGCGTTGGCGACGTTTTTGGGGAGTTGGGCTTTTTTGGTGAGTTTTCGAGAATACCCGTGAGGACAAGTGAGGTGGCTAACGTTGGTGGTAGATTGGGTCGGTGGTGCAGTGGTATGAATCGCTGGATAAGTACCCTGTATCCGTGGGAAAGGTTCCTTCATAGCATGGCAGGTGTTCTGAAGAATATACGAGCTTATACATGCTCGCTGTGATGGCCTGTTAGACCACCCAGTGAGGTCCTGATGCCACTGTAATCTGAGGAGCATAGATCTCGAAAGTTCCGCGTTCGCCCCAAGACGGCATTGGTTTATTTGATCATCCAGACCGGCTTGAAGTCCTTGACACCTCCCCACTTGAGGAAACAACATATACCTACCTGCCGTTCTACCCATGGCCTACGGGCTGAGTGTTTGTGACAATCCCCAGCGGGGAATACAATGCCACTCGCCAGATTGTCCAAAACAACTGCCAGAGTTCCAAGAGTGACCTTAGAATCTGGTATTGCGCCTTTGGTTTAGAGCCGGGCCGCGTGACTATGTCCACCAGGGGTGCTGGAGAACAACATGCAGAAGACTCCGCAAGTAACGTCAGCCTCCCGGTATGAAAAAACAGGCCAGCGACCAAAACACCAGCAAAAAGGAAGCTTGCGGACCCCGCTCGGGATATCTTGATCGAACCCGGGCTTGAACCGGAGACCTTATGCGTGTGAGGCATACGTGATAACCAACTACACCATCCGACCATCGCACGCTGCGCTGTTGTGGATAGAAGGAAGACCACTGAATCCACCGAGAACCCCTTACGTGCTCGTGAACCCACAACCTGTTATGAGGCATAGACCCTAGGCGAATCGAGTATCACAAGGATACCATCCGAAAGTCGACCAAGAGGACGAAGAGGCTGAGATGATTGACCCGATGAGAGTACCCAGAGCCACTTGAATCCCCCTCCAGTCCTTGGAACAACTACATAGACGAAGGCCCTGACTGGTGCGACCTATTTCGAAAGAAGAAGGACCAGCAACCAGCCTCAGCAGTCCGGCTTCGTAGTGTGACAAGGCGACCTCATTGTAGCCCCTAGTCCTCACAATAACGGCGTAGACAGGACACTGATCAGTGCCGACTTCTTTCGTAGATCCCCAGCAACCAGAACTAGCAACGAGCCCCAGCAACCCGGTTTGTGTGACGAGACCAACCTCCTTGCCGCCCCCTGATTCTTTGCCAGACGGTTGTTAAGGGCACCACCGAGAGCCTCCCAACACAAGCCAGAGCAAGAGATGAGCGACCCCAGTAGCGACCAGCACCGTTCGAATCAACTCTCTGGCTTCTGCTGTGTCAGGCTCCAAAGTAAGGCGTCGTTCAATCTCATAAGATTACTCATCAGGACGACACTCCCTTCGACAAGCGTTATGTCCAACCACTTCCCTGGGTGCTTGTTACCTCCGTGCCAATCTACCTGTGTATCCACCTGCCACCTAGGCCCTATGTTCCCAGCCAGACTCCCACTCCTCTCCCCGTTACGTATCTCGGTTAGCTTACACCGGCAGGTCGATGGACTCAACGTAGCATCCCGACGGCACTTACCCTCATGACCACGCGTCACGGTAGTACGGCACGTTATCGAGACAGGCAAGAGACGAGACCCGAGAAAGGCAGTCTGAGACTTCGCCAGATCAAGCCACAAGTCACGTCTTACAAGCCTCAATGCAGGCCATTCATACCGACTCAACTATTATCCTCCGTGCCTAGCACGTCCCACAGCCAAGACGGACCGTCTCATGGCACGTTGGAGTAACTGCCCCCCCAAGTCCCTGTCGAGTTGGTCAGATAAACGGGGAGACAGGGCTAGAATCCGGCGATGTTCTAGACTACCACCCACGTCCTTCGATCCCCCCTGATATCCGATAGACAGCCAAAACCCCGAGTAGATCCGAGCTACGCAGGAATATTCCGTGCACCGATATCTCCTCGAGACCCCCGCGACCCTCCAGCGGCCACGGCGCATCTCGAAACACTCTGATGCAGTGAAACGGGCCGTGACAAACACAGACCCTGGCGAGAGGGACGTGGGATTGATAGCGGGTCGGCAGGCATTCGGAATTGGTCACATCACGGCCGCAGCAACATGAAGAACGTGAGCGCAGTAAACCTGGCGGGGAAGATTCGAGATTTCTTCGCTTCGGTGCGCCAAATGCATCTGCTTGGCCGGGTTCAGCCCACGTGGGGGTTTCAAGGACGCTCTTGAACGATTTCCAGAAGAATACCAGGCAAGCACGTGGGGTATCCGCAGGGTCGGTCTCGCTTCTGTTCTCGACAGCCCCTGACTCGACAACGAGGGAGTCTTTCTCTCAGAGAAAAACCCAAAATCCTGGCAAGAGTATCATCACGAAGATCTCGGTATCCCAACAGGGCCACCGAGTATTGTTCTCGGCGTGTCTCATGTTGAGCCATTTCCGCGTGTCTGCTTCCAGTGGAAGGAAGGCGTGTCCGTCTTCTCGTGCGCGATAGGTTGTGTCGCTGGCATTTTGGCGATATCACAATGTAAGTATTATGGCGATCGTGCGCGGTGTTTCGAGGTGGCGGTCAGGATGCGCGGGCGAGCGGCGCAGACAACCTACCCGGACTCTCGTCCTGCGGCAGGGAAACTCACCGGTCGGTCAGCGTCTTCCAATGGAAAAATGCTCGAACTTCGTTACCCTGCACAGGTATTATCTGCAGACCTGGATCCTATTACGGTTAAGTACGCGGGGTTTGTAAGGCTCGAGAAACGAAAGAGCGGGAGGGATCCGTGGGATCTGGAGTGAGACCCCGGAGAGGATCTTGCCGAGCACGGGTGATGCGGCTAAGCCCGGGGCGGATCTCGGACGGTCGACGTCCACCAGGGGAAGCGAGCCGCTACGAGACCTTCCCGATCCGTCCGCGTCCGCCGCCGCGACGGGAGCACACTGGGGTTTTACCCAATGGAAATAACCCCACCAAACTGCTATCAGATCTAAGCCCGACCACAATGCCCAGCCTGGGGTCCCGGAGGATTCGGACTGCCGGAAAATCTGACGATGCGCCATTATTATCCACCCAAGCCCATCCATGTCAGTCCAAGTCCGACGATACTGCGGGAGATAGCCGGCCTCATTCACTGCCCCCTCGACGAGAGCGAGGGCGAGAGGATCCATCCTGCATCTGCGCCTTCGCAATATTCTCCCAGGAGAAGGGGCCTCATCCGAGCCAGTTCGCAAAAGATGGGGGGCGATTCCATATCGAGACTTTTCTTCAAGAGTGCCGACCCTCCACTCGTTATTAGCCGGGGACAAGCAGAGGGGTCCGAGTTGACCGGTCTACGCAGACGCAGGCGCACAGACAGCTGGCCGGGAGTTTGCTCCCATCTTCAGATGGCTTACCACCGCAGGAGAGAAAGAAGCATGATCGGCTGAGGCCACCTCTCGGCCATTGGTGTTTGATGGTCTCGCAGAGAAGAGGCGTTCTGAGTTGGCCAATACCCGACGTCCCGATGGTCCAGGCGCCGGCGGCAGCCAACAACAAGCCCAGCGTAACCCCTTTTGAGTGTCTTTTGACAATTCCAATTCTTTTGCTTCCTAGCGGCCGCATCTCCAAGATCCGAGCCGGTCCCGGGCGATCACCGGTTTGGAGATCCACAGGCCTTGGCCGTTTATTAACTGGAGAAAAAGGCCACCAGCCACGAGTGGAGCGGCAAAACTGGCCCGGCCCCATGGGGGACTTGCTGAGGAATCTGCTTCATGTGGCCCAACTTCAAACCCTCAAGAGACGGCACGCAACCCGCCGGTTGAGCCCGTCAGCAGCCAAAAGGGCCGAAAAAGAAGTTGAACAGCCGAGTCTGGGGGATGTGATGGAATCATGTTGACGTCGGGGAATTTCTCGTTGCGCTAGAGGCAAATGGAAACCCCGGCCGGCTGTAAGGGAGGCAGGTCGTCGTTGGCCGGGGATAGATGAGGAACAGAAACATCTTTCCAGGTTACTCCGTAGGGTCGGTAACACAAAGTGGACGGGGTGAAGAAAAAAACGGCCAGACCGCAGGCGGGCCGCTGGTAATCTGTCTAGGTCCCTGCGTATCATCCTAGACACGCAACAAACAAGAAAACCAACCTCATCGGCGGACGTAGAGCTTGAGCCCCAAACGGGCAGGCGCGATCACGATGTTGAGCGAACAGCCGTGACGCAAAAAGATAAGCCCGTTATTTTCTGCTAAAAACTCCAAACAAGGCAAGAACGCCCAAGCAAACATTCCCCCTGGGCTTCCATCCTTACAACCCTACAAATTGGGAATTTCCATCAATTCCATCCTCACCCACCGGCACACCAAGTACCAACCAACCACCACAGCCGTTGGTTGTTGGCTGCACCACCCACCTCACTTCCCATCACTTCCACCTCCCCGACCTCCACGGAAAACAGGCATCGCAAACCGTCCGTCCGTCGTCTTCAGGCTGCCGGGCAGACGGGGCGGCGCAAGCACACACACACACACACCTACCTAAGCTCGGGCGGGCAGCGGACAGCGACATCATGGTTTGTACGCCCGCCCGTTCGTCCGCCCATAGCCTACCTACTACCTACGTACGATACCGCGGTAGGTAAGGTAGGTATGTAGCACAGAACCAACCTCACTCACTCATTACCGCTGCTGCGCTCAACTCACATCCCCGTGCGTGCGTGCTGCTGCTGCTGCTGCTCGGTTCTTTCCAGGTTCCCGCTTTTCGTTCCGGAATTCTGCTACTGCTGCCGCTGGTGCTGGTTCTCAGCTCCAGTGCCTCTATCCATGGAATCCGTGGCTGGATGTATCTGCTCTAGGTGACCATGTGTCCCCTTCTCAAGACGGAACACCTACCTAGCCTCCCGCGATGCTTGGCAACCGAGCGAGCACGCAAACGTCGAGGTAGTCCGTAGCTAGCTACCCCACCATCCGAGCGCTGAGTCCCTCCCACCTTGCTGCGGAAAAGCTTCGACCCACCCCGGTCAAGTGCCCCAGCAAGCACTGTGTTCAGTTCAGTAAGACAGCGATGCAGAGACTTGCCTCCCGCTTCTAGGGTGCATAGGAAGTATTGATTTGAAGCGGTAAAGGTTGCCCAGCCACCGAGGTACTCCTGCGACTGGTTGCAGCTAGCTTCCGGAACCTACACGTATGTATGTGTGCGTTGTTCAGAGGAGGGACAATCCCGAACAGGACACGGCTGGCGGGTGCTGAGAAGCCGTGAGCCTCCTTTGAGTCTAGCTGGGATGCCGTAGATACTAGTCTGGATATGGCAGAGACCTGCCGGCCGTGTACCGGGCACTGCAAGATCGCCAATAACCGCACTTGATGGTCACCATGAGTTGTGGATTTCGGCAGCCTTCCTTGGTCTATTTCCAGAGATAGCTCAGGACTATGGTAGATGGTACTCGGTGATGGTACGAAGCAGTGTTTGTAGATGTCTAGATGAGACCTGGCCGTCTCCACTCAAGTTCTTCATATCTCCCCGTTTCACCCTATCCTCGCGACTCGACCGGGTCGTCCTGCGCAACCCAATCCATACAAATCACCCCTTCGTTCCTCCCACTCCCTTTCGTCCCCGTGTTGAACTCCCAAGACAGAGATGAGACCCAAAGTGCTGAGAATTCAATGGGGAGGGCGTAAAGACGCATAGGCAAACGCTTCAAAGCCTGGGAGGTAATGAAGATGAAGACTCTGCAGAGGTCATGCGCCTTGGTGTCCGCAACAGCCCCCCTCCGCATCTCGAGATAGAAAACAACCCCTCCCGCCCGCCGCCATCGAGAGAACAAAAAAGAATCGGATATTTGCGCCCAGTGATGCCCTCTTTTGGTTCGTGCGCCATTCGCCGTTGCAGAGTCGGTTATGTCAGGTGGTCGTAGAGAAGGGATAGATAGAATATGAGCAGGAAATCGAATGAAGGAGTATCGGTGTTGTGAAGCTGACCCAAACAGGCTGAGCTGCCGAAGTTACCGGGGCGTGCGCATCGGAGGGGATGTGTGGTGGTGAGAGCCCGGCGGGGGAGCTGTGATCGCCGGGCTGAGCAAACAAGATGCGAACCACGACGGCTTCCGAAGAAGCTGCGTGGTGTTCATAATACAACGCATCGGCTCTTGCGCTCGCTCTGTTGGCGCCGATAGCGGCTCTCCTTCCCCTGCGAACTCCGCTCCCCCCTGGATCCCTCGTGTTTGCCAGTGCCCGTGGGGGAGAGCGGCGAGGACGCAGCCTGTCTTTGTCTCCGCAGGATGCGGACTACATCGTAGAATGCCTTCTCGACGTTGATGCAGTTCTTTGCCGACGCCTCGACAAACTCGCAGCCCAGCTCGCGTGCCAGAGCATGCCCCTCCTGGGTGGACACTTCCCTATCCGAGACCCGATCGCTCTTGTTTCCTACGAGCATTATCGGGACGGGTGCCGACGAGCTGATGGCGGCAATCGGCGAGCCGGGGTACGACGGCGATGATGCGGTCGACTCCTTGACCCTCTGGATCTGGTGGTGGAATCGCTTGATGCGCGAAAACGACGAGCGCGACGAGACGCTGTATACTAGAATGAAGCCCTCTCCGTCCCGGATCCACTGGTCCCGCAGCGCTGTGTACTCCTCCTGTCCGGCCGTGTCCAACACCTCGAGCATGCAGGCTTGTTCGTCTATCACGGCCTGCTTCCGGTATGAGTCCTCAATTGTCGGGTCATACTGTGGGTTGTGTCAGCAAGGTTCTTGTGCAGAAGTTGTCACGACGGAGCAGGTGCGCAAAAGCTGGACACCAGCAGGCATGGCCCGAAGCTCAAAGGCAAAGCGATGAGGACCTCCGAGGGGGGGGGGGGTATGGAGGGGACGCACCGTCTCGACGAAGTGCTGCAGGCACAACTGAATTGTCAAAGCAGTCTTTCCCACGCCACCATCCCCGAGCACCACCAGTTTGTACAGCACCATTTTCCC
>Ga0247780_1000931_pt1 | contig 21927 bp, 18 predicted proteins | sample UWRJL079202R5_FD_179927 | JGI IMG/M metagenome (GOLD analysis project Ga0247780, IMG submission 179927) | Plant litter microbial communities from Arlington Agricultural Research Station in Wisconsin, United States - UWRJ-L079-202R-5 | ecosystem: Environmental > Terrestrial > Plant litter >... | reverse complement strand
ACGGTGGGCTGGGGAAGAGATGTTGTGAGAGTCACGGCATGGGACTACAAGATCTTGGTCAAGGGTCCAGCGGGGAGGCTAGCTCTACACTTGGAAGGACATTGCAGCGCCTGTCGAGGCCATTCGAGGTGAAGGCCAGCCATGGAAGTGACAGTGTCACCCACACCTAGCGGAACCTAACAATTTACGTGACGATCTGCAGTGCTGTAGCCAGCTGGATGCCTACGGCAGTGAGATTGTGTAAGCTGCTGGGCCTTGGGGTGGTAGCACGTTTTGCTAGGCGTCTGATGAAAGGCTCTAGGTCTCGTTCCGCCAGCACACGACTTTGCACAATGTTCGGTGGGCTGTAGAAAGACTAGTCGAGAGTGAACTCCCACTATAGTTAATACATCAGGCCTAACTTGGCTGTGTGGGCTCGAAGACTACCACGACCAGATGCTTTTCGGAACCTGAGTCCAGTCGGCCGCATCGAAGCCGACAAAGATATTCCTCCTCGCCATGGCGCCCGTATCCTTGGACTACTCACTCGCCGAAACCTGCCTCGTCGCACGTCGTCTCCAGCTCGTCGTCGAGGCCGGGCAACCTCAGAAGGGCAGGCGCGGCCACCGTATCAGCCTGAACGGCATCGCCACGCCCGCGAGCTCGCCGGTTCCATCCGCCGTCCTCAAGCCGATTTTTTCGGCGACCTCGCGGGACTAGGGGATCCATTAACTTGCGGATGTGGAAGCACGCCACCATGTGCCTGAGCAGGAGGTCATAGCCAGCACGAACCAGAACACCATCGACAACAGCGTATCAGGCCTTTCTACAACGATACCCATACTCCAATAGAGCGCGCTGCTAAGAAGTTGAGTAGCTGGGCGATGCATCAGACGGACTGGCTCCCTACCGATGGAGAAGACGCTCGAATCTGTGAGGGATAGGGCTCTCCTTGGAAACACCCAGTTCACGACCCTAAAATCGACACCATGAATTTCCCTTTCCTTCTTCGGAACTGAGCGGTTGCCGCCTTGGCCTGAGCCAGACTAAGCCAGGCTGAGCGAGGGGGTTGCAGTTCTGGGCTGCCTCGGCTACAGTTGCCACGGGTCTAAAATGGTGGTGGAGATACGAGGGCCCAGTTTTAGGACCGCTACCACCACCTCGCGAGTCGCTCGACAAGAGATGCGAATTGAGCTCAATAATCCGAGATGCGATCGTGTCAATTGAGTCGCTCGACGGAAGATGCGACCGTGACAATTGGGAGCATCGATCGCTTATATTGATCGCTTACCAGAGCGGTCATTGGACCAGAGCAGCGAGGAGCTTCTGTGTGAATTCTTGTGCCCCACCCCGACAGTACGCGCCTTTTTAGCGCACTATCCCTCATCACCAGAACTCGCCACACCACCAACGTGTGAGAAAATCTTCTTCGCACTCCCTTGTCAACCCCAATAAACCCAGTCAAAACGGCAGCTAGTCAAAAAGCAGTCAAAGAGTTCTCCTCTCCCCCATCACACCAACACTTCCCAATATTCCATCACCAGCGACCATTCTCCCCCCATGATGGCTGCGCGCGGTTCTCCCGAGGCGGCTACAGACACCACCATGGCTTCGCTTGAGTCCGAGTCCGAGTCTTGCATTGACATTGTTTCAGTTGACGGTTACTCGTTCGACCAGATCATTCAGCACATCGTCAACGCCTACCGCGACGGTACCGAGTCGATCATCAGCCTGCACTGCCCGGCCGACGGTGCGTGGGACTTGGGCGCGCGTATCAACGAGAAGCTGGTTGAGCTTGACCAAATTAAGATCCAGCGGTTCGAGTACGATTACCAGTCCGGCATCGCGTATATTGACATCATGCCCGAATCAAGTCTCCATTTCCAGATGCTGGTGGGCACACATAACCATACCGAAATCAGTCTTGCTCGCTTCATTGCCACGATTCCAGACGCCGCGCTTCGCCAACGTATCGTTCGCGAGGTTCTTGATTTCGGCACGGCTCGTATCGAAAAAGAAGGGAAAATTCTCAAACAAGGCGACTTTACATTCGGCACAATCAAAAATAAGCTTCCTTCCCTGGTTGGCGAGGTGTCGTAGAGTGAACCCCGCAGCCACGTGGAAAGAAAGGTTGTCCAGTATGTTGAGTGTGCTGAGGGAGAAATTCAGGCCGCCATTGTCCTTGATGCACAATATCCAAAGGCAAACAAGGCTAAAGTCACCTTGCTCGTCGCGGATGGCACCACCGCAGGCACTTGGGTTCGATATTTCGAGACTATTTACGACGACAACCTAGTCGAGCAACCCGAGGGCGAGGTTGGTCTGTACATGTCCGACTTCCTTGGTCATGCCGGCTTGCCAACTGCCTTCTGTCGCCCTTCGGCCGCCGAGACTGCTGCTGGTGTCCAACGGTTTGTTTCCCAACTCTAAAAAAAAAATTAAAAAAATAAAGCTAACACCTAACAGGGATCCCCAGGTCCTCCTCACGTATGAGCAACTTCGGAACATCTTCCTCAAGGCCCGCGCAATCTATCAAGGAACATACGAGCCGGGTGACGGTGAGGAGGAGGACAACGTGTACACTATAGTTCAGAGTGCTGAGCGGGAGCGGGAGCGTGCGGATATCGCAACCTTCCATATTGCTATCCTGGAGGAGCAGGTGCGTCAGCTACAGAAACGAATCTAGACTTTGCAAGAGATGCAGCTACGTCAATCGGCTTCATTCGATTTACGCACCCGGTAGCAAACACGCAAAATTCATGGCATGACAGCAAAACGGGGCATCTGAAGCAAAGATTGTCTATTCCTAGGAATCCAGCGCTACCTAACCCTCCCGCGGGACGGGATGCATTTCGTGGACGATGCCGCAGTCTTCCATGATGCGGGCGCGCTTGGCAGCCAGACTGCCTATGTCCTCGGGCACGACGCCCAGGGCCGCCAGGAGGTAATCGGCTTTCCACTCTACATTGGTAAGTCTTTGTACTTTTCCCACTTGGGAGATACGTGGGAGATAATTACCTGGTAAGAGCATGATCTCCAGCGCCGTCTGCGGGAAGCCGGGGATAGCCCTGCCGTTAGCAGCCGGCGGCTCAATGGCCTCGTCGGCCGTGGTGACGCGGTGGGCGTTGTAAAGGCGGACTATGTCATTGGCGATATCGGCTGGGTATACCCGCCGCGTGAGCTCGATAACGCAGGCTATGTCGACGCGTAGCTGGTGGATCTGCCTGTCGAGCTGTGCCTCTACCTGGCACATGAACGTGGCATCAAGTGTGCCAGCATCAGCAAGCTGGGCCTCGATGGCCTCTATCTGCTGGGCCGCCCTAGACAGCTGCGCTGCCAGCCGGCTGATAGGGTCATTGGTGTCGGCCGGGTGGTTGCCATTGGCCAGGGGATAGCCGTCGTCGGCAGGGCTGTTATTCGGTACAGCCATCCCGACGCGGCACGGGCACCAGCAGAGGCCGTGCGGGGGCAGCTCGATGGCCATGATGGAGATAAGTGTGCGCTGGAACAGAAGTATTAGAGTAGATTGAGAAGAAAAAAAAGGTGGCAGTTCAAAGTTTGATCGATCAAGTCATGGCGACGGAGAGAATTAAGTAATGTCGCCGGAGAGAATCAAGTGGTGAGGGCGCTGGAAGAGGGGGAGGCTATCTGGAGCATTGCGGACTGCATTGCAGAGAGACAGTGTCTTAGATTTTCTACCACATACGGTATAGGGTTTCTGCTTGGCAAGACAGTCTCGCATCTGGCATTCCTTTTTTTCTTGTCTTGTTTCTCTTTTCAGAGCCAACATCAAAGCCACAACGCGATGGTGTGGCAGCTGCAAGAGTTCGGATGCCAAAGTGTCTTAGATTTTCTATCACATACGGTATAGGGTTTCTGCTTGGCAAGACAGTCTCGCATCTGGCATTTCTTTTTTTCTTGTATTTGTTTCTCTTTTAAGAGCCAACATCAAAGCTACAACGCGATGGTGTGGCAGCTGCAAGAGTTCGGATGTAAAGCGTCACGGGTGGCATATCTGATTGGCCAGGTCCGTCGATCCCTTGCCTGCGAGTTGAGCCGCCCTGCCCTGCACTCGCTACCCCGCTCTCTCTCCCTGCGTCGATAACGCTAGTCTGGCCACGGCTGGTGAGCAGTGCTGCCGGAACTCGCATTCCGCTCGGCGCTCGCAGCAGACCAACGTTGGGCGGCTCAACGGATGAGGCCTGTGCACAATTTTCTCCATTCGGTGACGTGCGTTGAGTCAAAAAAAACTTCATACTTGGCCGCCTGCTCTGCTCTCTCGGCCTCAACTCCAGGCCGATGTGTGCCCCCGTCCGCGCGTCGGTCGCGCTCTCTTCGCGGGCAACCGATCGCTTTAGACGTCGCGTCGAGCCCCCTCTTCCGGGTCTGCACGGGCGTCGCGTCTCCAGCGAGATATCCGCTCTCTGCCAACTCCCCTCAATAGCTCTGCAGAAGCTCTGTACCTGTTGGCTCCGAGGTAACGCACACGAACAACGCCGCAAGAAGCTTGCCGGCATCGCTAGAACCGTGAATCGCGGGCACGTCTGTTGGGCTCATGGATTGTAATTGGCTCGCCAGATGAAGCAGGATCGCCTATGCCGTGTTGAGAGCTCGCGATGGTGTATCCAATGGGAGGTCGCGACTGGGCGCCCCGGCGAACATGAGGGGTGTTCAAGAGCGGAAAGAGTACGCCACCTAGCCAAGTTAACTAAGGGTATCCTTGACCAGATGTTGCCGTCGAAAGCTTCCGTTTTCTGACTGGTTGGCCGTGGCTTCGCCTGGCCACGGCATCCACCAATCATAATTTAGCGCACGGACCCAGAGTTTTGCCCCTCATTCCTGGTGCCCCACGCACCAGCTGTTTGATCGCGAGGTCAACTGTCAATGCGATCCACTTGAACAAGGCTCTTCTTGTACTACGTTATACTCTATTGCGATGATCTACACCTCCGCCGGGGTAATAAACACTAGTTCGTTAGGGGACCTACTGTTACTCCCTGGTAGAGAAAGATCGAGAATCATAACAGTGGGCCCCTTGACGCGCTAGTCTTTATTCCCCCAGCGGAGGTGTACTGTTGGTCTTGGCCAACGCTCTAACAATTATTATCCCGAGGACTTGTGCGGGGCCTGATTATGTAATAATGTCGGGCCTGTCCTCACAGGTGCCCCCCCGAAAAAATGGCTCGCGCCCTCGCGAGTCGTTCAGAATAAAGAAAAGAAAACACAACAACCTTGTTCAAACTCTTCAATCAACGAAATGCCTTCTTCTCCCAATTGTTTGGCTGTCAGCCATTCATCAAATTCAGGTCCCAAGTCTTCGTATTTGATCAAATACCGGGTAACACCCGCGTTCGTTCGTTCTGTCCGAACGATTTTCCTCGCATGATCCAGCCTTCGTACTGGCCCTGCGTCTGGCAAACGCCTACCCTACTGGTCAAAAACAGCGGGTTCAAGGTGGTCAATAGATATGACGTCGTTGATCTTCCAGTTCTGTGGCAGTTCCAGCCTGTACGCCAATCGGTCGATTCTTTCCGTGATCTTGAACGGGCCGGCGTACTGTCCTCCGAACTTCTTCAGAACAGCCGCTTGGGGCACCATGTAGCCGTTGTGCAAGCAGAGCCAAACTCGGTCGCCAACGGAGAAGAATCGTGGCTGTTTCTTCTAATCGTTGTACCATTGGTTGGTTGTCATGGCGGCTAACGTGATCGCGTCGTGGATGCTCAGTCGATGGGCTACACGATCAAAAACTTGTTCTGGCCTTCGATCAGCCACGATGTCTGGCACGTAGTTCGGCGTGAATCCTAGAACCACTTCGTTCGGCGATGTGCCCGTGGACGCGGTTCGGACGTTGTTCGACTCGAACTGGAGTTGCGGGATCGTCCGGAGCCATTGTGAAGGGTCTTCCAGATAGTTGATGTAATGGCGCAATGCCGACTGCATTGTTTGGATCATCTGCATTCCAGTCACATGCCCAGTGCCGCCCGAGGTCCAGGGAAAGCGTGTTTGGACTGCAGGAGTAGAGTTACCTTGGAAGTTTAACGTGGCAGCAGGCGCTCTCGATGTGAACGTTGTTCTGGGCAAGGTTGAGCCTGCGCTAGGTTAGCAGACATTTCCAGCGCGGGTCAGCCACCAGGCGGTGCGACAAACGCATCCAGAATAAGCGACTTGCTGATGATCTAGTGGAGGTGGGCAGGACAGCTTCAGTTACGACGGTGTACAATTTTTACGACATGCCCAGGACGTTGGGTGCAGTTTACTGTCATGCCCAGGACGGAAATACCAAAACAAGTATGGTCGGCGTTCTTGCTTTGTGTTGCATCGTACCAGCTTTCCCGGTACCTGCCCTGGACGGCATGTATCATGGAGCTGTAGCGCGTGCAGCAGGCATCATGGCACGATCTTTGAACCACTCTTCGAGCGAGGCAGATCGAGAAAACTGAGAAAGTGGCGGCTGCACGGCCGCCACTTCGTGTGCCACCAAAGTAAAAAATAGCCATAAAAAGCGCAGGTGTGCCCGGACTCGGGATAATCGCGGGACCGAGAGTGAGTTGAGGTTGTGGCGAGAAGTTTCGGAATTTTTGCTGGGCTCTGCCATGACTTGTGGAGGAAGGAGGGTGAGGCTGTCGGCACCGATGGAAGAAAGTGGGCAAAGTTCTGGTGAAGCGAAAGCGCTTCACCACGAAGCCGGTACGCGTCTAGCTTCATGTCAACGGCAAGCCTCTCAGTTCCCCGGGCAATCGGACTTCGGTTCGCTGCGACGATCCCGGTGATTTGAGTCTCGATCACATCATGACGGTCTCTGCCTCTCATTATTATGCCTGCATCAAAATCGCTCACTTCGCATCCCACAAGGACTTCGAGCGCGACTCCGTGGGACAGAGCATCATCTACGTCAAAGATGTCGTCGAGTGCAAGATCACGGAACACAACTCAGTACAGGACGTCAGGGACCATTTTCACAGCAACTTCGGTGCCAAACCGACCAATCCAGCCTACAAGCTATCTGTCGTGGCTCTCACTACATCGAAGGTTTCGATTGACATCCCGAGGCCTGCACTCGAAGCGCTGCGCCGCGTCAAGGATGTTCTTTTCAACCAGCTCGACACGCTCAAGAACATGAAGTACGACGACGCAGGCAAGGCCAAGCTTGTCTTGTCTTTTCCGCAAGAAGAAGATGACATACGCTGCAATCTCATTAGCGCGTTGCTGGGTCGTGAAGCCAATCTGAGAAAGGAAGGCGTCAACTACCCCAACCCTCTGGACTTCTGGTTCCAAGAAGAGAACGGTGGACGCAGAGAGACGCTCTTCCCTTCGCACGTGGGTCACAAGGACGATTTTCCAAAGCTCGCCACAAGCATGAAGGTGTCTCGGTACCTGACGCACGACCAGCAGCTCGTTCACCAGATGGTTGGCTCAACCTATGACGAGACACTGCAAGTCGACGAGTACTCGAAACTGCGCACAACAGAACTCGATGCATATCTCATGCAATTCCCATATGCAGACGAGCGCCAGTTCCTCATGTTCATCAAGACGGACGAGAAGTATCCTGGCCTCCCCCGAGCTGGAGAGGGCTGCCGTATCAGGATTGCCGGCGCCAAGGTCATCACATTGATGGGGCCGGATGAGATCATTGACAACATCATCAAGCTCATCGAACAAGCGAGGGACGAGGGTGACCCCGTCGGTGCTGCAATTCGATTGGTTTCCCCGTACTTCAAAGAGGGACTCTCTCAGGATCTTGCCACAAAGTTCACTTCCACGACTGAAGAGGAAGAAGCAGATGTGGACGACGAGTATGATTGGCAGGTCCGCGTTCGAAAGGAACTCGAGAAATTGTCGAAGGAGAATGAGCTTCAGCCTCCCTTACCAGTCGACGAGGTAACACCGGCTGATGATATGGAGACAGGTCCAGATGATGTCAATGTCACCTTCATCGCACACAGGCGGGACATTTCGGCACCGGTGTTCGGACATGAGTACCAGATGTTCATTGTCACGAAGCCGAACAAGTCGCCTTCAGACAAGAAGCCCATCCAAGTCGAGCTCCCCCTCATCAGAGCGTTAAGGACTTCCAGACCAGGCTCTGCAACACGCCCACGGTGAACGTGTCCTTGACAAGGGTGCACTCGGGTAGGACACTGAAGGTAGAAGCACTCGCGATTAACTGCCTCCATCACCCGAAGCCCAGACCTCAGAAAATGGCTGCCACCGAGGACTTGCTCAATGCATCCAAAGCCAAGTACACGTACCAGTTGCAGTTCGACGACTCCAAGGTGAAACCAGTCGACATCCTGGCCCGCTTGCCTGCTCTCGGTCGTTTCGCCGACGAGAACTCTAAAGATTATGATGCTCCCGTGTTCTGTCAGGAGACTTTCAGAGCGCTCGACTCTTCAAAGAAGAAGGCACTTGGCAGGTTTTCCAAGGTGCTAGCAGGTCTAGCTTTTATCAACGGAGTCGCTGGGTCGGGCAAGTCGACGTTTTTTCAAGCGATAATCCTGCTTCTCTTCTTTGCTCTCTGTGACAAGGAGGCCACGGTCAAGACTGCGATTCCCGCGGACAAGAAGGTGTTGTACGTCGTCAACAACAATTCAGCTGTCGACAACTTCGCCCAGGAAGGGATGAACAAGCAGACATCACTCCATCTCGAGCACCCCGTGCCTTTACTCCGCCTGTACTCAATGGAGTCTGAGATTGGAACCTACATGAAGAAGACAAGCGCGCAACGGGACGACGCCCTCGCTGACTCAAACGCGGCGGCTGAATTTTGCGATTCCTTCACAGGTGAACCCTTCATCGCCGAGCTGGCGATAGGGCAAATAGGCAAAGACATGAAGGCGGCCCAAGAGGCGACTCGTGCAGAGAAGGCCCGGCACCGAGGGATTTCCTTGGAGTCCGGCGCCGCACAATATTTCGAGAGACACCGCGACGAATTCCCCGCGCTCGCAGAAATTCTCCAACAGATCCAGCAGCAGACTGACGGAGTCATCGATCAGGATACTCGGTCTGCCCTAAAGACGCTGATCCGAAATCTTTACACGACTTTCCTCGGGCAGCTCTCAGGCGTCATCGTGACAACCCCGGTGGCCGCAAGCAACCATCTGGTTCACGGAAGTTTCAAGCCAGACATAGTTCTCGTGGATGAAGCGGGTCGCGTACGCGAGATGAGTCTGATGATCTCCATGACGTGGTACGACGCGCCGCACATTGTCGTTGGTGACCACTTGCAGTTCGGGCCGCACTCGATTGTAGAGCATCGTGTTCACAATGCTCTACAGTCAGAGAATCCATTTGCACCCTCAATCACAAACTCGACACTCTCTCGTGCAGTCCACGCGGGAAAGACGCTCGCTAGCCTAACGGTCAATCATCGTCAGTTGGGAGATCTCTACCAGCTCCCGAGCCAGCTGTTCTACTACAACCAAGTGCAGCCTTTCTTGAGAACCCCCGACCGCTCAGTTCCAGCTGTGAAGGCATTCGCGGAGTATATCATGACTCTTCAGGGAGCGACCAACCCGTCGGCTACTGAGAATGATACATCACGCTTGTTGGTCGAGTTGCCAGGTTCGCAAGCCCGGAAGGCCGGTTCGTCGACGTACAATTCTGCCCATGTGGAGTGGGTGTTGGACCGAGTCAAAGAGATTCTCGACAGCCCCAAGATCAGGAACAGCAAGGGTAACCTGCCTGCGGGAATTCTCATCATACCTCTCGACGTCGCTCAAGTCAACGAGTATCGTCTCAGAATCAAGAAGCTTGTCAACGCTGGGAAGTGGACAGAGGATGACGCGAAACGTGTAGAAGTTTGCACTTTGGATGGGGCACAAGGGCACGAGCGCGACATCTCTATCGTTGACTTCACTCAAACGTCGGAACCTGGTTTCACCACCGACCCGCGGAGACTTCTAGTTGCCCTCACCAGAGGCATCATCGGCGAGATTATCATCCTGAACCGCGGGATTTTTAACACATGGGACACAGGCAAGCGAAGCACGGATGCGTACATGCTTCACCGCGTGCACTCCAAGATTCGAGCCAAAGCCGCTCTAAGAGTTGTCTATTGCCCGGTTCACGAGACGTATCGCCACAAGTTTGACGATGAGGTTTGCAAAACGATCACGGCGAAACCCATGGGCGAAGATCACAAATCGTGCGACAACACCACGCATTCCCAAGGTGCTTGCCCGAAGCGCAAGTGCAAAGGTTGTGGCATGATCAGACATTTGGCCAACGAATGTCGCGAATTGCACTGTTCTAGATGCCAGGAGAATGGCCATCTCTCGTGGGACTGCACGTCCATCAAGAGATGCGTCCATTGCCACCAACCATCGAAGAACCACAACGATACCACTTGTCAGGAGATCAAAAGCGCACGTGTTGCTTCCCAGAAGTGCAACATCTGTGACGAGGAGGGCCACGTCAGCAAGGATTGCACCAAATGCAAGACTTGCAAGGAGGATGGTCATATTGCTACGGAGTGCCCGACGAAGCGTCCTAATCCTGATGCTTGCAAGAGGTGCAGATCGGGAGAGCACCAACAGCCGAATGTCCCGAGACCATTCAATGCACCAAGTGCGCTGTCTGGGGTCATGACTCGACTGGTTGTACGGCAAAGCCTAGAGCAAAGCGCACCGCTGGCAATCAGGCACAGGTCAAGGGCAGTCAAGAGGAACCCACCAGTGCTAACCAAGAGGGGCCTACCGATACCAACAAAGAGGAACCCGCCAATGCCAAGACTGGAAAGACCCCGTTCCTCCCGGTCAAGACCGGAGTATCGAAAACCACAAATGCCGATAGTACGTTCGATATGATGACGAACCTTTTCCAACAAGGATCCTTCGATGAGGATACTGCCGCTGAGACTGACGATGCATGGGGCGGTTCTGCTGTTGGCTCTGGTGATGTCTGGGGCAGTTCTGCCCCCGCTGACGATGCCCAGGGCAATCCCGACAAGGTCGCGACGGGCGCTAGTGATTGGTAGTTCCAGCGAATCCGAGTTGGGGATAAAGGGAACTCAGATATGTACAATAGATGATTAGACATCTCGTTAGGGAAGACTGGATGCTTCCAGGGGACATGAAGCCTCTGGGGCCTAGCTCAATGGAATCGCGATGTCTATCAAAAACTTCTCCCTTGTGCTGTGACGTGAAACAGGATATATGAGCCCAATTCTCACCTTCTAGTATCATCATCATCACCAAGTCAAGGTCAAGATCCCCTGAAAATCATTAGGCAGACTTCAAATAGGTAGGTAAGCGGGCGCACTGGGGCTAAAACACCGCCGAGAAGCTCGCCAACAGGGAGATTCTCCAGAGAGCGCGCGAAGAACTGGATAACGATGTGACCTGCCGCCAAGACGATCCATGTTCCAAATGACCATTTCCGGCCGTATTTCTTGGGGCGACACGGAACGGCTTCGCATTTGACAAGTCTCAGTACATTTCAGAGGCTGGAGATTACGCAGGCTACCAGAGCAGGTAAATCAGATCATGTTGAAGAGTTGGAGTGACTTTTTCGAGTCTGGCGATGAAAACATGATCGTTGGTTTCCATCCATGTGCGATTACCAACAGAGATCGCATCCTCAAATTGTGTGTCGTCGCCCTTCTGAAGGAAGGGGAATGAGCTAACATCTTCCAGCTGAAAGTTATCCCTCCAGGCAAAAAACACCAACCAGCGAAGCGGAGCAGACCAGACCGTCACCTCACGCCGGGGAGAGCAGGAAACCGTTGCTGCAACCCTCTCGCCGCCACAACAGGCCCAGAGAAACCTCGAGCACCGCCTTCCATCGACTTGACATCCTTCTACCACGGCAAAGCACAAGAGCGGCGCCGAGACGAGCAGATTCTTGCAACCCCCACCTAGGCCAGATCGCCTGTGCGGGGCTGGTCGTCTTCACTATAGCGACAGCAAGAACGGCGCCAGGGCCAGACAAAAGGTACGGCTTCGAGATTGGCATATAAGCTCACTGATTGTTGACCCCAGTTCTTCTCCAGTTCCCAAAGGCGCCGCCGCGCCCCGAAACCGGCGGTCGGGTCACCAGAAGTTGGGATACGGTTGAGCAGCGGTGATGCGTTCAAATAGACAGGAAAACCTCCTAGGACGAGATTCAATCCGGTGCCGTATCACCGACAGCGAACTTCCGTACCATGCGGGAGTAGGAGGACCAGTGATGGTGGCCTGTCTACGCACACGATTGCCTCGTACCTCCGACGATCGCGAGGAACAAAGTCCTTTGGCAAATATCGTATGCGCGGCGACCACGGGGCTCATTGGACAAGTCGGTTAAAACGTACGGATACCCACAGAGGTAGTGCGTCAGACAACCCGGATACATGCGTTTGAGTCTATCAACGATCTACACAAGATTGGGGGGATGAACATTTCTTTTGCCACCGGGTGTTCGCTTCTTGAACAAGCGCAACATAGCAGTAACCGGACGCACGGTGAAGCAAATGATGGTAAGAGCAGTTTCGGGTTAAGTCCAGGACCTGCAGCCTCCATGGTCGCCGGAGGTCCTGAAAGGGTGCGTTGATTGCTTGGTTGGCGAGGTGGGACGCAGACTTTTTTATAGGCGCTTCCCCCAAACGTAGCCTGACGTACCGTCTCCGGGGGCTCAGTACCCTGATCAAAGGCTCTCTTGGTGTTGGCATGGTCAAAATCGACACACGCGGCGACGACTCGCAACGGCATGGGCTTCTTGGCGGAAGCGTATCGGAGGGAAATCTCAGCCCAACGGCGCAAGGGAACAGTCTGCTAATGGAATTTGGGTCAGAATAGTGATTCTCTCGAGCCTCCCTCAGCAGTTATGCGGGCGTATTGAGGAATAGTCCATTGCATGAGAAAAAGATGGAGGAGTTGTCCAAGGTATGCGACGTCGCACCATTGCACCGTGAAAACACCATGAAATACTTGACCGCGTGCTGAAAGTTCGGGGTGCAGGGTTCACCGCTTCAAGAATCGCGACGAGACTCCATTATCTCAAGGAAATGAGGCCATCGGCGCCATAATGAGCGAAAACCTCTTAGTCCACACGGGCGTGTCGGAGACGATCAATTTCGAAAATGTGAAGGCAGGTTCAAGGGCGGGATGCCGAATTCCAATCCATCTCCCTTCACTAACATGGGCCGAGTCCAGAGCTGCGTCAACCTGTTCAAGAAGCCAAAGTACAAGCAAGACCAACAAGAGCAAGTCCAGAGCTGCGTTAGCTTGTCCAAGAAGCCAAAGTACAAGCAAGACCAGCATGAACGAGTCCGGAACCTCGTCAGGTTGTTCAAGAAGCAAAATTAGAGGAAGGCTGACATCGATCGAGGCCAGACCTGCGCCAACCTGTTCAAGAAGCCAAATTACGAGGAATATCAAAAAGACCGACTCCAGCCCTACGCCAAAAAGTACGGCTCCTCAACGGACGTGCAATATAACGACGGCTCGTCCATGCCGTACGCCTTGAACGCCGGGTGGCGCAGAGTCAGAGCCTTGAACCTTCTCCAGAGTCTGTCGCCCTGAAAACTAGGGAGTGGTGGCGCAGTCCCAGCATGATGAACCCTATGGGGCATGGAGGAATCACTCACCACCATCAAGGAGCTGGTTGACACCGTCTGTATTGGGAGGAATTTGCAAGAGGCGGCATTTCCTGGCCACCCTGTCACTTCGAGGACAGCCATCTCAATAAGTCAGCGGTATTGTTGGTGCACGTCTGCTCCGTCATTACACAGGCCTTCCTTCTGCGACCTTGTGCGTCGCTTGCCAGGCCCCGACGCCCTTTGGCAAATCAGGGCACACAACGGCTGGCCAGGGTGACGTCCGACGTGATCAACGTGCGCGACACAAGGCAATTCTCAACACCAACAATATTGAGTATGCTTTTGCGCGTCAGGAGAGGCCGGTGACCTGGCAATCGACGCCCTCTGGCACATCGAGGCAGGCGACGCCTACGCCGTTTCCAACCATGCGCTGGCAGGAATGAGGCCCGGCATGACCACTGTTGCGCGATAAAAGGCAGATAAAAGGCGGTTCCGGGCACCGATAGTATTACGCATGTGTTTGCCCATGGCGGGAGGCCGGCGAGGCGGAAGACTTCGGTGGTGAGGGCTTGCCAGATGAGAGTGGTGAGGCTGCCACTTGCGCGCCCCTGGCCATTCATTCCTAGTTGGACCGGAGGAGGCCCTCATCGACTACTCGTAAGACGAGGCACCTCCCACTGCCGTAATGGCAAGCGGAAACAAGCCTCATTTCCAGCGCCAACTCCATCAAAGAAACCAGGCTTCGGCTTTGATCCTTCGCCGTTATGTTATATTTGCGAACAATGGGGTTGTTGGGAATGCATGGGGGAGATGGCGTCAACTTTTGTGTAATTTTTACTTTCGTAGCATACAAAACTGTGGCTTTAGGGCCGCCATATCCTCGCCTGTGGAAGGCAATGATCCGGAGTCGTCATGGATGGGGACCTGGCTGAGCATGTCGCACAATGTTTGAGGCCCGCTTGGCGCGCATACAGCGCAGTAGAGGAGGCCAACCTGAAGTCTGCGGAACGCGACATCCTGCCACAAAGAGCGATGTGAAGCGCAAAGACTCGTCTTCGGAGTCGGAAATCGCAAGCAGCACAAACCGTCCATCGGCGAAGGTGTGTCGGCTTTCACAAGCGCATATGGCGACGAGTTCCAGGAGTTCTTAGTTTCCAACTCGCTAGACCAGCTCATGAACGACAGCTTCCATTGCCTTGCTCAAGATCCGCGAAACAGTGGCGGTTTCTTGGGGCGCAGCAAACGAGCATCTTATTAAGAGCACAGGTCCAGGGATAGCCGATAGCAGAGGCATAGCCGATTACTCTGAAGAGGCCTTCGATATTGCTGCCCCGGACGATGGCGTCACAGGCTCGAGTTTCCGGAAAGCGAGCTCGGCAGAGTCTACTGCGCGGTGCGAAGTCGATTTCGTCCACTTTCCGCTCCATGATCAACGGGTATCTGGCATCATTCGCAGGCGAATGCTCTTTATAGTAAAAAGAACAAGCCCATGTCTCTCTTCTCCCTAGCCCCTGAATCCTCGCCTTCAACTCTGCGCTGCTCTCCGTCCTCTGCGCTCGCATCGACCACTCGACATCCTACGACATGCGCATCGATTCGTACCCTGACCAGCCTCTACAACAGAATTGGTAGGTAGATCGCGGTCCACCACAAGGATCTCAAGCTAACCAACATCTCCAGCGCTCGTCTCGACCATACCGCCACGATTAGCGTCCATAGAGGTTTCTGCGCAATTCGGAAAAGACCCGTGTTAGCTCGCAACATGAACACGACGACCGTCCCCCTCGACAAGTCTCGTTCCGACAATACCCGCTTGTCTCGTCCCTACACGACACCCTACCTGGCAGCAAGGTGCCATGCTCGTATTACGCACACGTTTGTCTCGACGGCCCGGCGCGGCTGGGTTAGATGGATGTAATATGAAGGTCGGGAGGCTACAATGGTAACAAAGGCATTGCCATTGTCTAACCACGCACCCTCTCCTTGTTTTCCGCCCGTCACCGACCCGATTGCCACGAGACCAACGCCAATCCGGTTGGATCGCCAAAGTCAAAGAATCTGATCGCGCCAGCAGTACCAATATGCGTCACCTGCCTCTCCACAAAGTAGCGCCAGCGGATAGTGCCTCAACGAAAGAGCAGGATCGAGGTGTTCGCCGTGTTGAGGAGGTGGTCTGAGATGACACGGAGAGGGTCCTAGAAGATCGGCCGGGGCCAAAAACAACCAGGCGGCATCCGTATCCGAATTTGAGAGGCTTCACGTGGATAACGTACAGCGGACCTGACTTAGAATAAACGGGTGCTCCTTGTCGTACGCCCGTACGCCGTCAGGTCCTCCCACATTCTCTCGATTCAGCGGATGGTGCCCCCTTGTTGTATTCCATCTCTTTCGAGATACCTACAAACATTGCAATGCACGCCAACCCAGATGTCCCAGGCGAGGGCAATCATTGCGGCGCGGGATGAACAAAGGAGCTGCCCGACCAGGTTAGACTCGTTTCTTTTCCCCCCTGGTTGTCCCCATTTCGAAAGGATCGCGACGGCCTGCACAACAATCCAAACCCTCGCGCGCCTACTACCAACGCCCCGATCGACATCATTGCGGCCGTTCTGGGAAGACTCAGTTTCCATCCCGGGACTCCATCAGGAGCGCAGCCTACCGATGGTAAGGTCAACTAGGAGCCAGAGTCAACACTCGAGGTAGCCGGGAAGACGCTAACCCCCATCCTTCTGGTAGACTGGTTATAACTCCATTGTACCGTGCCTACTTCAGACAACTGCGGGTTACCATTGCGAAACTCCGGATGCGACTTCGTCCTGCGGCGAAACCTTCGTCACAACTTCCCCATGGATACCCGATCGATTGCCCTCACCGGAGGACCGCTCCTACACCATGCTCACCCATGTTTCGCTTCATTCTTGTCGCCCAACCGAGCAACATTCCCAAAGCTTTACCAGCCACCGCTCGACACCACTCCTGATCACAAGCCGTCTCGACGATTCGTTACTTGCCTATCAAGGAGCTGCAAACTCTCCGGATATGCTCCTGAATCGGCAGTCGATAAGGGCCAGGAGGTGCTCAGGCATCCTGTGCGCCGCCTACAAGGAAATGAGGGAGAGTAGAGCGTTTAGGGATTCCTGGCAGCATTGCTCGACACTCACCAGGATTGCCTGGCCGTGTAAGAGACCGCCCGTCAATGCGTATCAGAGCTGGATGACCTCAACGATGCTTTGCAGGGCGCCGTCTGTCAGGTAAACGGCCGACGGAGAATGTGAAGAGTTCGTTGGCGGACAAGAGACAACGCCGCAGCGTGGTTATCTCGAGGCATTGAGAAGATTCACCATGCCGCTGATGACCACATGCATAATTTTCTGCGTGTGTATCGGACGCTCGACATGAGTCGCGTTTCACTAGGGTTGACACAAAGGTCTAGCAGCTGGGTGTGGCCAACGGGACTGTCACCCGAGCCACCACAAACCCGCAGGCAAGGATTAAGCTCTGAGCGGCGCCGGGTGATGCAACTTAATCACTCCCCATCTGTAACGCCCGCTTCGCCCGCCCGTCCCCACCGAGCCCGCGGGAAAGAAGAACATATGGCCCGACTCGGAGCGCGCAACTAGGGTGGTGGATGGATCAAAGTTTGCGAAGTTTGGTCAAGAACTGTGTTGTAGCCTGAGGAGGTGCTAAAGCCGAAGCGGAACCTCCGGGAGGCCGGAGCGAGTACAGGAGAGTTTCCAAGAGACCGGGAGTCCGAACAGAAGTGGTTCGCATCCTGATGCTCTCGCCACCGCCCCGCCGAGGGTCTCCTCAAAAGGCAGCGTTGTCTCGCTGCGTCTATGTGATGGTCTTGTCAACCTCCCTGCAACGGAACAATCGCGTGATTTTAGCAAAGAGCAACATCCAGTCTTGGTAGTTGATGACGAACTATCGTTGGGAATGCTGGGGGTTAACATATGGCGGCACCAAAAACCGCAACATTCTTTACCACAACACTCAACATCTCGAACAACGCAGCCTCAAGATGAGCGCCTCCAGCAACGCCGCGGACGACGGTTAGGATCCGTTATTGCTCAACTATATTGCGCAGACACGGCAAATGCGTCCTGAGGACTAGAGAGACCCGGGTGTAGCGCGCCTGGGGGAGCTGCCAGGTCGACAGCACGAATCACGCAGGTGACTCGCTGAATGCGCTGCGAGAAGGCGCCCACCCAGCGGAATACCTCGGCTCCGTTCTAGGAAACACGACAAGATCATGCGCATTCTTTCCATGTCTGACTCAGAGAAAATGCTCGCAGCCCTCAGTACATGAGACGGAAACTTTGATCATAGGATTTGGGAGCGGTGCCCTCGCCACGCTGTGAGTTCAGCCATCCAAACGCCGTCATTGTGCTCGATCGATTGGTTTTCTATTACAGCGGCTTATCCGACGAGTACCTCTACACCCGCTTTGGACCTCTCGACGTCTCGGCCTCAAGCGAGCAGGAGCACGGGAGATATTCATGCATTCTCGTCCCCCAGTCTTCCAATACTTGTATTTAACGAGCGGCTTTCCTGTTCTCTCTGGTGCCTATCACGGATGGGCGACGGACTCAATAAGTACTTAGTAATCTTTCAATAAACTTCATTTTCCTCACAGGCTTTCTGTGGTCCCCTGTGTCTCGAACAAGCAGGAATCAGGTTTACATCCGCGTCTGCGTCTCTCAGCTCATCATGTGGCCTCTCTCTATCCTATCAGTTGCGTCTGTAGCAATGGTCTCGTTCCCCTTGCCATTCCTCGGCTTGTTTCCTTTTCAGCTCAAGGACAAGTAATCCACCATGTTTCCTCATCTTCAACGAGCTCCCCATTTGGAGTGTCCTTGACCCGTACACCACCCTTCACCGTCGCGGGCCGCCAATTCCCTTCCCAGCCCCTTAGGAGGTCCCCGGTTACCGGTTGTGGCTTCTCTCGATGGGGTAATTCCTACTTCTTCATCAGCTTCTGCTGTCCGGGGCTGGCCTGCCTTTGAGCAGTGCCTGTATGAAGCGAAAGAGATTGAGAACGATACAGCACGCGCGGCGACTGTCAAATGTTTTTAACTCTGCGGTGACTTAATCGACACGAGACAGCAGAGCTCATGTTCATCTATATTATTTAAACATCACGGGATACACCCCCTGCACATTCAAGTGCTCCCCCTCTTTAGTCACTACGTCAAAACAATGGGGCAGTCTATACAACGATTATCATCCAACAACCAAATGGAGGAGCGTCTTTCCTTTCACCACACCAAGTGTCTGTCCCGCTGTGCAGTGGGGCGTCCTACAACCAAGACACTGTAGTGATGTCGCAGCCAACAGCCTCGAGCCCCAGGGTATATACCGTCCTCGATTTTACCGGCACACTCCTCGCCGGGCCTCTGCTCCCACCAGCAAGTCATCTTGATCTCCTCCTCCTCCTCCTCCTCCCGCCCTCACGATGGCCGACCCATCGGAGTCAGCGACAATGTCCCGTTCCGGAGTGACTGGCAGAAATGAACAGAAACAGCCTGTTTCCACGCTCGTCTTTGGCTCGGGCGCGGGTGGGTGGTTCGATCAGGTGGGTGTCAACGAACTCGTCGTCATCATTTGGCGAATCAGCGATACCACCCTTATCCAAGCAGATGGCTTTACGGGCTGTGGCCACATCTTCATAAATGTTAATAACAACTCGCTCATAAGAAACTGGGCCAAGGACACCAAGGAGGTTTAGGCTCATCTGCGGCCCGCTCACAGGCATCCAGTTCGATCGGGAAAGTAGCAGCGAATTCGAAGTCGACGACAACGTCCTGCCCCGGAGCGACCGTGGGACTGGGGAAATTGCACCACAAAGGGTGTGGCTCCGTCGTTTTCTGCAGCACGCACGAGCAGTCGCTTGAGTCGAGAAGGCCGCAACTAAATCGCCGTCATTAGCCCAAAAATAATTAGAGTCTTAGCTACAGGGCGGCATAGGCGGGGCTGTCGTCGAGAGATACGTCGCGGATGCACGCTATCGGCTGCGCTCCGTTGCTGTTAGTGTTTTGACCATGGCCGCGAAGATAGAGCAACCGTACGGTCCGGCGAGATGGGCCGAGGGGCGCGTAGCGATATGTCTTCCACGGCTCTTAGCGATATGCGTGCTCAGGGAGCAACTCCAGGGATGTTGCACCTCGATTGCTCAAAGGACAGACCACTTTACTCCACTCGCTCTCCGGCTTATCTAGGTATAGCGGTAACTCGCTAGACTCGACCCAATCCATGTCGTCAGAGGAGCGCTGCTACAGCAAGTTACGGCAAGGTTCGATCTTCAGCTAAAGCGGTGTGGGCGGACTTTGGACTTGGCACCGCCCAAATCGAATTCTTTCAGCCCCCCAAATGATTGGATGGTGAGCTGTGTCACGTGTGCCATGAAAAATGAAAATTCATGGAATGGTCTCCCGCGGAGTGGGACGTGGGTGTTTTCGTTCGACAGCAGGCTTTCGGATTTGTCTCTGAAGCAAGGAGTTATTATTCCAGCAGGAAGCCGCACTTTCTGTTTAGAGAGAAAGCTCTAGCACCAATTCCCTAGCATAGGGCACGTGAACCACTTCTTTTTCTCCACTTCGTTTCACCTAAAACGTCGACGCTAACCTCACCGCCTCTTCATCTTGATCTTCTTTCACTTCGGACATTTCCACAAACCACACCCAGAAGATCGTCAAGTCACCACATACCTGACTTCATCCACCCTGAATCCATCATGGCATAGTCAGTTCAGCACACCAGAGCTCCATTCAGTTGGTTAGCCACACCTCAGTGATATTCTAGCCCCTGGCCAGAAGCCCTTTCTTTCTGACAATGCGAGGAATTCATACGATTGCTTGTAACGATGGCCTCGTATAACAGCCTGATACGACGCCAATTGTCACGCGATGAATTCATACAGAGGCATCGACTGACAAACCTACAGATATATGATGTACCTGATGTGACTAGCTACCACTATGCCTTTCTATTAGTATAGACAGGTAGTTCGCTAAAAGTAGTGAGCCAGAACCCAGCAGCATGCCTATAGTTATCTAGCCAAGCCTTTACGTAAAAGCATAATGTATTTTTAAATTAAAGTAATTATAATGCCACATGGCAGTTATGTGATTATAAATAGGTTAAATCGCTTATTATTATTATAAATGATAACAGAGCATTATATGTTAGTTTACGCAGCTGTAACTACTTACCATAACTTTGCAATTTTAGTAGATTCTAAAGCCTTTTTTTCACTTTTAGTAAAACCAGTGTTCTAAAGTTATGTAGCTAGAGCCCTTTTCTTTTTAACAGTACTATCTTCCATTTAATACAATTTTCTACTTTATTGACAATACTCTACTTAATGATATGCTGCACTTGATAACATAGTTCGTTTGATAATATAATAGATAAAAGAGAGGAGTGTGAAACTACTTGGACATTATAACATAAACAGTAATATAGAGCCTGCAGGGGTTAATTACCATATTAAATGCTGCTTAACCTGGCAGGGATAGCCGTGACACTGCGATTATACCTCCTTTATATTTTATAAACCTTATAAATTAAAATAGTTAAATTACAGCCTCTTTTTTACGTATATCCCTTACGTTATTAAGTTAATTACTAAAATACCTTTCACTCCTAAGAGGAGTAACTATTTAATTATAACTAATTAATTAAGCGGATTAATATATTTAAAGAGCTTAACTTACATTATTATAATTATAAATTCTATTAATCTAATAAGATTAGTATTATTACGTTTATGCATATAACGTGTATGATAAGCGAGAAACAAAACAAGCGAGCGACGAAATTTCCACGCGACGTAACTCCGTTACCATTAATCCTTAATTCTATTATAATAAGTGATAGCTATCCCCTTAAAACATGCTAGGATAATTTTAACTCTTAAAGTAACTAAAAACAGCTAAGATCCTAATATCCTAACTATATCTGAAGCATATAATGTGCCAGAAGTAACACTTTGCTACCAATGTGCTGGTTGGCTTTTAGGATACGATATATCAGCTAACTTACGTAAACCTATAAATTTAGAAAAGAAATAATTATTCAGTATATAATTAAGTATAAGCTATAACTATAAGCACTAAAATTGCTGGCGTCGCTTCGTTCGTCATTCCGCGACGGCCCTTCGCTACGCTACGGAGCGCTCCATTCCTCACTTTCGCTCCTGGCAATTTTAGCGTAGGGTATTAAGCTTATTTAAATAAGTGCAGCGAATAAAGCGACAGAAACCTGTCCGGAGGCCAATACATCTATTTAAAGAGATAAAGAATTAATTAAAAATAAATCCTACTTTTTAAAGCTTTATTTTTTAAGATTTAAAGACTTTATTTTATACAGTTTACAGGCTTTCTTTTACAGAGTTTACAGGCTTTATTCTACAGGGTTTACAGGCTTTA
>Ga0247780_1000930_pt1 | contig 21933 bp, 24 predicted proteins | sample UWRJL079202R5_FD_179927 | JGI IMG/M metagenome (GOLD analysis project Ga0247780, IMG submission 179927) | Plant litter microbial communities from Arlington Agricultural Research Station in Wisconsin, United States - UWRJ-L079-202R-5 | ecosystem: Environmental > Terrestrial > Plant litter >... | reverse complement strand
TAAAAATTAAGATTTATTTATAAAGATTACTTTTTTTAACTTTAATTATTATTCTTTTTAATATTTATTTCACATTTTTAAATAAATATATTAGCTTTTAAATAAGTTTTTATTACTACTTTAAAGAATGTGACGGCGAGTTAGCCACCGATTTCAGTGGCTCCTCCGCTCATTGCGGTGGCTCATTGGCCGCAAATCCGCATCGCCCCAAGCCAAGCTGCCCCACTGCCCCACACGGCCAGGCGCCAGAGCTACCCGCATTCAGGCACGTCAGGTACCCTACATGTATTGCAGGTACCGAGCCTTTGTACCCCGCGAACCGCCTTCAAATATTAAGGGTCTAAAACTGGGCCCCCAGATTTCTGTTTCCTGCTCACCACCATCCTGGATGCTGGAGGGCCACCAAAAATGGCTCCCAACCCAATGTTTAAGAGGCCGCACCTGCGCCTCTCCAGCTAAGCATTCCCTTCGTCGAAAGGATTGCGAGTCTATGGCCTACCAGCCTATCCTGCACCAACGACTAACATTTACTCCCTTCTCTGCCCTCCTACGCTCAACTCACCGACTGTATCGGTCGTCATCGCACGAAGATGGCGCGTCACCGCCGCAGACCCGACGACGATTACTCGGACGGTTCGAACTCAGACTCTTCAGACGACGAGCCCTTATCGCACGAGGATGAGGTGTTCGATGTCAAGGTCGATGATACCGGCTATGAGACCAGCCCGACAGACAACGACGAAGAAAGTAACGATACTGGTGACTTTGGCGACAATTGTGACGACTTTGATATAGAAGACCAGGTGCAGCTCTTCGACGGAAATCTGCATCCTCGAGAGTATTACCTCAACCAACTAAAAGAGTTCAACGAGGCCGCGTTCGATAATGAAGATTACAGTAAGGGGAGTACCATACTTCTCGATAGAATAGAGGAGCTGTGGAATAAGTAAGTGGCCTGAACGATCGTGCTTCGACTGCTTGATTCATGCTGACAATCTGTAATATAGGTATTGCGCGTGGCTTGAGTACGACCCGCAGGAATCCTTTGAGTCGGTCTCTGTCGGGTCCCTCTATAACTTTTTCGACTGGCTGCTAGGCCAGAAGTCTGGTAAGAATGGCAGGAAGAGGCGGGGAACGAAGAAGAGCAGCTCACTCGGGACGTACTGGAAGGTGTACCGGCTTGTCTACGAAAGGGCCACAGGCGCGAAGCTCGATGCGAAGCTGAATCGGAAAATGCACAGGGTAGGGTCTTCTCCAGCCCGTAACTAAGGCACCGGGCAAGGCTGACGTGTACAGGCGCTCAAAAATCTCGCTAACAACCATGGGCTAAGCGACCAGAAGCGCGAGAACAGGTGCATGACGGTCGACGACCTTAAGCAACAAGCTGAGACGACGCTGGGCACGACGGAGAAGTCCTTCTCCCTGGGAGAGCTCCGAATTCTCTGCCTCCTGTTCCTCTTACTGCTTGCTCCTACCGGCGCTCGCCCTGCCTCAGTGCTTAAACTCCACTACCGAGATATCCGAGTCGTACTGTCCCGAGACTTAGAGGGCGGTCCGCATAAAGTCCTAATTAGATTCACGCTGGAGTTCACTAAGACTTATCTCGGTACTAAAGATGCGTATGTGCCTAGGCCTGTGTGCCAGGGTGACCGGCGCTTTATAGGTCCACTGTGCTAACGCAATGCTAGGAAAACCGTGACCCTCCCTGAAGTCATGTTCGACGACTCCCTTATGCTTAGCCCCCACGTCTTCCTCGAAGGTATCCTCTTTCGGCATCAGGCCTTCGACGCACCTAGTCTGACCTGCCCTGATGCCGTGAGCAGGCTCGACATCCACCCAGGCGAGTGGGAGTTACCTTTGCCGCTCAAGGCAAGCATGGATGATCTTTATGTCTTCCGCCGAGCCGTTAAGACGCTGGTTGGATACGAGATATCCCTAAACGAACCCATCAGTCCCGCAATGATCGCTGGGTGGATCAGGAGAGTTGGCGAGCTTACAGGGTTTGAGGTCCCGACAATTCCATACAACCTACGGTATAATGCTGCCAATGTGTTTGATAAAAGCGGTGCGTTTCTAATTACATCTACGTGACGAGATATCCTCGCTAACAGTTTGATAGTTAATGTAAGCGACGCAACCAGAAATCTCATGCTAGACCACGCGAACTCGAACCCGTTCCAGAGGCACTACCTAGGGCGCCAAATTGCGGTCGACCCGTACGCACTCATCCGCGGGCTAGAGCCGCAGAATGCTCTAGTAGAAAAGTCCTGCAGCATCGGCCATTCCATCAGCAAACGACGTCCCGTGGATCTGACGACAGAGCAGGCAGCGTCTGTCAATTCCCACCCTGGTATCAAGAAGCTAGCCTGCAAGGTCGAGGAGTTACGCCAACAAGCAAAACACTCACGTAAAGCCATGGAGAAATACAAGCAGGCGCATGACAAGCTCCGGAGCGCCAAGCAGACGCAGAGAAGGGCCCTCAAGGACCGGATCAGAGAACAATGGACTAACAAACAGGCAGTGATCGACATTGAGAGCCAGCTTGCCGGGCTTGGCTTCGTTGAGGACCCGGCCATCCGGAAGTCTAACCGTCCGAGACTCCCAGCCCAGAAACGGCTAATGGAGGCACTCACGGCTCCGGTCGAAACCACAGTCGAGGGCCAACACCGGCGAAGAGATGCTGCAATCAACGCAATTGTGGCCTACTGCGCCGTGATAGAAGGACCAGCTGCGTGCCGCACTAATAATTCTACCACTACCGTTATGCAGCAGCCCGTCACTAAGAGCGACCCCCCTGCAAGCAGCCATTTACATGTGGCTGCCATGTCCGTTTTTATAACGAAAGACGAAGACAGGCCAAGGAGATGCTTCCTTTGCGTTGGTGAAGCGCTCCATCTGGAGCCAGATGATCCCCGCATCGACAAACTCATCCACCCATTCTACACACACGGTGACTTGACGAAGCACTTCAGACGACGGCACCTGTCAAACCTCCGGGAGGATGACAAACTCCAATGCCAAGTTTGCGTGATGTCGCTGGACCACAAAATGCATCTCCAAAACCATGCCCGTCGGATCCACGGCACTGTGTCCTAAACCTATATGTTATTCAAGTGGGTTCTGTGTTGTGTCAGCTAGTCAGAGCGCTCGTCGTCGGTCCGTCCCATGTCCGTACGGACGCTGATTGCTGACAATCGGATGAGTGTGCCGCCGTCAATTCAGCTAACGAGACGATAAGCGAGAGAGAGCACCTTCGCCGATGTCGCGCTGTCACTTGTGGTCACTGGTGTCTGCGACGTAGGGCCAGGCAATCAGTGGGACTCAAGGCCAAAAACACCATTGCCATTAGGCCTAAGGGATCGGTTCGCCTCAGCGGGAGAGCATCAGGGGCTATTCCAAAGAAGTAATAGATAAAATCTTCACTATCTGCATAAACTATTTTAGATTGACCTACCATGTAACCAAAGCTATCGTCTTCAACACCAGCTGTTGATCTGCATAAAACATAGCAGAACAGCTACGAACTAGGTGACCCAGCCAACCAGTCAATCCTATAACAACTAGACGGCTAGATAAGCTGTTATGGCAGCTGGATATCTTAGTCCATGCCATGCAATTGTCGTACACGTAGCGGATCAGGCGAGCAACCGCCCAGGCTTGCCACAAACAGGCGGTGGATGAGGACGTGGGCGTATAAGAGGCCACAAGTCGGGCAGTCTTGCACGGGCGCTGGCCGTGACCCAGGCTGTGGTTGGTGTCCCCAATCCGTGATTAAGGCGCTCAGTGCCTAAGGCGAGGCAGAGAAAGCCAGATTTGGGAGAGCCATGGATCAATACCCGGCGGCACCGAAGCAATAGATAGTCACCGCAGACCGGGCCTATGGCCTGGAGGCCGGGATTTTGGCTTAGTCAGGATGTCAGCGTAGTCAGTGTGGCCCAAAGCCGGGATCCCGGTGTCAATGGCTTAGCCGCGAAACCTACCATAGGGAAGTCCGCCAAAATGAGGTGCACTCACTTTAACCTGTGCCACAAAGAAGCTCCTGCCATACGCGAGTCTAGCGCAACTAGGCGCAACACCAAGTCACAATAAAGGACACAGCAATGCAACCCACAGCAGAGTGCAGCCAGCCGTGCAACACATAGTAGAGTCCGTAGACTAGCAAGTAATAAAAAAATGACATTTATCCCATCCGATGTGGATCTGATCCCCTCTTAAGGCCAAAATCTGATTCTAGAGCACAATTATCAACCTCAGATTATGATGCGCTTCTGTAAGCGCCTACCGCCGCAGTTTGGTCTTTGAGACTTAGCGCTTATCTAAAAATAGCCCACTAATTATTAGCCTCTACAAGCGTGTCTTTGATGCCTCTGATATTATAAAAGGCACATCGCATCCTATCCCTCCTGGAAGTAATCCTACTCTCATAACGCAAAGATGAATGAACCGATGAATTCCCCCCCCAAGCGAGACAGAACCAATGAGAATTTTTTAAGAGCAACAAAAAATATCATGCGTCGGGGTGACGAAATGAGTCGTCGTTATAGAGCTGATATTTACATCGTATTACGTTGTAAAGGTCGTTACTACGATTACTGTTCCACTCAGGATACCTCTTTCCCAATGCTACCTATGGAAATTGTATGGATACCAGAGCCTGAAGCTTGCTGAATACTTACTTTGAATAGGAAAAAACTTACCCTCTGCCGGTTAGAAGAATGCCGGCGAGCTTTGAGCGTCAAAAGGACGAGTCGTCCGAGATTGAGGCGGCTAAGGAACTGCCAGATAGCAACTGTCAGAAAGAAAGGGGTTCTGACCAGGGGCCAGAACACCATTGAGGTTGACTGTTGGAAACGAAGGGTCTGGGATGAACCAGAACAGCTAGAAAGTTCCAGGACGGAGGAATTCCTTCCTCCTCCCACAAGTAATCAGAACACCAGTTTTCCGTGAACCTCACCACCAGAACGTTATAAGGCCCAATACAAAGAGAAAGCAGTGTCGCGCGCGCCGTGTTTAACGCCCTGCCCGATCGGGGCGCAGCTTCCCCACTGCCCTGCCCTGATTGGCCGCATGCTCGCTTCGCCCTCACGCTCGCGCATACACAGTAGATAAACCCTTCCCAACGTCAGTCGACGGCTTTTTCTTGTACTCCCGACTTTGCACGCCCCTTTTCTCTTCACTCTCTTTATCTCTTCCTTCCCTGCGCCTTTATCTGGTGGCTATCACAGCAGGGATTTAATTTTACCTTCTCCCCGGAGGAACCTGGTTCTGCTTACCTTGGCTTTAGCTGCGCTCTGACTCTGTCTCCATGTCAGCGTCGCGCCCGAGTCTTGCACCAGAATGTCGCGCAACCATCAGACACTCCTATAACTCCCCATTTTCGACACTTTCCCAATCCTCGACATAGATCCAACTATCAGAAACGTGACAGCAGAGGGGATTAGTCCGTCAGCCAGAGCGATTTTACCAACCTGAACCTCAACACTCAGGTCTGCCGCATATCCGGCCGCGGAAGCCTTCTCCCACCTTGCACTAGTTCTCTTGGCCTGCTAGACCGACTCCATGTCTGCCTAGCCGATCTCTGGCGGAGATGGGGACGACTTGCCTGTCCTGTCCAGTCACAAAAATGCCGCACGTATCGATTACGTCAATGCAGAGGCATTATAGGAAGCCTTTCTTTGCACGGCGCGTCTAGGTGTCTCACTCTGCGGGCTAGACACTCCGTTGGCTATAATCGGATCGAATTCTAACACACCGGTGTGCGCGGCATGCAGGTGACAAGTCATTAGACAGCCAGTTTGGTGCTCAGGTTCGACTGCCACCCTTTCTCTCTGACTCTCGGGTCACACGCCGCAATTCTAGCTGCAACGGACGTGGACGATGAGGCTAAGCTGAGTGGGGAGCATGACGAGGGGCTCTTGCTTAGCGAACGAAACAGGAGCAAGATGACGTGGCCTCTGGCATTACTGGTGGCTTGCGGGATGTGCTGAAGGATAGGTCTGGGCGTATGGCGGGCAGCCATTAGGTCGCGACGGCGAGGCGGATACAGACCTGAGAAGGAGCTGGCTGGTAAAGATGACGCGTACTGGGCTCGGTGAGAAAATACCTAGTTGGTGGTGAGACCGGATGAGAGGAAGGAGGTGCCAGATGCAGCAGGGTGCAGGAACGCGTCACCCTATCGAATCTGAGGGACGCTGTGGGCTTGCAACATCAAATCAAGACTTGATTCACGCCGACGACACCCTTTGCAAGGGCCATGTTTCCGGTCGCTATCTTTTTCGGCAGTTTCGTGATTGGTAAGGTTACGAGGGCCGGGGAACCAACGCTGTTGGCGATAATACGAGGGGACAGTACCGAGTGCCTTCCGTTTGGTATAAAGGCGTGGAGGTGGCAGCGCTGCGGATAGCGGGCGGTCCTTCCATTCGCGACTGCGAGGCACACATGGTCTGGTGAAGGGGCTGACTGGAGACGACGGTGCGTATCAGGCAGCTCGTTGCTGCCTTGCTGTTAGTGGTGCTGAGAACGAGACGATATGGAGAAGCCGGGTGCAGCAGGGCGCAGAAAGACGCCGTAAAGAGGAGGGGACGATGCGCTTGTATCACACCGGTAAACTGCCTAGGCATATCAGGATACGCCGTGAGTTATGTAGCATCAAGTCTAGCGACGCCACGAACCTATAACGGCCGCGATTCCGGTCGTCTCCCCTGTCAGCAGTTCCATGATTTGTGGACTTACGAGGAATTGGTAAATCAAAGCCTTAAAGGTGGTAGTAGAAGCCGGGAACACAAACCTCGCTGGAGTTTCTGTCAAAGGCGTCCCTTTCCATGGACACCTATATATATCGCTCGTTTTTCCCGTGCCTCTAATCCCAAGATTCGCGGCTCACAAGACGTACAGTCCCGGAATCACTCTTCACTCACTCCCAACACGATAAAACCCTCTCTCTCTCTAACCAGACTTTTTACACTCCCACCGTGGTGGCACGCCAAACCCTCATGAGTCACAGTGTTTTAGCCCGAGATGCAGAGCTTTCTGCAGCCACCTCCCGAAGTCCTTTGTATGAAGCTTCTTCCCATCCGTGCCATCTACAGGAAGTGCACAATCCTCGACTTAGCGGCCCCGGGGGCTCACTGCATGACGCATTCCTAATCAGCGATGGCGAGTGTGATGGCGACGACGGCCGATCAGACGAAGCGGAAGAGCCTCCAACCCCTCCCCGCAACAAAGCTCATCTTCACAGTTCCACGGCCAGTGCGTACCCAACTTTCCCATCCCTGAGGAAGGTTATGCTGACAGGCGTGCAGAAAAAGATGGGAATGCTACTCCTAGCGCGAAGAAGCCAGCCTCAGAACCCGACAGTTCACTCCAGTGCACCGGGATTTCTTGTCAAGAGGGTCTCGGGTGCCCCAGGCACCCAACCTTCTCTTCCTGGTACCAGCGCGCACGAGTCCGCACCAGCGGAGATACCAAGCACAACACACGCCATTCCCAGAGCGACCCTCCTAAGGCGGAGCAGGAACCGCCAGTTGCTACTATCGGTGCTTCGTGTGAGCCGGGTCCAGCATCTATTCCAGACGCTGTCACAAATAACAAGACAACTCGCACGCTGCCGATCGAGGCAAGGGTTCAACATTCGCCCAACTCAGCCCGTCTCCTAACACCTGATCCACGGCCAGTAAGCGGCACTTACCGAGATGAGTTGACAAGCAGACAACGCAGCAATAGCGCCAGGAGCCAGGTCAACCCTCACTACTATCTGAGTGGCCGTCGACACGACGGCACGGGGGCAATGGAGCGCATGCCTCGTCTTGAAGGCGGCGAGGAGCAGGACCAGGAAGATGATGACGATATTAGCCTACGACCACGCAAGCGCAAGAAGATGATGTCGTTGGACGCAGACACCATTTCCGGATGCGAAAGCAATAGCAACGGCGAGGCCGAACTGGCCCCGCCCAGGCCTGGACAGCGGACGATAGCGATCGATCGACAACAACGCAATGTGGACAAGTATATCAGTAGTCCCTCCGAAGGCAGCGACAGTGAGCGGGATATCTCATCACCACAACCAAAGCGCCGCAAATTGCACTCCACACCTACAAGTTCCAGCCATAACAGCACCAGACTGCGACAGACGGCTATCAACCCGGCAATCAATATCGACGAATCACGTGGTGAGAGGAGCGCCCAGGGATGTAAGCCTCTTCCAGATGACTGGCGATCAACTCAGCCAGGTCGCGCCTACATTGCTGCCACCCAGGTACGGGACAACAAATCCGCACCGCTCCCAAGCGATAAGGAACTCTCGCATTTCCCAGGTCAACCCATAACAAAAGATTCCGGAGGCACTCTTCGCCCTGATCAGTGGCGGCATATCAGAACAACGTATGCATTTGCTCGCTACTTACTAGACGAGGAAGCCTACAATCAGATATCGGAAGCGTGCCGTATGCCCCTCGGGTACATCCGTCAGCTGCTGTGGCATACCGGCGACTTCGAAAACGAGACAGCGATAGCGTTGGATGCGGTAATGGAAAAGGCACGCTCCGATTATGACGTGCTTCCAACTTTCCCTGGGATACCACTTACAGACTGCTCCGGGTCTCTTAGTCTTACCCAGTTTAAGCACTTGGAAGAGACATACCAGCACCTTGTGACAGAGATAGATCAAATGAGTGATGATGAGAATTACAAGTACCTTCTCGCTATATGGGAGCAGCTGATCTACGACCACCAAGGATGGGACGGCCGCCGCTACTAAAGAAAGGAGGCAGAATGACTTTGGGGAAGAATCGCACTTCGCTAAAGGAGTGGAAAGAGGGGGCCTCCAGCGGGGCCGGCGGTTTTGCTAGTAGTGGTGCTTATATAAATATTAATTCTTAACTATAAAAGTGGTGACTGGCAAGAAGCCGTTTTTGCTATATGAGCCACGCGAATTCATTATCAACCTCCCCAAGAGCCAATATCACCAAGTGACAGCACCGCGCATCAACTAGTGTCAACATGTGCCTGCGTTGCGAGCTTCTGGCCCGGAACGAACTATATTCTCCTCGTCACGCTAAACGTGACGCTAGATTCTATGGGGAGCTGCATAGAGGAAAAGACTCGCAATATTGTGTTGTGTGCTGCCCGGGATAGGGGGAGGGAACCACTAATTAACAATGCCGTATTCTATCTGCCCCGAGTTTTGCGCTCCGGGCTTTTGCACTCCGGGTTTTTGCGCTCTCGGTCTTTGCGCGCCTCGCTTGTAATGGAAATCTTGAAGCCCGGAGCCTGAATAGTTTCATGACCAAGAGGGCGGAGGGAATCTAACGACCAACCAATTGAATCTTCAACGCTGGGATACGCGGAGAGGAAGTCCGCTGCCCATTTTGAGTATTGGTCATCGAAACTCTCCTCTACTTTTCTCCTCCACCTGAGAAAAGCGCAAATTTGCTTAGTCGTACTCTGCAACATGGCATCGCGCCGCGAAGTTAGGTCCCACAGCCTTTCTTGATATTCATCGTACGTGGATGGTTGCTCCTTGGAAGGTGTCGCTATGGTGGCTTCAGGATCAGGAGCCATGTCAAGAGGGAATTCAGGTAGCGAATCGTGCCACTTCCGTTTAAGATCGACTTTAGCAGGAAGTGGTGCCGTATCTCGAAGCTGGTTCTGTGCCAAGTTATCAAGACTTCCTTGGAGGTTCTGTGATTATCAGCAAAATACCTTCAAAGAGGCAAGGTACTCCTAACCTTTATATGCAACTTCAATGACCGCTTCAGTAACGTGATTTGCGTTTCCGCCTCGTGAAGATGTTGAGTTTCTGCTAGACAAACACGATGCATCTCTTCAAACCGAGGACGGATGTCTTCCATATCGTTAGGATTAGATTCTATTGCCTTCTTCGTGCGACTGGCGATCTCCAGAGCGTGTGCCGCTGAGATCGACGACTTTGTAATCTTGTTTAGGATGTTGTTCAAACTGGTGGACAAGGAGAGAGAAGCCTGAGTCAAGACTTGAGGAAGTTCAGACACTGGGACCTCAACAGGTAATGTTGGAAACTTGATAAACTGAGCTCGAGAGTCGCTGACTTGAAGTTGTGGCCTTAGCAGTTGGAATAGCATATATCGCCAGAAGGTAGTATCAGTTTGTCGGGGAACCTGGATGTCCATGGCTGCACAAAAGGCCGCGATGATGCAGAATATGCCGCAGTCATTAGTGTTGCTCTGGAGCATTGGGGATGTGACTTCGATTGCCGGATAGTCATCCTCGTCTAGATAGAGGATCTTGGAAAAAAAGGTAAAGACTTGATCTGATACGTCTCTTAACGTGTCTCCTGAAGGAAGGGAGTCGTAGACTAAAAGCCCTGTACGGTCGTAAACACCTAAAACCCAATGGTTGCCACAAATGTGCATCGGTAGCAGGATCTTAGTGTTAGGATTGCTGGCAAGGCCAGTTATTGCAGCTGGTTGGCGGCTTTTTAATGTCAGTGAGTCGATGACCTGAACATTGCCGACTTCCGCTATAAGGTGTATGATGCCGTTCAAAATTTCGCTATTTAAGCAGCTGCCGGGGTTTAACGTCTTGAGAGACGCACTTCGAACTGTGAAAGTTGAGGACGAGAACTGCAACGACACGGCTTCGTTGTTGAGGTCGGTTTCAGGTCGTGTGGGGTGTGGCTTATCATCGACTCCTGTTAAGTCCACTAAAGGGGGCTCCGCTGATGGCTTCACTGATGACAACGTCGTTGAAGGCTTCGCTGATGGCGGCGTTGCTGATCGAGCCTTTGCTGATGGTGGCTCTGGCTTTACCGAGGACGGGTTTGCTGATGGCTCTGCTGATCGCGCTGATGACAACTGCGCCAACGGTACTGAAGACGGCTCCGTTGATGGCTTCACTGATGGCGGCTCCGCTGATGGCTTCGGCTGCAACGTTTGAAGAGAATCGCTGGAAATAGCGAAGGCACTCCCAGAGAGTTGTAAGGTAGACCTAATCTGATTCGACTGAAGCTTCTTAGGCGGCTGTTTATCATCCTCTGGCCCTGCTGTTAAATCCTCGGCGTGTTGACGCTTATGAGGATGGCTAGGGTGGTCGTTTGGCTGTGGCTTGCCGTTGCTCTGCTAACAATTAGTCCAATATGCTGTCGGGGTCAATAATTGACGGACCAGTATATATAATGCTTGCTCGACGTCCTTTGGCTGCCACGTGTCGACACGGGTAACTCCAGACTGTGAACTGCTTTTTCGTTGTTCCCGGGCTTGCGTAAAGGCGACCTTCACAGCATCCCACACTTCCCCAACGGCGGTCTTAGGCAGAGCGTTTCGGAAGTTTTGCAACTCTCTGCTAAGGCGCTTCCAAAAAGTTCCCGTGGTATCTTGAAAAAAAAAAGCACAAGTTTCCGAGTCAATGCCAAAGACATCCGCTGCTTTCGGTGCCACAGTCTCTCGCCTGCTTTTCTGCCCGATCAGCTCAGCCATTTTTGGCTACTTTGGCTTGGGGAGATGGACCAATGCAAGATCGGGCCAAGCAAAAAGGACGAGGGCGGGCCTGCCAGTAATTTATCTCTGAGAAGGGAAAGCCACAACGCTTGGGCCACGGTATTGCTGACTTGGCAGTAGGGGTCTGGCTCCTGCGGGCTGTGGTTAATCTTGCAGGCCTGGCCAATCCTGTGACGTTGGTCAATCCTGCGTGCCCACAACCCTGCTTGGTCAATCCTACAGGCTGGGGTTAATCCTATGTGGTCAATCCTGCTTACCTGGCCAATCCTGCCTACAATCCTGCTTGGCCAATCCTGCGTGTTGGTCAATCCTGCAGGCCTGGCCAATCCTGTGACGTTGGTCAAATCCTGTGTGCTCACATTCCTTGGTTGGTCAATCCTGCGTGTTTGGTCAATCCTGCCTGCGTGGTCAATCCTACAGACCGGGGTCAATTCTGGTCCATCCTGCGTGCTTGGCCAATGCTGCCTCACTTGGTTCGTCTGGCCCCAGGCGTGATTTGACCAATGTCCAGCATCACATTTTCCATCGCGGGCATCGCTCGATCATTTCCAGTGCAACTTTAATGCCAACAATTGAACGTACTAGGGATAAGGTTGTCGCGCTTGAACTGCAGCCTGTGGGTGTGCACGCATGGCCACGAACCTCCATCAGTTGCTCCCCGGCCACTACACTCGCATATGACTTCACGGTACAATTTCAGAAGGACAGCCAAAGCCGTTGCAGCTAAGTTCGAGAAATGGTCTCTGGAACCGAACCAGACATGTATCTGTATCAACCGAGCACCGGCGGTCTCAAACCTTGGAATGTTCTCCCACACCATCATCTGCCTCACCCAGGACTCCGCACGCAGAGTAGGACCAGCTAGCTCCAGAATCCAGCTGTCGGCCTCCTTGTGCGGGAATTCCTTTTCAACAGGGTCTCGGATGCCCCAGGCACCCTAACCTTTCTGCTCTCTACCAGCGTGTACGAAGCCGTTCCAGCGGAGACACCGAATCACCTGATGCTATAGAGGACAACCCACCTTGTCATCCTCGGAGTTCACGTGATAGCCCTTCCGACAACGTCGAGCCAGGCCATTTGAATGCCCTGAGCCAGCCTTCTACCAAGCTAGGCGATAGTAAGGACCCTCTTCGTTCCGCTCGAAGTATGGGTTGAGGAACTCTCCACCATTACTCGGCCAACGAAGGCGATAGCGAGGGTGGTGAAGGTGAACTACTTAACGCCAAACACGCCATGTAACTGTCCCTCACTCAAGCGCCCGTCCGCTCACAACGCATTATTAGTTGCCGTCGACACCGCGATGACGACGATGGGGAGGACTACAGTCCTGTTACCGATAGCGATGCCAAGCACAGCCAGGATAATATCAAGTCGCAACGACGCAAGTGCTGTAAGTTAAGCACCTTAACCCTTGCAGCCAGCGGAACAGCCGTTCAGCAGCAGACGTATTAATTTGGTCCCTAACCGATCTCAGGAAACGGGAGTGCAGCAGCTGCTCATATCTTTCATGCCAAAGACCGATAATGGGAGGATACTTGTGACATCACGAAGCCAGGACGCAGCCGCCAAGCTAGCCCAATTGCGGTCCGGGCACCAGTGTCTCCCAATTCGATGGGTATTTACCAGGCTTTAAAAGCCCCCGTCGCTATTGCCGCGCACACGTGAGACACTTGCTTTGTGAGGGACCCCCACCAGTAGATCCTAGAGCTCCAGAGTATATAAACTCCCTCTCGCCCCTCCTCCCTTTTCCTTTCTCCTCATCCTTCATTCTTTTCTCTCCTTTAAAGCCCGACGAACCAGCCACCTGACCAGCGACCTCGGTTTTCAACGTTTCGTGGCCATTCCTACTCCTCCCACGCACTGAGAGTCACCGCCAGAAGGCCGTTCGCCGCTACCTTGGTATAAAATGGCCATCATCCATGTGCTACCGAGCGACCGTCTCCACCTGCAAAGCATCGCGAGCCTATTTGGTGCCGCATCTAAGGTTATGACCGTCACAGGGGCTGGCATTAGCACAAATGCAGGTATTCCTGTACGTATTCCCGCTTCCCTTCCTGCCCATCTCTCACCAGACTTAGGACTTTCGATCAGAAACTGGTGTTTATTCCCTCGGCCATCGTTCCCTCTTCTACTCGTCAGTTCTTCATAATCCGGAAACGACGCCTCTCTTCTACCGTAACATCACCAAGATGCGTCAGACTGATAAGGACGCTATGCCAACAATAACACATCGCTTCATTCTTGGTTTGCGTGATGCTGGCAAGCTGGTTCGGGACTATACCTAAAACATCGACTGTCTGGAAAAGAAGGTTGGCCTCACTACAGATCTGCACAAGGGGCCTGGAAGCCGATCTCGTTTCCACAGGAAGTATCGGTTCAAACACAAGCCGCGACTTCAAGGCAAGAACAGAGGCGTCGAATGTGTTCTTCTCCATGGATCTCTCCGCCGTTTGCGATGCTTCAACTGTCCTGGCACTTATAGCTGGGACGAGTGTGGCCGAGAAACGGAGACTCTGGCGGGACAGGAGCCTCCATGTCCTGCCTGTGCTGAGATATCCGACGCCAGAACAACAGCGGGGAAACGTGCGACTGCAATTGGAACGCTTCGACCCGATATCGTGCTTTACGACGAACAGGATCTGCGGGCTGACTTGATCTCCGCTACTGTCCGGCATGACCTGTTACTACTCCCAGACCTCCTTCTTATTATAGGCACGAGCCTTACAACGAAAGGGTTCAAGGCTGGCCGTTGCGGTGTGGAGCGGTCTGGTCCCGTACCCGCAGCCAGCCCGCTGCCCGCCGCCCAGCCCCCCGAGAAGTCGCACCAATGCAATAAGCGCCAGCCGTTCCGACCAACCTCTGACGGCAGGCAAGGCAGCCTGAAAAGAAGTTGTGGCAATGACGGAATTCTAGAAGAGGGGTCAAGCACTTAGTGAAGGACTTTACAAAGGTCATTCACAAACGGGGAGGAAAAGTGGTGTTTGTGAGCCTCACAGAACCAGCTAAGAGCTGGGACGGAGTGATCGATTATTGGGTCAAGTGGGACTGCGACGCTTGGGTGCGAGATCTGATAGGCCGCCAGCCGGAACTTTGCTCTGGCTTGATGCCAAAGGCGCTGACAGAACCTAAAGACGGCAAGCAGGTGAGGGTGATGGCTTCTGGTGGGTATGAGAGGGGACAGGGAAGCAGCCGATATAATCCCATCGATCTTACGTTTAGCTAGATAGAGCAATGTCTGGTTGTCTTAGCCGCCATTCACGCCGAATTCGGCACGACAGTGCGGAGGTCACTTTACATAGACTTAGTTTCTAACCTAAAAAGGTGCAGCGATATGGCAGACGGCTCTTGACGGTGAGTTGGCATAAACTGTGCTATTCTAGATCAACTTGAGCTAAAGTACATATAACTAAATCAATGCAACAGACTGCCTAAGAAGAACGCAACATAGTAACCCTACTTTACATTTGAGTCTAGGAAAAGATAGTTTGCTTGAGACTAAGAGAGAAACTAAAGTGAAATGTTAGAAAACAGGAATCTAATAGAGATACAAGCCGTGGATTATCTGAATATTACCAAGAGAGCGGCCCTTATAATGCTACTCTGGCTGAGGCTCAGGCTCAGGCTCGGGCTCGGACTCGTCGCTAGAAATTTCCCGTATATATCGCGGGAAGGGTAAACCCGCTTTCTCTCTCTCCTCTCTAATCATCTTGTCCACTCGTTTTAATCCAAATTTCCCTCCCTAACGTCCCTTTCCATAGACGCTTATATATATCGCTCATTTTTCCTGTGCCTTTAGTCCCAAGATTCGCGGCTTATAAGACGTACAGTCCCGAAATCACTCTTCACTCACTCCTAACACGATGGAAACCCTCTCTCTCGATAACCAGACTTTTTACACTCCCATCTTGGGTGGCACACCAAACCCTCACGAGTCACAGTGTTTTGGCCCGAGATGCAGAGCTTTCTACAGCCACCTCCCGAAGTCCTTTATATGAAACTTGCCTCAGTACTATTAGGATGAGCTATTTCTCCTCCCTTGTGGTTGCGGGTTATCTTATTCGACCAGCAATGGAACTGTTATTATTTGGCTTGAGATCTACCAGCGTACAGAGGCTTGGAATAGTACGAAGGCACTATTATGTGTTTTTAAATCCATTTAGATTAACCTATACGTCCAGCTTATTACAGAATGGACAAGCAGCAAACCTCCACTGAAGCAATCTTCTAACGAAGCAATCGTCTAACGAAGCAATCATGGCCTGCCTAGACTGTCACTTCGATCACAATAAGCAGAAAAACGCACCCAACCAGCTGAAACCTATTAAAAAAAACAGCCTCTAAAAATTAACGAAAAAGAATACTAGAAGGGAAAATAGTCAACCTGGTACAAGTAGTCGAATAACCTCTAAAAAGCTTCCGAGCCAGCATCGGAGTCAGAGCCAGCCGAGGATTCATCGATGGCTTCACGCGCTACACCTGGGTGAGGCAAGCCGTCTTCAGCTCTTTGATCAACGACCAGTTGATCTATGTTCTCCGATGGAAAGCCTGCTTTCACCGTGGTTCGAACCCAGGCTGTCATCCACCGCTCGTCTTTGTCCTTCGTCTTTATATACCCAACAGCGTAATATCTCGGCCACTTGATTTTTTTCGACCTTTGGTCTTGACGTGGCGGTCTTGCGTAAGTGAAGTGATTTAGTTTGAAATCCTTCCACCGACAGTCCTCAAGACTTGCTGGTTTAGAGACCTCTAGAAATCTGTCTGGTGCACCGGCTTTGAAGTTCCGGGTTTCCTCAGGATGCTTTGTCTGTTTGAAAAGATTATACCTCTCGTTAGAGAAGACGGCGTCCGATTCCGGATCTACTATTTTCGGCATCAAGACGTCGAGAAAACCACCAAAGGCATATTCTATTTTCCCCTTAACTCGCTTGTCGCCTTGGTCATGGTCGTGAACCCATATTACGTCGAAATCTTCTACTACCTTAGCCTTTTTGGGCCTGGATGGTACAGTTACCCGGTCCTGAGCTGGAGTTTTGCTTAGACGCCCACCTACACCACGACTATCCGTTGACTTTGCTGTTCGAGGATGTCTGATCCGGTAGGCGTTTTGTCGTGCGTGCATATCCTTATCGCCAAAGAAATCTTTGTCCATAGCTGGTAAGATCTCTGGGCACGTTCTTATGAAGTCCTGTGCAAGGCTGTTCGCTAACTCGCCGGTTAGGACGCTGGTATTCTGGAAACCGAATTCCACCATAAACTTCACATCAGCCCAGTCGCAGCCAACAATGGGGCAACTTGATCTGATCATATTCCAATGGGGTGTGCCTTTTTTGATAGTTCCATCTTTGACTAGTGCTGTGAATTTCGGCCATAGCTTCTCAGGCGCGTCATCGGGATCCCCAGGAGGTGGCCCTCCCCCTCTCCCTCTCCGTCCACCTCCTGTTGGGGGAGGGGGAGGGCGAGCGTTATATTGGGTAATGAATTTTTCAAGAGCAGCCTTGGCGCCAGCGGAATCATCGTCTTTCCACGTTTCTGGATATTCTAATGCGTCCGGGTGCGCAGCTGCTACGTCTTCGATCGCCTGTGATATTTCAGCTGAGCAATCGAGAGGTACGACATCCTCCTGGAACGATTGGAGTTGCTGCGCTAAGGCCCCTAGATCATCGTCGTCTTTCTGGAAAGGATATTTCTGTATAAGGGCTGTTACGGCGTTGTCGAACCAAGCGCCCTGCTTTTTCCAGTTCGCGAGAATCTTGTTTTTCGTAAATCTCTCTTGCGCATTGGCGTCCTGAAGTGGAATGGCTGGATCAGGACATAAGTACTTGAGATGCGTATGTACTTTGTCCCGATCTTTGTGATTCTTAGCATTGTCTATTGGCGCATCAAACGCAGCTAGGAGCCTGCGAACATCTATGTCCTGAGCAGCCTTGGAGATTTCGGACATGGTAGCGGAGTTAGTATTTGTTGGTGTGGTTTGAGATAACAGTTTGAGATGGTGGTTTGAGTTACGAGTTTGAGATAGTCTGAGAATTTAATATTCAAGATCGTCAAGTGGTTCTCGCATTTATATTACAGAGAATAGAAGCCGAAGCCACGGTTGTGTAGCACGTGGCCGGGATTGTGGCGTTGGACAGAAGCCAGGAGTCTGGAGAGTGTATCCGAGACTATGGCCTCCACAATCAAAGCATAAATATCGAAAACGAACCATCAAATGTAAATGACGTGCAAAGTCCAAACTCTCCCGTAGTCATGGACGTCGTAATTATTTCCACAGTACTGGGAGCGATCGCTCTGTATCCAGTCTACAGATTGCTCCGGCTGCTCCGACGTATTAAAGCGGTCCGCCGTCTGGAACGGCGCTTCCGGTACCTCGTAGTTTGGAACACCGGAATCACCTGGCTAGGGGCAATTCTCATCTCTCTATATTTATTTGTTAATGGCTTCATCTTAGTGCTCCTGCGGAACGAGCTAGAGAGGTGGGCAGGTATCGGAGCCGCGATCAACTCAATACCACTCTTCCTTGGCGGGCGCAGAAACATTATCATCCATTACTTCGGCCTTAATGCACACAAATTAGTCCATTGCGTTATTGGATTTGCTGTGATTATTGAAGGATTGCTGCACGCTGCACTCGCTTTCAAAAGGACCCAATTGCGCACGTCGCCTTGGGAATACCTCGTAAGCACCTAAACCTGATAAACGGATGGTTTCTGACCTTCACAGGCTGGCTTGTCACTTTTATCAATGCTCATGACCTCCACTCCTGTTATGTTCCAGCGGCTCCGCCGTATCACTGACGTTACTGGTTGGTGGCTGGCCCATCTTCTCTTTGCTATCGCCAGCGTCGTGGGCATGGCCGGCTACCTCGGCGTGGCTCACCCCGTTGCCGATGCAAGCCTATCTGCCGTAGTGGCTGTCTATTGTAGCGGCGCACTTTGGATCTTGGGGACAGGATACCGATATGTAAGGCGACATCGGACACTAGTAAACATCGTTAGCGACATAAGCCACTTAGAATCCACAGAGTTTGTTGTGCGATGCAGCCACCAGATTTCGGCCTTCCCCGGGTGTTACTTTTACGTCTATTACCCACGCCAGTATGGTTTCAGGTCGCTGCACTTCAACATGTTTGTCGATAGCCTCCCTCTCACTCTTGCTTGGATTCCTGAGGCTAGCAGTGACTCATTGGGGGGGAGGGACCTCACCTTCATTGCAACGCATAACAGTCGGACATCAAAGTTTGTGCCGTTCCGTGGCATCGAGAAGAAGCTTGGCGTCGAGAAGAAGCTACTGTTAGACGGGCCTTATGGGAGAGATATAAATGCTACATCACGTACCACAATGGTGCTCGCAGCGCGAGGGCCTGGTATTATCGGTCTCCTCTCTTTCGCTTGCTACCAAGTCAATCGAGAAAAGAAGATGGGGTCCCGAAAAGAAAAGCGTAGAGTGGATATACTCTGGGTACTAGATCACGTAGGCCAGCAAGACATAGTTGGAGACAAGCTTTCGGAGTTGCAGAAAATAGACCAAGACAGCGTACGTAAGCACCCCCAAGACGTCAGCTTTGCTAACAGCATGTAAGAATACAGTTGTTTGGCTTCTCTATCCGTCGCGCACGGATAAAAAAAAGGTGAAACTACCATTCGAGGTAAGCGGGGAGTATTGGCAGGTATTTTATGAAGACGAATATAAAACTCGCATCTCGCTTCTGATGTGTGATTGCCCGTCTGAGAATTGCATTGTCATTGGTATGTTGTCCTCACCATACAGGGTACCCGACCCAAAAACGTTAACTGAATCAACCCAGCTTGCGGTGACCCAACTTTTAGCGCTGTCATTCGCAGGGAAACAGCTGCAAAGGTTAAGCCAGCTGTAAAGTTTACTGAGGTGCAATACCGCCCTCACCAAAGGTCAGGCAGGACGGCAGACGAAGAAAAGACTGTAGCGCTGAAGATAGGCACCAACCAACAAGCAAACAAGCGAGCGGTTCGGGAAAGCGTTAACATTCCACGTGAAGGGGAGGGGGAGTTTGAGGAAATTGAAATATCGCCGGTTGGCTGGTCGCGGGTCTGAAATTAGAAAGCCGCAAGCCCGGCTGACGGCTGGTCAGCCTGGTAGCTGGCGTTTCATCTAGATAATATGTTGACCCCCAGTACCACATATTGAAAATCATCTTTATTGCCTTAAAAGTTTCCGCTCTAATGTACTTTCAAGCTGACGCTTTAGACTACCGCCAAAGATGAGGAAACCAATTGGTATCATCCAGGTGCCGATTGATGCCTTCGATTTCATCCCTGGTGTTGGGAGGGAGTTGCACAGCCCAATTGTCGATGAGCTAGCGCATCTCTTTCAGCGAGTAAGATGTCGTCCAAAAAAGTGGGAACACCACGTCAAGGGATCCATCAACTTTGGGACATACTGTGAAATTCTTGCAGCTCTGAAGTTTTCCCGCCAGCAGCTCCAAGAGACAGCTAGAAGAGGGCCCACGTACCATAAGGTCTCCTTACCCCCAAAGTCTATTATTTGCCTAAATGGCAAGCACCGACTTGCCGCAGCGAATAGGGAGTTTGGGAAGCGTTACTTTTGGACAGTTCGGCTGTATTATCCAACAGGTAGGAGTGAGGCAGAACTTGCTGTAGCCGAGCTGACGTGTAGTAGACAAAGATGATCACCTCCTTGACGTGCAAACAAGCGGTTTCCTCCACCAAACACGGCAGTCGGATGGAGAGATTTACTGGATACTGCGGTGTTACTACTACCGATGCGGCAAAAACACCGACCCTCCATGGACACAGCTGTCGCCGTGCAAAGACAAACATCTGAATATGCTCACACGAATTCTAACCGATAAGGGTCCGCCAAGGTATAAACATCAGGGGATTCTTAATGCCTTGGATTCGGTAGTCTCACTTCCTGCCCTGCGATGTGGGATGCTTCTTGGCAACTGGCACAAGATACTAAAACTAGGTTGCCCAGAGCCAGTAATACATTACTTTACCCACATTCGCAAACAATGGGCAGCGATCGCCAAAGACGTCCCAGCATTTTGCGCAGACTCCGGCGACGTTAAAAATTTAGAGTTTTTAGCCCCTTCGATTCCCGAAGATCGGAGCCAAATTTGTCGCATGATGAAAGGACATCTGATATTTCGAGATGTTAACGACCTCGCATCGAGAAAGAAGATTTTACGCAATATCCTATCTATTGAAGGAATCATCACGAGCCTGAAGACGTTCCATACTAACATAAATTACCTCGAGGTTGCTTTAGATATTTTAAGGGAGTATATTATGGAGGACGGGGAGACGGAGCATCACACGCTATTTCAGAATTTAGCCGCACATTGGGATCACAGAAAGGCAGTTGTGGAGCATAAGGAAGGGCATTTTCACCGCCTGGATACTACCCACTTTAAGATCGCCGTTGTGCAACTTATCCTCTTCATATTACGGCATTTCCCGTACCTGTCGAATGTACAACCACTTCAAGACAAGCGGGGGGTAAGAGCGGTTGTTGCCGAGGTTGATGACTATTTTCTCTTTTTACTCTATACTTTAGCACACAAGCTAGGGTTCTCCACCTCAAAGATCCATCGCGGAGTCAACCAGAGATGCGTGCCTTCTCGGCCACGAAAATTTGTTGTCAACAAGTATCATCGGAAGTGGAGAGGGGGAAAACCACCAATGCGGGCTTTTCTCGATTTAGAGACAGATTCTTTTTTGCCTAAGCTCCTAACAGTACCAAGAGACAGAGATAGCTCGTTGTTTGTGCAAGCTGATTTCATAACAGCGTTCTTCGGAGGGATCTCGTACGTTCAGGCTGAAGAAATAACACCTGGCTCTAGGTTCACGTCTCCTAGCCAATCTTGGCACACAGCAACTGCTCATGGGGAACAGTCCCCATCTAACGTCTCGGAAAGTGAAAGGCATTTTACAACGCGCTGGGACAGCACTGATGGAAGTGGGGCGTCTCCAATTGCAAGCCACTCTCCAGACACAGCTGTATATCCGACTCTGCCCAGCATTCTTAACGAATCAATTCCCAGCAGAGAGCAAGCTCCATATAACCCACCACCATCTCCTATCCCACCCAGAGAGCCACCAACCAGTCCACTATTAACCCAAAGCCGAGAGCAGGCTCCATATCATCCACCACTATCCACCAATTCACAACTAAACCAAAGCCGGGAACAGGCACTACATAGCCCACCATGGTGGGAGCGGTACCTGAAGCTGCAGCAGCAGACCTCATGCGCTCCGCTCCCGCGCCCACCATCGGCAACGCACCCCTCCCCTCCCCCCACTAATCCACCCAAAGGGCCACCTACTATTTCACAAACAAGCCAAAGTCGAGAGCAAGCTCCACATCGTTCACCACCATCCACCAGTTCACAACTAAACCAAAGCCGGGAACAGGCACCATATAACCCACCACCATCTCCTAGTCCACCAAGAGACCCGCCAAC
>Ga0247780_1000929_pt1 | contig 21984 bp, 23 predicted proteins | sample UWRJL079202R5_FD_179927 | JGI IMG/M metagenome (GOLD analysis project Ga0247780, IMG submission 179927) | Plant litter microbial communities from Arlington Agricultural Research Station in Wisconsin, United States - UWRJ-L079-202R-5 | ecosystem: Environmental > Terrestrial > Plant litter >... | reverse complement strand
CATCGTTCGCTATTCTGTCACACACATGGGATGCACCTGGCACCGAGACCACATACCAAGACATGAGGACGCCCAAGATGGAAGCAGTAACCTCAACTTCCATATCCCAGTTCACTTCATCCACATTCCCTGGAAACTACCATCGTTGTGAGATGCCCTCAAGAGCTCGCAAGAAGAGCCACTATTGCAGCCCAAGGCACAACCCGAAGCAGCACACCTGGAACATCAAGACCACCTGGGACAAATCCCAGCGCCGTAGCGACACCAACCAACGATATGAGGATCAAATCCCGGTATCTCGAACACCTCCCCGTCCGAAGGCGGTAGTAGACCGTGAAACCCGCGATATTAAAGACAAGGCCCGAGATCAGCACCAACAGGTGGCCGAAGAACAAGGGTACGTGAAATCCCTGGGGCAACTGATGTCAGACATATATTTCGACGAAACAGAGTCGGATTCTCTGGTGATACTACTTACAAGGAATGTTGGATGTGGGTTAGGAAGGGGGTCTATCGAATATGCCGCCCCGCTTGTCTCCATGGGTGCCAGAATCCTGAACAGATTCATGTCGTAGCGGCGTGCATGATCCCAGAGTGTGGTCATGATTGCGCCGATGATGGCGGTTAGTATGGAAAGGAGTGTGCGAGTGAAGCTTCTGGACATTCTGTCGTGTTTTGGGTCAGTGCGCGGCATTTTCCTGTCAACATGCAGACCGTGCTCGATGAGAAGGAGTTCGTAACCGCTGGGAGTGGATATTGTGTGGGTTTTTGAGGGCTTTCGAGGTCGTTGGAGCTGGTCACGGGTGCCTAAATACCCCCAACCACGAATAATGGAAGCGGGGTTGGAGAAGACCCCGATGTGTCTGACCACTAGAATACAAGCAAATAATGACTCAAGTGTTTCGCATAATGATGACAGGTGGCCTAAAGGACATTGTGTTGGATCCTGCGGTGCAGGTAGGTCGTCCATTGGGAATGGCTCCAGAATATCTCCCAGTACCATTTACAGCCACATTGATGACATGAGGTATCAAAGTGCTTTGTTGCATCAGGGCTGTGCTTCTCAACTTGTTACGGAGATATTCGTCCTAGCTTACAAAATGTTACATGTAGGTAATTTCAGTCCTTTGCGAGCAAGGATTCAGAGGGCTGGGAATATCCGTGGAGCCGATGGTTACGTCTTGGTCGGTACCGCCGTTGAAGAATGAATCTTTGACCACCCCACAGCCGAACCAGCCTCAAATCCACACCTGTAGTAAACATGCACCTTATAACATATACCTCACTAACATCATTCAGTCAACCCAACAACAACCCCATATATCACTCCCTCCCCTCCCTGAACTCCACAAATCACACCCCTAATATCTTCCCCCATTTGACATTCCACACGGACCACCGCCCTCCCCTCCACTTCCACCCTCCTCTTCAAGCTCCCACTAGTAGTACAACAATCAGTCAGCCATCCCCTTTACCCACATAACGCCCCTATAGCACGATAACTCACCTCCCATCAGCCTCCTCAACCAAACACCCCCACTCCTGATAGACAACCAGCTCCCCAATCCGCTCATTATACGAAAACCAAGTCTCGGTATCGTCGTCCTCACCCGCCCCGCCCTCAACCCAGATGCATTGCCCTTCGGGGAATGCGCCCCGTCGGAAACATAATGCGCCGTATCCGGTGAGGCTGTTAGAGAGGCGGAAGATCACGGCGCCACCGTCGGGGAGGGTGAAATCTGTAGACCAGTCTGATAGGGTCCAGACGGGGGTGTTGTTGGGAGGGGGAGGGGGAGGGGAGGTGGAGGATAAAAGTTGGGGGCAGGTGGGTAGTGGCGAGGAGGAGGAAAGGAAAGGGATGGAGAGGAGGAGAGCAGCAGTAAAGGGTAAAGGAGGTGGCATTTTGAGGCTGTTGGTGGTGAGGTGGTCAGCTGTCGAGTACGAGATTGGCGAGAAAGAGGCAGCTGTGAGGAGGTGTAGTTGTCCCTGCCCGGATGAATTCGTGCAAGGGGTTGATAAGTTCCAATTCCAGGTTGTGTCCGGTTTACCCGGCTAAATGTGTGAGATGTACGGGAAAAAGCGGTATTATCACGCCAGCCTGTAACAGCGCCGGTTACCGCTTGCTGATTGAGGGGCTCTGAGATTCAATTCGTTTTGTCATGATATTTACCTATGTACCCAGGTATTTCATTAGTATTACAAAGGGAAGTTAAGCCTAGCAGTGAGGCAAGTGGTAAACTCGCAGCAAATGATCGACACTGGCGTCTATTACCAAGTCAAGCAGTACCCTCAATTTTGAGCACGTCAATGACATCTCTGTAGAATGTTCAATTACGGGATGAAGCGAACCTCTGTGGCCCGTCGCATGCTCAAATGCGTGACCAACCCTGAGGAGAGTCATGTTAGAATGTCTGCGGCTAACAAAATGGATACCGAATCTAAGACAAAAGACAAGTCAGAGGTAGGTAGTGATACAAAGTCATGTCCTATTCGAAGACTCACGGAATGTTGGGGCCAACCGAAACATGACCGTGTTTGGTCTCCTCGACCTTTTGGTCATCAGGGTAACGACCGAGTGGCACCGACAAGCAGGGACTGCCGCCAAGCTCGGATATTGTATCCGTCGACCCCGTCAGAACTAATAGATCACAGACTTCAAGGCCGAGTCTCTGGCGGCGAGTCAGCTTGTCTCGCACGCCTTCTTTCTCTGGGCCTCCTAGCAGCCGCCCAAAGAGACGGACATTTAGTTTGCTACGACTCGTAGGGAGAGATGCAAGAGGACAAGATTGTATATCCCAGGCAGCTCTGCAGCAAACTCAGCAGCCGGTAGGATCTTTGCTCGTTTGCACGACGAATTCGACGTCATTCACGGCGACTACCTTGCCGCTGCCCAAAACGGGGACTAGGTCGAATGGCTAGTTCGAAACCTTGACCTCTCGAGAGTACCACGCATGGTCACCCTGCAAGTCGAGCCAGCACCACAGCTTGTAGAGGTTGATGATGGCTAGGCAAGAGTCAGACGCGACACCAAGCACCCCGACCTTAACGGCCTCACGGCAATGGCAAAAGACCCCAATCCAGACGTAGATAAGGTCGCTTATTTGTACGAGAATATCCAATCAGTTTATCGAGGAACGAGAAACAAGCAGCTCACCACCCTAAATTTGGCACCATGAATTTCCCTTTCCTTCTTCGGAACAGAGCGGTTGCCACCTTGGCCTGAGCCAGACTGAGCCAGACTGAGCCAGACTGAGCGAGGGGTCACAGTGATTGGATGAGTACAAAACTTGACACAGGGCCCAGTTAGCAGGCCTTGCAACGTACCCCCCTTGCCTAAAAACCAGGAGAATGTCTATTTGCACTATAGCCTTTGGCTTATTTGCACTATAACCCCACCCACCACCACACATAACCCTAACCCCGCACCCTCCCACCCCGGCCGCATCCACGCGCAATTGCGACTGCGGTTCAGTTGATTGATTGATCGAATTCATCGCAATTAAGCTCAGTTCTACCGATTCTCGAATAAAAAACAAATTGACTACGCAGGCAGTATAGCTCCGCAGAGAGTCTGTGGCTTGGAGGAGGGTGGGAGAAAGGCTACACGTCAGGCTCAATGTCGCCATTGTAGTCGGAATCGCGGTTATCGTCGCTGATATTTATCGCATCGGCACCCAGGATTGAGATCGTCTAGAGCACCACGCGCCGGGTCGTTTCAGGCCATCTAAACACCCAATCAATTATCCCGGGCAATCGTACGCGATTGATAAACTTGCCTTTGTGATATAAAATTCGTAGTTGGAGCGATACCGTGTGGTGTTTGAGGTTGTGGCAGAATTGGCGGGGTGGATGATGGCGGGTGGAATGACATGCAGGGGTTAGGGTTATATATGGGGGTAGATGGGGTTATAGTGCAAATAAGCCAAAGGCTATAGTGCAAATAGACATTCTCAAAACCAGTTGTAGTTCACTAAAATCCTAATTATCCAAGTTAAACCCAACAGGCCCTAAAACTTATATCTAAAGCTAGCCCTCGATCGTCTGTCGAGCCCGCTTCTGCTGGCCCTCCCAGTCGACGAGGCGGTCCTGATAGATCAGACCCCACTTCTTGTCGGCCGGGTACGATAGCATCTGCTCAACGGCCTGGCTCGGAAGGTTGGTCCAGCCTCGCTTGCGCATCAGCGCGCCGAACATTTCCTCGATGACGGCGTCGTCATCGGGCCGCTGGAGGTCAAAGACGTCTCCTTGATGCTCGGCCATTCCGGCGTTGTTATGACAGACGCAGCTGCGAAATCGAGGTCCCACTTTTTTGAGGTCGTGGGTTACTGTCCTTGTTGATTTTGACGGACTTGCCCGTTGAGCGGGGAAAGGGGGGAATGGCGGAGTTTGGCGCTGAAGAAAAGTAGAGATAACGCAAGGCCTTGGCAACAGCGCCACAGATGGTCTAATTGACCAGGGAACGGATGTAATTGAGCCGTGTAATTGATCTGTGTTGATGGGTGGTTATGGTCTTAGAATGCTGTGTGTGTTCGACGATGTCTGGAGGAGACCTAGAGAGGAACTGGGTTCGGCGGACGCCTGCAATTTCTGCCTCAGCGCCATTGGAAAGGCGTGGCGCTGAGCCCCCGCCACGGCAACGCACTAGCCCCCAAGACGTTAGCCAGCCGCCTCACCGGGATTCGGGGCAGCGCGCGCACTGGCTGTCGCCCTGGAGGCAGCAGCTTGGTAAGATTCCCCAATGGTACGAGTCGAAAATAAGAGGAGTTGGGAGGTGACGAAAGTGATTTCTAGACGGCTCGTGGCAGCGTGGAGGAGCGCGGTCTCAAGAGCTGCTGCAAGGGATGCGCGGATGGGAACTGTGTCGTCGCGGCTTTTCTGCTTGGGTTCTGCTGTATCGGGAGTTAGATGAATGTCTTGGTGATTAGGGTATTCCGGGATGCAATTCTGATGCTCCCAAGGACGGCTTTGCGCAGGGGGACTAGAGGGCGTTAGCGGATGGACATGGGGAAGGGTTCAGGGGTGCGCAATAGCGTTGGCTTGGTTTTTCATCAATCTAGACTCTCCTTTACCGTTTGTTTCCAGTTTTATAATCGCCCCCACCACCCAGGCCATCACAAACCGCTGAGATGCAGATTCGACACCCCATACTCATCAGTCCCCGCTTTAAGATCCCTCGGCTTTCCTTGACGAACCCGCCCTTCACTTTTCGCAGCCATGGTGAGCGCTCATATTGCACGGAAGCCAAGCCTATAATGCCACTGATTAGTCATGAAAGGGATTTAAGCCATTGGCCGGTGTATTTCGGCGCACGGACAATCTTCCCATTCCTGCAGTTGCATGCGGAGTTACGTGATCTGGTGTATTGCCAAATGATAATCCACGATCCTAGCATGCCTCCAAAATGGATCATCTGGCGAAAATACAAGATTTCAACCAAGACTTTGACATCCCGCGGAGTGATCACTCAGCTCCTGCCATTTCTTCAAATTTGCTCGCGTCAGTGGCCCCACATCGTTACAGGCGCATGACCAAAATGCCACTAATACCCTCCTCATCCAGAAATCAACCAGGAGCCAGGTCCCAGATTGTACAATCAACTCTTCCGTCTAGACTACATGCCGCGCGCGATCCGCTGGCTTCGCGTCGTTCCCGGCCGTTACCTTACTCGCCTGGAATTTCATATCGACGTGAGATATCCGTTCACCTATGCGGACCAGGCCCTCCGTCTCCTGTCCACCAGCACGTTGAATATCCAGGAGCTCCGTTTCCAGGCGGTCGGCTATGATGATTTTGACCGGTCATGGATGGGGCCACCGCCAGTAGATGCGTCCGAGGACGACGCCTCGCGAGCCAAAAGCGACGGAATGTTCTTTTGCGGGCGGCTGATCGCCTTTCTCAAGCAGCTGCCGAGTCTGCGTCTTTTTCACCTGACGGGGATCGACGACAGGCCGTGGGTGGAGGCCGTGTGCCGAGAGCTGAACGTCAGGTTTGGTCTACCTATTGCTGTGGGGATGAGTACTTTTTGCTGGACGTGGCGACACCGGACTCTTTGCCTGAGGCAGTGGGGGGATTCGACCTCTCGGGGGTCGACTTGAGTCAGGAATGTCAAATACCACGAGGGCTATGTAGTGTATAGTACGGGCACGGATGATGAGGGCGCGTGAGAAATTGGTATATTTCCGGTTCACGGCACTAGATGGAACGGGGAGTCGCTGGAATTTCATCGCCATGCTGATGCCCCGGGGTTAGAAGTCTCGTATGTAAACAAGCACCAGTCTTTACCTGCATTCTCAACTATTACAAGGCCTTCTTTGCAGCCTGAAATTCGCCACCTGTTGCTAAAAGGGAGTACAAGCGCCCAAGATTCCAAGCAGCCATATAAGAATAAAGAACGGGGTGACAGCCCCATGTCGGCAACGGATCAAAACCTTAAGAGACACTGAGAGTTGGGCAGAAACCTCAACCGGCCACTGGACCAGTTGAGAAGATCATGCACCAAGCACAACAATTATCATGATGGTCATAAATACGTTTCTTAAGCGTTACGCGGATTCCACTGGATAAGCTTTTTTTTCTTCTCGATCATGATGCGCTCTGGATTCTGTGATGCATTTGCAAATCATTTGATGGTGACCAACTAGGCGTTAGGCTCGGGGTCAACGTACCTCTTCATGCTCGGGCCACACGGCATCACATGAGGCAGCAAGCGCACCTCCCAGGGATGTAACTGGGGTAGGAATACCGATCGCGCCGAGTCCTGCGCCGATCGCCATGTTGAGCATGGTCCTAATCATGGGATCATTGACCGTGGCGTCGGCCAGAAACTGGGCAGCTCTGTGACCACGCTCCTCCCACTTCTCTGTGTGGGCAACCAAATCAATATAGGCGTCTAGCAGATCATCTCCGCTGCCGAAGCCAGTACTTCCCGCCAGGATGGGCCGTCCTCCGTGTCTGCGCAGGGCGGCGAGCATGCGCAGCCAGAGCAGTCGTTCTTGGCATGTCTTGCAATTCTGTCTGGGCGGCTTGCGCACATCATGCCAGCAGGTCGCCTCACCGAGGACGAAGCGAGCGGGTCTCATGCCCCAGGTGCTCTTGTTTGGATCGGCACCGCGGCCAAGAAGAAATTCGACCATGCCGAGGTTCTTGGTTTGGATGGCGGCGACGAGGGGTGGGATGGCCAGCGTTGTGCCGTTGACGTCGGCACCGTGGGCCAGGAGGAAGGTCGCCGCTGCTGTGTTTCCCTCGGACGCCGCGGCCATCAGTGGAGTGGCGTGGTACTTGTCCTTGCCGTGGCCCGGCCGGTTCGTGGCGGCACCGTGTTCGACGAGCACGCACACCGTCGGCATGCACCCCTCGGTGACAGCGGCGATCAGCGGTGTCGGGCTTCCTGAGCCATTAGGGTTGGCTCCGCGGGAGAGAAGGAGCTCGATGGCCGCCGTGTCGGATGGTGACGCTCGCTGGAGCTGCGAGGTCAGGTCCTTGTCGTAGTCTTTGGCCGTGCTCGAAGCGTTTCCCATTTTCAGTTGGCTCAAGCCTTGATCGGTTGTAATGCAGAATTCTTTGATGAATTCACTCGTTGCAGGACGTCTCGGCGTCACAATTTTCTATCGCCTATCATCACTTATTATTTTCTGCGGCGAGTTCCGGGGCTGAAAATTGTGGTGTGATGGTTCGGCCGGCAATGTCAACATGATATGACATGGTCTGGTGTTTGCTATTCCAGAATCCAATCACGAGCGAGTGAGGCTTGCGCTAACTCTGGTGTGGATATCTATGCAGTTAGCACAATGATATCTATCGGTTACAGTTTTGCCCTGGCAGCACACCACCTGATGTGGCGCTCGTAGGCTTGCTTGATTTGCCGATACTCACAACACGTATGATTACCGAACTCTCCTCTTGGCCTTCCAGAGTCAGATCATACCTCATTAATTCGCGCAGAGATGAGTCCCATTTATGGCCTTGATATTTGTTGAAGCTAGCTCGAGTTGCATTCATCCGATGTTTGTCTCTGACAGTGCTGAATAGCGTTGTCGCTTTGTTTCAATTATACTACCTTCCTCAGCTGAGATGGAGACGGGACACCAAGCTGCACAGGGAGTGTACTCAAGTTTGTCTAAATCACAAGATGGCGCAGATACTGGTTTATGCCAACTGATGCATTAGATTACCGGCGATCTCCCGCTCAATCTCGAAACGGGGCGTCAAGACCGGGCTCTGTGCCGAGTACTTACCAACGCCAGTCAACCCCAGGCTATGAGGCCCGTGATACCACAGAGGAGCAGGTCAAATGGCACGGTCCAAGCAAATTTCCCCTTCTTCTCGAAACTTTTTTCATCACGACGGCCTCTTTTTTCATTGGTATGTCTTCAGCACACAGCTCCTTACCAACTCGGCTTCTTCTAATATGTCGTCATGTGCTTTAGTCGCCGGTTTCGTGTTCATATCCCTTCACCATCAAAAGCAGTCGGACTGGAGCGACAAGGTTGTCCAATTCTCGCGCATTATGCCGACTATCTGGCCCATCATCTTTGCTGCCATCTTTGGGGACGCAATCAAATGGTTCGCTTACTGGCGACTAGAGCGGGGCATTCAGCTACGGGTGTGCAACTACATACGCCGAACCTGTGGCTCACCGCTGTGGGCTGACACTCCTATAGCCTCTTGACCGCCTCGTCGCCTCGCAGACATTGGCGAGTACCCTCCAGACTATCGTCACCTACCGCTCGCTCAGCATGGCTACCAGTCTCCTGATAGCTCTTTGGTCCCTCAGCCCCCTTGGCTCCCAGGCATTTCTCCGTGTCCTGACCCTAGAGGAGCGGCCTGCAACCGAGATCCGGAGCTTGCTCTACGTAGACCCGGGTCTAGCTGAATACTGGGACTCATCAGGACCGTTCTGCTGTGCTTCAGGTACGAGTGAGCGATTCCGCACCATCCTCGGGGTATACAGCTCGGCACTATTTCGACCTGATATTGGGACCCAATACAACAGACCTTCGGAGCAATACGACCGCACGATATCTCTGCTAGGAGGACCAGAGCGGGCCGGAAGGGAGCTCGCCGTTGATGCCTGGGGAAATATTCGCATCCCAGCGCTTCATCGACTTGAAGGCTATAATCCAGTCGACGAGTTCGAATGGGTTCACATCCCTCAAGACCCGGGCGTGTTGGACTACTCGAGTCTAATCGGAGTAATTTATCGCGGCATTTCACCCGAATTTGAGGGCAATACCACGATGCTGATAAATCAGAGCTATCACAAATTTTCTGTCAGCCCCCCGGAACACCAATGTTGATACTGTGTAAGCCCTAACATGGTAACAGTGCTCACCATGGGTAGTAGAGTACCCAGAAAAGACGTCAGATGGTCGATCAACATGGTTGGACCAGCATTATCCCACCATGAAGATCAACGGGTTCAACGCTTCCCTAACGACCATTGGCGACATCATGCAAACGGGCCTGGATGGGCAAGGTTTTACATGGTTCTTTGCCGACACGCCTGAGCCATTCTCGAGTTATTCGACTATATTGAATGACCACACACCAGCAGCTCAAGAGCGGCACATCTTCTTCGGTAGTCGCGGCTGGAGCAATGGTGACCGAGGCGACACGGTACTCTCCTTTACCAGCTGCGCAGTCAAGCTGGAATACGTCCAGGCTTACATCTCGTGCCGCTCGTTTGGTGCCACCAACAAGCGCATCTGCGGTGTCGATCGGATGCGAAAGAACCCCGAACCGCCGTACCCCGAGTCGGTCTCGGCGTTTGAGTTTACCGGCCTAGCGGCACGCTTCTCGCATAGCTGGCCGGGCGCTCTAGAGACAGACTACCATCCACAAGCCGCGACCCTGACGGAGACGTTCCTCCTCGACCCGGGTCGCAAGCTAGGCAACGGCGACTCTGTGAGGCTCGACCTACCACTGCTCAGCAGCATCCCCATGGAGACCTTTGAAAACCGGCTGGGCCTTCTCGTGAACACCTTCTTTCGGGCGACAACGCGGTACTCGAGCACTGTCGGCCTGATTGACAATCTTTTCGACGAGACGCTGTCCCTCGATGTCTTGAACGCCGGCACATCACGTGTCGATGCTGACATGTCGTATCTCTTGCCCCCTGTCTACGTCCTTAGCAGGGTTTGGATAGCCATCTATTTCGCCTCTGCTTCGGTGCTCGTCGTGGCCGCCCTGGCCGCCTTCTTCTTCCGGTTCAATTGTCGGGCGCCTGAGGTGATTGGCTTTGTCACCAGCATGACGCGGGACAGCGAGTTCTTTCGGGGCTTGGCTCGCGCCGAGAACAGCACACGCGTGGGACCAGAGGTATCGGAGAGGCTGGCCAAAACCAAAGTCTTGGTGGGGGATGTTTGGCCGGATGGAACTGTGGGTAGGATTGCGTTGATGCCTGTTGGGGCAGGTCGGACTGTAAAGACTGATCGGTTTTACGTATGATACTCGACAGGGAACTTTTATATCCATTTAATACATCGATCCAGTTGGAGAGGGCGGTTTCGAGCAGATGCGGAAGTTCCGGGTGCGCCCTTACAGGCAGCGCATCGTCGCGGTCATCCATGTGCATGAAAACGGCGGCGCGATGGCAGCCCTGGTGGTAGAACAAGCCCCCGCCGGATTCGCCCTGGCCGATGTTCGACCAGTACGAGCGCAGCAGGCTGCCCTCGGGCTCGTCAAGCAGGTCGGCGGCTTGATTGGCGAAGAGGTCGTCCGCGTCAGTGATTTCCGCGGCCCAGAAGAAGTTAGATGCGGGGTCGATACCAGTATCAGCGGGGTAGCCGACTAGACATGATAACCCGAAATCCTCTGCTCACAACTGTGATGTAAAGACGAGGAATTTCCTGCTTTGACTTACGGAATGGCCTCCACTCTCAGTGGCCTGGCGGCGACTGTCGCACAGCATGCTCCGTCCAACAATGCCATTATCTTTTCCGCCGCTCTTGTTATTTTAGCTGCACTCATCACTCTGGGGAGGCGCGGAGACGGCGAAAGGGAGCCCCCGTCGCTGCCGGATACCATCCCTTTTATCACCAATACTTTCCAGTATCTGACCGACATAGGACATTTCTTGGATCGAGCGACGTAAGTGATAGCAACCTGCTTCCCAGATGTAATTTCCCATATTGGTTTCATACTTCTCACCATCAGCCGACCCACACAGCGAAGCGATGCGGGATACGAACATTGTCACCTTTCGTCTCGGCCCGAAGAAGGTCTACCTCGTTCAAGGCGCTCAAAACACCCAGCCCCTGCTGCGTATGACCAGCGACATCGGGTCCGAGGCTGCCGCTATCTTCGCCTACAAGCGTTTGTTCGACATGTCCCCCGAGGACATTGCCAAGTTTGCTGCCGATAAGTCCAGCCGTCTCAAGCGAGCAAGCCCTGGCAGCGTGGACAATCTCCCAGGCGGTAAGAGGTACTGGTACGGCATCCGTCGTCTCTATGACGACTACATGATGCGACCGCACTATGCCAACAGCATGGCCGACAAGTACTACGAGCTGTTCTCGGCGTGCTTGGAAGAACAACCTGTCGGCGAGTGGAACACCGTGTCCCTGTTCAGTTATCTCAAGGAGAACATGGCCCGGAGCGCCATCGTGTCCCTATGCGGCCAACGCATCCTCGATCTTAATCCGGACTTCCTTAAGCAGTTTTGGGCATACGACCGCGTGGTGTTTTATCTGCTGCGGGGAGCACCAAAGTGGCTGAACCACGGCCCGTGGAAGGCGCGTGACGAGTTTCTAGATTCCATTTCTCGCGCCCTGCAAGCGGCTTGGGAAAGCTTTGACTGGAGCGGTCCCGCGGCGCACGCCGACTGGGAGGAGAGCTTCGGATCTCGCTTTTCGCGCGAGTGTGTTCGTTGGGCAAGGGAGAGTGGGCTTTCCATGAGATCTACCCGCGGATTGATGGCCCTGATGATATTCGGGTACGTCCAAGCCTCTTCGGTCTATTATCTCGGTTGTGCTTATGGTGTTCAAACTAACAGCGCTATCAACCTGCAGTGTCAATTCCAACACAATCCCCATTACGATTTGGGCAATGTACGAACTACTCCAAGACCCTGGCCTGTATCAGGAGGTCAGGGAGGAACTCGTCACCGCCTTTACTATCGATCCCTCGACGGGGGAAGGTACTATCAACGCACAAAAGCTCGCGTCACTGCCGTTGCTTCATTCCGTCCTAACAGAGACCATGCGAGTGCATTTATCCCTGAATTTACTTCGCGAGGTGAACAGCCCCATCGTCCTCGAGGGCTATACCATCCAAAGGGGTTCTCTGGTACAAGCCATCACACGGACCGCCCACTACGACGAGGCCACATGGGGGTGCGAGGACCACCCGGCATCCGAGTTTTGGGGGCGTCGACACCTTCGGGGTGTTGACAATGAGTCCAACCGCCCAGTACCACAGTTTTCGGTTAATGCCGAGCCGGGTTGTTTCGTACCGTTTGGTAAGTGGCGAATGCTTTTTTGCTCGCCTTTCATCATCGGCACCCCACCCCTACGGTACCTTCTAATCTTTCGACTCCTTTAGGTGGCGGCCCTGGCATATGCCCTGGCCGGCTCTTTGCTAAGCAAGAGATTCTATTGACGCTGGCAGCGATGATAGCGAGGTTCGATGTTGAGTTTGTCGAGTGGAGGATGCTGAACGGTGGTCCATCCGACCGAGCAGCTCAGGATGACGCCGCATATGCAGGTGCCGTGGCCATGCCGCCGGACAGAGAGATGAAGATCCGGTGGAAGAGGCTGTGGTGAGAACGAGGACTAGAGAGATAGCGGCCTGCATGCAAGATTTGTGGCGTCATCTCACAAGTGGACCCGAATAAAACGGCAATGTCTCGTGAAAACAGCAAGTACCAATCATGGCTGTAGGCTAGCAGAGCCATCGATGTGCGTCCCAGCAAGCGGAAGGAACGACGGAAGCTGGGAAAGAAAACTCGACATGCGGGCGAGCGAAATAAGGACGAAATGACCAATTTTTGAATGGCTTGGGCGGAACGAGAAGAGGCCGAGCCGACGCGACGAGTCTATTTGCTGTGGTCGGCTTTAAAGAGACCAGTCGGGTCCGGCCCTGTGCGTCTTTTCATTGACCAGCAATGGCTTGAGGTCATGGCGGCCGCCAGGGATTGGTTGGGGGCGGGCTGACCGAACTATTGGTGCCTAATCCCGTGGTGGCCGGGGACGGTAGCCGTCTGCCGCGCTGACGCGAGGGGATTGGCACTCCAGGCCTCTTCAGGCCCTTCTGCATGCAGCCTCTCGGACGCTGCGGGGAATAGACGGTACAAAGCTTCCAGCTTTGTTTCAGCGGGCCACCATTCCAGCCCGTCGCCCATTGTTGGCCGGCCACGACCCCCGAGCCGTTGGATCTGGAGCAGCCTTAGGACACGCGGTGGGCTATCTTGGGCCGCCAGAGAGGTGCAAGCCAGGCTGCACGGGCTACCTCCGTCGCCAGATCCGGGGTTATATGGGCCAAAACCTCAGACTGGGCCGCCCTCGATTAATTTCACCTGACGCCTAAAGCTCGGCTCCCAACTTCAACATTTCCCCCTCCGGCCTCCGATCCGAGCGATGGAACCCGTTTCTGTCCTCACGGGGGTGATACCCGTCGCATGGAGCTGTATCCTGACTCTGAGAGATGTCAAAGACACCCTCGCTAAAACGCAAGAAGTTCCACAAACTTTATCATGTCTCGAGCGCCAGATTGAGCTGCTCTTCCATGTACTCACCCGGCTAGAGGAAATATCCCGGACCGGCCATCGGGCTTCCACACTCCACAGCAAAATCATTCTCACCACCCTACAAGGGTGTCACGGCACTCTAGAGCAACTTCATGTTCAACTGCAGAAGCTCAAGCCCCTCAGCGGGAACAAGGTTGGAAGATGGGCCAAAAATATTGCCGCGTTCTGGAAGGAGGGTGAAATTTCTCGCATGATGGACAGCGTGGCGCATGAGCAACGGCAGATTCAACTCCTGATGGGCTTTATGTCTCTGGACTTGTACGTTCCCCATTTCCATTACCGCAGAAATATATTTGGATTGGTATTGACCTAGCTCTCATCAGGACTTACACCACGAGCCAATTCGACTCGCCTTACAGTTCCCAATTTATTCCCACACGCCGAAACGATGAGCCATGGCCACTCCAACACCGGAGGCAGGCGGAATTACCTGTACAAATCTACGAAGATGGGGCACAGCCCGCACCGCGATATACGACACAAAAATTAGCTCCCTCACCCGTCAACTCTCAACGACCGACTCTAGGGGAGATCACCCATGACGTGAAACAGAGATTTAATTCCGCAAATAGCCGATTTAAAGAGTCGGATAAGGAGAGCGTGGAAGCAACCCAAAATTTTCCCGAATTCGAGATCTTCAGGGATAGTTGCCCGAGCGGCACCTCGCGCTTCCCTTCATAGCTACGCCTCACATCTGCCTTTCGTTTCGTTCCTTCGGTTTTGATAGGCCAGATACATATTTGGCTCGCTATCGCTGTCTTACATTCGTTTGCATCGGGGCCAAGCCCCCGTGTGCGGCATGGAAATGGTGTCAGTTTTCTTTTTTTGGATCCTGGAGAAGCTTTTGGCGTACACATCTCTAAGCACAGCGGGGATCACGGCACTCAGTGGAGCATAACATGATGTAAATTCTGGGATATAACACGAGGTGCTGCTACGGTATTACTAGTTGCTGGTTTCTAGCCGTGAAGCAAAGTTTAATCGCAGTAGATTTTTGTACATATGATGGTCGGAACTGGATTATTCCCACTGCCGGGCCCTTCTCTTCAATTGATTTGAACCGAAGCTCTATTTCGGAGCCGAGAATGTCGCTGGGTTCTAAAGAAGATCACTACCTCGGCCTAATAATAGCAAATTTCTATCCCAGTGTCTGATCACTTCTGTTCTATGAGACGAATCTGGGCATACAAATTTCCATTTTCGTTCCTCGCCCACGTGGCATTGCTCACCCTACCTCAAGCTTGGCTCAGTCTTTGCTCAGGCTTGCTCACCTTTGCTCGCCCTAATTACCACTTTCGGCAGGCCGTACCGTAGCATACTAATTGCTTCAACTATAGTTGAGTAGGCACAGGATTGGTCCCATATATAAATGAACAGTTCGCCGTTACCTCTTGTATTTCACGTGTTGCTTACCAGACCGCTGGATTTAAATTAGCCTCTGACCTCCGAGTCTCGCGCCTACACCTCCTCGAAACACTCCTACTTTCGTTGCTCAATACCCTGAATTCATCAATATACCTCAAAGAACGCTATAATACAGTATAAAACTTGAATCAAAGGCGTATAACTTGGCAAATTGTAACACCCACAGGCCCCGAGACCCTGAGGGGCTGCGTTCTAGGTGCGTGCGGTATACCATGCGGCGTACGAAGAAAAATAGTACCGGGGAGTGGGCCGTGGCAGACTCAAGGGTATCCAAAGAAGGAACCCACAGAACCCTCCTTCCACATACAGAAGCTGGATATGTATCAAGGACCAACTGGGCCTTCTTCTGATCGGAAGGCCAGGCTTCAATTGATCTTTCTATATCCTCCTAACACCCACCTTCTACCTTGCACTGTGACCCCCATTGTCGTTGCCCTAGCGCGTTCGGTGCCCCTCAGCCCCGGCCGGCGTTACGGATTATGTGCATGAAGGATGCTAGATAGTTAATAATACAACCCAAGAGTCCCGCACCAAATGCCGGGGCTCGTATATTATGGTCCCCAAACTTGCAGTACCAGACGGGCCCGATGCGGTCGCCGCACTAGTCGGACTCGATGCTAAATCCGCACTCGAGACCACGTTTGCTCAGTCCTGATCTTGATCCACACCCTTCAACTTCAGACTCGAGTGTTTTGTGCTATCCTGTCAGGAGGTATAGACAGGAGTTGGTATCAAAGACGGTTAGGCACATCATGTTTAGATGTTCGGCTCGTGCCAAGTGGATGGCTGTCACAGTGGCCTCGGTGTCCTTGAGGAAGTCACGTTGGGGGTTGTCAAACCCGGGTCGTGTGAAGAGCGGAAGCTAAAGATGCGGATAACACCGTCGGCGCGACTTTGATGGTGTAGGAGCTAGGTTCTCTGGGCTGGAGTGTTGTCGTCGAGGCCGGGCTGGCGGCGAGCAAGTGAAAGATGGTCAAGGTGATAGTTGAAGATGCATTTTGATTTGCGTAATTACGACTCGTGTTCCTGAGAAGTAATGAAACACAACCTGTAATTACACCTAACTAGTTAACGAACATGAGAGATAGTGAGGCTTTTTCGGCTGACACGAATCAACTATTTTTGGCATTGAAAGCAGTCCCATCACGCCAAAATCCAAAGAGGGGTACCCCTAACCTAGTGAAAGATAACTACCCCAGCTCCTATAAATTATCATATGGGAAGTAAAACCCCTGGAACTTCTTCAGGTGTTAATATAGAAGCTTTATGGTGTGGTGGATTAATAAGTAGCTAGGTGTTAAGTTTAATAATTATTATAAGGGAGTGTATTCAGGGGATGTAAAGGGGCGGGATAAGGTGGTAAAGAAGGCAGGGGTTAAGGTGGATAATAATCTGGTTACAGGGGCAGTTATATAAAGTAGTGAGAAGAAGGGGCATATTATATGGGTGACGAAGGTGAGTTGAGGGAAGGTGGAGGATAAGGAGTATAATTGGGGGAAACAGGAGGGGTATGGGAAGAGGATAGTGGTGAAGGGGGAGTTTAAGTATATTTATATTAAGGTGTAAGTGTACCTATATGGGGCCATCCATACTGATTACTGTCTTAGATGCGAAAGTTTCAGATACGCGAAGGCTATACCATCAGAGCGTCGAAGTATGCCAGCGACATCTCCGTTCTCGTCAGAATCAGCGATGCATATTCCGACAGCCAGGCTTCCTTTGGAATATTCGTCGATCCGTAGCTATTCTTCGCAGCAGGCGAGCTCATATTATCCAATGGATAGCTTTTGCAGGGGCAGAGCTTAGAGACGGTGGATTCAGGGGTCGGAAGAAGTGTTATAAGAAGAGCACGCCATTGTTGGCGCCATGGACCTCGCAATCGAACATTCCGGACAGCAGCAGTGATAAACAGGTTTATTCGTATAAGCCGCTGGGGCGGAGAGCCATACGTCTACTGCACCCCCTCCCGGGAGAGAACAAGGATGAGGACTTGCAGGGTGTCATGGTTCACGTCTCAAGTCTAGATTCGTCAGACGACTACCACTACCAAGCTTTATTCTATATCCGGGGAGCCGATACGAGGGAAGAGGAACTGCTGACGCCGGATGGCATCATCCGCATCACCCCGTCGCTAAGCGCGGCCTTGCGTCACTTACGGCAGCGAAAGTGGGGACTCTTTTTCTGAAGATGAGAGTTGGAATCTGGACGAGGACGAGCAGGTGCCGCAGTTCTTTCTCCGTCAGGGGAGGGGTATGCAGCTCCTCTATCGCGCGGGGCTGAGCACGCAGTCGCGCACCGCTTTTCATCGTGGATTCCCGACTGGACAAGGCCGATGCCGGAATCTCTGCACGGGTCTGACTAGAGAGCAACAGCGTTTAACGCGTGCAGGGCCTAAGGGGGGCGAGTTGAGGGGTTATGGGCAAGGAATAGAGGAAGAAAATCTAGTGCAAAGCTATCTTAGCTTAGATAGAGATTTAGATTCCTGGTATATGCGAGGCTTGGGGTTGTTCAATACGTGTCAGTAGCAGACTTTATGTTATCAATGGGCGGTTTCCGCAAATCCATACCTTGGTAAGACTCCACCACGCCGGGCGCTAATGTCATTGCAAAGGCGTGCGGTTCTTTTTAGCCTCTATTTGTTCATCAATCCCTCTCTTTCCCCGCACAACAACCCCTCGACTCCATACCCTTTCACATTCTCCAGAACTCATCGTCCCTGACATTTACCACTCTAAAATGGCAACCCCCACCATCCGCCCCGCTCGTCTCGAAGACATCCCCACCATCCTCGCCTTCATCAAAGCCGCCGCCGCCGAGCAATCCCCCTCCACTACAATCGAAGCCACCGAAGCCTCCCTCACCTCCACGCTCTACCTCTCCCCTCACCCTCACCTAAACTCTTCCACGACAGGCCCTCGCTTCGCCCACCCACTCCTCCTCATCTCCCCCGACGATAACCACACGCCCGCCGGCCTCGCCATCTATCTCTACACCTACTCAACATGGATGGCGCGCCCCGGCGTTTGTTTAGAGGAGTTATATGTCCTTCCGCGGTACAGAAGGATGGGGTACGCGAGGTTGTTGATACAGGCGATGGCGAGGGAGGCGTACAAGGCGGGGTGTGTGAAGATGGAGTGGGTCTGTTTGAGGGGGAATGAGAGGGCGTTGAGGTTTTATCAGGGGTTGGGGGCGGAGAGGATGGAGGGGTGGGTTGTGATGAGAGTTGGGGAAGAGGGGATTAGGGGGCTTGTTGGTGGTGCTGAGAGGGAGGGAGAGGTGAAGGGGGAGGTGAAGGGGTAGGTGGTTGGATAGTGGGCGTGGATGATTATTAGCTAAGGGAGAGAAGCATGGCGATTCTCTGACAGGACGAATCGAAGGAGATAGATAACATGGTTTGACATGAAACCACGAAAACTTCAAATCCATCAGAAAAAGAACGAAATGTTGATTCAGTGATACCCCTAGATCTATATAAATGGAAATACAGAACCACCAATAGAACTCCAGACTCAAGCACCCAACTCACACCTTTGAATCGCTGGCTACTTCCCCTTGCGCCTCTTGACCGGAGATAGTGTACACGGTGCTTTAGATTGCTCCTCACGACGGCGCTTCGCAGCCCCTGTCCCGTCTCGTCAGCACATTCACAGACCGCCTTGCATTGGCGACTTCAGACTTACTTTGCTCCTTCTCCCACTCCCCCTTCGTCGGCAGCGGCCTAGGCCTCTTCAGTCCACACGCCATGCGCGCCAGGCGGCCGATCGCAGCGCCGAGGTTGCAATTGACGATGTCGTTGGCCAAATCTGGGTCAGCGCATGCCGATCCAGCATAAGGGGCCAGCCGTTTCTTGCATTTGTCGCTAGAATATTTCATCGCATCTATTAAGGCGTTAGAGCCACCGAACCGAACAAAGGCTTCCCGCTGAGAACTTACTGGTGATATTGTATACGACTCCCCCGACACTCGTCCACACTTCGTCACAGATCCCACCACCTAGACCACCACGCCGTGTTCGGTGAGGGGTCGTGGACTTTTGCTCCGCTGCAAATCATGCAGGTGCCAGCGTTCACAGAACAGAGCTACGCTGCTGGATGGTGCCGAACACAGTTACCCAACACGGTCGGTTCCATGGGCGTCGACCCAAGTCTCGTGGACGAAATGCTTGTTCTCGCGAATCGTACCAGCTCTCGACTGGCGCTATGGAATCAAAGCAGCCAAGTCGGCGCAACGTCTTTCGTCATGCTGCTCCCGGAAACGGAATCCGCCCTTCCCGTTCTCACCAACACCATGGCTCCCAACGATGCGGATGACTGGATTGGTCAACTCCTGGTCAAGACCGTCCTGGAAAGTCACCTTCGTAACCACTACGTCCGCCTCGCTTCGACGAGCGTAGATGGTGCGAAAGTACACCGAGCCCAGCGGGAAGATTGAGGAGGGAAGGGGGGGCCACCGCGAGCCTCGGGCGATTATGCTGGGTCCTATCTCGGTTTTGATGGCCTCTTCCGCATCCAAATCTGACAAGGTGGGCAGGGACTTGAGATGCTTTTCCAGTGGCGTGAATCCCAGAAGTACCGACCGCGGCACCATCATGACGACACCTTCACCTGGTTCATGTCGTGGAATGAACAGATTAAACGGGGTCGGTTTATCAACTTTGCGTAGACGTTGTACTATGTTCGCTTCCGCGGGGCTGATACTCGCACGGGTGGGATCACCGCGTTGAGTTGGGCTTACGAGGCAGTGTTTCCTGATGGTGAGAATTTTGTGAGGGAGTAAAGATGGATAGAGGCTTGATTTCAGTTGTGCGTAGAGTAGGGGAATAGGGGAAAACTGAGAATAGAGAAAAGTTGAACCAGAAATTCCGAGAGATAGTGCTAGAGGCAACAGTAACGTATCACAGAGAACTTGAAGTTCATTGAGCTCATACCCAAGATGTGATGGGCCGACCTCTTTTGTAGCGGCAGTGGTGAACCAGGCGATCAAAACAAGACTTTCATTTCCATTACGTTTAACTTCCCATCCAGTAGGCCTTGCCACCCATGGTTTCGAAATACAATGCTGAAATACACAAAACAAGTTACGTCCTTCTCTGCTCAGACCCCATCAGCCAAGTTCCCATGTCAAACACCCCCACCCCCACCATATGAATAACCCCCATCGCTACCGATGTCCCATGACTGCGCATCTGACTTACTATGCGGACAAGCTTATTGACCTCGCGCCCGAATCTGCGCTTCAATACGCTTCAACTTCTCCTCTTCCTGCCTGGTGAATTCTGCGCAAAGTCGTCTGAATCAAAAGTTCCAAGCTGTTTGGGACAGCTACATGTACCAGGTTTGACGTCATGTGGGTCCCGAGGAAGCGTGTGAGAGTAGAGACGCATCGTGACGATCTGGGTATGTTGTCAGCGGGTGGACTAATATTGTATGAAAATGGAAACATTGTTGAACGCTGGTGGAGAACCGTGAACATTCCAGTTCGCTAGGTGCAGATGTGCTGGAGGGTAAGTCAAGGTTCAGGAAGGTGGCAGATCCGGCCGCAACCGCAGCCGCACTGGCATTTCGAAGTAGAAGGCATCGCAAATTCTGGGTGATATCTTACGATCTCTTGTTTATTCCGGTCTGGTGGAGAGTTCCGATTGGAAGTGAATTGCCGTCTGGTGCTTCGGCTGTTGGGTTGAATATGTCGCTCGAGGAGGCGAGAACGGTTGAGGATCTTGTGTTTATCGGGCTTGAAGGAGCTCGGTGTGGACGGTGGGAGTGAAATGCTTGGATTTGAATAGTTAGAGAAAGTCTTTGAGGTACCTAGTTCCGGAGGCTGGTGTATTCCGGTTTCCAGTACAGAGAAATAGTTGAACAAGCCGGCGTCTCGTTTTTCAGGCTGAGGTGCATGAAGCAAGAAGATCTAGGGATTTGACGGGAGTGGAAAAGGCCTTTATAGACAAGATATGCTGACTTGGATAGCCCCGAGGATTCTGATGTCACAGGTGGGAGGTTGCGGGGTGATTCATGTGCGCCAGAGCAACACTGTTACTCGTCAGTTTCATCTGAAATCGTAGTGCCATGAGGGAGGTTCGTGTTGTTTCTATCATTTAGGTGCCTGGGTAGAATGACTCACGGCTTACATGCGATCTCGGGACACTGCAGCTCTGTGACCTAGCACTTGGAGGTCTCTTCGCTCGAAGAGAGTAAATTTCGCCTTCATCTCGCTGCATTCAACTAGTTAATAAGGTAGGTACGTAGACACCTAAGTACGATCCCCTCACCGGGAAATCAACCCTAATAGCGGCATCGATGATGCATATAACGGAGAAGAATCCTTTCTCCAAAACGACTGCGCGCGCTCTTCTCGCTCATGCCGCTACAGGTGTCTTGAGAATGGCGACCCTAGAGCTAACAGACGCTCTCCAGATTTCCCCAATCTTTCATCCCTGGCAGTAGTGCCCAATCAACGTTGATGAGGGTCCTCCGCTATCCGCAAAAGTCTTGGACAGTAATCTAGGAGAGTTCGGCTGTCCTTGGCTCCCTCCGGCCAGGTCCTCGCTCGCGCTGTCTTAGATCTCGGATAGGCGGGCGAGTCAGTCACTCCGATCCCGGGGGCCATCCTGGGCGAGTGCGGAGCTCGGTGGGAAGGGATGGTTTGCATCGACATCGGACTATGGAGCCTCAAACGTGCCCTCTGCCTCGTCACTCTCATTATGGCCGTTGCGTCCCCCCTGAAACATCATGGCCCAGTCCGTGCTATCGGACCCAGCGAACATGGGATTACTTAGTGTCTTAGGTGGTGGAGGCGGCTCGCGCACAGTGAATCCCTGG
>Ga0247780_1000926_pt1 | contig 21999 bp, 29 predicted proteins | sample UWRJL079202R5_FD_179927 | JGI IMG/M metagenome (GOLD analysis project Ga0247780, IMG submission 179927) | Plant litter microbial communities from Arlington Agricultural Research Station in Wisconsin, United States - UWRJ-L079-202R-5 | ecosystem: Environmental > Terrestrial > Plant litter >... | reverse complement strand
CGGGCCCCCTTTTTTTTTTTTTTTTTGGTGGACCGAGCCTTCGTACGCAGCAACATCCCCGATTGTGCGAAACACAGTGTGATAGCGAGAGCCTTATTTCAGCGTAGATCGATCTGTTTGGCTGCACGCGCGATTATGTTGGACTGTGCAACTCAAGTGGTGTAACTGCCCGGGTACTGTAGATCTTGTTGTGCCACGGGCGGGAGGCTCAATACAGCCGGGCGGTTGCTCGGTCAGTTAAGCATATCCCACGGTCCAGAGTAAGAACTTCGTAAAAGTTGGGATGAGATGAGCGATAGGTAAGCAGTAATAAAATGATTCTGACAGCGGTGAGATGCGGGCTGGCCGCTGTTACTGAGTAGGCGCGTGGGAAAAGACGTCCCGCCCTGCCGCCGCGCGTCATTTGAACAGAACGCAGCCGCCACGCCGGAGGTTAGGTTGTTGTGGTGGGTGAGTCCGGGTCGGGCTTTGTGCAGGCGACATGTTTAAAGCCGATTGATTGCCTACGGGTACATTGCCTAGGCAAAACCCGCATGGCGAGGGTTGAGTTTGTTGATGTGTATGGAGAGATTCCAAGACCCAAGACTTTTAGTAAGTCTTTGCATACGCAACGAGACGGCGATCGATGGGGTTGATGGAATCCAAAGTGGACGGCTCCGAAGGCGCAGGTCGAGGATTACGCGATGATGGTTGTGATGCTGGCCAGCCTTCCCTGGTTGTCCGCACCCTTTGTTGTAGATGCACAGTGCAAGTCCGTAATCCGGTGCAGGCTTGGGGGCTTGGCTTTCGAAGGCCCTCAGCTGGGCAACCCCCCGCATGTTTTTACGGACGTTTTTGTCTGCCAACGTTGAGTCCGGTCCGCAACCAGCCCGCCCGGCTGAGGAGGCCAACAGACAACAAAAACTGCAATCCAGCAACAAGCCAAAGCGAATTATCTGGAAGCACACGGTGTTGGCGAAGTTTCTTGGTAGCGGGATTGACTCTGCGTCTAGGTAAGGATGATCCGAGCGGTTACATCTGGTAGCAGTGAGCAGAAACACTCCACCGCAGCCATTGGCATTGTTTGACCTTGCTCTGAAACCGAGCCAGACCCCCCGTCCCGACCTGGATTGAGGGGGCTAGGGTCGGGAGGAGAACCTCAAGGGTCCTGTTGCAGCCTGTTGCTGACCAGTGGTGCCAATCGCCCAGGGTAAGGTGTATCAAAAATCTCCGTCATCCGTATTGCTGATGCTTCGGGCGTGACGCCGATCCGTAATTTCCAAAGATGTGATTCAGGCGGGCAAGAAAGTCGAACTCTATCGATGGTTTAGACGTCCCAGACACGCAGAAAACGTGAGATAAAGTGCAGGTTAGGGGCCCGTTGCACAGCGTGCGCCCCAACGCCCTGAGCGGAGGGGCTGACATGCTCTGGAGTCCGCAGCTGACACCTTCGGCCGCAGAACCCCTGAGAACCGCGCAATCCTGTACCCGTTTCTGGCGCTCGCACGGTGCTTGGACTGTCTGGGCTAAGCCTTGGGGGGGGAAAGTCGCTGCCACCCCCCTCCCTTTTCGCATTCGGCCGGTTTCCCGTCTGTCAAGGTCTCTGGGGTGGCCATGGATTGAAGTGCTGCGCAGCGACACACACCAGCGACACCACCATTAACAAAACCAGCCCATCGGCACTGCCGCTGTCTCCTTTTTTATCCAGGCAAGATCTTGCCTTGATCCGCCAACTGATCTTCCTACCTTTACCCCCCCATCCGCTCGTTCGTTCCAAAACATCATACGGACATCCTGCGCTCAGTCTTTTGTCTGCGACGCAAACGAGCCCGACACTGGTGATATTTCACAGCTGTCGCACAGCAGAACCGCATCCGCCAATTCCCCATGGACGTGAGGCGCTGTTAGATTAAACTATGACCCTTTTTAAGGCCTTCGCGGCCGTCCTCGCTGGCGCTGGCCTTTTGCTGCAAGCAGCGACAGGTACGTCGTTTGGTCGAACTCAATCAATACAGCCCAACCCCACAAGTTGGATGGCAGATTGAGACCCCGCCGTTTATTGTATCGCTCTGGACTAACACCAAAACCGCAGCACATTCTACACAGCGGAATCCACTGTCCTACGTGGGCCGCCTTGACGATCCCGTCATCCAAACGCCCTCGCATCGAGTGCATGCGCTCTCGTCGTTTGAGGTCACATTCGTACTCCACGATGGGTCGCAAAAGGTCCGCCTTCAACTGGACCCGAACCATGACATCCTCAGCGCGGATGCCACGGTACAGATATTAGGTGCCGACGGCACCGTAACAAGAATCGAGCCCATCAACAGGTCGGACCACAAAATATATAGGGGACACGCGTTTGTGAAGCTCAAGGGCCAATCCGAGTGGACGAATGTTGGCTGGGCCCGAATTAATGTGCATCAAGATGGGAGCAAGCCGATTTTTGAAGGTGCCTTCACGATCGACGGCATGCACCACCACGTCCAGACCGACGTGAATTATCGCAACACGATGATTCCAGGGGACCCCGAGATCGACGCTGCGGCAGAGGAGTACATGGTTGTTTGGCGGGACTCGGACATCACCGAGGAATATCGCCATTCCGACTTGAAGCGTGATGTGAGCACTCCTGCAGGCTGCTCGTCCGACGACCTGCTTTATAACAGGGACGACAACAACCTCGTGTATCGCGCGGTGGAGGCGGAAAGCACCCCTTGGTCTATCAACCCGAGAGCCTTGTTCGGACGCCAGATGGATGGCACCCCCGGCGGCAATGGTGCTGGCGTCAACCTTGCGAACTCGATTGGCTCGACTGTCGGTTGCCCTAACACCAGGAAAGTCGCTTTGGTCGGCATCGCCACGGACTGCACGTATACTGCCCAGTTCCCTGACAAGGAAGCTGTGAGGCGAAATATCATTACCCAGGTGAACTCGGCATCCCAGCTATACGAAAGCACCTTCAACATCTCCCTCGGTATTCAAAACTTGACTATCAGTGAGGCTGAATGCCCTGGGACTCCACCAGCAACTGCCCCGTGGAATCGTCCCTGCAGCGGCAGCACGACGATTACTGACCGCTTGAATATGTTTTCCACGTGGCGTGGCCAATGGAAGGACAATAACGCATATTGGACTCTGCTCACCACCTGCAACACACTCTCCGCCGTTGGCCTGGCCTGGCTTGGCCAAGTCTGCCAGACGGGCACGCAGTCGGGATCTAACGAGACGATTGCCGGCGCAAACGTTGTGGTCCGCACATCTCAGGAATGGCTGGTCTTCGCTCATGAGACGGGTCATACATTTGGCGCTGTTCATGACTGTAATTCTCAGTCGTGCTCTGACGGTTCCTTGGCGAAGCAGCAGTGCTGCCCACTTCAGGCCAGCTCTTGCAATGCCAATGGCCAGTTCATCATGAACCCCTCTACTGGAACGGGTATCACAAAGTTCTCCCCCTGCAGCATTGGCAATATCTGCAGCTTCCTCGGCCGCTACTCGTCTCGGGTAACGTGTCTCGCAAATAACAAAGATGTCACGACCATCACGGGTAGTCAGTGCGGTAACGGCATCGTGGAACAGGGCGAAGATTGCGACTGCGGCGGAACTCAAGGTTGCACCGGCAATAAGTGCTGCAACCCAACCACCTGCAAGTTCACTGACAGCAGCGTATGCGATCCATCGAACGAAGAATGCTGCAATCAGCAGTGTCAGTTCAAGGGCGCCGGCACTGTCTGCCGCGCGAGCACAGGCAGCTGCGATCCGGAGGAGACGTGCTCTGGTAGTTCGCCGATCTGCCCTAAGGACAAGAGCGCTGACGACGGCACATCCTGTGGCAACTCGGGCGCTGGATTGCAATGCGCGTCTGGCCGGTGTACGTCTCGCGATCAGCAATGCAAGACGCTGATGGGCAGCCTGACAACGAACAACGACACATACTCCTGCTCGACTCAGGGATGCATCCTCTCGTGCGCCTCGCCCGAGTTCGGCCGCAACACTTGCTACACAATGCAGCAGTACTTCCTCGACGGCACACCATGCGAAGGCGGCGGCAAGTGCTCCAACGGTAACTGCCAAGGCTCCAACCTAGGGAAGCAGATCAGCAGTTGGTTTACTGAGAACCAGAATATCGTTATTCCTGTTGCGTCGGTCGTCGGTGGACTGATTCTTCTCGCCATTCTTGGCTGCTGCATCTCGTCGTGCCGCCGCCGAAGACGCGGCGCCAAGCTCCCGAAAGCCCCATCACCAGCGTGGAATTATGGACCCATGCCGATGGCGCCAGGTGGCATCAACGCTCACCACGACGTTCACGCAGTCGGTGCTGTCCCCCCACCATACCCCGGTGCGGGTGCTGGTGTGCCTCAGCCGATGCCGATGCAACAACAACAAAATAATGGGAGATGGGAGCCCCTAAGGACAAGGAGCTTCCGATACGCATGAGGAATGAGCTGAGCAGCAGCAGCAGCAACGGCGTGATGAACCCACCAGGGAAGGGGGTATCCTTATTAATGAGATAACCACACATATCACTGTACGTATGTGCGGGTCGCATTGGTTTTGGCTTTGGATATACCATCATCGCATTATGAACATCGACAACGCGTTTTTGGGGTTTGCATGGCATGGCGTTTTGGGAGAGGGCGGTCAGCCTTAGCTAGTTTGTTTTCGGGATTATCGAGACGACGGTTCCGTCACATTTGGACTCGACAGATCCTTTTTGGATACGTGATAGGGACGGAAAGAAAGGCTTATGTATTGGAGCGGACTGCATATGGTATCATAGCTAGCAGTATATAGGGTGTATCCGATAGTGCCTACCAGCAAATGGAAAACTCCGTATGATATTGTTATAACTCGAGCGCATCCTTGGTGATTTATGGGTATTGTGATAGTGGGATCTCAATCATGAGTCCGCCCTATCCCCAGTAAACTCCATCAACTGATCTTCGACCAAGTCCAAGCCATGATCTCATAACACTAGTAACGTATGCCGGGTTCATTTTCCTCGCCATGTCATGAAATCATAATATCGTTACACGCTCAAGACGCTCCTTTCCCACTATCCTATCATTGGCACGGGTAGATAGGTGTATCCCTCTGGGCTCGCCCACTCAAACCCTCACTTCATTCACTTTACATATTGGTAGAACATCCACCGTCCATAGGGGGGGAATGAATGATGATGACGAGAACTGCAGAAACCGACCAACTCCCGCCGCCTTGAATACGTGCAGGCTCTCCCTAAGAATTAACTATTCGTGCCTTGGGGGTGGTCTAGCGCGTACTCGCCCTGTCACCGCCTCTCCGCTTATCGGAATCCCTTGGCGGCGGCGGAGGCGGGTGTTGATGTGAAGTTGATTTGCGTGTATTACTGGTGCGGCTGATGTCGTCCTCGTTCTCGTAGCCACACAGCATCCGTGTGAAGTGTAGGCGTGCGCCGGCCATGCTCTGCCCCGTGGGAAAAGGAGAGAAGAGCAAGTGAGTGAGTGTTCTCTGTTATGAAGGGATGTTGGGAGAGGAGCGGAAGATAGTGGGAAAGCAACTTACATCTTCTGTGCTTTGGGCGTACATCATGAGAAGCTCGGGACTGCCGAGGTAGGCCTCGGCCTTCTTGCGGCGTTCTGTTCTGCTGAAGTCCTCTTTCTCGAGACTGTTGTTGAGGTGGGTGTTAGACAGTGAGAATGAGATGAGCAGGGTGTGGGGATCGACAGGCGTACCGGCTGCTACCCAAGCGGAGTCTTGAGCCCGCACTTGTCTCCCGGTCGCTAAGGTCACTGCCCTCGGAGCCGTCGCCGGAGTGGTAGGGGTCTTTTCCGCGGGCCTGGCGGTCCCGCATCTGAGGCGTGAAAGTGTCACCCATGACTGAAGAGGAGGAGGAGGCTTGTGTCATGTATGACGGCTGTCGCGACTGCGGGTATCCAGAACTTCGGAAAGCGGACGATGAGCCTGAGGCACCGCCGGACGCCATGGCTTTGTGCGAGGGCTGGGCTGGGCTGTTTAAATGTGCGGAATATGCAGTGTAGAGAGTTCAGTGCTCAGAGTATCGAAGAAGGTTCGGGGGAAGTGGGGTTCGGCTTTGTGAGAGGCAGATTTGGGAAGGCGTCGGTGAGATATACCCCCTTCTTGCGACCGCAATGCGAACAAAGCCAAGGGGATTGTGTTGCGCAGGACCAGCGGATCCGAGTCCAACTAGCTGAGAAAGCAGACACCGAGGGGGAAATGTTCCCCTGGTCCGTCACCAGTCGTGGTGTTGAGACGCGGAAGTTGCCTCTCAACCCCATGGGTCCGTCCCTGCCCCCCGGATGGGAGGTGCAGAATAGCGGGGTGAGGTCACTCCAGGCTCTTGCTGTCAGGCGCACCGTTGTCGTTGCAGGGCGAGCCACAGCGGTCCGCAACATTCATTCCATGTTTGCTTTTGTCCTCCTTTTCACTTTCTCATCACCCCCGGGCCCTCCGCTACAGCATCGAATATGCATGCATGCCACCGCATGGGGCAAACACTAAGGAATCCACATGAATTCAGGAATCGGATCCCGCTCCGTGGCTCGTCGTCGGTTTGTGTGACCCTGGTGGCGTCAAATGCCCTCTGGCGAAGGCACCGCCTGCATTCCAAATCCCCGAGTCCCGATATCTTTGTTCCACCCTCCCATTGTTCTCCCCGATTGCAGGGATTCCACCAACGATATGCGCCTCGACCATCCATTGAATGTCATTGATGGCACAATGGAACAATGGGTCAAGTTAGCGTGCAGTCAATCTTGTAGTCGGCGTAACTAGCAAACAAAGACTCCAAACTAGCTGACACGGCTGGCTAGCATCTTGCCCCCTATCTGCTTCTGACATCTGCTGCATACAGCCGAGCTAGGTGCGTACGGCTTCCTGCATCGATGAGTCCAATGACGGCGCGGGACGGGGATGTCTTTGAAGAAGCAATTGTCGGTTTTCTACCCCTCCATCTCCTCTTACCGTGCTGCGGATGCCTCAAGCCCGACGAGCCGCCGCGTGCAGTGGTTGGGGGTGGTAATCCATCCCGGCTGAGCAACCACGGCGCTGGAACGGAGGTTGAGATGTTCAGCTTGCCTGGAGGGTTACATCACAGTCTTCTTTCTCTATGAACTGCAGGTGCTCACGAAGCCCAGGCAGCATGCTCGCAGTCGACTCCATTTCCCTCACTATGCTGGCTGCCAGCCACAGCAAGGTCGGGCTTGGAACCCTCCGAGCGCGATCTTTGCTTTACTGCTGCGCTGAAAGGCCATCGGACCGGCAGCCGTGCCCAGAGCTGATCCCGGGCCGGAGTATCTCGACTTACCTGCAGCGAACCGGCTCTCTGGGTGCCGATGGGCTGACGACCACCAATCCATGAAGAGCTTGAAAAGCCACCAACACCCCGCGTCATGCCAAGTCAAGGACCGGGCATTCTCATCACAAGGCTTCCTTGCCGCCTGGGTGCTGTCCAGATGCCTTGCACTCTCCAGAAGGGGAGTGATCATGTCGGCGTGCCCATCCCCGTGGCGCCTACCCACCCAGGCGTAGTGAGAAGATGCAATGACAGTGGCCTCCTGGCACAAAATGCCATAACTGACTGATTGGTCCAGTGGGAAGACCTGCCGTGGAACGCCGATTGCATTGTCTTGCCCAGGTCTCATCTCAGAAACTTCCGAGAGACTCCTCGTGTATATCGAACGCCTCTCGCATTGGGCTGTCCCAGCTGACGACTGTTGGGTTGCGTCTGTACACCCGCCTCGGACTGCAAGTAACTGGAGTAGAATTTCATATTTGGCAATTTCATGTTTGGCGACCGGTTTCAGCCAGGCGGACAGTTTGTTGGTTTCAGCAGAGCTCGTCTGGGTCCAACATGCTGCTGTCGTGATCCGTTACATCCAGCCAAGACAATGGAAACATTTGTTTGATGCGCACCCTAGGAGTCGGCCTAGGAACTGAGGCCTTGTTTCAGTGCTAGTATTTCGAAGGTTTAACAACTGATCGGTGGTGCTATCTTGGTTGCGGCTTTTCTGCAAGCTCTCGGAGCAGCCCATTCAGGAGCTCACGGGGATCCGGAGCCCTGTGTCCGGGCTGCTGCATGTTAAGGGCCCCTAAATAGTAACTAACGAACCTGTAAGGTCGGTTCCACATCGACCATTCCCCCCTTCTAAACCCAAGTACCGAAAACAAGAAATCTCGATAGCATTCCTACACCACAGATTGAGCCGCAGTACCGTGAGATCCCACATCCGCTTGCAAACAACTTACATCTCACAAGCCACTCAACTCTCCACTGCCAACGCCTTCGCGCCAACCAGCTTCGCATCCTTCCCCTTCCCTTCCGTCGTGACCACCCAGTACTCAGCCTTGACACCCCCTCTTCCCACCCGGTACACCCTGACATCGTTCCCCGCGCCCGCCTTCCGAACAGCATCGATGATATCCTTGTACTGCCCGTTCTTATCCCAATCCACAGGATCCAATATCTCGATCTCGGCCTCCTTCGGCGCCCAATGCCCAATCAGCCCAGCGAATTCCTCTATATTCCCCGTTAGCTTCTCCCCTTCTCAGAACTCAATCCCACCCATCTTCCTCCCCTCTCTAGGGAAACCCCCCCCCCCACCTTGCAACATCATGACAACAAAAGGAGCCGGATACGTACCCTCATCAGGCAACCCCTTCCCACTCTCGTCCCACTTGAGCGCAACAGCCTCGAACGGCTCATCCGCATCACTTGTGTAGAACGCATCCGTCGTAGCCTCCTTCAGTGCCTTGGGCACCGCAACGCCCGCATCCGTAGTCTTAAACGGCCCACCCGCGCTGGTCGTCGTGTTCTGCGCGTAACCCTCGGACGGGTCGCGGTTTGCCTTGTCCAGGAAGGCCATATAGTCTTCGTCCGAGGCCATTTTTGCTGGCGTGGTTGAGTGGAAGGGCCTTTTTGCTCTAACCGTGGGGATGGTGTAGGTGTGAGGGGGTGCTCGCGCGGGGTTAGGGGGAGGAGGAGTAGAGCTTCGGGATAGAGGTCGTAGTTGAGGTCGAGGTTGGATTGAGCTTCTTAGAAGAGTTTGTTTTGAGAGAGTAGATACCCGGCGGAAGGGTGGTGAGTTTGGGGCTCGAATTAGTCGAAAAAGACACTGGTTACAAGCGTGTGGAAGAGACGAGACCATGGTGGTAGTCGTGGAGCTGATTGCGCATGGCAAGTTGGGCTGGGCCGATGATGTAACCTCGCCTTCAGCACCTGCTCGGCAGACGATGGCTAGCTGCCCCACCAACTTTTAGAGCGCGGTTCCAGGGTCTAAAGTGACGGCACAGGCCATACGATTGGATCCAATTCGGAATCACGAGACCAACGGTCATTGAGGTCAAGCACTCGGTCTGCTATGGCACATTTCCATTACACAGGAAATAATACATTGGAATCAGCACTGTTGGTTCATTTTTCCCATTCCTCGTCATGCAGCCCTTTTACTAGACTGACTATGCTAGGGTAGAGTCCCAATCCCAACCAACCGAAGAGCAAAGAGCCGTGACACCAATGCGATCCCAGAGACAAGAAAACAAAGCCGCACCGCTTTACGAGCTGGCAGCCAGATCCTTCTTGAGAGTTCCCTGGAACTGCTTCTTCTCCGCCGGGGTCTGGAAAGCACCGTGTCCGAACTCGGACGAGGTGTCGATCCACTTGAGCTCAACCTTCTCGAGGGCCTTGCGCGAGGTGTGGATGAACATGGACTTGCGGAGGGTCATGACCCTCTTCTTGACACCAGGGACGGAGCCCTTGACCATAACGAAGTCGTTCTTGATCTCACCATAACGGACGAAACCACCCATGCTATTGAAATATGTTAGTCAATCCCGCAACTGCCGAGAGTTGAAGGAGCAGAACTTACGGGGTGATGGTCTTCTTGGTGATATCAACCTCAGTAGCGGCGTTGTCGTCGGCATCACCCTTACCAACACGGTAAACCTTGTGGTTGACCGAGGTACGGTGATGGTAACCCATCTGACCGGCGCGGGCAACAGTCCACTGGACGTGGGACGGATGCCAGGCACCGATACAGGCGACCTTGCGGAGACCCTTGTGGGTCTTGCGAGGCAGCTTCTTGGTACCCCAACGGGCGGTGACACCGGAGTAGCCGTGACCCTTGGTGACGGCGATAACATCAATCATCTCATCCTGCTCGAAGATGGTGTCGACGGTGAACGGCTTCTCGAAGAGACCGTGGCCGAACTCGACCTTGTCAGCGATGGAGCCACCGTTGATCTGGACCTCCATAAGATGGGCCTTCTTCTGCTTGAGGGGAGTCTTGCGGATCTGGGTGTGCGCAAGGAGACGGACGACAGTGCAGTACTTCTTGATGCGCTCGAGCTCGCGGTTGATGGAAGAACCGCTGTTCTCGGAGTGCTTCTTGGCGTACTTGGTGAAGGCCTTCTTCTTGGACTTGTACCAGTTCTTGTAGAAGCGGCGCTTGAGCTCGTCGCTCAAGTGCTCAGCCCAGATGGTGGTGAGCGAGCGGAGACCGCGGGGAGTCTCGATATACTACATTTTATTAGAATTCCTGGCTCCATCCATATTCTCTCAACCGGACAGCAATGACTTACGCCAACCAGACCCACAACTATCATCTGTGAAAGATGTTAGCCATTGACACAAAAAGAGCCAAGCGGGCTGAGTTGCGCGTACAGGTGGGGTATCAATGATTGTCACAGCCTCGACAACCTCCTTCTTGTGAGCCTTGGCACCGGGACGGTCGAGGTCGCGGACGATCGTGGTCATGCCGGCCTTGTAGCCCATCATGGCAGTAAGGTGAACGGGCTTCTTGGGGTCGTCCTTAGGGAAGCTGCGCACCAGACCCAGGTCAGTCCATGATCTCTTCACACTAGGGAGCGATCATCACAGAGCGCTAGAGTTTTTGACTTACGACTTGACCTTTCCCCTGTGGCGGGCGGCGCGCTTCCGCGGCAGGTACGCCAGCGAACCATGGCGAGGGGCCTCGTACTCTGGAATTTGGTCAGTTTCAATCGGCTCTCGAGTTGGCAAATTTCGCAGAAATCGCCCCGCCGTCAAGATTTGAATCGCGCGGGCTCGAGGATGCAGGACATCGGTTCGAATCTGCAAAGAATTGCCGTCATAAGGGAGTCGGCTAGTAACTCACTTCTGTGCGACATGGCTGCTGATGTCGAGTATGAGGACTGGTCGTTGGGTGTTGAAGGAATATTTCACGATCCAAACCACAGGAAGAAAGGCGTAACAATTTGGGTAGTGGAATTTTTGTGTGTTGGATGGAGTCGGCAGCTCGGGCCAATTAGAGCGGAGCCCTAATTGTAGAAACCCTCTGAGGTCCCACTTTCCCAATTCTCTCGACCAAGTCTCTTTAGCCACAGACCTGCCACTGCAGTATATCAACCGTGCTGTTTTAATGCCAGGACCGTGCTCTTAATTTGTGCCCACAGCTGAAGAGTGCCTCCACACCACAGCTGCTCACCGCCCAGAGAAAGGTCTGTCATCATCACGGGAGTTGTGCGTTGAGCGAAGATTTTGAGAAATCAAGACAATTCATGTCTCATATGGTGATAATTAGCTAGCTACCGGAAATGTACACAAAATGCAAATCAAGACAATGCCAGGGCCGCCATAAATGGCGGCACATCACCCCCTACGCAGTAGAGAATTGGTAGTGAAAGTCCGCGTCGTCCTCCATCCCCACCAGGGCCTCCACCATGTACAAAGGCTCCCGTACCGAAAGGAAAAGAGGAGAGACATGTCAACATGAAAACCGCCAAGAGGCACCATCCAGTGCGACCCTCCACAACTCGTCGAACACAAGGAACTCAACGGCCGCATCCATTCAGTCGTGACACGGAAACAAAAGCAACGCTAACAACCTGCGTGAGCAAAAGGAAGTATATGAGCAAAAATCAACACAAACAACCCCACCACCACCCACAATTAGTTGCTCTCAACCTTTTGCCCCATGATGCCATTCATACCGGCGCTCGTTGGGGCACCGTTCTTCATCTCACTCGAGGCAGATCCTGGGCCCGAGGGAGGTCCGGGCAGGATACCTGCCTTCTTGTCTTCTTCGCCACTGTCGTCGTAGTCCTCATCGACCTCCATTTTACGGGCGGCCCGCTCCGGCTCATCGACAATGGGAGGGCGAGGAGGGGGTGGTTGATCCATCCGCTTCTCATCCACTTGAGGGTAATCCCGAGGTCCAGGACCCTGTTGGGGCCCCGGGCCATCATGGATAAGATTCTGCATCGGAGCTTGCTGCTGCATTGGCGGTAAGTGAGCCGAAACTGAATGTGATTGCGGATGATGGGCAGCTTCTGAGGGGTGATAGCCTTCGTTGTGGTGGCGCTGCTCCTCGGCCCGACGCATCTCCTCCACGCGGCGAGCCTCCTCGGCAGCCCGGCGAGCGTCTTCCATCCTACGGTCATCGAAACGACGAGCCTCAGACGAGTTGCGGCGATACGGCTCGATGCGAGGCGGAGTCGAGGGACGGCGGTGTCGAATGTCATCCATACGAGCACGAGAATCCTCGGTTGTTGCCTTCTTTACGTCGCGATCATCTTCCCACTCCCGAAGCCTCTTGGGGCCTACCGATGGCGGGCGCCCGTCGTGATCCCGATGGAGGGAAGGATCAGAGGGCATGCCGTGTTGGGGAGGAAGAGGCATGCCTTGGTCCGGGCCGCTGGGGCCAGCGTGGTCCGGGTGAGGCGGATACGACGGCTGGTGCTGGGGATACGCTGACTTGGGCGACGGGATGCGGGCGTTCTCGTGCATGGGGGGCCTGCCATCGTTTCTCGGGCTGTTTGTGCGGTAAGAAGGCATGTGCGGGTTAGGGGGCGGCCCGTTTGGGCCAGGCCCTGAGTTTTGCATGACAGGCGCAGGGGTTGGGCCACCGTAGTTGGGGTTACGAATGCGCGCTGGAGGTGCAGAGACTTGCGGCGGTTGGTTTTGCGGTGGTGGGGGCGGTGGGGGAGCACCATAATGGACCGGGCCAGGCGGAGGAGACGGTCCTCGCCTTAGCTGCTCCGGAGGCGGGCCACCTCGGTTGTCCTGATACGGCCTCATCTGCTGCTCCTGTCGAGGGCTGGGTTGTCTCTGAAGGGGGGGAGCCTGGCCGCCACGAAAGGGCTCCCGATCGGAGGCATAGGGGTTCGGAGGCTGGGGTGGAGGATTGATCTCCGAGATGCGACCAGGCCATCCGTTAGGGCCGTTCACAGAGCCCGGGCCAAGCATTGGCTGAGGTGGCTGAACGGGAGGTGCCGTACCCGACCCGGCCCACTGAGGTCCCGGAGGTCCAACTGCTCCCGTGGCTTGATAGGCCTGGGGATGAACATCGGTGGGCATCGGAGCTTGTCCCGGGGGAGCGCCATTCGCTTGTCCGTTTCGGAGAAGCTGCAGCCTCGCCTTGATATGCGGGTTGTTAGGATCGAGCTCAGCTGCTCTCTGGTAGGCATCCAGCGCGTCACTGATCTGGTTGTTGCAAGACTCATACTACATTCATGTCAGCAAGACCCTCAACGACGACATCAAGATATATGAACGTACCAGTGTGCCAAGATCATACCACACCTCTGAGATGAAGGGGTTGAGGCGAATAGCCCGCGAGTACGCATCCAATGCATCGCGATACTGGTTAATCTGATAATACAGAACGCCGATCGAGCACCAAAAGGTAGGATTCCGGCCGTCGCGGTACACAGCCTGCTGATAGGCTTCATATGCTTTAGGGTACTTCTGTTGTGACATGTAACATCGACCAAGGAGGTACCAGCTTTGCGCATCGTTGTTGTCTGCCACGTGTTAGTGGTTTGAACGCAGGTTGGCCAGTGTATTCAGTAGCAAGACTTACCAGCATCGACAGACTTCTCGAGATAGTCAATAGCTCTCTCTTGGGAGGAGAAGCTGCTGCTCTGCTGATGGTGGAGCCAGCCAAGCTGTTGGAGAACCTTTGCGTGCTTCGGGTCCCGATCAAGGACGCGCAAATACGCAGTCTTCGCGTTATCAAACTGGAAGGATATTAGCATTGGGAAGGGCAGGGTGCGGCATCGAGCAACTCACATCTTTCTGTTGTTCATACACATGACCAATCTGGAACCATATGTCCTCTTCGGTAAGCGGCGTTGGTGGCGAGTTTACAATGTACTTGAAACACTGGATTGGATATTAGACCATGTTGACCGAGCTGTCAGACCATAAGAAGTCGGAACGTACCTCGAGCGATTGGTTGTACTTCTGCTGCTGTTTGTAAATTATACCCAGCCTGAAGTAAATTTCGTGGGCCTTGTCGAAGTCGGGCTGCATCTGCATGACTTGGGAAAAAGCCTCTTCGGCGTGGTCCAAGGACCCATAGCGATCATACAGTATGCCGATGCCATACCACAGCCTTGGTTCCTATACGTGAAGCATATGATCAGTAATGCGCCGGCGCAACAAGGCAGGAGCTTGACCAACCTTGGGGTTTGGAAGATTGACCAGCGCTGACTGATAGGCAGCATAGGCCTGTTGAAGGTCGTCCATCATGAGGTGACAGTGTCCTATCACAATGCATTAGTCCCCTGTAAACGTTGAGATTCTGTTGTGTTGCTCACCAAGGCTGCCCCACGCTTCGCCGTTCCTTGGATCGATCTTCAGGATAGCTTGAAGATATTCCGCCGCTTTAGCGAAATCCTCACGTGTACGAAGAACAAGACTAATGGCATTCATAGCCGGAATCGAGTTCGGATTCGCCCTGAGCGCATGCTCATAAGCCGACATTGCTTCTTCAAGGTTGCCCATAAGCTCAGACAATGCGCCTGTCCTCGACTGTTAGCGTGCCGTTCTTACACAAAGTCCCCGCGGGACAAGGATACCAAAGGGGCGCATACCAATTTGGATCCATAGATGCTCGTTCATCGTGAGCAATGTTTGGCGTGTCTGGGCAAACGATGCTGGCGGTCCCGGAGGACCAGGCGGCCCCGGAGGGCCATGATGCATTTGCATCTGCATTTGCATCGGCGGAGAAGGGTGAGAGGGATGCGAAGGGTGATGGTTCGCCATGGCGCCGGTCGCGCGCTGTGCACCCGACCCCTGAACCACCTTGAGGGTGTTGAATCGTTGCTAAAGTCCGGGATGCGCGATGGCGGGTATTCGTGTCTTGCGACAAGACCGCCGCTGGGTTGTCTGCGTATGAAGAGAGCTTTCGAGCGACAAAATGTGGGCGAGAGGCCGCTTTAAATATACGTGGGGAGACGCCTAAACGACGTTTGCCGGCGCTGGAGTTGGCGATGTTCGGATGGAAGCCGATCTGGTCTGCCTCAATAATCCCAACCTCGTTCGCTGACCACGCCAACTACCGAATCATAACAAATCGGCCAGAAGAGGGGTCGGCGATTGTCTCGATTGGGGAGAGATGGGATGAATGGTGGAATGATAGACAGTGCGATAGCTTTGAATCGAATGGTCCTCGATGGGATTGTAGTCAACCGTTTGTCCAGCTATGGAGGCCAGAAGCTCGAAGGGGGAAGGGAAGGGGGAGAGAAATGCGTGCCGGGGCGAAGAAATCTCGGCCATGGGTAGGTAGGCACGACCTTCGGCCTCCGCTCCTTGCCTCAGCTCAACTCCCCTAACCCACGAGTATATGCCCCACTTTTTAATTGTGGGAAACAGTATCGTACCAACAAGTACTGTACTTCAGGCGGCCTGCGCCACTGTACCGGCGGGCGCGGGACAGGATCCATGCTTGTCAAAAAGTGGAATGGTGATTAGCCCCCGGTTCATGTGCGACCCCATGTCAATGACAGGGGTGCTCTAACAATTTGCAGGCCCCCGACCAGCCTATCAATTTTCCAGTCTTGGCTTCCCGCTGGCAACCACGCAATCAACGATGGAGCGACCCAATGATGAAAACCTTCGCGGCGTGCCGTTGTTTTCTGAAGTGAACTGCCCGATTACGTGCCGAAGCGTTCGTATTCCTGCCACAAAGCCATTCAACAGCCTTGGTGGCAATCTTTGTTTTCATTCGGTGGGAGCCGCGACGCCATTGTGCATGCGCAAAAGTGGGCTCACCGCCCTCGCCGGATCGAGATCGCTTGATTCCTGTGACAACCGAACGGCCAGACACTAGCGCCCTGTGATGACCTCCAGGTTAGATAGCACCAGCTCGTCCGCTCTGGGGAGTCTAGGGACTCGGACACATATAGATGCATGACTTCTTCTGTCGAGGTATGCAGATAGACCCGTGACTCATGAGTCGACGTGAGCGTCAAACCCAAACCTCTCAGATGCACAGTGTCCCTGCATGTCATTGTCAATGAGATGAACAAGGACCCAAGAACCTGTGCAGCAGCAAACGAAGAAAACACGACCCTCTGATTCAGAGCAACTTCTCATCCCGATCTGTGAAGCCCTCTCCCCAACAACCCCGATCATGCCACCACGGTTCACCGCCACGACGACGGCCCTCACGATCCCCTCAAAAATGCCGATACAGACCGTTCAGCAGCCATTCCATCCCATAAAACGTCTCATATGACACATTGAGGGCTATTTTGTCCCAAAAAACGTCTCATGACACATTGGGAGCCAATTCATCCCAAAAACGTCCCATATGACACGTTGCAACTATTCACACCGAGAAGGCCTTATCTGTGGTTCTGAGTGCCGCTCTTCCGGCCCGGCTTCATCCCGATCCACAGTGATGCACACCCGTGGACTGGACATGCTGTTTCCGCTGGCCCACGAGTCTCCCAAGTTCCACTGCCAGGATACGGCCGAGGACTACTGCCCGCCGATGGCAGACACAACACGCCCAGCTCACCACTGACTCCAGCTCCGGTGACCCACCCCGCTAACAAGATCCCAAGCACATAAGTCTCATGAGTTCTGACTGCCAAACACTTTCCCACTGACCCAACTCCGCCGACAACCTTTCAAGCGCCGCATAAGTCTCGCAAGTTCCGACTGCCAGAATGTTACCGAGGGCTATTGCCCGGCGGTGCCAGACACAACACGCCCAGCTCTATCATTGATTACAACTTAGGTAGCCTTTCACAGCTTCTCCCAATGACCCGGGTGCCACTCATCAAAAGCCACTTCATATTCATTACGGAACTCTTCACATAGCATACAATACCAGTGTCAACTCTTACGAAACCACATGAGCTTTGGTGCTGAACAATGCTCCTTCTTTCCCCCGACTTCATTTACCTTTGAAACCATAGCAACAACCTCTCATAGACCCCCTCGACAATGCAAACACCATCAATCAAGAGCAATTTCATTCCAGGATAGTCTTACATGAAGCTCCATCGCTCCCGAATAGAGCAGCACCACTTCCCAGCCCCGACCTCATCCGCTATTGACTTCCCAACAAGCAACTCCCTCTGTACTCCCCAATGACACCGGCATCAATCACCAAAAGGTCTCAATTCCCAAGGAATATATCACACGGCAAACCACGGCCTTCAACTCGCAGATAAACCCCCAGAGTGCTTGACAACGCCATTCCCCTCAGCCAGCCTCGGTCAAAACACCACCCATTTATCCCCTCTTAGTATCCGTTCACAGCCGCGAGGTTATGACACCTTCATGAATGAAAACCACGCCACGAATCCCATCTCAAATTCAATAATCACACCGCTACCTCAACACGCGACCCAAACAGTTAATCAACGGCGTCACCATACAGACCGAGCGCGTGGCCGTCAGAACTCACTGATACCCAGCCGACTTCGTTGTTCCTAAATGTAAACTCTCTTCAATACCAACATCGACAAGATAAACTTCAGCCTCACAACAAAGCCCGCCCATGCATGACGGGTTGCACCATGGCTGTCAGCCAGTACAATAGTGTACTTAGGCACCTTTTAAACAATTAAACTCCAAAGCACCAACCATCACATCATTTCTAATAACCATGTGCGTAGAGGCATCGGGCCGCCTCCTCGCCAAAACTCACATAATGTCTCCACAACCCGAAACTAGAGCCCCCAAAATTCAACTGTTGCCTTAGGAAGGAAGGAAATAAACTGGGTACTTCCATTGCTTGTTGGCTGGTCTTATGTCATATGCGAACCACAGTGCCGCATGCCAGCCAACAGCACCCGGGCCGTAGCGAACGGAGAAGCTCGGTCTTATTTTTGACTTCTTTTTATTTGGTTTGTTTTCGTTCGTTCCATGTCTCGCATCAGCGCCAAGCGAATAAATGTGGGCGGTAGGGATGTCCAGCCTTGGTGGCTTGGAATTCCCCTACCACACCTTGCACAAGCGCAAGCCTCCTCACCGAACGGAGAAAGGAGGAAAAAAAGAAAACAAGGTCCGGATCCCCTCCCGTTTAGGAAAAGCATCGGGAGCGATCGTCAGAAAAGAGCGATCATGTCATGCAGAATGGAGAGAAGGCCGAGGAAGAAGGCAAAATATAAACGACCTGAGAGCCGAAGCTCGCCTCAGTTATAGGCAGAAAGGCGCCGCGCGGGCAGGAAACCACATGCCGTTTCATCCCAACTTGCGGGAGTGTCGAGCATCAGTGTGGTGCGCGCGTGTGTGGGCGTGGTTCCCCGAGCTGGGGATCCGGGCTGGGCCAGGCTGGGGTGCGCTGGGTGGGGAGGGTGGGCAATGTCGCTCCCACACTGTTGTGGTGCCTGGCGGGTCATTGACATCCACCACCCCTCCCCCTCGCAGGGCTCCTCCTCACTTTTCCCAGGGTCGCCTTTGTACCCGGTACGAACCGGTACTGTCAGAGCCGAGAACCACTCACCCCCCAAGTGTGGGGGGGGGGGGGGGGGGGTTTCCGGAGCGAGCGGCAACGCCATTTCTTTTTAGCGTCTGGTATTGGCGTCTGTGGCGACTGGTGCGACCTGACCGTCTCCCACCCATGCATCACCGCCCGCATATTCCAGCAACAGGCTTCATGGCTAGGAGACCAGGGGACGAGCAGTGTCAAGTCCCCGTTCGTCCCGTGCCTTCACCACACAGCCCAAATCAAAAGCCCGCACCATCGCCTGCAACGTAGACGGAGAAAACATTCTCGACCGTAAATGAGGTCGAGCGCCGTAATTGGGGGGTTTGATAGTGCGCCGTGCGGTTGCTGCGCAAGGGGACCAGCAAGGGGCATCACAACCCCAGCCCTCGTTATCGGAAAATAACATGCATCTCCTCCACCGCCAGACACCTTGTCGCGTAGGAAGGTAGTGTAGTGTAGGTGAGAGAAACAGGCAACACGGGGATGGGGCAGAAAGACAGCACACCTGCTTCATATGATGCACACCACGCACGCACATATCTCATGCCTCATCCATACCTCGGTGGCTTCACCCTTCCCCCATCTTGGTGAGGTCGGCGAGCGAGGGTGCAACAGATCCGACAAGCCTCTTTTGTGCTGCACACCACTACCACCGCTAACACCACCACCATAATAACCACTACCACCCACTTTTGCGGTGATGGAAATGACGGGAAGCGATGCGAGTGCTTCGGCTAGTTAGCACCAACGTGTCATTCCCACGGGACTTTTTTACTCGGCTAGCTAGGGTCTGGGGTCTTGACGCTCGGTTGAGCATCTGCCAGTGACGCAGGCCGTTCCCTTCCCCATGATTGACCCATCGCCGCACGGCCGTCCACGGTCGCAATAAAGGCCGAGATTGCATCCATATGAGGCTGCCCTCGCAGCCCGGTTGGCTACCAATGCGGCCTGGAGAGAGAACCCCCGATTCTAGATGAAACGCCCCGACCATCGCCGGCCCAGGAGAAACGGGAGGAGAAAGGAGGGGCGTGTGTAGATCTGCAGAGGTTGCTGCGAAGCGACCAGTGGTCGCAAAAGGCGGCACTCGGGCAACTGTGCGGGAATTTATAAAAAGAGAAGGACGGCTGTTGGTTTGCATTTGCATTTGGCGATGCCTTGCCGCCTCGACTCCTCCCCTCTCCCACTTGTCGGCTGCAGTTGTCACAGATGCACCGCTGCGCGGACCAAACCTTGGCTGAGCTGGTGGTGGTGAGGCTGGAAGCAAGCGCTTCCAAGTGCGAAGCCCAGGCGTTGAGAGCACAAGGTGGCGCCCGAGCGATCTCGTCAGCGGTAGGATGGCGATCCCACCGCACAAATCCGCGGGTAACATGACACCAGCGACCTAAATATGCACGCCCTGATCTGAAGGGGGATCATTCAGGAAAGAAGACGCCTGCATATCCGCCCGTCAATCACCACTGTCCTGCAGTGGCCTTCCCCGGGCTTCCAGAAGATGTTCAAAGTACGAACCACTGTAAAACTCCAATGGAAGAACACGAAATTGAGACCGTAGTCTCAGTCAGCGACAACAACTGGTGGTGGTAGTGGTGGTTGTTGTTGTACACGCTTGCAGCCCTGAGGGTCTTGCTTCCGGGTCGATACCCGTTCACCGCGTTCGGTCGCCATGGCCAGCGATTCGTCAGGTGTGAGGCATCAACGCGTCGATGGTGAAGCCAAGGGGTGCAGTCCGCCCCGTAAAAGAGAAGGCTCGCTTCTGCATACCATCCGCTTCAGGGAACAGGGGGAAGACCTAATCCTTTTTAGGGGTGTCGCACGTGGCGCCTCATTGTTCAAATTTAGATCTTAGTCGGGAAATCAAAACAAGCCTAAGCCAAACTCGGTAACTTCAGTTGGTGACGCACCTGAATCAGGCAAAGGGAGGCTCTCTCCACATGAGCCAATCGACCACCACCGGGAGAGCAGGATGAGACGAGTGAATAAAAACTCAAAAATGGAGAGATTTTTGACTGGTGGATATTCGCATCGACAGGCCCCTCCGATCAGCCAACACCTCCGATTCTGGAGTTCTCGCCGCTGCGGCGTGTTGCAGAGGCAAGCCAGTGCGGCTCGGACGAATTTAAAATCAGCCATCCGCTGGGTTCGGGTTGGGTTGATGAACGCGACTCATCGACGATCTCCGGTTTCAGGCCTGCAGTTGCCTTCTGATCGGCTTGGCTCGCTTTGCGACCCCTGAAGGTAAATAATTGAAGGCAAGGCAGATCAGAAAAAAAATAAACAGAAAGGAATCTGGGCGGAGCATTAGGTGGTTAAGATCGCTGGTCGATGCACGCTGAGAGAACGGTGCTCAAGGAGGCATCGCCCGCGGGCTGAAGGCAGCGAGAGTCTGTGTCACGGGTCGACGGGTCGGACGGGACGAGTTGTCGATCGCGACTTTTCGCTTGGTGGGTCGCTGCCAAGAAACCTCCAACACACCTCGTCATCAACTTAAATAGCCCGCATATTACCCATATGGCCCATGTTGCGTTCCTTGACATATTGGCTGGCATATCGTTCTTTGCGTGAGAGATACCTTATTAACGGGACGCTGCCATATGACGATACCCCCTGGCACCTCGCTGTCGTGATGCATCCCGCTGCTTGTCTTTTGCAGCGGGCATGTTTCGATGCACACCTGCGTGGTGCGATATATCCGGTCAGATCCACGCATTATTTACCGAGCGTGCGTTCCAGATCTCGGGTGGTTGGGAGGTAGGTACGTAGGTATTGGCGAAGACGACGACGAGAAAAACGTCCGGGCATCAACCGACGGTGTCGGGGCCACGCACATGACTGACGGCGTTGGGACGCGGAAGCTGTCCCGGGAGGGCCGCAGCAAGCCAAGATGACAGGATGAGCAACAAGCGGCCAGCGATGCCATCCAGGATTGACGGGTGCCGGTAGCGGGGGCACAACGGGTGAGCGGGGGGGCGGTGGGCCAGCACTTTTGCCCGAGGCTTGGTCGAGAGGGGGCTCGGCGGGCAGCAAGAGAGAGAGAGTCAAGAGAGGGAGATGACCGTGAGAGGGTGAGAGGGTAGCTGCATCCGGGCCTGCATCTCACGCATATGCAGGCCGTTGGCGGATTGCGAGTGGTTCAGCGTATCTCATTCGCCCGTGTCGAAAACTCGGTAAGTTGAAGCCGTTCCACACGGCGAGGCTTGGGTGGGATCTGGCCTTCTGGCCTTCTTGGGCGTTTTTGCGTTGGTGGCTTTCGGTGCGTGCTTGGAGTCAATTTGTGCGAAGGGGCGGGGGGTGGGGAGGATGGGGGGGTGTGGGC
>Ga0247780_1000925_pt1 | contig 22037 bp, 26 predicted proteins | sample UWRJL079202R5_FD_179927 | JGI IMG/M metagenome (GOLD analysis project Ga0247780, IMG submission 179927) | Plant litter microbial communities from Arlington Agricultural Research Station in Wisconsin, United States - UWRJ-L079-202R-5 | ecosystem: Environmental > Terrestrial > Plant litter >... | reverse complement strand
CGACTGGAACGGGTTTCTGTCCGTAATATCAGCTAGATTGCCAACAATATGTGGGCAGGAAAGCGACAGACACCCAGCGCCATCAGCCCCTGCTTCAAATCTCGACCCAGATCCACTAGATTCTTCAGGATCGCGGGATGCACGCTAACAGGGCTAGCGCTCGCGATGTCTGCATTACCCTCTCGATAGAGCTCGAAGAACTGGGAAAACCAGCTTCGGATGCCTTTCCATCTTTGTTCCCCCTCCCGCAAGCGCGCTTCCTCCATCAGCCGGGTTCGCTTCTGGCTTCATCTTGTGGGGCTTGCTGGTACTGGGTTGCATTCCCACTAGAGGATGCTATGTGATGCTTTCGACGTCATCGACGGACCTTTCGTAACGGGTTGCATGGGGGCGTTGTGGGCGCCTGTTGCTTGCTATGTTGGCGGAGGTAGTGAAGACGCGGCAGAGGCTGTTGTTCCATCGTAGCTGTCCTGGGCGGGAGGTTCCAGGGGCCATATAACTAGCACAGCAGCATCTAGGGCTGCGTCCGGCCCAAAAAGAGAAGGCGTTGCCCGTGGCTGCGACATCTCAAGATAGACGACACCCATGGCGAAGGCTCTTGGGACTTCGCTGCATCGCCAACTTCTCGTGCCTTCGTTAGTCTCAAATGCAGCTGCCCCTGAATGTCATGCACTGATGATGAGGTAATTCGTCATTCATACACATTTTGCCTTGGAACTCAACGGAAAAAAACGGGAGGTGTGGTGCCAGTGGCCCTGCGGAGTGCGCCGTTGGTAGGAAATTGACGGCAATTTCCCGTGATTGCAAGCAGGTTTCGAACCTGCCAGACTCTTCCAGGGAGTACTTTCCTGCTAACAATTTTGGAGGCGGTCAGTTCCGGTGGTGCGATCGTGCCAGTCAGCCGGTACTGGTGGGTCAATACCCCTGCTCGACCCATCAGCCCATTTTCATGCGGGCATGATGGCAATTGTCCGAGGCTTCACAGTTCTCCATGGAAAGCAAACAACATTCTTCCGCGTGGTGATTTGGATCGCGACCGCACGTGAACTTCACGTCTTAAAACCTGTCTCTCCTTGCTCGAGAAATTTACCGCCGCAGCCCGCGAAAACGCATGAAGACGGCCGGATGCTTGACGCAAAAGCCGTCAGGCATCATCGCCCCCGCAGCGCCCGCCATTGAGAGCTGATTGAGCTCGCCGGGTTGACTTGGGAATGAAATCGCTCGCTTTGTGGGTGTTCAAGCGAACTCCCATTGATGCGGAGCGCATGCACCAAGGCCGCGATTGGTTGCCATGTCAGCCGCCCCATCCCGTATCTCCTTGTGGAACTGTGGTGGTGATAAAGTCAATTGCTGAAGGTGCTTGCGCACATCTCGCGCAGGTGCTGCAATCGAGCACCCTTTGTGCCTATAGATGAGTCTAGAAACCCCCCAACGGGAGGCTCCGAGCCGATGCGGATCAACTTGTGGCCCATCGCTGTCGCAGGACTGCTGGAAAGACTCGGAGACGGGTGGACGGTACCGCGGCTCTCACACCCTTGTCCGAATACGCCCCCCTTTCAATCCCGTGGGGCCAGACCAGGCCCATTCGCCCAGCGCTGGGCTCGTACGACAGGCGAAAATGATGGCCAGTTTTGGTCAGTTTGCACGCCCATCTTGCTGCAAAAACCACCAATGAGACCACCATCGGCGATGCATCCTCACGCATCCGTATGCATCCGCAACTTGCCCCAATGGGGCTCCCGGGTGCATCCAGACGATAACCCGCCCGCGGCAACATTTCTCGATGTCAAATAGCCCCAGACTCCCTTTCTGAAGGAAATTACCGTCATCACCAACAACTTCCCAAAAAGCGAACTGACCACCGTCATCCAATTCAGCACCACTAGAACCGGCCCCACCTCCGGTCACACTTCAGTCACCTAACAACACCACACCATCTGCAACACCAGGCCAGCCGCCTACAACATCGACAAGTCAGCTGTTTGCCAGACCATCTATCTCAACACACCAGCGGTATCAATGATGGAGGCTATCAATACCTCGTTACCATTCGACCCGTTTGCCATGCCCTTTGGCTTCTCTGACCCAGTTAGTACTCCACTCTTTTTGTCTTTAGCCTCGACGCCACAGCATATCTACAGGTATAGCTCCGGTTGTCACGTTTTGTCTCGCTTTTTCTCCATCGTATGAGTTCAGCTACTAACTACCCACCAGACATTCGCCTCAGAGTACTCGCCAGTCTCTATCTTCAGCCCCGTCGAGGGGTTCAACTCGGACTTTGCCTCCGAATCAGCAGGCACTCCTGTGTCTCCGGTTTCCCCAGGACTATCGGCCAGCTCATACGGCTTTTCTGCCGACGACTGGAGCGCCTGGGATCCCAACGAGCATTCACCCGGTCCCGACAACTTCATGCTGGTGGAGAATTTCGACGGCTCCATTGTCTCATCCGTCCCGGCCACCAAAGCTCCCCTGACCCCCGCGGTCAACCCCATGGATCTCTCACTTCCCTCTCACTTTGAGGGATACCGTCAGTCACCCTTCCGACCAGCGCAACCAAGAGAGCTCGCCTCTGCCGCCGCAGAACTACAGCGGCCGTCGCTCACGAGATCCGTTGCTTCGGCGCCCCCAATGGAGCAATACGATCAATCTGCCAAGCGGTATCCGTCGCGCGGCCTAAAGCGCAAGACGTCCTCCTCTGTATCGGAAGAAGATGCTAGCTCGGCGAAGCGCGTCTCACCATCTCCGCCACCTATGGACCGCCGAGGTTCGGTGGAAGGAGGCCACCCGAAGAAGACGGCACACAACATGATCGAGAAGCGGTATCGCACAAACCTAAACGACAAAATTGCACAGTTACGCGACGCCGTCCCTTCACTCCGAATGACCCAGCGGCAAGGAGGAGCCGACGACGCAGAAGGCTTCACCGATGACGACTTCAGCAGTCTCTCACAGGTGCCCAAGCTCAACAAAGCCACGATCCTGAGCAAGGCAACGGACTACATCGGGCAGCTTGAGAGTAGGAATCGGAATCTAGAGACAGAGAACAACGCGCTCCGGGGAAGAATGGAGGGGCTTGAGATGCTGTTGATGGGGAGGACTGGCGCGGCCTCGGTGTGGAACTGAGGCGCTGCACTTTCCTTGAGTGTTCCTTGCGTGTTCATGGGTTTATCATGAGGCATCCTATCACTGGGCGGCTGGACTCTGGCGTTCTGGATTAAAAACGGGAAAGATACCAATGGGCGCGGATCAGGCGTTCGACTCTGCACTGACTCTGGGAGGTTAATTATCCTGCTCCACGTCGATTGTATAGCTTAGCCCACGGGCTCACTTTTATCAATGCGAATATTCTGACATCTACTACCTACCTTGCATCGTTCCGTCTGCTGTGTCTCAAGCGCCCAACCGGCCTCCTTTCGTCATGAGATGCGCCCACGACAGTCCTCGTGTTACAGTGCTCAGCGGGTGAGTCGCACAGCATATGGAACGCGGGCTACAGCTCTCACCGGTCACGGCCACAACAGCCTCAATATCGGACAGTGATTGCTGTCAGTTTTCGCCTGCATCTCCGTGACGCACATGTTGTTTCATACGTCGGAGGGAAAGAAGGACCGGACCGCCTCGCGCGGATGCACCGGTAATAATTGATTGTTTCCGCCCTCCCCCATTTTTTATTCCCTCCCGCTGCGTGTGCATCGCACTGATGCGTCGTGGGTTGGTGTCGTTGGAGCCTGAAGGGTTGGGTCGTGTGCTTGTGTAGCCGTGGGGGGTTTGCCGACTCCGGCTTCTCGGGCGAGGGCCTTGCTTTTCGCAAAAAGTGAGCAAGTGTCCGGCGCTACCATGGAGGGGTATTAGCTGCCTAGGTATATGGTTGCTGTTTCCCCTAGACGCCGTTGGACGCCCCCCGCTCCGGAGGATATATACTCTGCGGAGCAGGAGGAGGTAGATCCAATGACAGCTCTGCGATTCAGCGAGGCGAGACAAGTCGTCGGGGATCGATCCCCCAGTGGCTTGGTCATGCGGGATGCATTGCGCCTTGCATCTGTCTAGCCACGCCAGCTTTCTGGATTTCCGGCCCCTTTTTGTGTTGTTGTAGGTCGGTTAGGTTCTGGAAGGATAGAGGGTGGGCTGTGGTTGTGAGCTTGATTTAGCGAAAGGGATTTCTTTGTTTGATTTTGCAGGAGAAAAACTGTTTGTCATTGAATGGCCTATTGTTCAAAGATAGGAAATCTAGGTTTAGGATGTTGGTGTTTGGGTTTTGTCTCAATCGGTATTGTTCTTGATCTCTCTTTGTGCTGTGTCTTGGCCTCCTTGAGCGCCATACAGAGGCTGCAGTCTTGTTGGGTCGCCTGCAAGTGATTCCGGATTTGATCGATCATGAAATTGCTACAATTTTGTCACCTTGGTTTCGGCCCCTACACCCGTTGAAGCACCCGTGATCGAGGGCCATGCGTGAAACACTCCAGAAAGGGGAGCATCGACGCAGTGCAATCTTGACCCTCGACAGTGAAGTGCTGATAGCGAAACTGGTTTGAAACTTGATGGCGCAGTCAGATCGGTCCGAATAGCCAGAGATGGGCTTATCGAGGTCGTCGGTCTCTCTTGTCAGGAGGTGTTGAGATCATATCGCCAAGGGCTGTGGCTGCTCTGGGCGCAAGAGAATGGAACGTCACGTTTTCATGCCTCTCGAAGCCATCTTGATGCAGGGGCTTTCCGAGATGAACGAGATCGATAGGTCGCCGGGTTTGCTGATCCTGATGAAATGGAATGTCTGGCGAGTGGTACACCGCCCACGATCGATGGCAGGGACCGGTTGTGCCTCAGGGATCGAGCTGCCCTCATACACACAGCTACCCCTGTTCAAGGAAAAGTACCATGCAGTTCAGCGGCAAGCGTGCACCCGTCGAGGAGCATGCCTCCACGGAGATTGCTAAGCTGGCGATCGTGAGCCTGTTCTCAACCATACGGGCATCTTTAATGCGGAAATTCTCCCGCGAAGAGTAAGATCGCATGATGAGAGCCCCTCGATGCCTTTCTAACCCATCAGGACTCGTCCGGGTATGGAAATCGAGCCTATCATCCTCGGTCGACCAAAGGGGTATGCTGTTACCTAGCCATCGGTCAGTTCTCACCTCGATTCTGTTGTCTGGGCTGGAAGTTATCCATCGGATTGGCCACGAAGACGTTGAGATAGGACGAGTTCGTTCTTGTTCTCGGAATCGAGCCCATCACCGCTCCGCGATGGGAAGAAGTATCCACAGAGTCCTGTATCGGCTTCGGCGACGGGAACACTGCTTTTTTTGGAGCTCCTGTACGGGCCACGAGAGCTGGCGATGATCAGAAAGTAGCCGTGGCTTGTAGTCTATCGAGCCTATCGTTCCAGGTGATGGAAGGGCGACGCATCAAGATTCAGGATCGAGAACGACGGATCGAGGAGCTGGTATTGATCACTGAATTAGAGGGCCGGCATGGCAATCGCGAGGAGATAGAACTTTCCTTACCAAGTGATAGTCAACACCAAAGGACGCCAAAGGATCGGGCCTTGGCTGCCGAGTATGATCAGATCTGATCAAGAAGGTCGCCGGAGGACTTCACTATCGCAGGGATTCGCCCTTCAAACCTGATCTGGGGTGATTGACAAGTTGTGCAACTCATTCAATCGATCGGCAGGCCAGACTTTCGTTCGATCAAAAAGAGTTCCGCATTTCCGCGAGATCGGGTGTGTGCCTTCATCCCCGCAACCCCTGCACGAAGGTGATGGCTCCTCCCAAAGATCCGACTGCCCCTCTTGCCTCCCGCTCCGGGTTCGCTATCCTAGAACTTCTCAAACCAAGCCACCAGCACGCCGTTACTGATCCTTTGGCGCTGTCTCCCCCTACCTTCAAGTCTCGTGGACCGTGGATGTTACCTACCGACGATCGAGTTCCATCTGTCTGTCCGGCAATGAGGCGAGCCCCAGGTAGCAATACTTCGGGAGAGCGGAAACGCCTAACAACCCCCGAGGCACACCGCGCCGACACAGACCGACGGGGATACCTGCCACACCAGCCAAGATCGTCGGGACCTTCAGCGGTCTTTACATTGCTTTAGCTTCGCCCAACCGATGAAAGACAACAGTCAGCTCATTGGAACACCGGGTGCACATGCATGCCGCAGCTTTGGTAAGTCTAGCCACCGGGGGCATTGGCCTGTATCGACACAAGAGCCAACCGCTGACCATCCTGTTGAAATCAAAGTCTCCCTTCCACATGGCATCCCTGGAAAGACCCTTCTGCCTCTGAGCGGCCGCCGGCGACGATAGCCAAACCGCATTATATCCTCTCCAAATATTCGATGCAATGGCCAGTTGCATCACAACAGAGCTGGTTAATGGCGCCCCCATATTCGCGCTCATAAGGGTTAGGGTTGAGGGTGTAGCGAACCGCGACGAGAATTTACGCGAGACCGCGTCCAGAACTAACCAGGAGCGATTGACGCGAACAGTTCCTCATTGTACGGAATATCATTGGGCTCCAGTGCATGCAGCGGGCCTTCGCTATCGAATGGGAACCTGGATGAGGTGGAACCAGCGTGGTCATCGAGCTGAGCTAACCTGACACGGCACTTTGGCTCGGATCGGATCTGAAGTTTTGAGGCCTGGCTCGGATCGGCTTGGGCTGACTCATCAGGTTGGCCCTTCCGAGCCACCTATTCCTTACTATAAACCCTAACCCTTCGGATCACATGACCAAGCTCTAAACAATACGAGCCGAGCCAGCCCTTGGGATCGGATCGGATCGAAAGGCTCGGCTCTAATTGGCTCGGGCTCGGCTCGCTGCCCACGCTTGCTGGAACAGGGGGAAAGCGATTGGCGCCTGGGCGGCTAGATGCTGGGCAGCCATGGTTCAGCTGACTTTTGGCCCACATCCCAAGGGCAGCTCGTTCACGAGCTTCGGACCGCCAACGTCAATGACCCCCAGATACACACGTTCGTGAATCATGGAACAGGCTTCGTCAGCCGAAAAGTCCCCTAGGCAAAAGCCGCAATCGCTGTACGATCAATTGCGTCTCAAAAACGAATCCGACGTCCGGATCCTGGAATTGGCGCCGGGGCAGCCATCGGAGCCCCTCAGATGCAGACTTCGTGTTGACAGTCTCCTCAATCAGGAACAGCCCCCTTATGTGGCGCTGAGCTATGTCTGGGGCGCGCCGAACCGCACGCACGCGCTCGAGTGCAACGGACAGTCAATTCTCATCACCGAAACTCTTGACCGGGCGCTGCGCCATGTCCGGGATCCCGTTAAGGACCATAGGCTATGGATCGACCAGATTTGCATTGATCAGGACCACCTGGAGGAGCGCATGCATCAGGTGCATATCATGAAGCGAATCTACCGTGATGCGTCCAAGGTCGTCTCGTGGCTGGGCCCTGACATCGAAAACCAAGCACCTCTGGCCCTGAACCTGATTCAACAACTGATTATTGTCGATCAGGGGCGCTCCAGGACGATACACTTTCCTACCGATCCACAGTTGAAGGAGCTGAGCCTACCTTCGAGAGATTCGCCAAAGTGGGCCGCCCTGGAGGCGTTGCTGCAGCACCAGTACTTTGAACGCGTGTGGGTGTTGCAGGAAGTGCTGATGGGCTACGATGTTCGCCTCATGTGGGGCGATACGGAGATACGATGGGCTCAAGTCTCTGGCGCGTACGTTTGCGGCACGAGATATTGGATGCAGATCGTAGACCCGCAAGCCAGCGCGAGGCAATGTCCTATGCTGTCGCTCGAGAGGCTCGAGGCCTTCATGATGTCGTCTACGACGTGGATAAGTCTGCTGCGAGCGACGCGAAGATTCGGAGCTACAGACCCCAAGGACAAGATCTTTGCCCTGATCGGCCTGGCTGAAGACGAAACAACCTTGGCCTCCGATTATTCGGCTACACTTGGCGAGGTGTATGCCAGTGCTGCCAAGCACATAATTCGAGCTTCTGGCAACCTTCGAGTCTTGGCGTATGTCTGGATCCGAGATGTGGACTCTTTGGGGGGCGTCCCCACTTGGGCGCCGAGATGGGATGACATAGCCGACGTGAGAAAGACGCCAAAAGTGCTGGCCGACTGGGCTTCGTACTCTGCTTCGGGGCAAGAGAGAGTCAGCTTGAAGGAAAGCGGCGAATGGGGCGTTCTCACACTAGAAGGGTTTGTTGTGGATGAAGTGGAATCTCTCGCAACCCCGCTTGATTCGTGGGAGACGCTCGAGAGCACATGGTGGATGGTAGTTGCTGAGTCGCTGCGAATAGCGGATTCAACCGGCAAGTCGGCTGAGAGATCAGCGGACCACCTCATGGTTCCGTTTCTTTGGACAATCACAGCAGGCCAGAGTCTCGGAGTAAACGGCCTAACCTGTCCCGCCACGGATCCACAGCATATCGAGGACTTTGTTGCGTTTGCTTTCAACGGACTGTTGCAGAATTGGACTCCGAATGGCAACCCGGTATGCTTGAAAGAAATTCTGGACCTGGTCGATTTCGCGTTGAAATCGCTTCTTATTTCCGCGCCGACAGATGATCGTGTCTATGACGATCCCGAGCCCAGTCTTGACAAAGCGGACGAGGCGAGCGAGAGAGAGTCGGAAGGCAGCCGACCCGACAGTCCAGACTCTTTCGAGGACGAACAGGATGAGAACCAACCTCCGCCGGACGATGAGCTTGGGCAGATGCCTAGCGATAATGGCGACGACTATAGTTTTAGCGATGTTGGGTTATTAGGCGGGATATTTGATGAAGGGGAGCTTAGTATTCACATTGACAAAGACAGACAAGATACAGTCGATGAGAGGAACCCGTTCACACTCGAGGTCAGGGGCGGGCAACCGGAAAACAGCCGAGGCGAGGACGACGGTCCGCTGGAAAATGATCCGCCGGACGAGAGGCAGTTTGGTACAAGCCCGCACAGTGAGGGACAGTTTGGCGAGCTCTTGAGTGATGGGTCTGGATTCGAAAACCACAAGATTCGACTCGACGCAATCAACGAAATTCAGTTCATCGACAACAATTCTAACAAACGTCCACACAGCGAGTACGGTGAGAGTCAGCTTGAGGAGAGACATCCTCTGGAAGTCATCCATCAAGATGATGACGCGCGGCCTGACCAGAACCAATTCGATGCCTCGCCGATGTCACGGCAATGGATTGAGAATGCCTTGCACTCTTTCCACCCCTCCGATACAAGCGTTGCAGAGGCGGCCGTCGACATATTTGCGCGCGCTCATGCGAAGTACGATACTGCTGCTGTGATTCGGTTTATGAGTCAGTTTGAAGTCTCCTCCGTCAACCGCAGGTTTTTCGTCACAAAACAGGGATATATGGGAGTAGGTCCGGCGTACATTGGGAAGGGAGACATTGTCTGCGTTCTGTTTGGGGGCTCGACTCCATATATCCTTCGGCCGACAACCAACGAGGGCGAATATCTCCTCCTCGGCGAGTGCTACGTTGATGGTGTCATGGACGGAGAGGCGTTGAACCTCCTTGAAAAAGGAAGGCGTGAGCGCCAGTGGTTCAACCTGCGTTGATGTGCGACGACTATCGCTCACCAAACAAATCAACACCATAGGGACTCCGCTTTCTCAAAGAATATGAACCGTTCACTCTTGGTATCAATGTCTGCTACCTGACGCGATCGATAGTCAACGGTGATCGTCGATCGCGCTTAGCTGTGACGAGGGTGATTGGGTGGGACTTTGCCCTATTATCGCGCTGTACCGACAGAGGCTTGATCGTGTTTCGCGGAGGCCCCGACGCCAGCGTAACCAAATATGGTGTGACTGATAAGGGGACTGCTGTACCGAGATCACGGCCCCGCGGGCCTGTCCCCCGCGTTCCATCTCCGGCCTAAGATGTGACTGCCGAAGGCGAGAGCGAATGATACGGCAAGGATTAATGAGAGTAAGTTGGAGGGTTGGAATGAGGGGAAGTCACAGCAAGAAACCTCCACACGACATGAACGGAGGGCGATGGTAGCATACGGTCCTCCAACATCGGCATCGTGAACCCCGATGACGCGCACACTCTGTGCCAGACATCCGAGCCCGTGGATATGAGAGGTCAGAGCTGCTGCCACATGGCATGGAGAGCACACACAGTCGTGACAGGCGATATTGACAGCGCCAAGAGGGTGTGAACCCGGAAGATGGGTCCCAGGAAGGGCAGGTTGTGCTCCTTGAGGCGTTGCAAAGCCTTCTGCGCCTTCTGGAAGGCGCGGTGGGAGGGCCTCGAGCGAATGGAAAGCCGCCCTCGGCGCCGATGGAACGATTGCGGGCGCTTCGAGGACGAGACTATAGAGAAGGGCACGGCGATGATATGAAGCAATGTAGGGATGCCAGGCGATGGCACTCGTGGTTGCATGCGGCGCGGAGAGGGCGAAAGTATCAACACCTTCAGGGGAAATAGGCCGAGTGAGGTGACTTCCCAGGAATTGGACCTAATCTCTGTCTTCTGCATCAAACCTGGGTCGGGTTCAACTGTGCTCGGTCAAGTGACTTGGCTGGGGGCGTGATGGGTGCCAAGACGCGTGGTCCTTCTAGAAGACACGGCGACCTGGAAATAGCACCACTGCAATTGGGCTGGTCACAAGCTTGTTCGCTCGCTCGTCCCTCACTGGCCAGGCACATGCACTTGGCCCGCATCCATCCCACCCTCAATTGCCCGTTCTCATTTTCGAATTCTCCCTCCCGTCCCCAGTTCGGGAGTGCGGCTCTTTTGTGCCTATAGCAGAGCACCTTTTTAATATACGCCGCCCATTTAACCCCCGGAGGGTGCCTGTGAAATGCCTCGATGGTCCTTTGGGCCAATCTACGGGTAATATGGCAGCTCTAAATGCCCATCCTGGGACCAATTCGACGCTGCTGACCACGCGCCGCACCCCGCACTACAAATGCCAGTTCCATTGTGCCCAGGCTGGGCGCTTTGGCATCCACTTCGACGAGAGTATCACCGACCACCCCAGAGCCCGAGCTTGCAGCCCACCAGCGGCGCCTGCACAATAGATTAACCGCACTGAACGGATAGCGTCACGCGATTCAACCCCCGTCCGACGGGCATACGCCGGCCTGCTTGGCTTCTGGGCTGTTTGGTAGAAAGGCGGATGGCGGGCGCTCGAGGTGGCACCTGTTTGAGTGCTCCGTGGTTGGTAGCAGCGCAGGTGAGTGAGCCCAGTCCAGAAAGCCGTTCCCCTGCTGCTCTGCTCCCTGCTCACACCTCACCCGCCTGCTGGGTCCAGGTCCTCACTGCCAATTACTCCCTCCCCCCGTCCGGCTCCGAGCCGCTTGTGACGATCGAGGCTTGTCATATCTGGGGCTGCCGCCACCAATAAGCCGTGCATTATATTTAATCATTGGGTGAGTACGCTCTCTTTACCTGCATCGATCTGTTCTCGGCGGTCTTGGGTCTTTAGCTTTTATCTCCCCCAAAACTGTCGACAGCCCTCCCCGCGACACTGCCACACCTGATATTCGCGGATCCAACTCGACGTCCCTGGTCGCACAACGTACGTCGGTCCATCCCGCCAGCGCCGTCTGGCTGTCTGCCGATCCCGCTGAGATCTAACCGTCGGCCCCTACTTTAGAGCGCCGACCCTCGACCGTGTGTATCCGACCGACCTGACCAGCCCGCAGCCGAAAAACATGTTCTGGAGCGTCTGGATTGGGCTTCTGGCCCTCATGCTGAGGGGCGGTGGGTTTACACTAAATCTGCCAAAGTTTCGCAATTGCTGACGCCTGCCCCAGTAGTCGCCGCGACAGCCTACAGGGATCCCGATACGGGCTTGACCTTTGCATCAGAATACAAGGACTACAGGCTACCCGATAAGAGGATCATCTACCGCGTTGCTGTTGCGTCTGATGCCCAGAAAGACCAGCCGTTCGATATCATTATCCAGATCGTCGCTCCCAATGATGTCGGCTGGACGGGTCTCGCTTTCGCTGGTCAAATGCCGCAGAACCCGCTGCTGATCATCTGGAGAAACTCCACCGGCAACGGGGTTGTTGTCACAACACGGTGGGCAAGGTGAGCGCCGAGTCTCGATCCAATGCTGAATCAATGTGCTGACACGCTCAGGGGTCGTGTAACTCCGGAGCCCTACACCGGCATGTCTTATACCCTGTACAAGACCGGAACCAAGGTCAACGGCACCCACTTCCAGGCGACGCTCAAGTGCACCGGCTGCACGTCTTGGATGCAGACCAATGGGCAAATGAAATACTTGAAACCAAGTGACAGCAACAGAATCGCCATGGCGTACTCGCCCTCAAAGCCTAGCAACCCCAACAGCAACACATCTGCGATCCCCGTCCACGAGGTGCACGCCTATTGGGAGCATCCGTTCAACCAGGGCGCGAACACAAACTTTGGTCAGGTTTTGCAGACGCTGCAATGAGTGGAACTGCAATGAGGGGAAGGGGGAGGGATGATGGTGCATGGCCGGGGGGGGCGAGTTCTGTACATAAAGGTTGGAAGCTTTGGATATGGAGGTGCATTTTGCCTCAGCATCTGTCTCCATTGTTAGCGGGAGAGACCGCCGATGCTGCAAGGCCGATATATAGACTGAAGAGCATAGGAGTATAATGAGCCTTGAATTAGTGTTCATTTGTGATATTTCTGTGAAACGGTGTCAGCATATGCGAATTGGTGTTTGATATGGGTCTAGCAGGACCACTAGTTCCGGTTTGAGCTGTATGTAGAGGAGACGCTGACTATTCTAATACGACTGAGCTTGGGCATTGCCTTTCCTGTGGCGCGGGCGAGGTTCATGGCTGAGAGTTTCTGATAGACCGTGGCCGTGGGTAGTAAAGTGCTAAGTAGGGGGGAGTGTTTACGCGTTAGGTAACATAACTTACGGCACAGCTAGCAACCAAATCTATACTAAATGTGAGACCTATGAGAGCGGGTCACCTTCCTGGACAGAGGTGATAGAAGGCAGTTCAGTTCGGCTAGCAAAAGATTTCCTAGGTACGTTAGTTTCCCACGATGGTAACCATCACATCCCTTGATGATAGGTGGCTACTACTACTATGTACGGCTTGAGAAGAGCTACTTTGTATCAATGCTGTATATTAAGGTATGTGAAGGAACTGCTGAGAGGAACTGAATATGCTGTCCAAATCAATGAGCTGTATATCCATACCCCCTTATGCCCACCTCGTACTCTAGTGCAAGGTCCTGCCCGCTCTTGATTACCTAGGTAGTCGCCGTTCCTCTATTTGGAGACACCCTAGACCCTCTGGGGTACAGGCTTGCGTTTGATCTGTGCTGATGATGGCGGGGGTCCTGATGGTGATGGGTATGGAGGCGGGACATCGCAAGACAGTTCGTGGACTTCGTGGTCACTGTTCTTGTCAGTGTCGGGCAAGCTCGCAGGCGTATACTACGCATCAATTACTGGGCTGCGTATCAGCGGCGTGGCAGGAGAAGATTGGGATGACGGGGTTACCCTGTTTTCATGTTCCGGTGCTGCCCTGGAGTTGAAGGCGATGGTAACATGGCCCTTCTTTATGGCTGTCAGCCTTCGTGAATAACTTGGGCGATGTGAGACGGGGTGTTACTTACTTCCCTGACGCTTTTGATTTGCCCCTGAAGTCCCGCTAGATCTGGTCTATGCAATTCCCTGAGCCGATCGCGCTCATTCTCGATGAGCTGCTTCTTATCCTTCGGCACTCCCTTGGCCTGTGGTGGTTCCGCAGCCTGAGGGACCTCCTCAACCTGCGGTAGTTCCGGCTCTTGGTACCCCACGACGCTGGCTGGTTTCTTGATGCCCTTTGAATTAGCTGCGCTGCGGAAGGTGTCATCCATCCATTGAGGTCTAGCGATGTAATGAATCCAGAGAAGATCAACCACTAGGAGGCCAAATGCCACGCATTGAAGCATCAGAAGCCGGTGACCAACGTACATCGGTATCGGGCCGCCGAATTTTTCGTAGGCGTAGACAATCCCGCTGGCAATCTGCCAGACCGAGATGGTCGAGACTACTGAGACTATTGGTGAGGTGATGAGGAACCACCAGGATATCGCTCGAATGCACCTCATCCTCAACCAGGCCCAACAGAGCAAGGCGATGAGACCGACGGTGAAGAGGAAGGGGGCGCCTACCTGCAAACTGTGGAAGATTTTGGACTGGAAGCCGAGAGCCGCCTCGACAGCTTGCATGGTAGGACATTTCGAGAGGTCACTGGTTCCAAGTGGCGGATTGCGGTCGCTGGGGAAGAGCTTCCCGTATGTTTCGTTTGGCTGTGCCGAGTAGCCCGTATTCGTGCACCGGAATTCTTCGCCATCGCGTCGAGCGCAGATGCCGTAGTATCCGACGCGCATTATGGTCTGGCAGGGCGGGAGGTCCATCTCGAGAATGTAGACATCAGTCAAGCCAGGGGCGTACTGCGAGCTATTGAGGCAGCCCACCATGATGAACACTTCACATTGCCAGTGTCAGTGTCGTTTAGTATTGTGCGTGTAGCTCATGGTGTGGGTTGTACTCACCCCAGAGAAGCAGGGTCGATGTGCAAAGTACAATCAGCGCCCCTAACATCCATCTATTACGGTTGCGAATTTTCGTTGCTTTGCTAACTTCCGAAGGGGTTGGTGCTTGAGCATCTGGCTGAGCCATATGTATGATGACTGATTTGAGGATTTTCTTGATTCGAGCGGCTAGAGTGGCGGAAGAAAGTGGGTATCGTTTAAAGAATCGCCAGTGCGCGCTCGAGGGATCACCAAGTTGCGTAACGTGAAGATATTGGCGAGGAGACATGAAACCCAAGAAAGAGACCTCTCCGCTCGTTTTATGGCCCTTTGAAGGGCAGTGACTGGTGGGGAATCACCAACCCCCCAGCATGATGGGCCATAACTAATGATCCCACGATTCATCGGAGCGGTAGGACACTGCAGCGTCTGGTTGTAGGGGATGATCCAGGAGTTGAAGTTGTGAATTGCGGTGGTGACGCGGAAAGAACAGCCTAAGACCTGGCAAACTTTATTTGTCAGGCTCTGCGGGTGTATTTCACCACATGGTGAGTGAGCGGCGGCGCGGGACCTCACTCCATGTTTTGACTCCCAGCATCTTACCACAGTGACTCACTCACACCATGACAATTCATCTCATCATGAACATGGCGATTTGCTCACGGGTCTCAGGAACCTTGCAACCAAGGCGCAACCAGAATATAGCGCCGCCGGATGCCACAAGATGTCACATTGAAAGCCAGAAGAAGCCATCACACCTTGTTTCGGGCATCAATCACCACAATTATCCTGACAAGTTCCCCTCCAACTAAAATTTCTCAACTAGCCATCAGCATCACATAATTAACTTGAAATGACAGCCGACCTCGCTCAGTCATCTCATGTATCGATCGGGCTCTGAGCGGCACGAGTATCTAGTATCTCTGGACCCTCAGACCCCAGACAACGCGATTGGATGTGATCGTGACGGTAGAGTTTTCGAATGATGTAGACATTTTGAGGATGGATGTGGGTGATGGGGCTGGGGGACAGAGAGATTTTGAAATCATGAACGTGGCTGACACTGATGGATAAAGCGATTGTGAAAGCAATTATGAAAGCGATTGTGAAAGCAATTGTAAAAACAATTGTGAAAGCGATTGTGAAAACAATGCTGAAAGCGATTATGAAAGCGAGCGATTGTGAAAGCGATTGTGAAATGCCAGCCATGATCGAGGTGGAGAATCAATTAGGCGGGGGATAGGGTTATGTATTAGGCGTGGTTAGGGCAAATAGACGTTCTCCTTCTTTTTGGTGGAAACGACTGAGTCAGAATTCAGGTGGTGCTGCTAACATTGAGCTTGGGTTGAACGAATTTGAGAACAATGTCTTGTTTTTAGCCACTTCGTTCACTCACTTGTGCGCTGCTATTAGGTCTTCTAATATTGAGCTTTGAAGCACTCGGTGATATCAGTGTCAGCTTATTCGTCATCTCTCCTCTGTTTCACTCCTGACTCAAACAAGTATACCATAAATCATACGGTTAATCCACATACACAATATTACCACATTTTAGTTAAAGTACGGCATCTTCACTCGATTGAAGGTAGAATAGTTTGTAGGAGCTACAGTGACTTTTGTCATAAAAGGTTAGTTCATTCAAAGGAGGTGTGATTCCTAAGAGCCTCACGACGGCATTTATAGGCGCACGTGCAAAATTACATTCGGGTGGCAACGACCGTCTAAAACAGCTAAACACTTAGCCTGCACGGGTGCCCAGGTCACTGCAATGCGCTCCGGCCAACCGGACGCGGCGACCCGATGAAGTGGGATCGCCCCTCCCCTCCGACCGGCACAGTAACCGGAGCTAAGCCGGAATCGGCCCCCCCACCCTGACGTCCTGCTGGCGCTTTCAACCCGAATAGCGGAGGCCGGATCGGAATCCTCACCTGCCTTCTGTACCGAACTCCTCGCTTTCCTTCCGAAAACAATTCCACTCTCCAAGTCTGAAGCACCAACCTTGTCAAAACCTTTTCTCATCTCCCAGAGTCTCAGAGCCACTGGAAAGACAGGACGATACAATAAAAGACACAAACCAATACGAGAAACCGCCATAACAACTTTATATCACTTTCTTCCTCCTCCCACACAGGCTCTCAACTCGTCATCAAGAGCATCATCATGGACTCGTGGAACCCGTTCTTCTCAGACCCCTCCCGGCAAACAGGATGGGGCACCCGATCCACCAGATCGATGACCGACACGGCCACCGAGACGGATGTGGAGAGTGCGTATAGAGGCCAGGCTGGAAGACCAGTTGCTCGTATGGATTGTGAGTTTTATGGACTGTTTTGATTTTTCTTGCTAGAAGCAGAGGCTAATAAAACTTATTTAGACGAAGAACCCACTGGCGAGAACGTCGTGCCGGCAGACCAGGTCGGATGGTTCAAGAAAGCTTGCAAGGCGGTATGGGGCGGGATTCGGGGCTGCTTTTTCTGTTGTTAGGCGTGTGGCATCTCCTCCAACCCCAGTTGAAGGGGCCAATACGCAAGGGAGTGGATGGGGGACGCGTCGAGCAGGATGGCTTGATGCATCAGAAGGTTTCGAGGAGGCATCTGGAAGCTTCTGAGAGGCGTACATATTGGGGCCTTGGGCCTGGGCAAATTGCCCAAATTATCTGCATCTTTTTCGCCACACCCCGAGAAAAGGTGACCTGCAAGCCCATTCAGTGCCGTTTCAACAAAGAATCGCTTATCAATTCAGCTATGAACGCTATGATCAACCACACCGTCTACCAAGACTCGTAGACGTAGCACATCGGCGTGCCGCCCACGGTATCCATCGCCTTGCCGATCGTAGTGTTCCGATTCAGCGGCTCAAAGCCCATGTTATCCGTCAACACCGCCACCGCGGACGGGGGATAGTTGAACATCGTGTTCGTGCCGCTGATCGTCTGCCTCTTCTCCCAGTCCAGATTCTGCCAGATGAAGTGCATCCTGTCGATATTGCCGTGGTGCAAGTAGAAGCCGGGCTCCAGCGCCGAGAAGTGGAAATCGCTGCCAGGGTCGCCGCTGATGGCGTAGTGCCCGCCGGTGTGTACACCCGAGCCGAAGGTCTTGCCGCCGTCGCCACGCACGCCCTCGCCCTGGATGGCGCTCTGGAAGACGGCCACCGTGCTGGTGTAGAGCAGGACGTCGGTCGTGTTGCGCAAGGATGCCCACTTGTTGCAGATGTCGTCGTTGAGATCGCGCTTGAAGCAGCGCGGGTTGTATGCGAGGGGATTCTTGGCCTCGACCGGGCCGAGGTTCACCTTCATGGTGGAGAAGGGGCCGCTCTTGAGGCAGCCACCGCCCGTGCCGGCCTTCGCGCCACCGATCGCGGCGCGATGGTTCTTGATTAACTCGCCGTTGCCACCGAGGGAGTACTCGGAGCCGTCAAACACGGGTGACTTGTCCATCTTGCCGCAGTCGAGACCCCACTCCCAGTAGGGGAAGGTGCCCGTGTAGCCGCAGATCTTCTCGAGGTCCTGTTCGAGGACCCAGTTGTAGTGGCGATGCCAGAGGAGGAAGGTCGCGTCGTTGTGCACGAAGGGGGTCTGGTAGTGGTGAAGCACACCGTAGTCGTCCCAGGCCGATTTGGCGCCGGGGACGTTGGGATAGCGCGATGGCGCCTTCATCAGACAGGTGATTCCCTCCTGGTATCCCTTGCGGTCGGCCATGGTCATGTTGCGCCTGAGTTGTTAGTGATTTTGTTGGTGATGGCCCTGTCGGTGATGATAAACATACCACTCCTTTCGGATGCGGACCTTGTCCTTGGTGCACCCTGTGGTGGCCTTGGCCGCGCGAGCCATCGCATTGTCGTAGGCGATCTTGCCCAGCGTGCGGATGGCCTCGCCCGAGTCGATCTGGGCCTGCGTGAAGGTCGGGATAGTTGCGCTGATGGCCGTGCTCGCGAGCAGGGCCAGGGCCACGACTGGTTTGAGTAGGGACAGCATGTTTCCGTTTGTCGATGGCTGGTGCAAACTGGCCACTGCCAGCTGGGAGGAGACGCCTTTTGGACATCTTAATAGAGGACGCCCCTATATTGCTGGCGACGCAAATGCGGGCATTCCGAAGAACCGAGACTGCCTTCCGGCCGCTGCCAGACAATGAAGTCAATATCGCCCGCCTCTAATTTACATTGCCTAAACGAATCATGTACCCCAGATTTGCCCCCTGTGATGTGCTCGGCTCCACGTCTTAGCCGTGTTGGGTCTTAGTCGTGTCACGTAAACTTGCGGGTGAATGGGGCGGCCAACCACAGCATGCGAGGGTAAAAACCCATCCCAGCACTGGGAAGCATAGAACTTTGGAAGCTTCGCCGGCACTTGTAGACGTGAGCGTTTTAAGAGTCGAATCGGCGGCCGCTACCCACTCGGGCTGCTCGGACTGTGCGACGTCGCTGCGCAAGGGCATGTGAGAGGCGCCAAGCAGCTGGTTGCGGAGGCTGACGAGGTCGAAGGAGCGAGAGAGCCATGCCGTTGGAGCTGCCGGTCAAGGTGCGGGGCGTGGCGCTATTTGGAGATGAAAACATGCGGCGGGCAGAAACAGGAAAGGTCAGTAGGTATCAACACGTGGTGCGATTATTTTGCGGTTGCGTCTTCATCTCTGTGGTTGGTGCACTAGCTCCCAAGCGTCAGCGTTTTGAGGGTCAATTTTGAACAGGCGGAATGACGGCTGGGCAAAATTGGAGCTGGGCGAACCAAAAAAACAAGATATCTGGCAGAAAAGCTTGAGAAGCTTGTTGGGGACGCTTTGTGGAGCCAAAACGTGATCTAAGCTCTGTTCTGTTCTTGGCGAATGGACATGTAACCTCGCTTTAGCGTGACTCCATTCCCAGGTCCCCTTCACAGAAAGCCACAGAGAGCTTAATTTTTGTCGAGCAGTCCGACATTGAACTTGATCGTGAAGCAAGCTCCAGCTACGTACTTTGTCCCAGGAACGAAAAGGTGCCATGCTCAGGGTGATGCCCCGCCCTTTTCTGTGCTACAGGGCTGCATAGATTGTGATAGGATTCCCAGTGATCGATGATAGGAAGCTCATGTAGTTCTGGGGCATGGAAAGGAAAATTGAGGTTTAGGATCGCTGTCTTTTAACGACGTAGATGAATATTGAAGTTTGTTAACCCTGGGCGGCGAAAGGGGAAAGCTTCCACGACAACTAAAAGCTACTCGACATCACAAAACTCAACCTTGCAGGGGTAGGGATAGAGTTAGAAGGTACTGTCAAAGTATTAAAGTCGTTCATCCATATTTCCCACTCCCTAAGCCAGACGTCACATCTCAGCGTTCACCACGCTCTACCAATATTTCTCACGAATAACTCATCTCCCGTCAATGTGGAAGATTCCCAGCTATGTAAGCCATCCTTCTAGGTCACCTCAAACAGCGCCATCATAGGACAGCAAGATCATACGCCCCCACCATCACCATCACCATCACCATGTCCCCCTCCCTGCTCTCCAAGCTTACCTCCTCCGCCACCCTCATCGCCGCCGGCGCCGCCTCCGTAGCAGAGCAATACAACCTCGCCTCTCGCTCCGAAGAAGCCGTCCGCTTTGCCAAATCCGCTGCCACAGGCCTCTACACCCGTGCAACAGAGACCGCAGAGACGGTGGCGGAGAGGGTGCTGCCGTTGCGGAAGATCAATATAGAGGGGGAGCCCCAGAGAGAGCACTTTGTGAGTGAGCTCAAGGCGGGGAGTATGTTTGAGGAGGGGGATGATTGGGAGGTTGAGGAAGAGTTCGAGTATGTTGAGGGGACGAGGTCTTTCGAGAGGCGGATGAGGCGGGACAGGGGTGAAGTTGATGAGGGGGAGCAAGAGGCTGTTGGGAACAAGAAAAAGGCAGAGACAGTGCGAGAAGGGTGCGAGAGGGGAGAGGTATCGCTTGAGAGCGTACGGGGGCAGAGACGGACCAGCCCGGGGCGTTGCAAGAGGAGCTGGGAGAAGCTACCGCTGCCGGCACTGAAAGAGGATATCCAACTGGCAAAGAGGAAGCGCCGGGCGACAAGGGTCGACAACGCGGTGCTGGATAACCTAGGCGCGCGATTCAAGCCTACGATGGCGACGGTGGCGCCGAGGAGGTGGACTGTGCCGATGGCTGACCAAGAGGCGAGACCTAAGCCCAAAGTAACCCACAGCGAGAAACAGGTCATTCTCCGCGACGAAGAAAAAGAGGCAGCGCTAGAGAGGATCGACGAAACACTGAGCCGGCTTTCCCGGGGAAGAGAACGGCGACTAGATAGACGGTATCCGACGACGGCCGAAGAACAGGCGGTGGTAGTGGAGCAGATGAGGCGTGAAGAACGAGAGAGACCCCGTGGGCCTGGGGAAGATGAGGGGGGCATAGTGTCGCCTTCACGGCTGCTTGGGACATATCTTTAGGACTAGTGCTCTGCAAAGAGACATTTGCAATGTCTGAGAGAGGTAGATGTGTGACCTCATAAGAATAGAATTCCCCACTCATCAGTGTTAAAAATGTGTAGGCAGTATCGCGTAGGTACTCCTGACTGAAAATCTGGATTGAAAATGAAAACGCAAGGCGAAAAAACAAAAGAAATAACTGCCTAAAGAGACTGGTGACTGATTTGAGAAGGGTGTGAGATACTGTTGATTCGGCACCCGGATTCTTCCGTTAAACCTGATGGTTCGTACCGTTCCACATAGTTTCTTTCAGATCTTTTATCCACTTGAACACTCGGCCTTTTGCGATTGTTTCATCTGACGGTTCTGTCGCATCTGCAGCAGGCGAATTCGGCAGTGTTGTGTCCGCACCGTCGTTCCGGTTATCATCCTGGGAAGCTTCTTTCACCTTCACCCCTTTTGATGTCGCATCTGATGGCCTGCTTTGACTTTGTCTGGCATCCGACTGTCCCGCATCGCTCTGTGACGGTGTAGTGTCCGGGGAAGATATTAGAGATCGTGGTCGCTCGCTCGGGGCTGGCGATGTCCGGCGTGACATACCGACCAGTGGACTGTTCATCAGGGAAATCGTCAATGGCGAGGGGGAAAAAGTGCTTGCCGGTCGGCGAGAGGAATCCTCGCCTGGGTTGTCATCAAATACCTCCTCGGCCGCTCCTCGAGACAAGGCGCCGTTATAGTCTTCCGTCAAGGTGTTAACCCCCTCCTGCCGACGAATTACACTGAGATCCTTCGCGTTTGGCTTCCGTGTCTCCGCCGACGGGGGAACTCTCTTCGCCAGTGCCGAAGTCATGTGTAAATCCCCCCCCACATCGGATTGTCGCATTCTCACCGGTCCCGCAAAGCCGTCGGCCCTCTCTCGTGTGTTCTGGCCTGTCCTGCTTCCCTCGGCGCCTCGAATACCATATCGTCTTCCTCAACCTCCACAGTAGTCGAAAAAGACTTTATCGCAGCCGTCGACGTCCTCCTAGGCCCTCTGATATTCTGCTCTGCATGTCTAGCCAAGCTCCTCGATTCTTCTGGCGACAAACTCCCCCATCTGCTTCTTCTCCCCTCTTTCGAATCGCCCCAATCTGACGCTGTACGAGACACATACGATTGCGGAGCTGATTCGCGTCTAGTTT
>Ga0247780_1000924_pt1 | contig 22046 bp, 14 predicted proteins | sample UWRJL079202R5_FD_179927 | JGI IMG/M metagenome (GOLD analysis project Ga0247780, IMG submission 179927) | Plant litter microbial communities from Arlington Agricultural Research Station in Wisconsin, United States - UWRJ-L079-202R-5 | ecosystem: Environmental > Terrestrial > Plant litter >... | reverse complement strand
TGGGGGGGGGGGAGGGGGGGTGGACGACGACATCCAGGGGAACGTCCGGAGAGGGCTCGACGTCATCGCGGCTACCACGCCGCTTTCCGTCGACGGGGTCTTCGCAGATGACCTTGCATCCTTGTGTGGTGATAGTGGTAAAGTTGCTTCGAAAGTCGCGCTCGAAGTCGGTATTCATGCCGCAGACCGGCCCAAAGTATTGGAATTGGCTAAACTTGTCCTTGTTGATGCCGCGCCATGACTCGGTGCCATCCAGAATTCCGTCGATGCGAGCCTTGCACACCCCAAAGCCTGCCCCGACTGTGTCCTAGGCTCTGACAGAGAATGGATGGTAGAGGGCTATCCCAAGGCAAGTGAGGAAGAACTTGGAGTTGCTGAACACCATATTTGCAATGGTGCCGAAGCTGCAGTGCTTCGTTGACGTGTCAGAGAATGGCCCAGCGAACACTCTCGAGGCTCCTTCCCATCTACATCTTAAGCGGCAACAAGCTCCTGGACCTCCCGGATAGAGCCTCATCAGGGGTTCCAACTTGCTGTGTCAGCCACCGTTTGAGTTGGAGATGAGAGACGAGGCTTGAGCCACTCAGATTTTGTGTTTTCCAAAGACCTGCATGGAGTGTGGCGGACGGCTGATAACGCAGCGGTAAGACAGGGGGCAAATCGATGGCAGTTATCGCCCCAAACATCGACAAACTCAAGATCGCGCTCGCCCAAAGGTTATGATATTGATTGATTGATAGGCTCAAGTTACCTGCAAGGGGATAAGCTGCACGTTTCCCATTTCAGCCTGCACTTCTCTCTTCGGGTTTTACTCGCTGAGGTGGATTTTGGGCACCTGTTTCCGTTTCAGGATAGGCATCAGGCTGTCGTCACCCATTGGCGTGGCACTGAACTTTGTGACATGCCGGTACAGCCTTCAAGAGTCATGGGCTTAGTGTAAGATGGGGCGGAGCGCCGAAGCGCCTAATGGAACATAAACTTATATCATACACTGTTCTTAGCGCTCAGTTCTGTAGAGCAAGATTGTCTCGGACGTTCGGACTTTTGTGAACACGTTGTAATGATAGGCCGTGTTGGAAATCTTGCAATGTAGAAGGCCCTGTTAGCCTGGGGCGTCTGAAAGCGGTCCTCAGCCACGTGATTACTAACATTGGCGGTGCTCTCGTAGTAACATCAACAGCCCAAGGCATCCAAACAGGCCCCTCCTGGGGAGAGTTGCTTGAATACAACCTCGCCAGCCTCTTTCGCACTATAGGGACATGGATATGGATCCCCTCAGACATCTTGCCCCTTCAACTCAACCTTACCTCAATCTGCCATCAGGCCGTTCCAGCCTCATGAGCATCCTTTCTCTTGACATCGTTTCTTTTAGTGTCCCTCTCTTCTTTTCAACACTGCTCATCACCCTTCGTGTTTCTCCACCAAACCGACATGACAAATTCGGATAGATCGACACCCTTCCAAAACCGGACATGCCAGTATCAAAGATACCAACTAGACCTAGACGATATAAACCATCTGCTCCCTCTCCCGCATCATTCCCATGCCTTCCCCGTCCATGACCGCATGGAGATAACATTCGCCTAGAAACTCGTGGCACACCTTTGGCCCAACCCCTGGAATGTCCCTCACACCAACATCCCGCAGAATAATCGGGGCCTTCCCCCCTGGAAACAAAAATATCTCATCCGGCCTGGGAAATGTCAGTCGCGCCATATTCGGCACCAGCCCCATCCGCCTGTCCCGAGAAGTCACAAACGCCCGCATCTGCGTCGCTGCTTGTATCGTATGGCTCACAGTGCCGGATTCATCGTCGTTGTCTGTCCCAGCGGCTGTCAAAGGTGACTCCCGGATCCGTTCCACCCATCTCTCGACCCGATGAACGTCCTCCTCGTTAGCTCTTCTCCACCCAGCGGACCTCCCTGCAGCACCAGGTACCACCATGGAGTCGCCACACATCGTCCTTGCAAATTTCCCCCTCCACTCCGCATCTCCCTTCCCGACCTCCTCCTCCGCAACACCATACCACCACTTCACAGTATCCCCCATCAAGCTCTCACTCATCCCCACCATAATGGTCGAAGCCCTCTTCAGCACATCGACTTTTACCCCCTTCATGGCCAACACCTTCCCCCCGCCAAGACCAGTACTATCATCCAAGCCATAAACCTCCACCCCCTGCACCGCCAGCTTCCCACAGGAATCGTAAAGCGGCAGCATCCCCTGCACTCTCTCCAGCGCCGCCCCCGACGTGCCAGCTTTCTGGCTCAAATCCATCACCCAGCTCGGCAGCCCGTCGAGTCGATCTTCCACCCACTCGGGAAGTCGGCAAAGGACATCCAGACAGCCACTGTCCCTGATGATCTTGACCACCGTGTCGGTGTATACCTCCTCGACCGATTTTCCATAGTCTGCGACCACCGGCGCAGCACCATGCCACTCCGTGACCAGCCGCAGGAGGCTGTAGACTTTATCTCGCGGATCGGTGGCCTGGCGATGTCGGAAGGCAAGGAGGAGCTGCGCGAGGGACACCCTTTGCAGGCTGTCCGAGTCGTCTGCGTCTGGAGGCGCGGTGCGCAGCATGTGCAGTTCCGATGCCGTCGCCATCGGCAGGTTCAGCATGTCCCGCACGCCGGGGACCGCAGCGCAGCAGCTGCTGTCGCGGTGGCGCTGGAAGTTTGCGAGGCCCGTGAGAAGGACGTCCCAGGGCATGGAGACGGGGCCGTACAGAAGACTGCAGCCGCGGCGGGGGAGGATGCACTCTTGGACGATCCAGATGCGACTCCACCAGGTGCGGGTCATGAGCCAGTGCGCGGCGCGCTGGGCGTGCGTGAGGTGGGTTTGGCGATCGTGCGGCTCGAGGGTGAGGTAGGGGATGGTGTGCAGGTGGCGGTCCTCTGCGAGCAGGCGGAAGAGGCGGAATGCGTCGAGGATGCTGTCGGTCGTAGGGTCGGGGGTGGTGGGTGTGATGTTGGACATGGCGGGCATGTCGCGTTCGTCGCCATACCAGGTATGTGGCCGGGTGTGGGTGATGAGGAAGGTATCGGGGATGGGGTCAGGAGGAGCTGCTTGGATGGACCGTGGTAGGTCGGCTGCTATGGGGCCAATGTCGGTGCCTTGCCATGAGTCGAGTGAGGATACCAAGTCGGCGAGGAACTTGTCGGTTATCAGGATGAGGCTGTCGACCTCCTGACTCTGGGCCGGGGTGACGGTGGGAACGGGAACATCCGGCTCTTCGCCTAGCCATAGGAGGGCTTCTGAGGTGTTGGCGTAGATGTCGCCCATCATGACGACTTGGACCGCCTTCTCGGCATCGTCGGCTTGGTTGATGCAGATGGCATCCACCCAAAGCGTGCGTCGCGAATCAACAAGCCGCAGTCGTTTCAACGCGGCTTGGAGGTTTGGAGTGACTTGGAATGGCTGGCCGTTGAGCTGGATGAAGGTGCTGGGGTCTCGAGAGCCCCAGACGTAGGAGAGTGCCTCGTAGGTCGGCCCGCCGTGCAAGCTGACGACGTGCAAGGAGCCCCGGATAGGCTCGTCGCCCGAGCCTGGGTCGAGCAAGAAAAGTCTTATCTCCTTGCTCTGCAAGTTCAACGGTGCATAGACGGCCATCCTAGTATCGCGGTAGCTTCCCTGCGTTTGCAAGGTGAAAAACATGCACCATGTGCATCATCTGTTTCGGTCTAGATCTGCCCCATGCCAAGTGACAGTCAAAAGGGCAAATTGTGGACCAATCAAGAGGGGTTCAAAACGCCTGCATCTGCAGCTTTTTCCACTACCGGCCACTGCCGGGGCAGATGAGTGGGGCAGTCTCAGCTTCAAATCGCTCGAATCCTTCTTATCAGAAAGAAGGGGGTTCAGAGGCCCTGGGCATCTAGTCAGCGGAGCTGACTGGATACCTGGCACTGCCAGTACGCCAGTGAGCCTCAGCCACCAGAGTGACGAAGCCTGAATCCTGCAGAATAGTCTATAAAGAAGCCTCTGGCTTCCAGCCAGAGCCAGAGGAGGAGGGTGAACACAAGCAATACAATCACGCAGTTGCAACCCCTACAATTCCACAGAATCCAGAGTGCCGCGCTTCCAACAAGTAGTCAGTCGTGGTGTGCTTAGGTCCTGGGTTCGGCAAATCCTTACGAGGCACGACACATTCTACATATATGTAAACAGCTGCAGGGCGCAATTCTCGGCTGCGGACAGTCCTTTCCAGCCGTAACTCGAACCGCGACAACAACCCTACCAGGTGCTTTCAGTGCACCATTACTCTCTCTCTCACAAGCCTTGAGCTGCTGAACTCCGGTCGGCTCGTCACCGCTCAGGTCTCGACCATCAGCAGAGTACCAGAGTACGCCGGTGCTTGAGAATCCGCTTGGCATCCGACGCTGATTTACAACTGTGCCAAGCTCCCTGCCATAGGCACCAATGTCAACCGCCGAAACCCGCTGAGCCCACATCCTCCCGGCTGGGGCCATCTAGTGGGGGTTAGCTATATCGAGCTGCATTACGACACGAACGCCGGCCGGATGGAAGTTCCGAATCGCTGCCCGAGAAACTAGAGGCAACCCATCCCTGCCCGGAGACGGGACAGCAGAAACCGTGCCGAAGGGCAGTCGCCCACACATTGGCAATTCAACCCTAATGGCTTGTCCATAGGCCAGCCCGGCTTCAACGCCATCGCGGACACGCTGGGCCAGCATTCGGGAATGATGTGTCACAAGGAGCCCCCCGCAACATAAGTGTGCCCTAGAGGAAGGCTCTGGACCGGTTATTATCCTCGCTACCCCTACAAGAAGGTGAGCGACTGCAATGCATCGCGACAGGGGGCTTGATTGGCTTCAACTCCGAAGCGGGTGTTGGGTGTTGCACATCTGGGCCGGGCCCATCCCGGGATGCTGATTATTTGCTAGGGAGCTCCTCCCCGACCCCGCGCCAGTCATTGCGGCACAGCAAATGAGCAACCAGGCTAAAAACGGGGACGAAAGCCGGAGCCAGCCGGTCTCACGCTCTTTCTTTCAGCGACATCTCAAAATCTTTTTATTTTTGGTCACAAAATGCGTTCGGCTGGGGTTATTCTCGGCGCCTTCGCGGGGACGGCGGTCTGCCAATTCCCTCCTACGCCGGAGGGGATCAAGGTGTTGAAGTCCAAGTTCCATGAGAACGTCACTATTTCGTACAAGGAGGTGAGTTTCTGGCCGTGCACAGTTGGGCAGAGCAAGCGCTAACCCACACCACAGCCGGGAATATGCGAGAGCACGCCGGGCGTGAAGTCGTACGCCGGCTACGTCCACCTCCCGCCCGGATTCCTGGACGATGCTATCGGTGAGCCGCAGGACTACCCGGTTAACACGTGGGTTTCCATCCTCTGGACAGTCCTATTGTCGCTCTCCAGACAAAGTTGACCGATGAGCTCAGATTCTTCTGGTTCTTCGAAGCGCGCAAGAACCCCGCGACCGCCCCCCTCGCCATCTGGCTGAACGGCGGCCCCGGCGGCTCCTCTATCATGGGCCTGCTCGAAGAAAACGGACCTTGCTTCATCACGCCCGACTCGAAATCCACGACGCTGAACCCGTGGAGCTGGAACAACGAGGTCAACATGCTCTACATCGACCAGCCCAACCAGGTCGGCTTCTCCTATGACGTGCCTACCAACGCGACCTTCTCTCCCTCCGACTTCGGTTTCGTCATCGAGCCGACCGACTTCTCCAAGGGTGTGCCAGACACGAACATGACCTTCATGGTTGGCACCGTGAGCAGCGGGAAGCAAAACAGCACGGCGCACAGCACGGCGCAGGCCGCACACGCGCTGTGGCATTTTTTGCAGACGTGGTTCTTCGAGTTCCCGCACTACAAGGCTGGGGATGACAGCATCAGCCTGTGGACCGAGAGCTACGGGGGCCATTACGGTCCGGGGTTCATGCGCTTCTTCCAGGAGCAGAACGACAAGATCGATAGCGGAGAGAGCCTGGAGGAGGGGGCGCATAAGCTGCATTTGGACGTGCTGGGGATCGTCAATGGATGTGTTGATTTCCTGCTCCAAGGGGAGGACTATTTCCATTATGGGTTTGACAACGTAAGTTCAAGGTGCCCCGTTGGGTTCAAGGTCGCACGAGCGGGGAAAACTGACAGAGACGCAGCCCTACGACATACCCATCTTCAACAAGTCCACCTACGACACGCTCCTCTACGCCTGGCGCCACCCTGGCGGCCTCAAGGACCAGTTCTACGCCTGCCGCACCGCCATCGACCACGGTTTTGCCAACACGTCCACCATCTGCAACAACGTCGTCGGCGACTTCCTTGGCGTCATCGACGGCTACGTCACCGAGGCTGACGCGGGCGGCTACGACATCACGCACCCGGCTGCCGATCCGTTCCCGCCACCGTACCTATACGGCTACCTGACGCAGGCGTCTATCATCGGTGCGCTGGGAGCCCCGGTGAACTACACGCCGGTGTCCATGGCGGTCAACGAGGCCTTCGTCTTCGGCACGTACGACGTCTTTCTCGGCGGTTTTGTCGAGAGCCTCGGCGCCCTGCTGGACGGGGGCGTGAAAGTGCACATGGTCTACGGCGATTCGTGAGCCCCCTCCCCCTTTTTGTAACCTCCCCCCTTGCCTAACAACCTTGGGATCTGATTACAGCGATTACGCATGCAACTGGCTCGGAGGTGAGACCGCCTCCCTCTCCATCCCCCATTCTCACCACCTCTCCTTTGCCTCCGCGGGTTATACCCCCCTCTTCCTCTCCCCCGGGTCGTTCTCTTCCACGCCCTACGGCCTCACGCGCCAGCACGCCAACCTCTCCTTCACCCGCGTCTTCAACGCTGGCCACGAGGTGCCTTCCTACCAGCCGCAAGCCGCGTACGAGATCTTCATGCGCGCGACGCGGAATGTGGATATAGCCACGGGTACGGTTCCAGTGACGGAGCACCTGAAGACGGAGGGGATGAAGGATGTGAGGGGGGTTAAGGTGCAGAGGGGTAAGGAGGTGAAGCCGCGGTGTTATGTGCTCAAGCGGCAGACGTGCACGGATGAGGTTTGGGAAAAAGTGCTAAATGGGACGGTGGAGGTACAGGATTGGTTTGTTGTTGGTGATGGTGAGGAAGAGGTGGAGTGGGGTGATTTGTAAGGGGGGAGAGTAAGCCTCACCTTCACTGCAATTTTAGACTCGAAGGAATGTTCTTTGCCCCGCTTTGTGAGGGACACTTCCGCTATCAGGCGAGAAGCTTAATTGTACTTCAGCTTTGGAGCCCCTGAACTCCTTGAAAAGGCTCCACGAAAAGGCTCCACCGCCATGACCACCAATATCGCCCCAAGTTACTAAAAACAAAGCGATGTCTTGTCGACCAAGTCCGAGGAAGAATGCAGGAAAGACGACTCGCAAGAGAAGCTTGTTGATTGCGAAGTGCCTCGTTCCGCTCCACTGCCACTCCTGCCTGCAGTGGAAATTCGGAATATTTCGAGATTGAGAACGAGGGAACTTTGGCATGCAGCGAATGGTGCATGGGTCATTTCCTTCAGGCGGCCCGGCGACGTACAGCTTTGGAGATCGGAGAGTTATTACACCCCGCTTACGGCCGCCCACCAGCGAACAGCTCGGCTATCAGAGTCGCAACCGCAGGTTTCTTGGTAAATTCCCACTCTCCATTTCTTGGCAAACAACTTCCCCTATCGACCAAAACCAGCCCTACATCATTGGCTTCATCTCGCAAACATCGCCCATGACAACCCGCACCATGGACCTGCCAGCCGCGGCACCCGAAGCCGGCAAGACATTTGTCTACACCGTTTCGGATCAGCGTATCCCAATGCCGGACGGGGTCGAGCTCCGAGGAGACCTCTACCAGCCAGATCTACCAACAGACGAAAAGCCGCGCGGGCTTCTCTACGTCCTTGGACCATATGGTCGCCGCGGCGCAATGGGATTTAATCCCTCAACCGCATTTCGTGGTTTTACATCGTCGCGAGGCAAGATGAGACCACCTCGGCCGACGGCGTCACGAGAATCCTTCCTGCCGAGACGTTCGGCGCTGTCATCTGGGCTATGCCTCTTTATGATGCGACGGAGCGTCTCTTGGACGGAAGGGCGCCGTATTTGTTGCAGACCATGAAGACGCCGGATCTTGATGACCCGTTCTACGCATCAAACAGACACGGCGCGGCGCTGGACCGGACCAAGGGTCCCGTGCTGTTGCGGACCGGGTGGTATGATAGGTCGACGGCCCAGACGCTGGCGGCATACGCCAGAGTGCGCGACCACGGCATCAAGGTTTACTTGACGGTTGGGTCGTGGACGCATACCGAAGCCTGCGGGATGGATCAGATGAGCGAAGTCTACGACTTTCTCGACGAGTTTGTCGCAGGCGCAAAGGAGAGTTCCGACAGGCTTCCTGTCCGGGTCTTCGCCACTGGTGTTGATGAGTGGCGCTCGCTCCCATCCTGGCCGCCGGCGGCCACCCAGAACCGTGTATTTTACCTGCACGGAGATAACAAGACTCTTGACGCAGAAGCGCCAGGGGCAGACTCGCCGTCTACGCGGTTTGTCTATGATCCGTACAAACCCACGCCAACGATGGGCGGACCGCTCCTGACGCGTGGCTTAGAACTAGAACGACGTTGATAACTTGGAACGACGCGTACCTCTTTTTCCGCGCCGCAGAAACTTATTGCGGCATATCCAAATGTTTGATAGGTGTAGTTGGACATTGTGGGTTGGTTTGGTATGTTGCATTAGAGATTGGATAAAGGCAGGTGTGATCGCCGCCGTCCGCTAATAGGTGTTAAGCGATACGGCGCGGGCCCCTAGCGCGAGGCTTGTGAGATTAACATAAATGCACTAATGCGGCTAAGCAAGGGAGGCGAGGAGCTCCGTCCGACGAGAGGAAACCCGGAAAAGAAAATACGCCTCGGGAGACTTTGTGAATTGATGTTGGTTTACCGTGACCCATGGTCACGACCTCGTGTCAGTGACGCGTCTGTTGGTGATGGCAAGACACAGCCACGCCTTGTTTCCAACATCCTAAGATATTTCTCTTTGCATTTTTGAATCGTGCAGTGCTCAGATGACGAGTTAGGTAGGAAAGGGCGGAGAAGACGGGAAGGAGCCGCGTTACCGCCCAACGAGTGGTGAAGGTTCCCATCGACTGTCACAATCACACCGCATCCTTGCATGAGCCCATCTCCAGACTGCCTTGGCCTGGCTGACTGAAGACAGCCGTGACGTCTGTGGGCGTCCCGCGCAGATGGCATTACACAATATTGACTCTAATAGGTAATTAAGCAACGTCCGTCTTGATCAGTGTATAAAGCATCGCACTCTCTCTAAGCTTCCCCGCATCGTTTCGACATTCCGTTTGCTTTCATAGTCACCATCGAATTAGTATTCGAACCTCATCTCCCTCAAACGGTACATTATTGACATTATGAAGTTCTTCATCTGTTTCTCCATCTTGGAGGTCACCATGGCAATTAAGTAGGGTTAGGGTTTTATAACGTTTGTTTACTTTCCCCTATTTCTTAGATCACCAAGGCCAAACTTTAAATTAAGCTATACCATAATAGCCTAAGCTTCCTAGCCATCCATTCTTTCCATATTACCTAATTCCGTCTTCCTATACCTTTCCACCCTGATATGCAAGCCCACTATCCAGGTAATGACATCCCAATTTCTAATTTTTAAATCTCAGTGTGTAAGGTAAGGTTAAAAGTTTATTATGCTGCCTAACTGATACGTCTTCTCGAAAAAAAGGGATAACCGAGTTATTAGCGTCTGGAGTCGAGATCCTGTAGATGCTACTACCGTAAATCGCCTGTTTATCGTTAATGTGTAGTAAAGATGTATAGGTCTTACATCTTTTACACCAGGATATTACAACACTCGACATAGTTAGCGTTCCAGTTTAGGTGTTAGATAACAAAGCGCCGGTGCGAAAAGGGCATGTAGGAAGTGATGCCCTAGAGACACGTCCGCTTTTATACGTTCTAAGATGCTTAGGCTTCCAGGGTGATAGCGCATTACAAGGACCCGAAGGTGCATGGTTCTACAAGTAAGGTCACTAGTCGGAATGCTTATAAAGGGGAAACTATAGATCTACTATAAAGGGCTTACCTTAGAGTACAGCAGTGCTAATTAGCTAAAACACCAGTATGGGCTTACTGGATTCTATATAGTCTCCTGTAGCAGGAGATTAGTGCTCCCCAGGCAGAGCTCGATCCTCTAATGTTAACCGAACCGCAAGTCGTATGCTTTAGCAGTCCCTATCTCCATATCTCTCACAACTTGCTACACTACGATTACTCTCTCGTTTGCCCTTACGTAACCTTTATTACTAGACTCAAATTTAACTATTAACATATAATTAAACTCACTAGGCTTGTCTCCAGCTCCATTAACTTTATTATAATATGTAACAACATACCACACAGGTTAGCCGCTAAAGCACAGAAACGCCCTTATAAGTCTCCTCACCTTACTATAAAGCGTCTGAATCGAAGATTACTTAAAATAGACCGCGAGAGAGAAGCGCTCTAGTAACAGTAGGAATAAAACGGGGAGGAAAAAGTAGAGGTAAAACATAAGTAGCGGAAGAAAAGATACTATAGAATATAAAGTCGGAAGATTAAGTAATTAGGTTAGCTACCTGCTAAATACCTTATCTTACGTATAAATTATATTATGGATAAGGTGCTTCTAATGTAATAAGTCTATTTTATCTTATTAACCGCTTGCCTAGCTTTGTACCTTAGTACTCTTAGCGATTGCCCCACTTTTGCCTGTTTATAATGGACAAAGATCATTTTTAAAACCCTTATAAAATTGTAAGTCCTTATAAGGATTACCTGCCGTAACCCTTATTACTTATAAGGATTACTATTAGAGATCCTAGGAGATAGTGGATCACAACTTAAGCCTCACTACCTCTAAAGCTGTTAAATGGTTATCCTGCTTAACGATAAAGGATCATATAGTTAGCTAAAAGCTTAGACAACGCATTGCTAGTGATGAATTAGTCTACACGTTCGTTAGTTATGATAGACATAATATTTACGCGGGAAATCTGCTTAAGACGAGCAGGATGCGTTGTTAACAGCCTTAAAATTATGCGTTACAGGTAGATAGAGTAAGAAATCTACTAGTTGTGTGAGAACTTTCGTGTGCTTATATAATTTCTAATCTGGAGAATCACTACGTATTTGCAGTATGCTAGCGAAAAGAATAAAGTAATATAAGAATAGTATAATCCTGTACTTATATAGTTTAACTTTAACTATCCTAACATTACTTTCGGTATAAACAGTTAAACGCGCTTCAAATTAACTGCTTCTTCCTAGGTGCTACCACCTCTCGCCATAGACTAGGTGAAAGTGGCTCCCCAGCACGCTCTCCGTATTACCCCCTATATACACTTAAATTATATAACATTGTCTGAAGTTCTAAACGATATTATAGATAATAATTACAACGTTTACTTTCCACGTACAGGTTGTCCTATAAAGCCTGTAGACACAGTGCTGACTTAAGCTCTGGATAAACCCTTAAACGGAGACTACAGTGCCCTGATATACAGGATTTTAAATTTCGTGCTATATTAACTAAGTAAGCTTACGGATACAGTTCGTATAGTAACGTGCCGTAACGAAGCGGCTTTCCTACTAGCATCGCTAAGTTAGGTAATAACATTACTTGCGCGAGCTCCTATTCTATCTATATATATAATGGACAGGCCTGTCGTTAATACCTCTACTAGTTACTATACGACTAAGTAGGACGTAGCGCCTCCTTTACCCCCTACTCCTTATACGCCGTTAGAGGGTCTGTCTATTATAATGGACCAGGTGAAAGAGATAATCTAAATGTCCGTTTAAAAGGTAGTGAGATCTTTTAAACATCTTTATAAACTTAAGGGTTTATATAAGAAGATACTTTCCTTACATTTTGACGTGTAAAATTATCCCTTACTGAAGGATGAAGATAAGGCAGCGTTACACTTTAAGGAGCGACTTATAATAATATTTAAGAAGCTTATGGCTGCGAATAGTGTGTTAAATAATACACCTGATGGAGGTCGACGTGAGGACGAGCAGGTTAGTAACAGCGAGCTGGAGAGAAATCGGGGCGCGCTGGCGTTGAAGTTGGAGTATAAGCGCGGGGATGATGGGAATCCTCAGTCGTTTTAACGTATTTCGTTATGGGATTAATATGGTGTGGCGACTTACTGACGGTTGTTGTGCCTGGGGTTCTTAGCGATTCACTAAATTGTAAGCAGACAAGCATTCTCCATTAGTTTCCACTCATTTAATGTATCTAAGTTCTAACTTTTGCTGAATTAACGTTAAAAGAAGCATTGGTCGTCCATGCTGGGTGAATTTGTCGCGAAGGATGCCCGGCGGTCCAACGCGGCTCGGTTGCTATAGCCCCATAATGACCCTTTCGGCTATGGATATGGACTTCCTAACTTCTAACGGCCAAACCTGCCCCTTGCCAGCTTAAAAGGAGAGAGTCTTGGAATAGGGAACCACCCACCTCTTTAGGTGCCAACTAGGGGTGTGGGAGAGGGAAACAGGATTCTGCTAATCACTCGGGGAGAGGGTTAGAGAATGCATCCTTACTGTCACAAGCCAATACATTATTTACGATTAATATCACCCCTAGGGGGGTCCTTCCTGTTAACAGTAATCATATCACGTTCCAGGCCCCAGCTGACACGCTAACTATTACAGCAGTCATTTCACTATATACTAGGCCTCACATTGGCATCAAGTCTCTCCAGGAACAAATAATCACAAGTTACTTAGACCACAATCAACCCGAAGCTAACATAGAGAATTAACTCCGCAGCTGCCATCAAGGCACCCAGTCTCAAGACTTAAAGCTGCCCTCCCCACCCGAGCCAAAAGCCCTCCCGAGGGTCCGATTTAACAAGGAGCCACCTTACGAGAGAAACCCTTTAATGGAACTTTGGCAGCCTGCAGACACAACCGCGAACTTAGGCTTTTCGCTAAGCAATCACGTCGTTCACGATGGCAAGCAACCCAATCCTGACTACGTTAACGAGAGCGCTATTAACGATGATGACGACTTATCCGACTGGGAAAGGGGAGACAGCGGCCAGGAGGACGAGTTTAACTTTTAACACGTCGATATAAAGCTTAACCTTACCTCCCAACAATCTCTCATCACCCTAATGCTTAAGCAGAGCAATCGTGTATAGAGACTGGGTAACAATGTGTCTGAGTCAACCTCCGCACTGCCTTACGCTTACGCCACGCTCAACAACCCAGTGGTCAACTCTTCTAAAGACTCAGATAAGGTACCACTCGTGATGAAGCGGGGCCTACGCGCGTTACCCATACGCCTTACTAACAAAGTCCCTCTAGCATCTGCGCAGCCTATTAACGTCACTACTATAAGCATGAACCACCAGGCCGCACTCTTCCTAAGGACGACGTGTCGCAATATGCTTACTACCAAGCTGACCAAGTCTCTCCACCAGCAACTCCTATAGGAGCGGTCTTAGAAGGACTTAACAATCAATGCAGTCCTTAAGCGTTATCACACATCGCATGATGTTACACACCTAAAGCAGCACCCGGAGAGGCCATACATGAGCGAAAGAAACAACGTTGACAGCGGATTGGACTTAGATGATACTGGCTATCACGCGCAAGGCTGGTGATGCGAATGGGAGTGAATGCTGGCGTTCCTGGATTCCGGGCCCGGCGTCCTGGATCCCGGATCCCGGGCGCCGGCAGGTGGCTGGTGCGGCGTGACTCCGGGTGGGCCAGAGCGAAAAGCCCAGCCACCGACAGACGTTGTAACTTATCTACGTCCAGTTTCTTAGGCGCAATCCCGACAGTATAAAACTAGCAGAGGGCGCTGGTGATCAAAGCAGGTCTTATTGGACTACGACGGAGGCTACCGCCTAGGTCCGCTACCTGTATCGCCCTGTAAGTCCGATGCAATGTCTATCTTGCCCCGCCGGGCGGCTCTGCAGCTTTAACTAATCCGAATTTCTGCCGGTGGGCGTATCCGAGCCCAAACCAGAATTACCCCAGCTCAGCCACCAGCCCGGTAGCTCCGCTCGTGCACAGACCCCTGGCTAACCCCACGTCCGCGCATCGTGGCAGAAAATCCAATTACCTAACCACTATCGTGCATAAACAATACGGGAGTGCAGGTCCTTTACCCATCTCTGGTTTCCCTGTCGAGAGGCTGCCTTTTAAATTTTATTCACCGAAACTACAAGCGTCCATCAGCTCATAGACGGTTTCCCACCAACAGCTAAACAAATTAAAGAAGGCCTGAAGGCCTTTATCGACTCGATTAACCCTAATAATATCTACAAGTTAACTTCCCAGCACAATTCGTCCAAAACCTGCCGGATATTTCGAGATCCTGCGAATGGGAGCTATAACGTTTATTATTTCGTCGAGTTTAAGGACGGTACTAAGTGGGTTATAAGGATTCCATTAGAACCCTATATCTTTAATATCTAAGACAAAGTCCAGAGCGAAGTTACTACTGTCTGGTAAGTTAGTTTTAATATCCTTACCCTCCAACTAGCTCTAACTAAACAGTAACTACCTTTAAACCAAAACAACGATACCAGTACCCTATATCCACGCCTTTGGCCACGGTAAGGCCGTCGACAAGAAAAACCCTACTAGACGTGCTTATATTATCTAGAGCTATATCCCCAGCCAGTCACTAGATATCTTTACTTTTAAGTGGATAGATGTGATATAAAAGCAAAACTTCTACTTGCAGCTTATCAATATCTTCGCTTAATTACGTTAGTAAGAATTCCCTTATACTAGCTCCTTAATGCCAGACCTAAATAACAGGACAAGTCCTCTTATCAGTCCGTTCCTCTCTATATAACTAAATAAGCTGTAACTACAAAACTGCGAATTATCCATCCAGCCAGCCAGGTTCGCTTCCGTTACCGACTTTACCTTCCATCAATACCACCTCCTAGATAAGACTTATAAACTCCCTACTTACAAGTTATCTCGAAAGGACGTAAAGCTTAAGATATTTAGGCTAAAGGACCTAAAGACAAGACTATTTAACTATATCGATAATTATCTCCCCTTTATGCTAACCTATACTGATCTTCGTCCGTCTAATATTATAGTTAATAAGAACCTGCAGATTTAAAAGATAATCGATTAGGAATAGGCAAGTACAGTGCCTCAGCAGTTCTTTCTACCGCTTACATAGCTTACAGCACTTCCTCCAGACAAGGTATTAAGAGTGGAATACCAGATTAAATACTGCTAGTTTCGTAACGTCCTTTAAGTGGGGATATCTAAGCCTTACCGTTAGCTTACTTTTAAATAAGACTAGAAACTCTTAATACAGATCGACTTACTTATAGCCGTTACGTTTAGATATTATAGTTATTTTATCAATATATATTATCAGGGTATCTTTTCTAAGTTTTACAAAAGCTCTTAAGAGGACAAAGTTAATAAGTTCTTTAAGCGCGATAGTAAGGACAGGCAATTCTCCCTTAACGTTTAATAACAATTAAGGGACTTAAAGCAGTATACTTATTACTTAAAGATAAACGGGCTTACTCTAAGTTAACAGTGTAAAAAAAGGCTTAAGAAGCTACTTATTAATTTAAAACACATTATTACCCTTTTAAACACTACTTATCCTCTTAAAGCTACTTAAGACTTCCTAATAACACATTATTAAGGTCCCTTTCCAGTTTCTTAAGCTCTCCTTCTTATAACTTAAGCTCCTCTTCCACCTCTTTTATCTTCTTATCGATCTCTATAATCTTTTCTTAAACCTTCCTAACCGACTTATCGATATTAACAGTCCCCCCTTTACATTTTCTCTCCCTTAATTACAAAGCGCTGTTTAATATTATCTTTAGGAGATCTAAGTTAACTCTCGCGACGAGATCATTTTACGTTTTCAGCTTACCTTTTAATTTCTTAATTAACTTCTTCTTCTCCTCAATCGCCTTTTTTTCTCCTTATACACTGTTATCACCTCGATCTTAACGTCAATCTTTATAATCTCCTTTAATCTGTCTTTAAGGGTTGTTATTATAATAAGGAATAGTTCAGTCTATATATCGTTAGAGCTCGGAACTGTATTAAGCATATTAAATTTACCTCGCGAAAGGTACGTAGGGTAAAGGAGGTTCTCACGAAAATGCAGTGCAGATTATTACAGAGTTACTGTTATAATACAAAGTAATACTTAACAATAAGGCTATATAGTATCTTCTACCCCACTTTCTTAAAATTAGGGCATGGGAACGACCGCTTTATTAGTGGTAGTGTGTAGTGTCAGGCACTTATGCAGAACCGTTCACGCCCGATTAACGTTACATTACAGCGATACGGCTTAAGGGAGGGTATAAGCAGGGCACTAAGGCGCCTCTTTACCACACAGCAAGCGGCCTTGTTCAGCATCTCTAAAAGCCAGCAGCGATCTATCTAATCAGGTACATCGGCGTGTAATTCTTCATAACTACATCGATGCCACTAAGCGATAGACATTGGGTCGTTGAGGCCAAGCGGCTATTTGAAACGTCACTAGCGAGGATTCAACTCGATGCCTGGGGCATTGGGAGCGGCGAGGACCGTATAGGGTGAGGAAGGAGAAGTTAGAATAGCACGGGTTACAGTGCCACTGGATCTTAATCATTTTGAAGTCGTGCACACAGTAACTGTAAACTGACAGGCAAGCCCCATGATGCTAAACCCGGGGGTAGACGGAGACTCTAAACTAAGTTAAGGCCCTGATTCTCAAATACAATTGCTATTCTCTAGCCTCCCTTTCCCACTTATAATTATTTTTAGACGGGACGTAAGCCGTCCTCTAGTTAATTTTTATACATTAAGGAAGAGAAACAGGTAAAGGAGGCCACTAGATATGAAGCTAGACGCCGCATTCCTGGATTCCGGGCCTAGCGTCCTAGATCCCGGATCCCGGATCCGGGCGATAGCGGGCGGCTAGCGGCGTAACTCGGTGCATGGGCTAGTGCACCCAAAGCCTGGCAACCGACCATCAGACGTTGTGTTAGTACTGTATTGCAGACCCTACAGTTAGCATCATGTAAGGAAGGGTAATCCACATTAAGCTAGATGAAAGGCAAGCTAGCTAATAACTATGTTCGTTGTTTAAGTAACTTTCTCGGCTCCCCACGTGGTTATGCCCGAGATAGCCCCACACTACCCGGCGTATTAATAGCAGGACTGGGATGAACATGGCTGTTAAGCTGGGCATATGGCCGCAGCCGGCTACTAAGTGCCTGCGAAACGAAGCTAACGTAGTTAGTGGTCGCTGCGCGCTGCCGCTTCTATAGCCCCTGGAACATATTTGCCAAAGCTGATCTTTATCATTATCCTAAGTGTCTGAAGAACAGCTGCCATTTACTCTTCATCGTCGTCATCCATGTCGCCTGAGGCTATCCCGCCGTCCTCACTAACAGTTGTGTCCGCGTCTGTATTGTTAACCTTATGAAGAAGCTTAGGCCCCTTTACCTTCCCTAATAATGTCTCCTCGGTCCTGCTGCATCCTTTTTTTCTTAAATATCTCTTCGACTGCGGGGAATCCCAGTGTGTCGAAATCTACAAAGGCACTTAGGCCAAGTTGGCAGGAAAAAGAACCCACTTGAATAACTTACAGTTTTAAGATACAGTGCTGTGAATCTGACAGGCATGGTTTTAGAGATGTATTTTGTGGTTTAGCGGCATTACGTAAACTTAGCATTGGAGCTTATTATCTTCCTGGAGGTTTGCTAAGTGCCGTCACTTAAAGTGTTTTATTAAGTCACCAGACGTGTAGAACAGGTGAATGAGTTTATCGATGCGGGTATTATCTAGCTTTAGATAAAGCGCTTTACTAACGTAAAAGAAGCATCTTCTTAGCTTATCTTTATCTTTCGTTATAAAGACGGACATAATAGTTACATTTAGACAGTTACTTATAATAAAGTCGCTTTTAACGGACTGTTATGTAATATTAATAGTAGAACTGTCAGTGTAGTATATAGCTAGTCTTTCCACTACAGTGCAGTAAGTTATAATTACGTTAATTACAGTATCTCTTCGCTAGTATTAACTTTCAATTAAAGTTTTAACTAGGGCTGTAAGGGTATCTACTAATCGCTTCTAAGTAAGGTACATTAAGTAATTAAAGGCCTTAACTATTAAGTCCTTAACTAAGTTAAAGCTGTTAAGTTAAGCCTTGATATCGATTATAGTTTGTTTATCGGTTTATTTGTCTTTAATTTACTGTTTAAGGGCTTGTTTAAACTGTTACTTTTTACTTTAAAGCTTACAAACCGCGTTCTTATACTTATTTATAACCTAGTACAAGCGTTTTCGTCGTTAATAAAGTTCCTTAATATGATAAGCTAGCTGTTTAATAGTAGGATAGAGATTAATAGATACGGTTTAGTTAACTGTTAGATTTATAAAATACCGTTTATTAATAAAATAGCTAATGCTGTAAGATACCTATATTAAAGTATCTTATAGCTTCAGTCTATAAATAATTATATATAGATCCCTTACAATTTAACGCTTAAAGTAATACTTTTAAAATAGAGTTAAGTTTACGTAATTTAATATAAGGTTCTTAATTATATCGCTTACCTTATTTATTAAATTATTAGTTAAGAATTTTCTTAAGGTAATATAAGATAAAACTTATTACTTTTATTAAATATATTACTAATATTATACTGTAAATTATACGGGATTATTAGTACTTTTATCCTTACAATCTTATTATACTTTTTAAACCAGCTTACTATTATCCTGTAACTAATAAGCTTATTTAACGATATCTTATAGCTAAGTAATATCTTAATAATATAATAAAAAATATAAATATCTTTTATGTTAGCCTTTAGTAATATAAGTAGCTTTTATTCGCTTAAGTAAATATTAAGTTACGTTAGCTTTTTAAAGTAAGTTAAACTTAATACTTTAAAAGCCTAATGCTGGAAGAGAATGCTGAGGAGGAAGGTTTAAACATTAAGAGTTAGGGATAGGTTGAATAAGATTTCGGGGATTATTACAGTTTTTATATCTTTACTATTTAAATACGTCTTTATAAACTTTAAAGTAAACTTAATTAAGATCTTATATAAACTACTATTAAGATCTTAAGTTAATATTATATAGATATCTTTAAAGCAGAGGAGAAAGATTAAAGTAAGGTAAGTACTAGTTAAGGTAAGTAAGAGAAGGAATAAGATATAAAAGATTTAAAGCTCTTTTAAGTTAAACAATTTCTTAATAATACGTAGTATTATATTAACCTGCTCTTTAAAGTTATTAATTATTATACACCTATTCTCACGTTTTTAGTTATTTAGCCAGTGCTTTTTAGTAAGAAATTTAAGAACTTATAAGTATTAATTAAACCGTAACTTAAACTAAAGGGGCTAACTTACCTTATATATTTTCCAGTTTAATTTTACATTAAGCTTCTCTCCTGTAACCCTCTTATAGATAAGCTAATATACCTTTCAGTACGTCTTAAGAGATCTGCTCTTAATTATTCCTCTCTTTTTTCTCTTATCTTTACCAGTTCTCTAACTTAATAGCTAATTAAAGAAGGAGTTAAGGAACGCAAGAGTAATAGACTTAAAAGCCCTTTAAAGGTTGTGCTTAATAAACACGTAATACTTACAGTTTATTAGTATAATTTAAAGTAATAATAATATAAGTTACTTAACGTCCTAATTCTAAAGATCCTTTATTTTATTAAAGAGTATTATACTTCCCGCATTATAGTTTTAACCGTTAAACACCAACTCTTTAAACTCGTGTATACCTCTAATATAGTATTTTAAAGGGTATAAGTTTCCTTTAAAAAGCTTTACAGTATCTTCTATGTCGATATCGTTTAGGTTAAAGTCATTAATATCTAATAGACCAGTCTTATACTTATTATTATCAGCCTCAAAGTCAAACACTTCGTCATTATCGTTTAACGAAGTTTTACCGTCCGACCAATTCGAACCGTTAGAGTACTTATACAAGTTATCCTGCCAGACGCGGTGGCGCGTTATATTTTAATCTCGATAACAAGAAGGCGAAAGAGAGATGAAATAACTATTGCTGGTTCTGGACCGGCGGGATGTAGATGACTCCAGCAATACCAGGATCGCTTCAGAAAGAGCTCTGAGACTGTGCAGAGCAAGCAATTCGTATGGCCATCGGCGCGCGAGCGCAGCCACTTAAAGACTGAGACGGGCGCCATTTTCGACTGCTGCCCTGGATCCGGGAACCCAGAAACAAAAATCAGAGGCCGCGATTATGGCTCAAGAATTTCTGGTGGTGGGGTCCAGGTACAAGGTACCTGGAAGTGCGCCATGACAGCCCTATTCCGGGGCGCAGCGGGGCGCTGGGTCGATAGTTGGCACGGGAAGGGACAAGAATCCCACCCTGGTACCGAGCATAGAGCTGAGTCCGGGTCCGGTTCCCACGACGGCCGGCAACCAATCCCAAGAAGTTCCATTCGCCGCGTAAACGATAGGCGCAGCCACTGTGGGGTTTTGGTGTTCTGTGCCGCCCTCCGGCTCGCGTGGCGCTCAATACTGTCGTGAATCCAGATGCAACCCCTTGCAGCAGATTCTGGACGATGCGGGTGACGATGGCCGGTCGGCAGATTGACCATATGTCCGAGCTGGGTCCTCTTGGGAACAAAAGAACATGCACAGAATCCCACCCTCGTTCGTGCTTCTGTTCTCCCTCGTCCCTCCCCGGCCCACTTTTTTCTCCTGGAAACCCTCGACGACGTCTTCCAACAACCCGACAACGAGGTGCAACGTTCGTCAAGTATGAGAGATGCTCGGCTTCGTCAAGCGAGGCACTTCAGTCTCACGCCAACGCCTGAGGAGTTGGCAAAGTACGACTTCAACGACAAGTCTAGCCTTGCCCAGACGGTATGGAACGTCAACATCACCTTCATCGTCCTGGTGGGCGTCATTGTCGGCCTTAGGGCTTTTACACGCGCCTCCATGACGGGCCGTTTCTTCATCGACGATGTTCTGGCCATCTTCGCTGCGTTCTTCACCATTGTTTCGGCGACTATGTCCTTGGTTGCTACGCGTTTCGGTCTCGGAATGCACGTGTGGAACTTGACTCCACCGTTGGACAACATCATGGAGAACATAAAGCACTGCGTCCAGGTACGACATGCGCTGCTTCACTTTCCCCAGGTTCCGGTTGCTGATACGACTGCAGCTGATGTTCGTTGCCCACGTGTTTTACGCCGCTGCGACCGCCCTCACGAAGTTGTCGATCATTACGTCCTACCTGCGAATATTCCCTCACAGTACGCTCCGACGTGTACTGTATGCTACTGGGGCCGTGTGCATTGGCATAGGCATCAGCGCCATCTTCGCCACCATTTTCCAATGCTCACCGGTCCAAGCAGCCTGGGTCTTTACGATCGAGAACTCCCAATGCTTCCCCTTCGTCAACTTTCTCTGGGCCAATGCCGCTATCAGTATCGCCACCGACTTCGTTTTGGTGGTTGCGCCTCTTCCGTATTTATGGTCGCTTAACCTGCCCGTCAGACAGCGGCTAGCAATATGTTTCCTCTTTGGCGTGTCTTTGGTGTAAGACTACGTTGAAACTTTGTTCACTAACATCTGCTAACATGTTCTCTAGAGCCTTCGCCGCAAGTATCGTACGTATCGTTACTCTTCGTGACGTCCAGGGTATCGATGTGACGTGTAAGTGGCTACCCCATACATGTAGCCCCAGCGTGGACTGTGGCATAACTAACAAGTGTAGATTTCCTCGTCACCCCTCTGAACTGGACAATCATCGAATGCGCCCTCGGCATAATCTGTGTCTCCATCCCGCCCATGAGGCCGCTGTTGAGGAAGATTGCCCCTGGATTCCTTGGCAGTTACATCACACGGAACACGGGCGCTCGCACGGGGAGCAGCAAGGTCTACGCTGACGGCTCGCGCGACCCGCGGTCCTAGTAGCGGACATAGCAGGAGATCGACGAGCATATGAACCGGGAGATGGACAGACAGCTGGAAGAATTCG